>Ga0272448_1004401_pt1 | contig 16082 bp, 15 predicted proteins | sample YNPCB0191_FD_202220 | JGI IMG/M metagenome (GOLD analysis project Ga0272448, IMG submission 202220) | Hot spring sediment microbial communities from Yellowstone National Park, WY, United States - YNP-CB-019-1 | ecosystem: Environmental > Aquatic > Thermal springs > Hot (42-90C) > Sediment...
CGCTGGAACTTTGGAACTCTGGAACATTGGAACCCTGGAACTCTGGAACGCTGAAACTCTTGAATACGATGCCATTGTCCTTAATCCCCTAACGGGGAAAAGATTGGGTTTGGATCGTCAAATCTATTGTCCTTCATCCCCTACGGGGAATGAGCGTAAAGCGCAGAGCGTAAAGAAATACCGTTCATGACTTCCCTCTCCGCCCTGCACTCTAAGCTCAGCTCTTTACGCTATACGCTCTGCGCTCTGCGCTGGAACTTTGGAACTCTGGAACATTGGAACCCTGGAACTCTGGAACGCTGAAACTCTTGAATACGATGCCATTGTCCTTAATCCCCTTACGGGGAAAAGATTGGGTTTGGATCGTCAAATCTATTGTCCTTCATCCCCTACGGGGAATGAGCGTAAAGCGCAGAGCGTAAAGAAATACCGTTCATGACTTCCCTCTCCGCCTTGCACTCTAAGCTCAGCTCTTTACGCTATACGCTCTACGCTCTACGCTGGAACTTTGGAACTCTGGAACATTGGAACCCTGGAACTCTGGAACGCTGAAACTCTTGAATACGATGCCATTGTCCTTAATCCCCTAACGGGGAAAAGATTGGGTTTGGATCGTCAAATCTATTGTCCTTCATCCCCTACGGGGAATGAGCGTAAAGCGTAGAGCGTAAAACGTAAAGAAATACCGTTCATGACTTTCCTCTCCGCCCTACACTCTAAGCCCAATGCTTTACGCTATACGCTCTACGCTCTACGCTGGAACTTTGGAACTCTGGAACTCTGAAACTTTCTTTTCCCTGAGTAAGGATTTAAACAAATCAATGTTAATAAAAAACTTGCACGGAATTATTTTTATACATATATTTGGACATTATTTGTCCGGTTATATATTTTCCGGTCAAAATATGTCCAATTTGAAAACAACATCATCCTTTGGTTCGCTGATCAGGGAACTCAGGAAAAAGCAGATGCTTCCCCTGCGGAAAGTTGCTGCCCGGCTGGATATTGACCCTTCCACTCTGGGGAAGATGGAAAAGAATACACGCAGGCCCACCCTGGAGCAGGTCACCCAGCTGGCGTCCATTTTTGATTATCCGGCCGAGGAACTGATGATTCACTACTTCAGCGACCTTATCGTTTCCCGTATTGAAAATCTGCCTATAGCTGAACAGATACTTAAAGCAAGCGAGAATAAAATCAAACAACGAAAAAACAATACATTATGAAGACAAAAATTTTTTTCATCTTCATGGGTATTCTGATGTTTCCGGTCATTCGGGAAACGCAAGCCCAGAGGCCTGAAGAAGCCATTCAGAAGTTTCTGAAAGAAGCACCGCAGGTCAGCATTTTTACCCATACCACTGATCCGCAGGGCAATATTTACATCGCCGGCGTATTTGCTGACAGCATACTGATTTCGAACCATGTATACCGTTCGAGGGGGATGCTTGATATATTCATCGCCAGGCTGAACCCGGGAGGGGAGGTTATGTGGTTCAAGCATGCCGGCGGCTCTAACCTGGATTATTTTAAATACATCGAAACCGACAAAGAAGCCAATGTATATGTGAGTGCACTGTTTCGGGGAAGGCTGGTTTTCGAAGATACGGCCATTTTCAGTGACGGAATCTCCCGGCATTTTACCATAAAGTACACCCCTGACGGGGAAATGCTGTGGATAAGAAAAAATGCAATTTATCGATGAATTTGCAACCGGATAAAAATTTTATTAATTTAGACGCACTAAAGATTTTTGGTTATGCATCCGAAAAAACCGCATAAGTATCCTGTTCTGAATGAAAAAGTCATTCAGAAACGAAGCCAGAAGAAATACCATCTTCCTGTTATCGGTCATTTTGCCGACCGCAGTGTTTTGTTCAACAGTATTCTTGAAGCAGAAGCCGCCACAGGCATTCATTACACACTGATTTTTGAGGCCTGCATTGGTAAAATTTTCAAGGCAAAAAATGTGATCTGGGAATACGCTAAAGGCAATCACTACATCAAATACAAGGCCTATTACATTAATGCACAGGAATCCTATACGCGGAAAAGCGGTTTTAACGGATAATATCTTTTCTCATCAATAAAAAAGAGGAATGCCAGGGATAAGCATTCCTCTTTTCTTTTTTAAAATGAGCAGTTATTCAAGAATGACAGCCTTAAAGGCTTCTTCAATCTGCTCAGGCTTTTTTGCATTTTTCAGATATTGTTCAAAGCTGTCGGAATTACCATAGAAAGCTGAATAGGCTTTGTCCAGCACCATAATGGCATTGGCGGTTGCCTGTTCAACCGGCATCAGGCCTTTTTTGGCCATTTTCTCATAATAGCTGACCTGTTTTTTAACAGCATTGTAAATACGGGGCTTTCGGATGATGGTTTTGGGAGTTGGTGATGTTGGGGTTGGTTCTTCCACATAGGTAAATGTATTACGTACGATATACATTTTTCTTGCCACTTCCGTTCCCAGAAAACTTGACCCCATGGATTGATCATACGGCTTTTTGTAGTCCTCGTCGTTCAGGTGGCTGCGGAAAGTGAACTGCGCCGTTTCCTGTGCCGGAAGAAAAGTACAGAAAAGCCATGATACAACAGAGAGAATGATGATTCTTTTCATTCAGCAAAGAGGATTAAATGATTTAATTAATTAATAACCAGTTACCGACGCAAAGATAAATCCAAAATCGGAACTGCAAAAAAAATTTTTAAACCGTATAGGCCGAAGAAGCGGTTTCTCCTCCCTGGCCTGTCCAGTTGGTATGGAAAAACTCCCCGCGCGGTTTATCAATCCGTTCGTACATATGGGCTCCGAAGTAATCGCGCTGGGCCTGAAGCAGGTTGGCCGGAAGTTTTTCGGAACGAAAAGCATCGAAATAACTGAGGGCACTGCTGAAGGCCGGAACGGGGATTCCGTTTTTAACAGCTTCAGAAACGACAACCCTCCATCCTTCCTGGGCTTTTTCGAGCTTTGTTCTGAAGAACGGATCCAGAAGAAGATTCTGAAGGTCAGGATTGTTATCGAATGCCTCTTTTATTTTTCCGAGGAATGCGGAACGGATAATGCAACCGCCGCGCCACATTAAAGCGATTCCTCCGTAATTCAGATTCCAGCCAAATTCGCGGGCAGCTTCCCTCATCAGAAGATATCCCTGGGCATAAGAAACAATTTTGGAAGCGAACAAAGCTTTTTCGAGCATATCAATAAAGGCTTCCCTGGAACCTGAAAAATGCGGAACAGGGCCTTTAATCAGGCGGGATGCTTCCATGCGTTCTTCCTTGCGGGAGGAAATGATGCGGGCGAAAACCGACTCAGCAATCAGGGTAAGGGGTACCCCCAGATCCAGAGCGGTAATTCCTGTCCACTTGCCCGTACCTTTCTGGCCGGCTGCATCAAGAATTTTCTCAACTATTGGCTGGCCATCCTCATCCCGGAAAGCAAGAATGTCGCGGGTAATTTCTATAAGATAACTTTCCAGTTCTCCCGTATTCCATTTTTTGAACACTTTGTGCATTTCGTCGTACGTCATGCCAAGCAAATCGCGCATCAGATGGTAAGCCTCGCAGATCAGCTGCATGTCACCATACTCAATTCCGTTATGTACCATTTTTACGAAATGGCCGGCTCCGTTTTCTCCAACCCAGTCACAGCAGGGGGTACCATCATCCACTTTGGCGGCTATTGCCTGAAAAATAGGTTTCACATGAGGCCATGCAGCAGGAGATCCTCCGGGCATGATGCTCGGGCCCTTCAATGCACCTTCTTCTCCACCCGAAACTCCCGTTCCGATGTAGAGTAATCCTTTATTTTCCACATAGCGTGTACGCCGGTTTGTGTCGGCATAGTGCGAATTCCCGCCATCAATAATAATGTCTCCTGGTTCAAGCAGGAGGATCAGTTTTTCGATAAATTCATCCACAGGATTTCCTGCTTTGACCATAAGCATTACTTTGCGCGGTTTGGCAAGGGAGGCAACGAGTTCCTCCAGGCTGTGCGTGCCGATGATCTTTTTGCCTCTGGCCCTGCCGGCCAGAAAATGATCCACACGCTCAACCGTACGGTTAAAGACGGCCACGGTAAAACCTTTGCTTTCCATATTCAGCACAAGGTTTTCGCCCATAACGGCCAGTCCGATAAGTCCGATGTCAGCTTTCTGATTCATATACCATGTATTTTGAGGTTATTACTTTTTCTGTATAATTGAAAAACCAAGATTGCGGAATTTATCTTCGAATTCCCTGCCGGGAGCATAATTTTTAACTGTGTAGGCCGGGAATTCCCTGCGTACCGGATAATTTTCCCGCTGGGCTTCAAATGTTTCAGGTGATAACCGGATACGGTTATCGTCTTCGAGCACGGAATAAGTATGCAGAACAGCATTTGCGAGCTGTTCTTTCGCAGGCACTCCGGCAAGGTCGATCACAGGATGCTTCGGCGGGGGTACTTCCGAAGGAAACCATGATGCAAGCGGCAGGCCGAAAAAACGGGCCAGTGAGCGCACCGCCATGGCTGTTCCCGCAGCTTTTCCATCGGCTGAATAACCTGCTATATGCGGCGTAGCAATTGTAACCCTGCTCAGCAGTTCGCGGTCGATATCCGGTTCACCTTCCCACACATCCAGAACGACTGCCCCTGGTTTATTATCTTTTATTGCGCTGAGAAGCGCCTTATTGTCGGCAACACTTCCGCGCGAGGAATTTATAAACCAGGCACCCTTTTTCATTTTATCAAAAAAAGCAGAACCGGCCATATGCCATGTTGCGTCCGGGCCTTGCTTTTCAAGAGGAACATGGAGTGTGACTACATCAGACTTCTTCAGCAGGTCGTCAAGGTCGGTAAATCCATCCGCCCCTTCCTTCCGTGCCCTTGGGGGGTCATTCAGAAGCACCTGCATCCCCAGCAACCTTCCCAGCGCAGCCACTTTGGAACCAACATGCCCCACACCGATTACACCCATTGTTTTCCCGTCAGGATCCTCCTTCTTTAAACGGCTCAGAGTAATCAGTACTGAAGCAATATACTGCATCACCGAAGAGGAGTTGCATCCCGGGGCATTGGCCCACTGAATACCATGTGCTTCGCACCATGCTGTATCGATATGGTCGTACCCGATGGTGGCTGTGGCAATAAACTTCACTCCTGTATCCTTTAACAGCGTTTCATTGCAAATGGTACGGGTACGGATTATAAGAGCATCTGCATCGCGTATCAGTTCATTTGTAATGCTTCTGCCCGGCAAATAAATTACCTCAGCATATGGTTCCAGTACGCCTCTGAGGAAGGGTATTTTATGATCGGCTATGATCTTAAGTTTTGCCATGCTTTATTCCTCCTTTTTTTCGAATCGGTCCTTTACCGACCAGAGGCCAAGTCCCGGATTGGAAATATAGTAAAATCTTTCGCCATCCGGAAGCACATTCCATCCGTCGTTACATGATTCAGGCCTGTAAAGGCCGGAGGCATCTTTCAGCGACATATACTCATATCCAACGCCTGTGATTTCCTTTTCGCCAAGATGTTCCGTACAATAAACAATACGGAACCGGTTTTCAGAACTGCCGTGGATAAGGTGTGCCGCCACACCCAGATTATCCTGAAGATCCTTTTCGCTGAAGGCCAGAGGAAGAATCTCTGCCGAAGGCCGATAACCGTATTTTCTTATCAGTGCATCCATTCCCAGATCTTCTCCAAAACGTGCCACTCCAGGGGCAATCACAATCAGTTTACCTCCATCGGCCAGCGCCATGCGGGTGCGGTATATGCTCTTATTTCCCAGCCAGGTGGTCCGGTATTCATCGGGCCTTAAATAAACAGCCACATGAGAAAGCGGTTCATTGAGCATGGTAAAATTTACCCGGAGGGCCAATTCGGAAGCCTCCAGGAAACATTCCTGGTCATCGCCAACAAAAAGGCCTTTCAGGGGATATGGATCGTTTGGTTTGCCGCCTACCACCGTCTGGATATAAATTACCGGCAGATGGCCGGCATATTTTATCCCGGCTTGCCGGAACAATTCCCTGACCGGATTGGAGGCTCTCCCCATGATGCGTTCCATTCCATAGGCAGCCCCCAGAAAATGACTTTTATGAATGGCCTCAGCCCCACCCGTTCCAACAAACAGGTTTTTATTATATCCGGCCATTCCCGCCACTTCATGCGGCACCACCTGACCAACGGAAAAAATGGCATCAAAGTTTCCTTCCACCAGCAGTTTGTTCACCTGCACCGGCCAGGAATAATGCACAGCACCGTGCGAAATCTCTTCCACCTGCGATTCCGGAATTCTGCCCAGAGTAACAGTGTCTGTTCTCCAGTTATGCACATGAAAAAGAGATGGAGGCACCTTGCCGAACATCTTCCGGATTTCTTCCGGTTTCATTGGCTCATGGGTTCCGAGGGCCGGAAGGATTGCACCGGTTTTACTGCCATAAAATTCCCAGAGCATCTCGGTAATATGTCCCGCCCGGGAATGCACACGGGTATAATCAGGAGGAATAATCAATACCCTTTTGAAAGCTCCCAGCTGTGGAAGTACAGAAAACAGCTTTTCCCTGATTTCGTGAGGAGGTATTCCGTTGTCAGGGTCCGATGCATTTAGCCAGATCATTTGATGTTCCTTTTATGGTTTGGGAGAAAGCCATTGATCATACGCCGCTGTATGCATTGAATCCGCCGTCAACCGGTATAATGGCGCCGGTGACGAAGGCCGACATATCCGAAAGAAGATAAAGCACTGTACCCACAAGGTCTTCCGGATTTCCAAAGCGGTTCATCGGAGTATGGCCGAGAATTTTGTCACCCCGTTCGGTCAGGGTTCCGTCATCTTTGAGCAGGAGGGAGCGGTTCTGGTGTGTAAGAAAAAAACCGGGTGCTATAGCATTGACGCGGATATTCGAAGGGGCCAGGTGGACAGCCAGCCACTGGGTGAAGTTCACCACAGCAGCTTTCCCTGCCGAGTATGCCGGAATGCGGGTAAGAGGCCGGTAGGCGTTCATAGAAGCAATATTGAGGATGACTCCCTGCCTTCTGGTCAGCATCTCCCGCGAAAAAACATGCGTCGGGAGAACAGTTCCAAGGAAGTTCAGATCAAGCGCGCTCCGGAAAGCATTGACATCCAATCCGAAAAATGTTTCTTCCGGAGAGAATTCCGGTTCGGCCTTCTCTCTGACTGTGGTAGCCCCGGCAACATTTCCCCCGGCTCCGTTGATAAGAAAATCGATGGAGGGGAAATGCCTCAATAAAATTTCATAGGCTTTTTCGAGCGTGGTGCGGTCGCACACATCCGCACACACGCTGAGCGAAGCGGTGCCAAATTCCCTGCGGATTTCTTCCGATAAAGTATCGGCCACGCAGGAGTTACGGTCCAGAATTATCGTATTGATTCCCGCCATGGCACAACCTTTCGCAATGGCCGTACCCAAAACACCTCCCCCGCCGGTAATCAGACAGGTTTTCCCTTTCAGGTCCTGAAAAAACGGATTTTCATTCATAATACATTAAATTTTCGCGGGTAATAATATCAATTGGCATGTAACTGATGCGTTCCACAGGTTTCTGCATGACAAGGGCGTTGTAGAGGTCCATTAATCCCCTGTACCCCTGCAGGTCAGGCTTCTGGCCTATCAGAAAGGTAATATTCCCCTTTTCAAGATGAAGCCGGTTTTCCGGGGTGAGGTCGTAGCCTGCCAGCAGGGAAACGGGAAGGTTAAGAATCTGCAAGGCCTCTGCCACCTTTCCGGCATTTGAATTCACAACAAAGATTCCCGAAACCGAAGGATTTTCGTCAAGATACTCACGCAAAGCCTGCTGTATTGCCCTTGTTTCATTGCTTCTGACATGAATTGTTATTACGGTTTTTCCTGCAGCAAGAGGGCTACGCGAAAAGTATTCCCTGAAACCCTTTTCCCTTTCACTGATATGCAGTTGTTCCTCAATAGGGCCGGCAATGCTGACAACAGCTATCAGCGCATCCGGCGGCAGCATTCGGTCGAACAAATGAGCTGCCACACGTCCGCTCTGCCGCGAATTCTGGCCAATGAAAGCCAGCGGGTAACGGAGCGGCACAAAGGCATTGATCAGCACCACAGGAATGGATAGATCGCGGCATTTCCGCAAAAAGCTGATGGCATGCCGGGCATACAAAGGCGCGAAGACCACTCCGTCCGGTTTGTTTTTCAACAGTTCAGCCGATTTTTGTTCGAACGTAGCCAGATCGAACACGCTGAACAGATATTCCTCAAGGGTAACCCCAAAATGGGATATTTCCGACAGGGCCCGGTGCATCCCTTTCAGCGGATCATCCCAGAAAGGCACCTGGTTGTAAGAACCGGGTATGAGAGCGGCGAACCGCCATTTCTTTTTCATTACCAGAGTACGGGCAAGGATATCGGGCTTGTAATTCAACTCCTCAATAACCTTTCGCACCTTTTCCCGGGTTTCTTCGGCCACTTCTCCCCTGTTATGAATGACCCGGTCGACCGTGCCTATAGAAACACCGGCGTATTTTGCTATATCCACTATCCGTACTTTTTTTACCGGGCTCACAGAAAAGAATTTTTTTGCAAAATAAATCATAATTTTACATTTCCGTGTACGTACACGGAAATTTTTTATTTTAGCTGAAAATCATTTTTTCAGGCACTTATAAACAATTCTCTTTTCTGCACAGAAAACAGATAAAACAGGTTATGCTTTTTATTAATTTGCCATCGGAAAAGGACATTAAAATATAACACACCATGCAACTCGGGACATACAGTATGGGTATAGGCGACCGGTTTGGTCTTCAGGGGAAGGCCCAGCTCAGGGCATTACAGATGGCCGCCCGGAAAGGAATTATGATCACACCTGTATGGAACAAATCGAACCGGGAACATGAACTGGTGCACAGTGAACCCGTTGACACACGGCTTTCCGCAGAAGAAGCGGTGCAGGAAGCCGGGTGGGACAAACCCTGGTTTGTTGATGCGGATCACATAAGTCGTGGCAATGTTGACCGGTTTCTGGATCATTGCAATTATTTTACTCTGGACGTATCCGATTTCATCGGGAAGCAAGCTCCCGGGGAAGCCCCCGGACGGTTTTATCGCACCAATATTTCGCTGACCGAAGACAAGAGCATACCTTTTCTTCGCGAACTCACTTCTGAACTTTTGCAAACAGTGGCTGAAAAGTATCTTTATGCCGTAATGGAGGCAGCCGAACTGTACCATCATATTCACGCCCATAAAAAAGATTTTATCTGCGAAGTGTCGATGGATGAAACCGATACACCTCAGACCCCCGGAGAACTGTTTTTCATCCTTAAGGCCCTTGCCGATTATAAGGTTCCGGTGAACACAATAGCCCCGAAATTTTCGGGCCGGTTTAACAAAGGAGTGGACTATGCCGGCGATCCGGAATTTTTTGCCCGCGAATTTGAGCAGGACCTTCTGGTTATCCGCGAAGCAAGAAAACGCTTTCCCCTTCCTCCCGACCTGAAAATCAGCATCCACTCGGGCAGTGATAAATTCAGTCTGTACCCGGTTATCGGCCGGCTGATACGGAAATACCAGGAAGGGATTCACCTGAAAACAGCCGGAACCACATGGCTGGAAGAGTTGGCCGGTCTGGCACTGGGAGATGAAGACGGCCTGGAACTCGCCAAAAGGATTTACATAAAGGCACTTGACCGGATTGATGAACTCACCCAGCCATACAGAACCGTAATTGATATTAAGAAGGAAAATCTTCCGCCTGCGGAAAAAGTTTACCAATGGAGCGGAAACGAATTTGCCGCCGCTTTGCGCCACGACCCGCAAAATCCGTCTTTCAATCCCGACTTCCGCCAGCTTCTTCACGTGGCGTATAAGATTGCTGCTGAATATTCCAACATTTATACCCAGAACGTAAGGGTCAACGAAAAAATCATTGGAGAACTGGTAACTGACAATCTGTACAATAAACACATCAGAAAACTGTTTCTAAATACATAAAATGTAATTGCATCCATGAAAAATTTCCTTGACAAAAATTTTCTTCTTCAGAACAAAACAGCCGAAGAACTTTATCACGGATATGCCGAAAATCTTCCGATCATTGATTACCATTGTCATTTGCCGGCCGACGAAATTGCCTCTGACCGTCAGTTTGAGAACCTGACGAAAATATGGCTGGACGGAGATCATTATAAATGGCGGGCTATGCGTGCGGCAGGAGTCGATGAGAAATACTGCACGGGCAATGCTCCTGACAGGGAAAAATTTCGTCAGTGGGCATGGACGGTACCCCAGACTCTGAGGAATCCTTTGTATCATTGGACCCATCTTGAGTTGCGCCGTTATTTCGGGTTGACTGACCTATTAAGTCCTGAAACTGCTGATCACGTTTACAATTATGCATCCTCCCTTCTGCGGGAGCCGAGCTACAGCGTAAAGAATCTTCTGCGCAAAATGAAGGTTGAAGTGATCTGTACCACCGATGATCCGGCTGATACGTTGGAACATCATCAGATTCTTGCAAAGAGCAATTTTGAAATCAAAATCTTTCCGGCTTTTCGTCCCGATAAAGCCATGGCAGTGGAAAATCCGGATAGTTACAATGCTTACCTGGCCCGGCTGGAAGCAGCAGCCAACAGGCCGATTACCCGTTTCCACGATTTGCTGGAAGCGCTGAAAGAAAGGCACCTGTTTTTCCATAAAATGGGTTGCCGAATTTCTGACCATGGTCTGGAAACCATGTACAGTGAACCCTATACTGAGCATGAAATAGAAAACATTTTCAATAAAATCCGGAGCGGAAATGCCCTGCAGGAGGAAGAAATTCTCAAATTCCGCTCCTGCATGCTGTATGAAATGGCAGTAATGGACCATGCCGCCGGATGGGTTCAGCAATATCACCTGGGAGCTTTGCGCAATAATTCAACCCGCATGTTTATGAAAGTAGGCCCGGATAAGGGATTTGATTCCATCGGCGACTTTGAAATGGCCCGTCCCCTGTCACGGTTCCTTGACCGCCTTGACCGGGAAGGAAAATTGACAAAGACCATCCTTTACAATCTGAATCCGGCCGACAACGAACTGATAGCTACCATGGCAGGGAATTTCAACGACGGTTCGGTTCCTGGCAAAATGCAGTTTGGCAGTGGGTGGTGGTTCCTGGACCAGAAAGATGGTATTGAGAAACAGCTTAACACCCTTTCAGCTATGGGGCTTCTGAGCCGGTTTGTCGGCATGCTCACTGATTCCCGCAGTTTCCTCTCCTATCCCCGTCATGAATACTTCCGCAGGGTTCTTTGCAATCTGATAGGAACAGATGTGGAACAGGGCCTTCTTCCGAATGATATGAACCTTTTGGGAAAAATGGTGCAGGACATTTGCTATTACAATGCAAAGAAGTATTTCGGCTGGGAATAATCCACACGAGACCGAATGCTTTATAAGATAGCCTGTCGGTTTCCCCGGCATTCATGCACATTGTATTCCACCTTCTGAAAAAAGTACCCAAAGACTGCCTTATTTCGTTTCATCATAATAAAATTAATTTTCAATGGTATGATGGAACCCACATGTTCGGCATTTTATTACCGCTGTGTTTGTGTTTGTAAAACATGTGGGTTTCATAAGGATTTACCTGAATAACGTCAGCTACAGGCTACCCTATTGTGCAATCTTTTGTTCATTCTTTTCCCAATACATCATCAGGGTTTAACAAAACAGCCTGCCGGTGCACAATTCCAGCAGGCTGCCATGGAATGGATTAATTTTCGGAATTAGTTACCCCGTATTCTTTCTTCAAGTTGTTCTTTCGAAATACGGATCATACGCCCTATTGGTTTACCGTTCCTGCAGGTAATCACATTCAGGTGGTCTGCTCCCATGGGGAAGGACAGTTCCTTTCCGTCGTACTTGAGCGAATGCTGGTCGGGATAGGTATCATCAAACGTATAATAGATATCGAGTCCCGGAACTTCGGTTGAAAGGGTTACGACAAAATGTCCCCATGTTTTCCAGCGTACAGAAATCACGGGGTCATAGGCACTGCGCGAATAGTTGATTCCTGCCGCATCCAGCCTGCTGAAATGGGATTCCATTTTACTCACAAAAACGTCCCAGTTTCTCCTGGATTTAGGGCTCCAGTATACTTCCGAAAGAGCCATAGCACGGGGCCACACCATATATTCGGCATGGCACAGGGTAGGAACCGACTCGGTCCACAGATTCCCCTGGCCGCCCAGTATATATTTGGGATCAATGCTGTCGGGAACAGGTTCAAACGAATAGGCAACGCTCAGGCGGGAGCTTCCGTATGTCGGGGGTTCAATAAGAGGATCACCCTGATAGAGGTCGAGATAACAATAAGCCCAGGGGGTCATTACCACATGGTGGTTCATTCTGGCTGCTTCGATGCCACCCTGCATTCCTCTCCAGCTCATTACAGTGGCTTCCGGAGCAAGTCCTCCTTCGAGAATTTCATCCCATCCGATCAGTTTTTTCCCCTTTGCCTTCAGCATTTTTTCCATACGTTTTACAAAGTAGCTTTGCAGTTCTTCCACATTTTTCAGATGTTCTTCATCCATTCTCTTGCGGCACAGAGGGCAGGTTTCCCAGAAGCCCTTGTAGGCTTCATCTCCGCCTATGTGAATGTATTCAAAGGGAAACAATTCAGCAACTTCGGTGAAGATTTTATCGAGAACCATAAAAACAGAATCATTGCCCACACAAAGCACATTATCCTGAATTTCTTCAGTACGTGCACCGGGACTGACGGGATATTGCTTTTTTGTACAGGAGAGATTCGGGTATGAAGCAATCAGGGCAAGGCTGTGGGCAGGGACATCAATTTCGGGCAGAATATTGACAAACCGTGCTGAAGCATAGGCGATAATTTCCTTCATATCATCCTGCGTATAGAAGCCGCCATAGGTAGTTGGTTCATAGACCAGAGGAGGAGTGAATGTGCCCCACCGGCCGGTACGTTCCACACGCCAGGCGCCAAATTGTGTGAGCCCTGGAAGGCTCTTTATTTCAATGCGCCATCCGTTATCATCGGTCAGGTGCAGATGAAGCAAATTGTACTTATACTGGGCGATTTCGTCAATAAAATGCAGTACATCCTCCTTGCTGAAGAAATGGCGACTTACATCAAGAAGAATGCCTCTCCAGCCGAAGCGCGGATAGTCGGTAATCTGCACGGCAGGAACTGTCCATATTACTCCGCTGACAGGAGTCTGCGAATAAACCTCAGGAGGCAAAAGCTGTAAAAGCGTCTGCAGGCCGTAAAAAATTCCGGCTGGCTTGTTTGCTTTTATTTTAACCAGAGAGGGAGACACTTCCAGGTAGTACCCTTCTTCTCCGAGGGTTTTATCGGCCTGCTGAAGAAGCGAAAAAACTACCGCATTTTTTTCTGCTTTCCCGGATGATTTCAATTTCAGTCCGGTAGATACTGACAAACGCTGTACGAACCACTGGCGGATGTCGGCAAGCCGGGTATCTTTTCCTTCGGTAACGACAACCGTACCGGAATTCAAAGTAAATAAGCCTTTCCCGGGTTTTACATCAACCGGTTCGGGGATAATTTTTATTTCCCGGTTTTGTGAAATCGCATAAGAGGCTGATAATAAAACAATCAGCAAGGTCAAAAAATTTTTTTTCATCATAATAAAATTAATTTTCAATGGTATGATGGAACCCACATGTTCGGCATTTTATTACCGCTGTGTTTGTGTTTGTAAAACATGTGGGTTTCATAGCAGTTAGATTTGTTAAAGCGGGGATAAAGATAATAGTTCTCTTCAGAACTCGGACATGACAAGTTTTTTTATCTCACCGGATCACAAGGTATCCAATGCCGGCTTACCAATGCGTGAGGCGAGGGTTAACTTTTTCCTGCGCGAATTCCAGAAAAAACCGGGTTCAGTTGGCCGGTTGTTGTGACTTTTTCCGCGCCGGTGGGTCTATCCGGTCGTACTCTCTCTTGGCCACGGCAAAGAAATAAATGTACAGTGCAAACATTATTACCGTGATAATCAATGTAAAGAAGTCAGTAAGCATTACGCTGTATCCGAATATATTGAGAACCGGAATGTGATCGGTATAAAAGAACAGGATGGTATTAATAACGATAACCACAATCCTCAGTTCAGTGGGGCCAAAAATGCCGTATGAGATCTTGAAATACCCAAGAAGAATGCTGTTGATATACGTAAAGATACTGAGGAGATAATATCCAATGATCAGAATAAGAATCAGATGCAGGGAGAAGTACGGTGACAATCCTGCGCATACAGCGATGATCATTTGGGTGAGAGCATCGGTATTATGATCGATGAAGAAACCGAAGAGGTGGCGTTGTATGTTTCTGACGCGGGCCACTGTGCCGTCGAGGCTGTCGCCGAACCAGTTGACAAGGAGGCCAAATGAAGCAAGCCAGAGAAAAGCAGGATGGTAGTTGGTGAGAAAGTAGCCTAACCCGGAAATAACAGCACCTGATACGCCAATGAATGTTAAATGGTTGGGGGTTATGCTTTCAGGCAATGATTTTGCTATGCGAACCAATAATTTCTTTTCAGCTTTGCTGAGAAGGGAATTCTGAATACGCGGCAGCGATTTGAATTCAAATTTTGGCTCATCCATAATTCACATTTTTACCATTAGCTTAAGATATCATCAAGTAATTCCTAAGATGAGGCAAAAGTACAATAAATAGTTAACCGATATCATGACAACAAAAACAAGTTTTCATAGTGCATGCGCCATATTTTGGCACAGGCCATGCACAGATTAGTTTAAGTAAATGTTAAATTTCTCTATCCGTTGTGGACAATAGGTGATCTTAATTACAACCATAGATGGCAGCAGATGTCCAGGTATTTTGCATTTTTTTCTATTCACCGTTCGTCATTCGCCATTTACAAATGGCTTTATGCTATGCGCTCTACGCTTTACGCTATTGCTTATCCTATACTCAAAAATCTCAAATCACAACTCACAAATCACAAATTGAACTTAAACACCTGAAACGCTGGAACTTTGAAACCCTGGAACACTGGAACTTTAGAAACCGTTCCTTAATCCCCTACGGGGAAAAATTGGGTTTTGATCGTCACATCTATTGTCCTTCATCCCCTACGGGGAAAGAGCGTAAAGAAATACCTTTCATGACTCACCTCTCTGCCTCACACTCTAAGCCCAATGCTTTACGCTTTACGCTATACGCTCTACGCTATTGATAAAGCTCTACTATGGAACCATTTTACCCTGGAACTTTGGAACTCTGGAACCCTGGAACTCTGAAATACGTCGCCATTGTCCTTAATCCCCTACGGGGAAAAATTGGGTTTTGATCGTCAAATCTATTGTCCTTCATCCCCTACGGGGAAAGAGCGTAAAGCACAGAGCGTAAAGCGTAAAGAAATGGCGTTTATCAGTTTATTCTCCGCTTAACGTTCTACCCGATTGGTTACTCGGGACCGGAAAATCTCAAATCAAAAATCGCAACTCACAAATCACAAATTGAACTTAAACACCTGAAACGCTGGAACTTTGAAACCCTGGAACATTGGAACTTTAGAAACCGTTCCTTAATCCCCTACGGGGAAAAATTGGGTTTTGATCGTCAAATCTATTGTCCTTCATCCCCTACGGGGAAAGAGCGTAAAGCGTAAAGAAATGGCGTTTATCAGTTTATTCTCCGCTTAACGTTCTACCCGATTGGTTACTCGGGACCGGAAAATCTCAAATCAAAAATCGCAACTCACAAATCACAAATTGAACTTAAACACCTGAAACGCTGGAACTTTGAAACCCTGGAACATTGGAACTTTAGAAACCGTTCCTTAATCCCCTACGGGGAAAAATTGGGTTTTGATCGTCAAATCTATTGTCCTTCATCCCCTACGGGGAAAGAGCGTAAAGCACAGAGCGTAAAGCGTAAAGAAATGGTGTTCATCAGTTTATTCTCCGCTTAACGTTCTACCCGATTGTTTACTCTTCTGCACTGCAAAATCTCAAATCACAACTCAAAAATCCCCGGGAATTTCCTATTTCCAATTTCCTATTTCCTGTCCTTGATCACGCTATTAAAAACAGAACACGTTAATAGGAAA
>Ga0272448_1004403_pt1 | contig 16081 bp, 14 predicted proteins | sample YNPCB0191_FD_202220 | JGI IMG/M metagenome (GOLD analysis project Ga0272448, IMG submission 202220) | Hot spring sediment microbial communities from Yellowstone National Park, WY, United States - YNP-CB-019-1 | ecosystem: Environmental > Aquatic > Thermal springs > Hot (42-90C) > Sediment...
CGAAAGATTTTTCGCCCCCACGCAGATAATCGAGCACCGCTTGCACCACGACGCGCTGGTCGCGTTCGTCGCGTTGCGGCAGTTGCAGCGGCGCGGCGAGGAGCGCGAGGTCGCTGGCGATGCTCAATGGCGAATCCGCGCGCACCCACCAGACGAGATCGTACTCGGCGGCAAAGCGATAGGCGTACTCGATGGCGAGGTGCGTCTTGCCCACCCCGCCGAGTCCGTGAATCGTTTGCGGTTTGAGACGCTCCGTTGAGACGCTCCGATGGAGCGTCTCGTTGAGCCGCTCCGTTGAGACGCTCCGACGGAGCGTCTCAACGCTGAGGCGCTCCGATGAAGCGTCTATACCACTCGGCGCGGTGGCTTGGCCTCCTGCGGCGAGCGCGTCGTGCAGTTGGCGCAATTCGTCCTCGCGCCCGGTGAAATGCGGATTGCGGAGAAAGGGGACGTTCCAGATGGGGGGCGGCGTGCCGGGAAATCGTAGAGGCGGGGGCGTGGCGCTCACGTGTCCGGGAAACGCGGGCGCGGTGGTGGGTTTGGCGCGTTCGCGTTTTACGCCCGCGAGCAAGCGCTGGCGCGCGGTCGCCTCGTCCGTGCCGATGAGGTCAATGTAGATGCGCGCGCGCAGCAACCCTTCGTTATCGCACGGCTCGATGCGAATCGGCACGAGTTTGTCGCCGGTGGGATCGCTGGCAATCGCGGCGCTCCACTCTTCGGCGGCGAATTTGGAGGCAAGGTAGCGCGGCGAGAGGACGGCGATGACGCGCTCGCACTCTTGCAGCGCGCGTTGCATCTCCAAGACAAAGTTCGCCCCAGGGCGAAAGTCCCACGCCTGAATCGTTGTGGTATAGCCCTCCTGTTCCAGCGTCCACGCGATCCATTCCGCCCACTGCACGTCCGCGTTCGTGTAACTGACGAACAAGTGCTTCATCGCGCGCCTCCGTCGTTCGGCGTTGGTTGTCCGTCCTTCGTCGTCCGCCATTATACTGCGAACGTGCGCGAGAAGCAATGCTATCGTGTCAGATCCAATGAAAATGTTACCGACAACTTGGCGAACCTGTCCAGGAACACCATAGGGACGACCTTGTTCGGTCGTCCCTAACTCGGGCAAGCCGAGCAAACAAACTTGACCGCAAAGATCGCAAAGGTTGAGACTGTAGCAAGCCCACCGACGTTTTGTTAACTCACCGCCGAGACGCAGAGGGCGCAGAGTCTTTAAGATTTTCTCCGCGTCCTCCGCGTCTCGGCGGTGAAATTGAGCCGTGTTTCGGTAGCGATGCTACACTGTCCAAAGGTTTGGAAATTTTCTTTCTTCGCGTTCTGCGTGTCCTTTGCGTCCCACTTGCCCTGGCGGGAACGCACACTTGCCCTGGCGGGAACGCAAGTGCCAGGGAGTGCCAGGGAGTGTCAGGGAGTGCCAGGGTTTGCGGTTCGATATCTTTGCTTTTCGTACAACGATTTCATTGGTGAGGTACTGTGGGTCTTTACCGCAACAACTCGTTCGCAATGACCAAGCGTTGGATTTGATTGGTGCCCTCGTAGATCTGATGCAGTTTGGCATCGCGCATATATTTTTCGACCGGGTAATCCTTCATATACCCATAGCCGCCGAGCACCTGCACGGCATCGGTCGCGACCGCCATCGCCGTATCGCCGGCAAAACATTTTGCCATCGCCGACTCTTTGGTGTTGCGCAAACCTTGGTCGTGGAGATGGGCGGCTTGCCAAACGAGCAACCGCGCTGCTTCGACGCGCATCGCCATATCGGCGAGCATGAATTGAATGCCCTGCAACTCGGCGATCGGTTTGCCAAACTGCACGCGTTGTTTCGCGTACGCCACCGCCGCTTCCAACGCCGCGCGCGCGATGCCCACTGCCGCTGCGCCCACGCCGGCGCGCGAATCGTCGAGCGTCATCATCGCAAGCTTGAATCCATCGCGCCCCTTACCCAGCCGATAGCGCGCGGGCACGCGCACGTTCTCGAAAATCACTTCGCGCGTGTCGGCGGCGCGCTGCCCCATCTTGTCCTCTTTCTTGCCGCGCGAAACCCCCGGGGTGTTTGCGGGAACCATAAAACAGGAGATCCCGCGATGCCCCGCCGTCAAGTCCTCGCTGGCAAAAACCGAGTACAGACTTGCCACGCCGCCATTCGTGATGAAATGCTTGGTGCCGTTGATGACGAACGCGTCGCCCTCGCGCACCGCCGTGGATCGCATCGAAGCAACGTCCGAGCCGGCTTCGGGTTCGGTCAGGCAAAACGCGGCGAGGTTGGGCCCCGCGCAATGCTTGGTCAGCAATTCCTTTTTCAACTCTGGACTGCCGGCGATGAGGAGCGGCGTCAAGCCCAGGTGATTGGCACCCAGATACGATGCGACGCCCGCGCATGCCGCGCCCAGTTCTTCCGCGACCAGACATCCTTCAAAACTCGTCAACCCACCGCCGCCATATTCCTCCGGCACCGCGCCGTGAAGCAAGCCGATCTCGAAATACTTGTCCACGATCTCCTGTGAGAATTTCTGTTCGCGATCCAGTCCCGCCGCGACCGGCGCAATCTCGCGTTGAGCAAACTCGCGCGCCAGATCGCGCAAGCGTTGTTGTTCTTCCGTCAATTTGAATTCCACCATTTTCATTGACCTCCCAAAATTTTTATCCGCCCTGGGATGACTTGCCGATCTCGCCAGTTATTCCAAAAACTCGATCACCTCGCGATTGAATCGCTCCGCCGCCTCCATCGGAACAAGGTGTCCGACGCCCGGGTACGTTGACAGCCGCGCGCCTTGGATGTGTTCAGCCAGGAATTTGCCGTTCGGATACGGAATGAGTGGATCGTAATCGCCGTGAATAACGAGCGTCGGTGCAGCAATTTGTCCGAGGCGATCCGCCGTCCCCATCTGGAAATGAATCATACACGCGCCCAACTGCCGCTGATACGATTCGAGCGACATGGGCTTGGCGAGCGAGTTCTTGACGATTTCATCCAGGTCGGCGGGATGCTTTGCCATGTACCCTTCGCCCGCAATCGCCGTGAATGTTCTCCGCACGCGCGTCTCGATGTCATCATCCGTGCGCATCAACAGCGCGGCGATCTCCGGTTTGGCATTGACCGCCCTGGGACCGCCTGCCGTCGTCGCGACCAGAACCAGTTTGTCCACAAGTTCGGGATGACGGATTGCCAACTCTTGCGCGATCATCCCGCCCATCGAAATGCCGACGATGTGCGTGCGCCCCAGGTTCAGATTCTGAATGACGCCGGCAACATCCTCCGCCATATCGGCGATGGTGTACGGTCCGGTGCCGAGCGCGCTGTCGCCCGCGTCCCGATTGTCCATATTGATGACGCGGAATCGTTGTGAGAACGGCTCGAGTTGTTTCCACCATCCCAGGCGCGTGCTTGCCAAACCGCTGATCAAGAGCAGCGGATGACCCGCGCCAGACTCGTCATAGTACACCGTGTGCGAACCGACGTGTGTGGTAGGCATCACTCCTCCTTGTTCATTCTCTTTCGATGATCGTCGCCACGCCCTGTCCGCCGCCGACGCACGCATTCGCCAAACCATAGCGTCCGCCCTTGATCTGCAAAATCCGGGCGAGCGTGCCCACCAAGCGAATGCCGGTTGCGCCCAGCGGATGACCGATCGCGGTGCCGCCGCCCATCACGTTCACGCGCTCTGGATCGATGCCCAGTTCTTTGATGCAATTCAACACGACGACGCAGAACGCTTCGTTGATTTCCCAATAGTCAATATCGCTCGCGTGCAGACCGGCTTTTGCCAGCGCCTTGCGGCTCGCCGGCACGGAGCCCACGCCCATCAGCGTCGGGTCCACACCGGCAAAGCCGATGGAGCGAATCGTTGCCAGCGGCTGGATGCCTTTCTTCTGCGCGGTCTCTTTCGACATCAGCATCATCGAAGTGGCGCCGGCGTTCAGCGGCGATGAATTACCGGCGGTGATCACGCCCTCCGGTTTGAACGCCGGTTTGAGATCGCGCATTCCTTCCACGCGCGCATCCTCGCGCACGGCTTGATCGCGCTCCACAATCATTTTCGTTTCCCTGCCGGCGCATAGCGGTAAAATCCTATTCCCGCTCCGGAATCCCCGCTAGTTTTTTCACCATTTTCTTCCGGGCTTGAACATCGTACTGTGTCGTGATCGCAATGTTCTCCATGATCGGTGAGCCGCCGCCGTGATACGCGCCAAAGAGATGCACGCCGGCATTGGCGGAACACAACACATCGCCGATGTAGCGCCACAACTGCGCGGCATCTTCCGGCGGAATGTCCGGGTTGCGCATAATGTACTTGTTCAGCAAATCCTTCGTTTCGGGATTGACGAAATCGCCTTCGTACGGGAATGTGGCGGGGATGCCGCCGGAGACATCGCAGAGAATTTCCGCTTCGCGGAAAACGGCTTCGCCGGTCAACGCGCGCCCCACGTTTGCGTAGATCGAATGCGGGATGTAACTGCCCGGACCGTACGGCACAGAGCCGATGCCCGGCACGTACATTTCTGGCTTGCCCAACTCCGACGCGGTGAAGCCAGCGGCATACCCCAGTTCGGCGATGCGGATGATTTCCGCCAACTTGTCACGCACGTGGGACGCCTTGGCGATGCCGTTGTACTCCGCCGCCAACGCGACCGCGCCGAGCATCAGATCGCCCATCGCCGGCTTGCAGCCGGAGTACGAATGGCGATGGAACAGCGCGAACAACAGTGCGCACGCGCCGCCGTGCAGCGTTTCGCCGCACAGGAACACGCGCTCCCAGGGAATGAACGCGTTGTCGAAGATCGTGTACGAATCGGTCGCGCCGGGCGTAAACCCCCGCGGGAAATATTGGCGCTCGCGCAGATTGTGAACGGACACGACTTGCTTGACGCCTTCCCAATCGGCGGGAATCGCGAAGGCGACCGCCCAATCTTTTTCCTCCGGCAAAAGGGCGCGGGTCGGCACGACCAGGATTTCATCTGCCACCGCCGCTTCCGAGTTGTGCACCTTGGCGCCGCGCACGACGATCCCATCATTTTTTCGTTCGACGACGCGGACGTACAAATCCGGGTCGCGTTGTTGCGACGGTCGTTTCATTCGGTCGCCCTTGACGTCCGTCTGCGCGCAGCAGCCCACCCAGTCTTCGCGCTGGAAGCGTTCGAGCCATTGGACGAAATTCTTGTGATACTCGGTCGCGCCGTCGTTCGCCCGGTCTGCCTCGTACGACGCGTTGTAGATCGCATTCGCCGCGTCCACGCCCATACATCGCTGAATGCATCCGCCGGCGACTTGACACAACGCGCGCGTCATATCTTGTTTCTTGTGCAAATCGTCGGGGCTGTGATGAATGTGCGTAAAGCGATTGATCTTGGCGCCGGTCAGATGCGATGTCGCCGTACACAAATCTTGGTACTCGGGTTTTTCGGCGTAATCGAATGTCAGTCCGATCGTGTTGAGCGTTGGCTCGAATAACTCGTCGGTGCGATCGACCTTTTCGCCGTTCACGTACAGATTGCGGCGCATCTTGCCGAGCCCCGCGATGTACTGTTGTTTCGTGCGCATGATTCCTCCTGTTCAGTCGAAAACAACGGATTCACGGATTCACTGAATAATCGTACCACCCCTTGCCGGTCTTTTGCCCATAATGTCCCTGGACGTATCGTTCGACGAGACGGGGCGGGGGGAGATCGGCAAGGTCGCCGGTTTCGCGGAAGCGTTCCATCGAGCGAATGTACGCCAGGTCGATGCCGGTCAGATCCATCAGACGGAACGCGCCCATCGGCATACCCAAGCCGTGTATCAACGCCTTGTCAATGTCTTCGTAACTCGCCACGTCCATTTCCAGCAGCCACAGCGATTCGCGCATCATCGCGCGCAAGACGCGATTCACCAGAAATCCTTCGACTTCTTTCTTGAGATGCACGCCGATTTTTTCCAAGCGTTCGCACAACGCTAGTGAAATCTGGGCGCTTGCATCCGCAACGTGCGGACCTTGCACCACCTCGACCAGTTTCATCGCGAGCGCGGGATTGAAGAAATGGAGATTGAGCACCTTGCTGGGTCGTTGGGTCGCATCGGCGAGGCGCGAACTGACGATGTACGAACTGTTGGTCGCGAGCACCGCGTGTGGCGGCGCGAGTCTGTCCAAATCGGCAAACACCTTGCGCTTGACCTCCAGCACTTCGACGACCGCTTCGATGACGTAATCCGCATCTTGGACTGCCTCTTCCAAACTTGAGGGGAACGTGATGTTCGCGCGCGCTTGATCGGCTTGGGCTTGCGTCAGTTTGCCTTTCTTGACGCGCTCCGGCAGATACGAGTTCGCGAACGCCTCGGCTTTTTGCAAAATGTCCGGCTTGACATCGGTGCACGTTGTCTTAAAACCGTGCAGCGCGCACAGCAGCGCGATTTGATGTCCCATATTTCCCGCGCCGATAACGGCAATGTTTTTGACATCGTCAATTTTCATTTTTTCTCTCCTGGACATACGACGAAGGACGAATCACCCAATCACCTACTCACCTACTCACCCAATCACCCAACCTCCGAATCGGCAATCGAAAATCAGTCAGCGGTCGTCCGTCATCGGTCGTTTTAGCGTCCCTTCCACTGTGGCTTGCGTTTTTCCGCGAACGCTTTTGGTCCTTCGACAAAATCTTCCGATTGGTACAGCGCGACCTGTTCCGGAAATCGCGCGTGCGCGGCTTGCTCGAGCGGCATGGTCAAGCCCTTGAGCACGGCTTCCTTCGTCGCGCGAATGGCGAGCGGCGAGCAGGCTAGGATTTTTTCCGCCCACGCTTCCGCTGTTGTCATCAGTTGATCAAGGGGCACGACTTGATTGACCAAGCCCATTTGCAGCGCTTCTTGCGCCGTGATGCGCCGCGCCGTGAGCAACAGGCCCATCGCCTGATGGTACGGAATCGCGCGCGGAAGATAATGCACGCCGCCCGCGCCCGCAATCATCCCGACGGTCGGTTCGGGCAAGCCGAACGAGGCGTTTTCCGCCGCGATGATAATGTCGCACGCGAGCGCGCACTCGAATCCGCCGCCGAGCGCCAGCCCGTTCACCGCCGCGATGACCGGCTTGAACAGGTCGAAGCGAAATGTGATCCCGCCCAAGCCGCCCTGGAGTTCTTGCATCGCCTTGTGCAGTGCCTCGCCACCGTGTTGCGCCTGCCATTTCAAATCATTACCGGCGGAGAACGCTTTGTCGCCCGCGCCGGTCAGAATCGCCACCCAAGCCGCGGGGTCGGCGGCAAATGCATTGAACGCTTCGTCCATCTCTTTGCTGGCAGGTGGATGCAGCGCGTTCATCACCTCGGGGCGATGGATGGTGATGATGGTGATGTGATTTTTCTGCTCGACCTGGATGAATTCGTACGGCATGATTCCTCACTTGAGGACGAACAAGCCCAGGACGTCAGCGACACACGCGGGCTTGGTCTGTCCTTCGATTTCGATGGTGTGCCGCGATGTCAGCAGGAACTGACCGGGGGCGCGTTCCTCGATGTTGACCAGCGTGATCCGGCTTCGGATGCGGGAATTCACCGGCACGGGATTGAGGAAGCGGACTCGGTTCAGCCCGTAGTTGATGATCATCTCCACCTGCGCTTTGCCGAAAACCTGGCGCCGGGATTGGCTCATCGCCGGGATCAGGGAAAGCACCAAAAAGCCCGGGGCGATCGTTTTGCCGAAGGGACCCTTCGCCGCCCGCGCGGCATCGGTATGAATCCACTGGGTGTCCTCGGCACATTCGGCAAAACGGTTGATGCGGTCTTGGTCAATGAGAAACCAATCGCTGACGCCAATTTCCTGACCGATCAGCTTCTTCAACATTTCGATATTGACACTCCTGGTATCCTGGTAGAGACGTTGTCCTGCAACGTCTCTACCCCATCGAACTACTTGACGGTCATCCACTCCGTGAACGTGACCCACTTGCCGCCTTGCGCCTTTTGGAGGTAGGCGGTCTTGACGCCGGCGTGATCGGTGGGACTGTAACTGACATTGGGCAGCGGCGAGCCGGTATAGTTGTGCATCTGATCCATCGCCTGCATAAACGTCTCGCGTGTCAGATTCTTGCCCGCGCGCTTCAAGCCTTCCGCCAGCACCATCGCCTCGCAATAGCCGCTCAGCGAAAACCCGCCCATCTGTTCGTTGGGCGCGTACTTTTTCATGAACGCTTGGTATTCGACGATCTTGGGATTGGTGAGATCGTCGTATGCTGGGATCCACGCCGGGATCGCAAGCCCTCGATGCCGGGACCGGCGAGTTGGAAGATAGACGGATCGTTGATCACGGCGGTCGTCTTGAAGATGAGGACGATGCCCAGGGCGGCGAGGGCGTAGAGACCGCCCAAGGCAAGCCCATTGACGATGAGTTGCGCCCAGGGTAATTCGACGAGGGCAGAGAGCAACCGGACCTCCACTGAGTGTCGAATGGGACGCGGACAAGACGGGTTGGGAAATATCAATTGCCTTCGTCTGCGTTTGTCCGCGTCCGATTCATTTTTCCTTCGAGGCTTGCGCTTTGGCTTGCTCTTCGGCGACTAATTGCCGTCGCAGAATTTTGCCGACCATCGTCTTGGGCAGTGCATCGCGGAATTCGATGAGCTTGGGAACTTTGAACGCGGCGAGGCGTTCGCGGCAAAAAGCCGTAATGTCATCGGCGGTGGCGGTTTGCCCCGGTTTGAGGACGACGTACGCCTTGACGGTCTCGCCGCGATAGGCATCGGGCACGCCGGCGACGGCGGCTTCCAGAATTTGGGGATGCTGGTACAACACTTCTTCCACATCGCGCGGGTAGATGTTGTAGCCCCCGGCGATGATCATGTCTTTCTTGCGATCCACGATGCGGAAATAGCCATCCGCGTCCATCACCGCGATGTCGCCGGTGTAGAGCCAGCCATTGCGAAGGGCAAGCCGTGTCTCGTCGGGTCGGTTCCAATAGCCCTTCATCACTTGCGGACCCTTGACGATCAACTCCCCCGGTTCGCCTGGCGGCAACTCCTTCTCGCCGGTTTCGACATCCACGATTTTAGCGTCGGTGTCCGGGAAGGGGACGCCAATCGTGCCGATGCGATTATCGCCAAAGAGGGGATTGTCATGCGTGACCGGTGAAGCTTCGGACAGACCATAGCCCTCGACGAGACGCGCGCCGGTCAACTCCTGGAATTTGGTTTGCACTTGGACGGGCAAGGATGCCGCGCCGCTCAAACACGCCTTGATCGAGCGGATATTGTACTGGTTCACCGCCGGATAGTTGATGATCGCCGTGTACATCGTCGGCACGCCGGGAAAGAATGTAGGCTGGTGACGGTCAATCGACTTGAGTAAATGCTCTAGGTTACGCGGATCGGGAATGAGAATCATGGGCATTCGTTGTAGGACCGCGTTGTTCATACACACGGTCATCGCGTACGAGTGATAGAGCGGCAAGGCAACGACAGTCGCATCCGGCTGGTCTTTGGGCACGTTGGCGACCCATTCTTTGCACTGGAACGCATTCGCGACGATGTTCTGGTGAGTGATCTCGGCGGCTTTGGGGACGCCGGTGGTGCCGCCGGTGTACAACAGCACGGCGGTGTCTTCCGGTTTCACCTCGACGTTGGGCGGTGTGCTGGGCGCGCGCTGAATGAGGTCTTGGAACCAATGCTCGTCGGCTCCAATCGTCACACGATGCCCTTCTTTCTCCTCGACGAATTGCTCGAAGAGGGCTTGGAGTTTCGGCGGAAAGTACTCTTTGATGCTCGTCACGATCACGTTCTTGAGTTTTGTGTTGGGTCGCACCATTCGCACGTACGGATACAATCGCGAAAGGCAGAGGATGGTTTCTGAACCGGAATCGTTGAGTTGAAATTCCAGTTCGCGCGGGACGTACATTGGATTGTTCGGCGCGACGATTGCGCCCAATTTGAGCGCCGCGTAGTACGCGATGACGTACTGGGGACAGTTCGGCAAGTAGAGCGCGACGCGGTCGCCTTTCTTGACGCCGAGCGTGGCGAGCGCGTTGGCCAAGCGGTTCGCCAGGTCATTCAACTCGCGGTACGAAAGTTGGGCGTCGAGGAGTTCGCCGCTGACGACTCCGCCGAAGATCGTCGCCAGGGTGTCCGGTGACTCGCGCGCGACATCGTCGAGGAAGGCGTGCATCGGGCGCGGGGGATAATCGATGTGGGCGCGGACGCCGGGTTCGTAAAACTTGAGCCAGGACTTGTCCATTTCTGCCTCCTTGCAGAGCGTGACAATTCGTCGCCATCGAATGGGGTTATGTTGTGCCAAATGGGCGAGGAAGGATGGATGACGTGCAGACTAAGATTAAATCCGAATTGCTCCGGTGGGTATCATTCGTTCGGGGGATTTTTGCGAATGTTTTGGGGGACGGGCAAATTTGACACCTTACCCAACAGGGGTACAATCCGCGTTGTTGGGTAAGCTGGAGGGACGATGCCAAAGCGCACTCCGCCCACCGTACGCAACAACCTGCTCCTGACCCACGATGCCGAAATTCAAATCGGCTCGCGACGCTGGTACGCGTGGTTGGCGGATCACGCCCTGTTTGTCTTTCGCGGCGGCGCCGGACATTTCACCGCGCGCCGCGAAACGCGGCGCGGCGCGCTCTACTGGTACGGCTATCGATGGCGGGAGGGCAAACTCCGCAAGACCTACTTGGGCAAATCGAGCGAACTCACCAGCGCGCGCCTCGAGCAGGCGTGCGTGCGTTTGGCAGGACAAAGCGCGCGCGGGGGGGTTGTGCCGCCATCCGATTCAGCGGAATGGATGGTCGCGCTCGATCATTCGCCGACGAGTCGCAAGAAATCGGATGAGCGCGCGGAAACGGGTTTGGCGTACCTGCCGCTGACCAAAGTGCGTCCCCCCGCGTTGCCGCCCAAACTCGTCGCGCGACCACGCCTCACGCAGCGTATCAACACGCCGATCACCTTGATCGTTGCCCCGAGTGGCTTTGGCAAAAGCACTTTGCTGAACGAGTGGCGGCAAACGAGTGGCATCCCGGTCGCGTGGGTCTCGTTAGACGCGGATGACAATCAGCCCCTCCGCTTTTGGTCCGCCGTGACCGCCGCATTGCAAGCCATCTACCCCAACCTGGGTCAAGACCCGCAATTTCCTTTCCTCGCGCCTGCCTCCGCCAATCTGCATGAAACCGTCGTGGGTCTGACGAATGCCATCGTGCGTGCCAGTGATTCGCCCGATGCGCCTGCCCGGCTCGGTTTGGTTTTGGACGACTATCACCATATCCACGACCCGGCAATTCACGCTTCTCTCCAAACGTGGCTGGAGCACCTTCCGCCAACCTTGCAGCTGGTCATCTCCAGTCATACCAAACCATCGCTCGCCTGGGGGCATTTGCGTGCCAGAGGTCAAGTCACGGAACTGGACGCGGCGGACTTGCGGTTTACCCCGGAAGAGGGAATGAGTTACCTGTCCCAACACGTCAGCCCGGCTTTGGCGTACGGCGATATGCAAGCGATCTTCAAGCGCACGGAGGGCTGGCCCGCCGGTCTCACGCTGGCGATTCTGGCGCTGGATGCGCCGGGCGCGCGGGATCAAGCATTGGCGACCTTTGGTGCGCATACGTACCTGCGCGAGTACTTTATCGAAAACATTCTGTATCGCCAGCCGCCGTCCGTGCAAGAGTTCCTGCTCGAAACGTCCATCCTGAAACACTTGACCGGCTCGCTCTGTGATGCCGTGACCGGGCGCAACGATGGCGCGGAGATGCTGGCGTACCTGTGGCATGAGAATCTATTTCTGGTGCAGCTCGAAGCGCCGGGCTGGTATCGTTATCACGATTTGTTCGCCGAGACACTCTGTCACCAATTGCAACGTCAACTCGCCGCTGGCATTCCCCGCTTGCACCACCGCGCGGCTGAGTGGTACCGTCAGCACGATGCGCCCGACGACGCGGTGTATCACCTGCTCGCGATCGAAGCCTGGGAAGAAGCGGCGTCATTGATCGAAGCCATAGCGTTGCGCGAGCTGGAACAGTTCGGCGATTACTCGCGCCTGATGCGTTGGCTGCGTCAATTGCCCGAATCGGTGATCCAGCAACACCGGACGCTTTTGCGCGTGTACGTCCGCGTTGCCGCGATGGACCTCTCGCGCATCGAAGTCAAGCAGATCCTCGCGCGGGTCGAAACGAACATCACGCGCAAGCCACTCGAAGAACGAACGGCGGACGAACAATCGGTGCTCGCCGAAATTCAGCGGATTCGCCAGATTTGGCTGGAAGGGGACGAAAAGCGGGAGGTGGAGTCGCGCGCCGGCGAACATGACGACGTGTGGCAGATGTTAGATGGAATCGTGACGTACGCACGTTACATCCGGCGCGACGCGGAAAAGGCGGAAATGGTCGCGCGCGAGCTACACGCGATGGCGCTGGCGCGTTCGCATCTTTACGTGATGCTGATCGCGGGCGGAGGGCTGACGTACTATTTGGCGTTGCGCGGTCACCTGCAGCGCGCCGAAAAGATTGCCCGCGAGGTACTGCAACAAGCGATGGCGCAACGCGGGAAACTGCCGGAATCAGCCAGTGTGCCTCTCACGATGTTGAGCCGGGTCTGCTACGAGCGCAACCAATTGGCGCAGGCGCATCAACTTTTGCTCCGCGCCGCGGAGGTGGACCCCAACCCGACGAGTTCGAATATGCCAATCATGGAAGCGATGCAACGCGCCAAGATCGAATTTGCGCAAGGCAACGCCAGCGCGGCGATGGCGACCCTCCAAGCCGCACGCGAATTGCAAGCCAAGTACCCTTCGGGTTTGTATCGCGATAAGGATTTGGTCGCATACCAAGCGTGGTTCCGCATCCGCCAGAATGATACCGCGAGCGCGGAACGTTTGTTGAACGAAATCGGCGAGAGCGAGCCGCACGCGTTTGCCCACCTCATTCGCGCTCAACTCTTGTTGGAACAAAACCAAGCCGCGATGGCGGCAGAGATTCTGCGCGACTTGATCGACCGATACTCCCAAGGTCTCTACCTCGAACCGATCCTGGGGGCGCGCATCCTGCTGGCGGGCGCGCTCTTCGAGCAACATCAAGTCAATGACGCGCGCCAGGTAATGTCCGAAGCGATTCGGCTGGGTTGCCCTGAAGAGTTTGTTCGACCGTTCCTGGATTACCGCGCAAATACGGCGCTGCTTGCGCTCGTCTTGCATACCGCGAATCTCACGTCCGAGGCGCAATCCTTCGTCAAGCGACTCCTCCGCTTGTCGACCGATACGGAGGGAGCGCCCAAGCCGCTTCCCAAAGCGGAATTGACCTCGCTCTCAACGGCGGCATCCATCACTGCCCGCGAGCAACGAGTGTTGCAGTTGATCGCGGCAGGGTTGCCCAATCGCGAAATTGCCGCGCAGCTCTCACTCGCCGAGAGCACCGTCAAGACGCACCTGAAAAACATCTATCGCAAGTTAGGCGTAAGCAGTCGAACACGCGCGGTGATGCAGGCGCAGGCGTTGAAACTGGTTTCGACCTGAGTCTCGCCTGAATGCCGGCAATGTGTCGCCGATATCGATGGGGGCTGATCAACGCCGGGGACTCACCGGGAACTCGCCCTGGAGTATGCGTCGAGGTTTTGGAGCCATGTCGCGGTGCGTTCCAACGTACAGCTTGAGCGAGTCCACTCGCCGGTGATTGCACACCTCTTGCCATAGAGGTCATCGGGAGCATAGATTCTTTCTCCATGCTCTCTATGGCGTATGGGCTTGGGATAAACACCAACCAGGGTGTGCGTCAAAATTTTGGGTGACCCGGACCCAGACCTGAAAGTTTCCAAAAACCTGACAGGTCTGCCCGGCGCGTGGTGGAACCCAAAAACGTGACGCACACCCCCCACCAACCACGCGCTTGACTTGTGGAATCACTTGCATTAGAATGTATTCGCATGGGTTCCCCGTATGGGCGATGGGGCTCGTCCCATTTCGGGATATTTTCGCAATTGTCGGATGAACGACTGATAGCCTCTACCACGGCGCAAGCCAATGGCAGAGGTTTTTTGTTTACGCAGGCAAAATCAACATGGGTTTGAATGAAAATCAAAAACGCGCGGTCACCATTACTTTGCGCTTGCTCGAAGAGCGCCTAGCCGCCGTCGAGCAGATGATCCACGAGGACGAGCAGGGTGTTCTGTACAGCCGCCGCGCGTCCTTTACGCCAGAGCAGGTCGGGCGCATCGAGACGCTGATCGCGGCAATGCGCGACGAAATTCGCCATGTGGCAACCGAATTCCAATTGCCGCGCGAAGAGCAGAACGCCGCGCGCGCGATTGTGGGCGCGCTCGAAATGTCCTGGGAAAGTCTGGAAGAGGTGCGCCCGCGCCGACTCAAGAATTACGGTTCGGTCGATCCGGAGCTCAAAGAAACACTGGATCCGAGTCTGAAGCGTTTAATCCATTTGTTGTTCGAATTGCAAGACGTGGCGACGGGTAGGAAAGATTGATGGGTTCCATCATCGAGGCGCACGGATGGGGAATGCGAACCTGGAAGCTGGCGCAGAAAACGTAACACCATGACTCAATCGCTCACCTTCGACATCTTCATCGAACATCCGCGGGACGACACAAACGAATACGTGTACGACGAATCCGCACACGCGGTTCGCTTGGCGGGCGTCACGCGCGTGAGCGCACTCGCGTTGGCCGATCGCGGCAGCGTCGTCGGATCGGCGACTCCTCTGGGCGAGCCGCTGCCCGCGTGGCTTCTTTCCGATCTACCGCTCTCGCCGAACACGGTCGTCGCCGCGCGCGCCGTGGGCGCGCTGGAGTACGCCCAGCGTGAACCGATCGAGCGCATCGTCGTCGCCGTGCCGGTCGCTGATCCGCAGTATGCGCGCGTTTACGCGTTCAACGATCTGCCGGGTCCGCATCGCGCCGCGCTCCAGCGGCTGATCGAAGACTCGGCGCGCTGGCACGACGCTGCCTTTGCCGAAGAGATGGTTCACCTCGCGCGCCAGCGCGCCCGTCTGGCGCAAGTCGAGCAGCGCAACCGCGAACGCGACCGCCCGGCATGGCATGCCGGCTCGGAATTCAACTACGTCGAACAGCTCGCGCGCGAGACGGCGCTGCACACCCAAGCCGAAGCCGCGCTCTTCACAGTGCCGTATCGTTTTCAATCCTACTTGCGCCTGTGCCTGGAATCGAACGAACGGATCATCTTCTGGGTGTTTCGCCCGCGCTTTGCCATCAGCCGTATTGCGAGGATGGGCGGAAAGAAATTTCGCGATGGTCTGTTGGTGATTACCGACCAGCAATGTCTGTGGATGGTCGATCCCGTCACATCGACCGTCGCTGTAGAAGGCGGTTATGGTTACACCGCGCGGACCATCCCGCTCGAATGGGTAACGGATGCGGCGCTCGAGGAAAAATCGGATTACGTTGCACTCCGCGTCGTCAGCGTCAATCGAGTCGGCGCGCGCTCAGATTTCCAGATCGAGTTTCCGCCCGCCGCGCGCTCCGACCTCGCTCAGGTCGTGCGCCTGCTCTGCGCGTTCGCGCCGCGCCCAGACGACCGCCGCTTGCGACGTATCGGTTCGCCCCAGCCGGCTAAGATTCAGCTCGACGATCCGATGGAACGCGATCACGCGCAGACGGCTGCTGTGGTCGAGGAGCTGCAGACCGCGCTCGCGGCGCAGTTAAACGGTGAGACGATTTTCGCGCAGGCATTTCTGCCGAGCTGGTCGGAGGGCGGCGCGAAACTGCTGACCATCACGGATCACCGCATCATTCTCACCGCGTCGCGCGCGCGCCAACCCATCGTGCTTGACTTGGACAATTTTGTTGCGGCTGAGATATGCTACTCGGTTCTGGGATCGTGGTTTCGCATCGAATCTTCCGACGCCAAGCCGCTGGAAATTCCTCTGCCGATCACGACTTTCAAAGGATTCAACGCCTGCTGGCGTATGTTGCGCCGATTGGGCATCCGCGCTTACACGAGCAGGGCAATGCCACAGCCCAGCAGCAGCGAATGACTCGCGTCGCTCCGGTGCACCCCGGACAAACCGAATGGAATCGCGTGGAACGTTGCCGCGGACACGTCGATGTACCGCAGGACGAAACCGGCGCCGCCCAGGCGGAAGCGGCGGCGC
>Ga0272448_1004404_pt1 | contig 16080 bp, 13 predicted proteins | sample YNPCB0191_FD_202220 | JGI IMG/M metagenome (GOLD analysis project Ga0272448, IMG submission 202220) | Hot spring sediment microbial communities from Yellowstone National Park, WY, United States - YNP-CB-019-1 | ecosystem: Environmental > Aquatic > Thermal springs > Hot (42-90C) > Sediment...
CGGACAAAGAGTCCAAGACGGTCGACATTACCTACGAGGTGGACAAGGGGAAGCACTACTACATCGGCGATATCCGCATCAAGGGCAACACCAAGACGCGGGACAAGGTGATCAGGCGGCAGGTCCTGCTCTCCGAAGGGGATCGGTACAGCGTGTCCAAGCTGCGCGAATCCAAGGCGGAACTCAACCGCCTTGGCTTTTTCGACGAGATCAATCTGACCACCCAACCGGGCCGCCAGCAGGACAAACTCGACCTCCTCGTCGACGTCAAGGAGGGGCAGACCGGGACACTGAGCGGCGGCGCCGGGTTCAGTTCCACGGACAAGTTCGTGCTCATGGCCAATGTGACGCAGAGCAATCTTTTCGGCCGAGCGCAGGTGCTCTCTTTGAACGCCGAGATAGGCGGCCTGACGCAGAACTTTTCCTTGAGCTTTACCGAGCCGTGGCTGTTCGACATACCCCTTTCGGCGGGGTTCGATGTCTTCAATACCAAATACGACTACACGGATTTCACCAGGGGCGCCACGGGAGGAGCCGCCAGACTCGGCTACGAGTTCGTCAGGCACCTCAGGGGACACGTGATGTACAAGTACGAGGATGTGAATATCACGGATATCAGCGAGTTCGCCCCCAGCATCATACGGTCCGAGGAAGGCAGGACATCCACAAGCTCGGTCACCTTTTCACTGGTCCAGAACACCCTGGACAACCCCCTCCTGCCCACCAAGGGGTGCCTCAACTTCGCCTCGGTCGAGATCGCCGGAACCATCTTCGGCGGTGCGAGGAATTTCATCAAGCTCAATCTCGACTCGGGGTGGTATTTTCCTGTTGTTTGGAATACAGTAATAAGCGTGCGGGGGCGGTTCGGGCTGGGGTATGGAATCGCGGGTGACAGGTTCCCCCTGTTCGAACGGTTCTTCGTGGGGGGGATCAGCACGGTCAGAGGGTTCGATGTCCGCTCGCTGGGCCCCGAGGTCGACGGCCAGGTCATCGGCGGCAACAAACAGCTCATCTACAACCTCGAGTATCTCTTCCCCTTGGTACCGCAGGTGAAGTTGAGAGGGCTCGTGTTTTTCGACGCCGGGAACGCCTTCAGTGAAGACGAGAACATACGACTGCAATCCCTTCGCTTGAGTGCCGGGGCGGGGTTCAGGTGGTTTTCGCCGCTCGGGCCGCTCACGCTCGTCGTCGGGTTCCCGCTCGACCGAATGGCCGGTGAGCGGCCCAATGCCGTGCAGTTTTCCATCGGGACGCCGTTCTGATCCGAGGACGGGCGAGCTTCCGTTGACGCGAAGAAGGATTCTTGTAAGATACCGGGCTAATGCAGAGGAGGATGATTCGATGAGAAGGACGGGAGCGGCAGGTGCGATAGGAGTCGGCATACTCATTATGGTGTGCTCTTCGCTGGGGGCGGCGGCCGAGATGAAGATCGGCATTGTCGATTACCAGAAGGCCCTCGAACAGTCTGCCGAGGGCAAGAAGGCAAAGGCGGCCTTCTCCAAGAAGGTGGAAAAGGCCCAAGAAGAGCTCAAGGTTCGGCAGGAGGAGCTCGACAAGCTCAAGGCCGAGATGGAGCGGCAGGGTGGGATACTCAGCGACGAGGCTCGTGCCGAAAAGGAGAAGACGTACCAGTACAAGCTGAGGGATTTTCAGAGACTCTACAAGGATTCCCAGGAAGAGTTGCAGAGAGAGGACGCGGAGCTCAGCGACAAGATCCTCAAGGGATTGCAAGCCGTGGTGGAGAAGCTGGGCAAGCAGGAGGACTATAGCCTCATTCTGGAAAAGAGCCACGGCGGGGTGCTCTTCTGCGCGCCTGCAGTGGATATCACGGACAAGGTCATAAAGATGTACGACGAGGTACAGAAGTCCCCCAAGACCCCGTGAAGCCACCTCGAGCAAGAAGTAGCGCGTGTGGGAAGGCAAAGGCGGACAAGGGCAAGGCTCACCCTAGGGGAATTGGCCGACCGTTTCGCTGCTACGGTGGTGGGTGAGCGCGAGACGATCCTGGAGGGCGTGGCAGGGATCGAGGAAGCCGAGCCGGGGGATATCACCTTCGTCTCCAACCCCGCCTACTACAACAAGCTCTCCTCCACCAGGGCCTCCGCCGCCATCGTCCCCCCTGATGTCAAGGAAGCACCGCTTCCGCTCCTTGTGACGGAGAACCCGTACCTCGTCTTTGCAAAGGTACTCGAATACTTCAATCCCGAGCGAAGGCCTGCCCCCGGTATTCACGGGTCGGCCTGGGTCGCCGAGACTGCAGTTATAGGCGAGGGATGTACGATATTCCCTCTGGTATATGTAGGCGAGCGGGCCAGGATCGGATGCCGAACGGTGATATACCCCGGCGCCTGCATCGGCGACGATGTCACCATCGGCGAGATGTGTCTGATTTACCCCAACGTGACCATACTCGAGGGGTGCGTCCTCGGCAATCGGGTGATCGTTCACAGTGGTACCGTGATAGGGGCTGACGGGTTCGGGTTTGCCAGGGAGGGGACGCGTCACTACAAGATCCCCCAGGTCGGCATCGTCCGGATAGAGGACGACGTGGAGGTCGGGGCCAACTGCTGCATCGACCGTGCGACCATGGGGGAGACGGTGGTGGGGAGGGGAACCAAGATCGACAACCTCGTGCAGGTGGCGCACAATGTGCGCATAGGGGAGGATGTCATTCTCGTGGCCCAGGTCGGGATTTCAGGGAGCACCGAGATCGGCGACAGGGCCATGCTCGGCGGGCAGGTCGGCGTGGTCGGGCACCGACGCGTGGGGAAGGACGTCAAGATAGGGGCAAAATCCGGCGTGCACACGAATATCGCCGACGGCCAGGTCGTGGGCGGCATCCCGGCCATGCCGTACGAGGACTTCCTGAAAACCATCTCCGTCTTCAGGAACCTCCCGCGGCTCAGGGAGCGGGTACAGCGCCTCGAGAAGGAGGTGCAGGCGCTCAAGGGAGTGGTGGGGTCCGTGGGGACCGGGACGGAGGAAAAGGACGGCACGTGAAGGCGCTTCTCGAAGCCAAAGAGATCCAGCAGCTCCTCATGCACCGGTACCCGTTCCTTTTCGTCGACCGGATACTGGAGATAGAGAGAGGGAAGCGGATCGTGGGGCTCAAGAATTTCACCGTGGGCGAGCCGTTCCTCGCAGGACATTTCCCCGGCAACCCCATTGTGCCGGGTGTCGTTCTCCTCGAGGCGATGGTTCAGGTGGGGGCCTTGTTCGTGCTCGAGACAGAGCCCCGCTACCGCGACAGGATGCTCTACCTTGCCGGGATGGACAAGGTGCGGTTTCGCAGGCCGGTCCTGCCCGGGGACCAAGTCCTTTTCGAGTTGAATCTGCTCAAGAGGAAAGGGGATATCTGGAAGGTCACAGGCACGGCCACGGTCGACGGCGTGACGGTAATGGAGGGCGTCTTTCTGGCGGTGACGGCAATCGAGGCGGCTGCCTTGGGGGAGAACCTATGATTCATCCGACAGCTATCGTCCATGAAGGCGCGCAGATCGACGAAGGGGTGGAGATCGGCCCCTACAGTATCATCAGGGAGAAGGTGCGTATCGGCTCGGGTACGATCATAGGGCCCCACGTGGTCATCGAGGGGAGGACCACCATCGGGAAGAACAACAGGATTTTTCAATTCGCCTCCATCGGGGCCATCCCCCAGCACCTCCGCTACCGGGGCGAGGACACACGCCTCGAGATAGGGGACAACAACATCATCCGCGAGTTCGTGACCATCCACCTGGGAACCGTGCAGGACCAGGGGGTCACCAGCATAGGGAACGGCAATGTTTTCATGGCCTATTGCCACGTTGCCCACGACTGTGTCATCAAGGATTCGGTCATCATGGCCAACGGTGCGAGCTTGGGCGGGCACGTCGTGGTCGAAGACCACGCCATTCTCGGTGGTCTGGTAGGGGTCCATCAATTCGTCCGTATCGGCCGGCACGCCATGGTCGGAGGGCTCTCCGGCGTCTCCCTCGACATCCCCCCTTTTACGAGCGCGGCCGGATTCCGGACAAAGCTCTACGGCCTCAATATAGTGGGACTCAAGCGTCACAATTTCTCTCACGAGGCCATCCAGAGGCTCAAGAAGGCGTACCGCCTTCTTTTCAAGTCCAATCTGCTCCTCGAAGAGGCCGTCCGGCACGTCGAGCAAGAGGTGGGCGACGATGAGAATGTCCGCCACCTTGTCGCGTTCCTGAAGGATTCCAAGCGCGGGATCTGCAGGTAACAGGGGCTGCGGTGTCGTGAGCCGGGCAGTGGGACGCAGGGGGGATGGGCCTCGCGGCAGATTCGGCCTCGCCACGATCGGAGTGCCCCCCCCGGGTTTCATGTGCGCGAGACGGTCTGTGCTCCCCGAGGCGGGGGAGGTGGCGTGGGCCGGGCCGGAGGGGAGGGACGTGTGAGCACGGGCGGTATGGCAGAGACCGAGGTCGTCCGCGTAGGGGTCGTCGGGGTCGGCTACCTCGGCCGCTTCCATGCGGAAAAGTACGCGCGCATGGGAGGCGTGCGCCTTGCCGCCGTGGCGGACAAGGAGATCGAGCGAGCCTACCGGGTCGCTGAAAAGACCGGCGCCTCGGCCTTCAGGGATGCGGAGGACCTCTACCCGCTCGTCGACGCGGTCAGCGTTGCCGTCCCCACCACGGCGCACTACGAGGTGGCCAGAGGCTTCCTGGACCGCGGCATCGACGTCCTCGTGGAAAAACCCCTTGCGGCGACCCTTCGAGAGGCCAGGGATCTCGTGCGGCGGGCCAGAACCAAGGGCTGTATCCTCCAAGTGGGGCATCTGGAGCGATTCAACCCTGTCTGGAAGGCCCTTCGAGGCATCCTCGTGCGTCCCAGGTTCATAGAGGCTCACAGGCTCGGGCCGTTCCAGGACAGGGGCACGGATGTGGATGTGATACTTGATCTCATGATCCACGACATCGATGTCGTATTGAAGTACGTCCCTGCCCGGCTCAAGGCTGTGGAATCGGTGGGTGTCCCGGTGCTCTCTGCGAATGTCGATATAGCCAATGCCAGGCTCCGTTTCGAGGACGGGTCTGTGGCCAACCTCACGGCGAGTCGTGTCAGTGCAAAACGCTCCCGCAAGATACGCTTCTTTCAGAAGGACCTCTATGTGTCCGTGGATTACGACTCGCGGCAGATCCAGGTGTACCAAAGGACCTTCAACGAGCAGGGTGTTCCGGAGATTGTGGGCAGCCAGCACGTCGCGCCTGCAGGCGATGCCCTGGAAGAGGAACTCAAGGCGTTCATAGAGAGCGTCCGAAGCCGCACCAAGCCCGAGGTGGACGGCGAGGCAGGCGAGCGGGCCCTCGAGGTGGCGACCAAGATCCTCCAACGGGTCCGGAGCGCATGAGAGGGCACGGCCGGCCACCAGGGGAGACGGTGCAGACCTCGGCCGTGGCCTCGGCCTGCCGGCGTCAACGTGGGTAGTCTCGCATGGAGAAGCATACGCCTCCGACGATCTTCATGGTTGCCGGGGAGGCCTCGGGTGACCTTCACGGGGCAAACCTGGTCAGACACCTGCGGCCGATGCTCCCGGGGGCGCGGTTTTTCGGTATCGGAGGCGAGGCGATGGCCGCTCAAGGCGTCGAGATCGTCTTTGATTGCGCCAAGCTCGCCGTGGTGGGGCTTACAGAGATCGCCGGCAAGATGAGTACCATCGTGCGGGCATTTGCCTGGGCCGCGCGAAGTCTCGACACGATCAGACCCGAGGTGGCAATCCTGATCGATTTCCCCGACTTCAATTTGAGGATCGCAGGGATCGCCCGGCGCAGGGGGATCCCGGTCGTCTACTACATCGCGCCCCAGGTGTGGGCCTGGAGGAGGGGGCGGATCGGACGGATCGCCGAGCGGGTCACCAAGCTCCTCGTTATTTTCCCGTTCGAGGAGGATCTGTTCAGGGGTGCGGGAATCGACGCACTGTACGTAGGGCACCCCCTGCTCGATGCCATCGGGGAGGCCGGCTCTTCCGAGCCGGATAGTCGCGACTGGGGCCTCTCCCCACTCTACCCCGTGGTGGGACTTTTCCCAGGGAGCCGACCGCGCGAGGTGGACGTCCTCCTGCCGCCGATGGTGGAGGCCGCCGCCAGACTTCGCCAGGTCTTTCCCCGCATGCAATTCATCCTCGGGCAGGCGCCCTCGCTGGATCCTGCCAGGGTCGAACGCCTTCTCCAAGGGGCCCCGGTTCCCGTGCGCAGGATCGACGGGCACACTCACCGGGCTATGCGGCTATGCGACGCTGCCATCGTGGCCTCGGGGACGGCCACACTGGAACTTGCGCTTTTCGAGGTCCCCATGGTGATCGTCTACAAGGTGTCGGTCTTGACATACCTCGTGGGCAGAAGCCTCGTCCGCGTCCCTTCCATCGGCCTGGCCAATCTGGTTTCGGGGAAACAGATCGTGCCGGAACTGATCCAGGGCGAAGTGACCGGCCGAGGCATCTTCGAGGCGTGCCTTCCTTTGGTGACCAACTCGGTCTACAGGGCAGCGGTGAAAAAGGAATTGAGGCGCGTCAGGGCCGCCCTCGGCGAACCGGGGGCATCGAGGAGGGCGGCCGAGAGTGTGTTGAGCATCGTGGGCCGGCCGCCAGGCGCGGTCCCGTCGCTGCCCGCTGGAGACGGGCAGGAGAGCGGCTATGTACCCTGAGACGCACTGGCGTACCAGATGGAAGAGATTCAGGAGAAGACATTTGCTCAGGGTGCTCCCGCCTCTGATGGGCAGAGCGATACGGCTTCTGGGGTCCCTGGTTGCCCTGAGGGTCCTCAATCCGGAAAAGATCGATCTCGTCCGGAGGTATGAAGGCCCCGTGCTGTTCGCTTTTTGGCACGGCAGGATGCTCCTGTTGCCGCGCTTCTACGAGGAACACCTCGCTGGATGGACCGAGGTGTGCATCCTCATCAGCCAGCACTGGGACGGCGAGGTGATCGCGCGCACTATGGAGCGTTTCGGCATACGTGCCATCCGGGGCTCCAGTACCCGCGGCGGCGGCACGGCCTTCTTGGGGATGCTCAGGACGATGCGCAGGGGAAAGAGCATCGCGGTGGCTCTGGACGGCCCGCGCGGGCCGCGATACCGCGCGCAGCCGGGCGTGATACGACTGGGGCGGTTGACCGGAGCGCCGATCTTCCCTGTCACGCTCAGCGCCCATCCCTCCTGGAGGATCCCCAGTTGGGACAGATTCCTCGTCCCTCTGCCTGGCAGCTCGGCGCGTCTCCACGTGGGCGAGCCTCTGACGGTTCCGCGCACGCTCGATGAGGCCCAGGAGGAGACGTACAGGATTCGGCTCGAGGAGGCCCTCAGGGCCCTTACCCGAGAGGCCGACGAGGCCTTCGAGGCGAGGCGGTACATCGGGGTCATCTCGTGTGTCTACAATGCGCTCCTCCTTCCGGTCTCCTTGCTCCTATTCCCCTACATGGTCAGGAGGATGATCAGTACGGGTGCGTTCAAGAAGGCCCTGCCCGAGCGTTTCGGCTTCATCGCGCCAGCGAAGCTCGCGAGCACGTCTCCCCAGAGGCCGGTGTGGATACACGCGGTTTCTGTGGGCGAGGTCATGGCGACCGTGCCGCTCATCAAGGCCCTCCGGGCCAGGTACCCCACGGTGCCAATCGTCGTTTCCACTATCACGGTGACAGGCCGTCAGACAGCGGAAAGAACCATCCCAGAGGCCGATGCCGTGATCTATTTCCCGTTCGATTACCCTTGGGTCGCCGCCCGATCCCTCAAGACCATACGGCCGAGGCTTTTCGTCCATACCGAGACCGAGATCTGGCCGAACTTCCTGTTCTCGATCCAGAGGATGGGCATCCCGTCGGTGATCATCAACGGCCGAATCTCCGAGGATTCGTGCCGGAGGTACAGCTGGTTTCGGTTTTTTTTCAGACGAGTGCTCGCACCGATCGAGGCGTTCGGCATGCAGTCGAGGACGGACTGCCTCAGGGTGATTCGGATGGGTGCAGACCCGCGCAGGGTTTTGGTGACCGGCAACATGAAATTCGATCACACCGTCAAGAGCGTTGATCCCGAGGCGCAGATCGCTCTGAGGGCGTCGATGGGGCTGCCGGCAGATGCACCAGTCTTTGTTGCGGGGAGCACGCACGGGGGTGAGGAGGACATCGTCCTTTCCGTGTACCGGCGGCTGCGGCGCGAATTCAAGGATCTCAAGCTCCTTCTCGCACCTCGCCACCCCGAGCGTTTTTCCGAGGTGGAGAGGCGTGCCGGCGAAACAGGGTTTCGCGTGGCCAGGAGGACGCACATGCTCGCCGACAAGAGCGGCCTGGGGCCGAGCAGGGAGCAGGATATCGTCATCCTGGACACCATAGGCGAACTGGCCGGCATGTATGCGATAGGCACCCTCATTTTTGTCGGTGGCAGTCTCGTCAGGGTCGGAGGCCACAATCTGCTGGAGCCGGTCGCGTTCAAGAAGCCCGTCCTTTTCGGGCCGCACATGGAAAACGCCGTGGAGATCGCTCAAGCCCTCAAGCGCAGAGACGGCGGGATCGAGGTGGGCGACGCCGAGTCGCTCTACGCCGAGGCGCGGAGGCTCCTACTGGACCCGGCGCTCCGCGAGCGGATGGGCAGGGCGGCGTTCGGGGTCATAGAAGAGCACCATGGCGCCACAGAAAGGAATCTGTCGGTCCTTGAGCCGTTTCTCCGGTAGCCAGACGAGACTCCGCAGGGCGGCAGAGCGATTCCTCGCCCCTGGAGGCAGGGACTCCTTCGCGGCCCGACTGCTGCGGTGTCTCCTTTCCCCATTGGCCCTTGTCTACTGTGCCGTCCAAAAGGGACGCGTCGAGCTGTATCGACGCGGCGTTCTTTCCAGGCGGCGGCTCCCCTGTGCGGTCGTCAGCATCGGCAACATTACGGTCGGCGGGAGCGGGAAGACCCCATTTACCATATGGCTGGCGCGGCGGTGTCTCGAGCACTCGATGAGGGTGATAGTGCTGGCACGGGGCTACGGCGGAAGGGGCGCAAAGAGGCCTGCCGTGCTCTTGGGCCCGCAGGCAGCGCCCCACAGCCCCGCACTCTATGGTGACGAGCCGGTTCTGGTGGCCTCGGCACTGGGATCGGTGCCGGTTGCAGTCTGCAAGGATCGATACGCGGCGGGCATCGCGGCGCTCGAGCGGCACGAGGCGGAGATCGTGCTGCTCGACGACGGGTTCCAGCATCTCCGGCTCGCTCGAAGCGTGGATATCGTGCTCGTGCCCTCGGCAGAGACCCTGCAGAGGGCCAGAGTCCTGCCCGCGGGCATGCTTCGGGAGCCGCTGTCAGCACTCAAGAGGGCAGACTTCATCGTTGTGACCGACCCGGCTGACACTCCTGCCGGTGATGGCATCGCGGATCGCGAGCTCAAGTGGTTTCGTCGGTTCAATGCCTCGGCCCCGATATTCCGTGCCGTTGCCGAGGCGAAGCGGATATACGATGTCTTCAGCGGTGAGGCCTACGAGACGGCTGATCTCATGGGGAAGACGCTTTTGGCGTTGTGCGGGATCGGTCGGCCGGAGAGGTTTTTCCGTGGCCTCGAAAGGCTCGGCCTCGCCCTGTCCGGGCGGCTCGTATTCCCGGACCATCACCGGTACGGCAGCCGGGATATTGCGGAGGTGTCCGGACGGTTGGGGTCCTTCGACTATGCCGTCACCACGGAAAAGGACGCAGTGAAGTTGAGGCACTACGAGGCGCTGAGAGGGAGGCTGTTGGCCGTGGAGGTATCCCTGGGGGTTGCCGAAGAGGACGAGTTCTGGTCCTCCCTCGAGGCGAGACTTCGTGCAGGGGAGGCAGGCCAGAGATGCCCCTGAGAGCACTCCTCGATACGCTGCTCTACTGGTGCGCCCTGCCGTTGGCGCGACTGGTGGCGCTGCTTCCCTGGCGGTGGGCCGTTGCCGCGGGTGCTGTAGCCGGTCGGCTTGCATTCTGGCTCGATCGGAGACACCGCCTCATCGCAGTGCGGAATCTCGAGATCGCCTTCCCCGAGGCAACTGCCGACTGGAGGAGGCAGACCGCGCGGCAGTGCTTTGAGAATTTCGGCAAGACCATACTCGAGCTGCCGGGGCTGCGCTACAAGCCCGCCCGGCGGATACTCGAGAGAGTCACCTTCGAGGGGTGGGAACACTACGAGGAGGCTCGGCGGAGCGGCAAGGGCCTGCTCCTTTTGACCGGGCACATCGGGAACTGGGAGCTCATGGCCCTGGCCCATGGGCTGCGAGGGCACAGGCTGCGCTTTGTCGCCAGGCCCCTGGACAATCGCTTTGCGGACCGGTGGCTCTCGGAGCTGAGGGCCCGCGGGGGTAACCGGGTTATCCCCAAGCGGGGGGCCTCGCGCGGCGTCTACGCGGCCTTGAAGCGCGGCGAGGTCGTGGGGCTCCTCATGGACCAGGCGGTCACCGGGAGCGACGGAGTGTTCGTGGATTTTTTCGGGACGCCTGCCGGGACCTCGAAGGGGATGGCGGTACTGGCGTGCCGCCTCGACGTCCCCGTGCTTCCCGTGTACATAATCCGGGGCGAGGACGAGGTCTCGCACCGAGTGGTCATCGAACCTCAGGTTCCGGTCACCGTGACAGGAGACGTGGAAAAGGACATCAGAGAGAATACCGAGAGATTTCAGAAGGTCCTGGAGGCCGCCATCCGCCGCACCCCATCGCAGTGGTTCTGGATGCACCGCCGCTGGAAGGATTCCCCCGCCCTGGGGAGCGGCAGGGAGGGATACCCACCCAAGTGAGGCACGGCGGCCCCGTGGATCGGTGCGCACTCCTGGAGGCACCATGGACGGGAAGGATCCGACGGGTTCGAGCGGTCTCGCCAAATGGAAGCCGCTCGAATCCCTTGTGCACACAATCGACGAGCTCAAATCCCGAGGCAAGAGGATCGTGCTTGCCAACGGGGTCTTCGACCTCATCCATGTGGGCCATGTCCGGTACCTCAGGGCAGCCCGCGGCCTTGGCGATGTCCTCGTGGTGGCCGTGAACGAGGACGCGTCTGTGCGGGCGCTCAAGGGGCCAGGCAGGCCCATCCTTGCGCTCGCAGAGCGGCTCGAGCTTGTCGCTGCGATGGAAATGGTGGACTTTGTGGTAAGCTTTTCAGGGCTCCGGGTGGACGACCTTATCCGGGCGATCCGGCCGCACGTGCACGCCAAGGGGACGGATTACACCAGGGAGACCGTGCCCGAGCGGGACACGGTTCTCGGCTGTGGCGGCCGGGTGGAGATCGTGGGCGGCCCGAAACAGTGGTCATCGAGCAGGATCCTCGAGACGATAGCGAGCACATGCGCCGGCGGGCCTGGGCCAGGGGTGAGGTCTCGCCCCGGTGCGAGCGAGAGGAACGATGGCGATTGAGGTGGTTCTGGTCAGGACGAGCTCTCTGGGCGACGTGGTCCATACACTCCCGGTGGCCGAGACATTGAAGCGTGCCTTTCCATCGGTCAGATTGGCCTGGGTCGTCGAGAGATCGTTCAGGGAGATTCTCGAGGGGAACCCGTACATCGACGAGCTCATCGAGGTGGATTTCCGCTCGTGGAAAAGGCGGCCGGTACGGCGCGAGGCCATCGGAGGGCTCTTGCGCTCTCTGAGGAGACTGCGCAGACGGAGGCGACACATCGCGGTCGATCTTCAGGGACTTGTCAGAAGCGGCTTGATCGCCTATGCGAGCGGGGCCCCCGTTCGAGTGGGGATCGAGGAGGGCGCGGTGCGTGAAAAGCTCAATTGCATCTTCACGAACGTGAAAGGGCCCTGCGCAGACAAAGGAGCGCATATCGTGGATCAGAACCTCTCGCTGCTGTCAGTCTTTGGGGTCGAGCGATTTCACCGCTCTTTTCACATATCGATACCGGAGAGGGTGGCGGCAGGTGTCGAGTCCTTCCTGTCCGCCCCGGAGGGGGCTTGCCGGCCGCTCAGGATCGCACTGAATCCTGCTGCAGGCTGGCAGACCAAGACATGGGCGCCGGAGCGGTATGCCGCCCTTGCAGATCGAATCGCCGGCCAACTGCGCGCGCGCGTCTATCTCCTCTGGGGACCCGGTGAGAGGGGACTCGCCGAGCGGGTCAGGTCTCTCATGCGGGAGGATGCCGCCATACTCCCGCCCATGGGCCTCAAGTCCCTTGCGGCACTGATCGCCCGCTCCGACGCCTTCATCGGCGGCGACAGCGGCCCGCTGCACCTCGCCTCGGCACTGGGCGTCCCTGTCGTCGGGATCTACGGTCCGTCGGACCCTTCGAGAAACGGGCCCTTTGCAGGCCGCTCCCGGGTTGTCCGGTACACTGGAGAATGCGCAGGTTGTTACAAACGGCGCTGTGCGTCGCGTGAGTGCATGGATCGGGTCTCGGTAGAGGAGGTCTGGTGCGCGTTGGTAGCACTGCTCGAGGAGGCTTACCTGGACGGTTCTCGTACGGTCGTGCCGCCGCAGCAGAGAGGAGAGGGGAGGGCCGTGCTGCCAGTGCACGGTCCGTATGCATCGTGAAAGGAGAAAGCTATGCCTATCGACAAGGAGTTGCTCGAGGTCTTGGCCTGCCCCAAGTGCAAGGGCGATATACGGCTGACCGAGCAGGGCGACGGACTCGTCTGCGAAGCCTGCAAGCTCAAGTACCCAATCGAGGACGATATACCCATCATGCTGATCGACGAGGCTGAAAAGCTTGCATAGCCTCGTGCCGGACCGGGAGGAAGAGTGATTCAGGCCGGGCGCCCTCTCCTGCGGTCGCTTCAGCGCCACTGCGATCCCTATTGGGGATTGGTCGCCTTCTGCCTCGCCTCGCCCCTCTCGATCGCGGCAACCAATATCGCATGGGCGGCGGCTGCAGGCCTGTTGCTTGTCGCTTCTGTGGGACCGGTGCGGACCGTCCGCCCCCAGGGGACCGCTCTGGACCCAGCCTGGGCCCTGTTTGTACTCGCATCCATTTTGAGTGTTATCGTTTCCCTGGATCCGGTCTCGAGCCTCGTGGACAGTCGCGACCTCGGACTCATCATCATCTACTACCTCTTCGTGTGGGGTGTTCGGGGCGCCGGCCGTCGAGCCCTGCTGCTGGCGGCCCTCGTGGGTGCCGCAGGCGTGGCATCCCTCTACGGCGTGATCCAGGTCGCTGCTGGCTACGATTTTCTTGGACACTTCAAACCAGAGGCGGGAAGGGCCACCGGGTTTTTCAGCCTCCATCTTACCTTTGCAGAGTACCTCGTGTTGGTCTCCTGCAGCGTCCTCGGTGTGGTGGTATGGCAGGGGCCTCGCAGGTCGACACCGGCGATGTGTCTGCTCCTGGCGCTCATGCTCGCAGGGGTAGTGCTGAGTCAATCCAAAGGGGCCTTGCTCGGTCTTCTCGTGGGGTGGTCCCTGATCTTTTGCCTTCGAGGTCGGGCCTACCTGGCCGTCTTTGCCCTGGGATCGTTCCTGCTCGTGTGGTCTGCAAGCGCGCTCTTGGATATCGATCTTTGGGCGACGCTCCGGCGCTTGTTCGCACTCGACGTGACAGCGGCGGACGGGCTTGCGGCGTCGAACACACAGCGGCTCTTCATGTGGTGGTCAGGGTTCAGGATATCGGCCATGTATCTTTTCAACGGGGTAGGGATGCACGCACTGGAACGGATCTACCCTGCGTTTCGGCACCCGCTTGCGCTGCACGAGAACCAATGGCACCTTCACAACAATTTTGTCCACCTCGGCGTCACTACGGGCATGCTCGGGCTGGCGGCGTTTCTCCTCGTTTTTGTTGTCGCCTCGAGGAACTGTCTCCAAGGGCTGGCATGCGCCAGATCCCGCCCTGACAGGGGTTTGTCAGCAGGTGTGCTCGGGGGCCTGGCGGGGTTTCTCGTCTGCGGGCTGACAGAGGCGTGTTGGGAGGATTCGGAGGTGAGGATGCTCCTCTATGCCCTTGTGGGCCTGCAGGCCTCGTGCCTGAGCGAGGTCCCGAAAGCGGCCATCGCCGCCGGGCAGGAGGAGGAGGCAGGGCCGCGGCCGGTGAGCCGGGCCGCTTCGTGGAGTGCGATCGAGCGATACCTCGTCCCATTCATCCTCTTGATTTCGGCCGGCTGGGTCTGCTATGCGGCCGAGACGAGGACGAGCCCGCCTGCCGGCACCAGGGTTGTCGAGGCCCTGACAGGGCTCGCAGGGTTCGCTGCGCTCTACCACCGGTGGATGCCTGCCAGCTGGCACCGAGCGAGAGGGCCTCTCCTGGGCTACGTGGCTGTGTATGCCGTGTACACTGCGGCACGACCCTTCTGGGGGCCCACTGTTTCTTGGGCCTACAGGCCGGCCCTGGTGTGGTCTGTCTCTATAGGTGTCGCGATAGGTGTCGCGGCCTTGTTCTCGATCGTGCTCATCGGTGCTCCTGTCGGCCGCAGGCCTCTGGAGAGGGCGTCCGGCACGCTTTTCGATGCGGCGTTCCTCGGCGCGCTTCTCCTCTGGGCGGCACTATGCGCCTCGACGCATCTTCTGCTCGCATGGGCCTCGCACCACGCCCCGGCGTTCGATCAGGAGACAGTGGGACTGCTCCTCCTGTGCGGAGGGCTCGCAATGCTCTATACGGTCTTGAGGGCCTTCTCCCAGGGTGGCCGTCCCCAGCGGATCGGGTTCGGGCTTGTGTGCTTGAGCCTTCTCTATGCCGCACTCGGGCTCTGAGCGCCTCCACGGCTCGCTCAGGAGAGCTTTTCTTCCAGGAGGAGATCGCCCTCTATCCTGAAATCGGGCGGGAGCTTGCGGGATAGCTCAGCGGAATCGAGCGCAAAGAGCGGGCTTATCTCGATGCGGACAGCGAGGCGTCCTTCTGCGTCCCTGGGTACGCGAACGCCCGCCTGCTCGAGCCAGGAGGCATGGAGTTCCGCGAGATCCCTTCGCGCTGTCGAAGGGGAGTCCAGACCGTGGGCATTTTTTACGGGCGAGAATTCCTCTGAACGGGCCACCTCCATGGTGACGGAGCGTTGCGCCCACTCCAATGCGTCGAAGATGAAGCTCTCGAACTTGAACCCGTTGGGCGATTCGGGGGTGTGCTTGACACCTGCCGCGTCGATGTAGGGTATCTTTTTTTCCGCCCTGTGGAAGGGGAGGCGCAGCGTCCCGCCGGTCAAGCGCTCCACAAAGCCCACATTGAGCAGGTGAATGGCGATGCTCCCCGCCCAGTACTTGAGGGTGCCGTCGGGGTTTCTCGCGTACATGTCCTCCTTGGGGAGGTCGCTGTACTCGATAACGCTCAGTCTGCCCCCCCTCCTCCCGATAACGCCGACCTTCTCCTCGGGATAGGCCTTGCGGACGACCTTGGAACTCATCTGCGCCCTTTCCTTTCGGTGGTACCCGATGAAGACAGGGTCCACTACCTTGACGAGGACGTTGTCGACCTGGAAGTAGGAGAGTTCTTCGATGCCGCGGCGCATGATGTCCTCGAGTGCGCCGCTTCTCTTCAGGGCCTGGAGCGTTCCGCCGTGTCCGTCCGGGCTGAAAAAGATGCGCCCCTTGTCCTCGAGGATGATCTTGCCGTTGCGGTCCACTGCGGGCAGGGTTCCCTGCTGGAAGAAAACGACGTCCTGGCGGGGCACGCCGAAATAGTCGTGTGTTTCGAAGAACGAGACAGTGGCTCGGTGGTTGTCCCCACTGGTCATGACGTACCAGGGGATCGAGACCTCGTAGCGCCTTCGGTGTGCCACGATACGCTCTGCAAAGATCTGAAACAGGCTCTTTGCGGAAATCGGGCCTATGGGGAATGCGCCCTTCGGGCCTGAAAAACCGAGCCTGGTGCCTTGGCCGCCTGCAACCACCAGGGCTGCGACCTTGCCCTGGCGTATCGTGTATTCCCCGAGCTCGCGGGCCTCTCGTTCCCGTGCCTTTTCGGCCTCGGTCTTCGGCAAAGGGATGATCGGGGCAGGCTCCAGATCGACCGGTTCCTGGGCGCGAGGATGCAGGACGAGGGAGTCGACCAGCCGTTGGACGAGCTCGAAGTCTATCGAGCGGACCTGAGCGAGCAGTTCAGAGCGAGCCCTCTCGTCGAGGTCCTCCCACCAGGCGAAGATGTGCCCTTGTCCCGCGCCAAGGGCCCTCTCCATAAGTGCGTCCTTCGCGAGGGTCTCTCCCTCATGGTCGAGCGGCGGCGTATTCTTGTCGGGTGCGTGCACG
>Ga0272448_1004405_pt1 | contig 16077 bp, 15 predicted proteins | sample YNPCB0191_FD_202220 | JGI IMG/M metagenome (GOLD analysis project Ga0272448, IMG submission 202220) | Hot spring sediment microbial communities from Yellowstone National Park, WY, United States - YNP-CB-019-1 | ecosystem: Environmental > Aquatic > Thermal springs > Hot (42-90C) > Sediment...
GGGTCTCCTCGATCAACAACCCGATCGACCAGGCCCGGACCGCCCGGTTGTACTGCTACTGCGAGCATACCGCGGAGCGATACCGCGACTGGCTTCGGCACAAGTACGGCACGCTCGAGAAACTGAATGAGACCTGGGCCACATATTATGACAGGTGGTCGCAGGTGCGGCCGGTCCGGACCGGCATCTTCGAGCGGGCACAGGCATTCTGGGTGGACTGGCGCGAGTTCATGCTCTGGAACATGGCGGAGTTTCAGGGCCTCAAGGCCGACGCGGCCCGGCGGGCCGACCCGGTGCATCCGGTCACGTGCCACATGGCGGGGTGGGGCGCCGGCAGCGTGTATGCCTCTGCGGACGAGTATCAGATCGGCCGCCACTTCGACATCGTGAGCCTTTCGTTTTTTCCCTATTGGATTCAGTACGGCCACGGCGTGTACGACCCGGCGTTCGGCGGGCTTTACCTGGACGGCGTGCGGTCGGCCGGCGACGGCAAGCCGATGTGGATCGAGGAGCTGCAGGGCGGGCCGAGCATCAACGGTCTGGCGTATCGTTCGCAGTTCCCCCGGCCGCAGGACATCCGGCTGTGGGTCTGGCAGTCCGTGGCGCACGGAGCAACGGGCATCTTCTACTGGAACTGGCGCCCGGAGACGACCGGCGTCGAGGCCGGGGGCTTTGGTCTGGTGAACTATGATGGAAGCCTGACCGATCGGGCGGAAGCGGCAGGCGAGGTGTGCGACGTGCTGCAGAAGCACGCGAAGCTGCTGCGGTCGGCCCGACCGGCACCGGCCGAGATCGCGATCTTCCACTCGCCCAGGACATCCATCCACGCATTCGGCGATGGCGACGAGGGAATGTACACGCGCAGCCTCCGGGGCGTCTATCGCGCCTTGTTCAAGGCAGGACTGCCGGTGGACATTCTCGTGGCCGAGCAGCTCATGAGCCGCAACCTGAGCCGCTACCGGATCATCTATCTGCCGTTCGCGTACACGCTTTCGGCGCGGGAGGCGGCGCAGCTCAAATCGTACGTGGCCGGCGGCGGCACGTTGTACGCCGAGATGTGGTGCGGGTTCAAGGACGATCGCACGTTCCTGTACGAGACGGTGCCCGGGGGCGGTCTGGCGGAGGTCCTGCACTGCAAGGAGGTGCAGACCGCTCCGCAGCAGAACGCCGTCATGAGGATCGCCCGGAGCCATAAGGCCGTCGCTTCGTTGCCTCTCGGCGCGGAGCTGCCGGTCTTCCGTTGGCGCGAGGATTTGGCCCTGCTGGACGGCGCCGAGTTGATTGCATCCTTCGCCGATGCGAGTCCGGCGATCGTCGCGGGGACGTTCGGCAAGGGGAAGACGCTCTATGTCGCGACGCCGCTGACGCGAGCGTATGACGAATCGCTCAATACCAACGCGTACAAGCTGCTCACGGACGCCGCATCCTGGGCCGGCGTGAGGCCGCCGGTGGAGGTGCAACGCGAGCCGCCGGCGGCGCCGATCGAGGTGAGGGTGCTCGACGCGAGCAATGGCCGGAGGGTGGTCATCGTGCTGAACCACGGCGAGGCGAAGACCGTCGTCAGGCTCATGCGGGGTGATGGTGATTGCGACAGGGTTTCGGACCTCCTCGGCGGAAACGGGGTCGATCAGGCAAGCCGGGATGGCACGACCAGGCTGTCGCTCCATCTCGGGCCGGGCGAGGTGAGGGTCCTGCTGTTCGAGCCGACGAATCGGTGAGCGCGTGGGGATGCTTGCTTCACGGTTGCGGGTGATCGCGGAGTACGTCCGGGAGCGCCGTTGTTTCGGCACGCCGGTGCTGACCGGCGATCCTCGCAACGGTATCGTCTTCCTGCTCGACGGGGTGGGCGGATACCTCCTCACGTGCCTGATGGCCCGCAAGGCATTTCGCGAGGCGGGCTTGCCCTTCGCGACATACCTGTTCGACTGGCACCGTGGCCCACGGGGCGAGATGCTGAGCGATCTGGCGTGCCTTCGTCGAAATCGGCTCGCGGCGCTGCAACTCGCCCGCCTGATCCGCCGGTTTCGCCGCGAATACCCCGGTGCGCCGTTGCACGTTCTGGCGTACAGCGGCGGGACGGGCATCGCAGTGTTCGCCGCGGAACGGCTGAACACACGCGGGGGAATCGATACGCTGGTGCTGTGCTGCTCGGCGCTCTCGCCCGACTATCCGCTGGCGGATGCAATGCGGCACGTGGGCCGATGCTACGTGTTCAGCAGCGAACGCGATCGCGTGATGCTCGGGTTCGGCACCCGCCTCTTCGGGACGATCGACCGGCGACATAGCCCCGCGGCGGGCCTTGCCGGCTTCCGATGTCTTCGCGCGCACGATTCGGCCGACCCGTCGTGGCAGGCCCGCGTGCGGGAAGTCTGGTGGACCGCCGAGATGCGTACGGACGGCCATTATGGCGGCCACATCGGTTCGGCCTCGCCGACGTTCATCGCCCGGCGCATCGTCCCGCTGCTCGTTACGCCTCCGGGCAACCCGCCACGGTCCGCCACGCCTTTCTCGCCGCCTTGATCGTGGTCTGCCACGCCACGCGCGGACGCCGCTGCTTGAAGGCCTTGACGTACTGCGACTTCATGAAGTCGAGATAGCTCGTCTGCCTCCGAAGCTCGCACCGGCGGGGGGCGTGCAGGAGCATCTCCCGCAGTGCGGCGGGGTCGCGGAGGTCCCAGTCGCCCTCGAAGATCGTCAGGGCGTGCGCGATCTCGTGCAGGAAGTGGGCGTCGCTGCCGGCGATCACCGGCTTGCCGGCCTTTGCGGCCCACTCGGCGGCGCGATCGTTCAGGTGTTTGTACGTCCGGGCGTTGAGGATCTCGATGATGTCGGCGCGGGCGACGAGCGATTCGTGTTCGCGGTGGCTCTTGGCCGGATGCGGCAGGATCGTCAGCTTGCCGAGCCGCTTTGCCTCCGAAAAGACGAATTCGCTGTCGCGCCGCTCGAACTCGCGCTCGATGTCGAGCACAATGACGTCGCCGAGCTCCGTGTAATACTCAGCCCCGGCGATGACGCAGATTGATCGGCCGCGGGCCGCCTCCACGGCCTCCAGCCCGCCTGCGAGCGAGTCGTGGTCGCACACGAGCAGCAGCCCGATGCCGTGGCGGATCGCCGTCGCGACGATATCGGCGGGGCGCAGCAGGCAGTCGTAGCTGTAGTGCGTGTGAATGTGCAGCGCGGCAACGATGCTCATGTGTGGCGAAGTTCCCTGCCCACCGGTGTACGGCGTTGTGTCCTCATGTGGAGTGCGGCCTCTCCGGGACGGCATTCCATGTCAGATACGGTCAATGCGCCCCGCCTCGCGATCCCGTTCCCGCTGGCGCTGCGTGGCGATCTCCAGTGTGCGGCGTTCGCGGCGCGTCAGGCTCTGGAGGCCCGATTCGCTCACCTTGGCCAGGATTCGGTCCACCTCGGCCTGCTCCGCCGCCTCGGCCTCAATGCGGCGCTGCCAGGCGCCCGCGTCCCTGGCGTGTGCTCGGGACCGGACGAGACGGATTCGCGGCAACATCCCCCAGAAGTACAGCGTGGCCACGCCCGCGACGGCCCCGGCGGCATGGCACACCTCGCCGCCCGGGTTCTGCAGCCGCCCCGGACTGATCAGGTAGAAGAACAGGAAGCCCAGCAGGAGCAGTCCGAACACGCGGATCGGCATCGGGAAGAACACCACAACCACCTGGATGTGCGGGAAGAAGATGATGGCCGCAATCAGCAGGCCGTACACCGCTCCGCTGGCACCTACCAGCGGGATTGCCCGGTAGGCCGGTGAGACCCCGGCCAGCGCCAGATAAGCCAAGCCGCCGATAAGGCCGCAGATCGCATAGAACGTCAGAAAGCGGTCGCGCCCGAACGTCCGCTCGAACTCCATGCCGAAAACGTACAGCCCGAGCATGTTGAAGGCGAGGTGCCACACGTCTGCGTGCGTGAACATGTACGTGATCGGCTGCCAGAGGTAGCCTCGCGAGAGCCCGTACCAGCTCAGCCCGAAGGTTTCATGCCAGAAGCCCGGATCGAAGTTTCGGGAAACGGCGTCGAGTACCAGCCCGATCACGTTCGCAATGATGAGCCACATCACCGCCGTCGTGGGGCGCGGCATCGCAATCCGCACTTGCGGGCCGTCCTCCTCCCCGGAATAGGGCCGATCCCTCCAGGACATCAGCGGCGCCTCCGATCCAGGTCATACCGAAGGAGCACGGCGATGGTCTTCCCGTCAACGATCGTGCCCTGGCGAATCCAGTCGATGGCCCGCTCGAAGGCTACGACTTCCGGGCGAATCCGCTCGCCGGTATCCAGCCGCTGTGACGTCTTCCGGAGATCGTGGGCCACGAAACATCGCATCAATTCATCGGTGATTCCCGGGGTGGTGTAGAACTCGCCGAGTGGCTCAATGTGCTCCGCCCGGTAGCCCGTTTCCTCCTCCAGCTCCCGTGCGGCACAGGCCGCCGGGTCTTCGCCCGGCTCCAGCGTTCCGGCGGGCAATTCGATGAGTTCCCGCTCGATTGCATACCGGTAGTTGCGGATCATCACGATGTCTGTATCGGTCAGCAACGGCAGGACGACCACCGCCCCCGGATGGACGACGATCTCCCGGGTCACGGCGGCTCGTCCCGGGGTCGAATACGTGCGGCGATGCACGGCGAACTTGGGCGTTTTCAGAAGGATGTCGGACATCAGGAACCCGCAGCTTTTCCCGAACGGCTCGCGCGAGACTCTGAATTATAGGTCTGCGCCGGAGGGCTCGCAATGAAGCGGTGCTTGCCAGCCGGCGGCAGCGCCCGTATAGTATGCCCGGACAGGGATTCCTTCACTAATCGGGTGCGCCGGCGAAGGTTACAGTCGGCTTTTTCCTGATGACAAAGCGAATTGCCATCCTCGGATCAACCGGATCGATCGGTCGCAGCACGCTGGACGTCGCGGCCCATCTCGGGACGGATTGCGCCGTGTGCGGTCTGGCGGCCAAGAGGAGCTGGCAGGCGCTGGCGGATCAGATTCGTCGCTGGCGACCGGATGTCGCGGCGCTGTGCGACGAGGCGGCGGCGAAGCAATTGCAGCGATGCCTCAATGGCGGGACAGAGCTGCTGGCCGGCGAGGCGTCGCTGGTTGATCTGGTCCGTCGGTGCGATTGCGACGTAGTAGTAGCGGCGGTCGTCGGCGCGGCGGGGCTGCCGGCGACTCTGGCGGCCGTCGAGGCCGGAAAGACCGTCGCCCTGGCGAACAAGGAGGCCCTCGTGGTGGCCGGATCGCTGATCGTGCCGCGTCTGGCCGAGACGGGGGCGCGGATCCTGCCGGTCGACAGCGAGCACTCGGCGGTTTTCCAGTCGATGTTGTCGGGTCGTCGCGAAGAGGTGAAGCGAATCTACCTGACGGCCTCGGGCGGGCCTTTTCGGACCTGGTCCGCCGAGCAGATGGCCGAGGCGACGGTCGAGGATGCGTTGCGGCATCCGACCTGGAACATGGGGCCGAAAGTCACCATCGACTCCGCCACGCTGATGAACAAGGCTCTGGAGATCATCGAGGCGAAGTGGCTTTTCGGCCTCGATGTCGATTCGATAGAAGTCCTGATTCATCCGGAGTCGATCATTCATTCGATGGTCGAGTTCTGCGACGGGTCGGTTGTGGCGCAGCTCGGAACGCCGGACATGCGCACGCCGATCCAATATGCCCTGACGTATCCGGAGAGGCGGCCGGGATGCAGCGATCGTCTGGACTGGTCCGCGATCCGCCGGCTGCACTTCGAGCCGCCGGACCTGGAGCGTTTCCCGGCGCTGCGGCTGGGCTACGAGGCGGCGCGCGCCGGCGGCACGGCCGGCGCCGTGCTGAACGCCGCCAATGAGGAAGCGGTGCAGGCGTTTCGCGAGGCCCGGATTCCCTTCGGGCGGATTGTCTCGACGGTGGAGCAGGTGTTGCGCCGTCATCGGTTTCTTGCGGCGCCGACGTTGGAGGATTTGCTTGCGGCCGACCGCTGGGCGCGGCAAGAGGTTTCTCGATGCTTGGATGCATGATCGGTTCGGATGCCGTGTGGCTGAATGCCCTGTTTCTCGGCGGCGTGCTCGGGACGGCCAAGTCGGTGGTGCTGATTCTCGTCGGCTTTTCGCTCGTGATCTTCATGCATGAGCTGGGCCATTTCATGGTGGCCAAGCTCGCCGATGTGAAGGTGGACCGTTTTGCCATCGGCTTCGGCAGGACGCTTTTCTCGTATCGCAGGGGGATGGGCATCCGCTGGGGCTCCGGTACGGACGAGTACGAGCGGCGGCTCGTGGAGTTTGTGCGGCAGAAAGGCGAGGCCGGCCTGCCGTTTCAGGAGGCAGGCGAACCGACGGCCGCCGAACTGGCCGCCGCCGCCCGCGAGCTCAACCTTGGCGAAACCGAATACGTCTTCAATGCGCTGCCGCTGGGCGGCTACGTCAAGATGCTCGGCCAGGAAGACTTCGCCGTGGACAAGTCCGGCGAATGGAAAGTGAAGGCCGACCCTCGATCGTTCGTGAGCAAGCCCGTCGGCTGGCGGATGCTCATTGCCTCGGCCGGCGTGGCGATGAACCTGGTTTTTGCCGCGTTCCTTTTCATGATCGTGTTCATGTGCGGCTTCGACGTGCCGACGCCCGTCATCGGCGCGCCGCTGCCCGGCAGTCCGGCCGAGAAGGCCGGCTTGCAGTTCGGCGACCGCATCCTGGAGATCAACGGTAAGGAGATTCGCGACTACGACGACATTCGGATGGCGGTCGTTCTCGCCGAGCCGCACACCCCGATGCACATCAAGATCCTCCGCGACGGCCGCATCATCAACTGCCAGGTGACGCCGGAGTATGAGCCCGAGCGCAATCTGCTTCAGATCGGCGTGCCGCCGAAGTTCACGCGGGTGATCACCGACGTGGAGCCGGAGCCGGGGCCGCCGCGGGCGGACGCCCTCCGGCCCGGCGACGAGGTCGTCGCGATCAACGGCAAGCCGGTTCGGGACTTCTTCGATGTCTTTTATGAGCTTCAGGCGGCGCGCGGCAACCGCGTTTCGATCGAGGTCTTGCGCCCGGATCCGAAGGATCCGTCCCGGAAGGATCGCGTGACCTGCACGCGCCGGGCGTGGGTCCGGTTCGCCAAGACGGGCGACGGACCGTATGACGTCGGACACCTTTTGGGGCTGGTGCCACGTCGACGGGTGGTCCGGGTCGACCCCGGCAGTTCGGCCGAAGTGCACGGCATCCGGGTCAACGACGTGATTGCGGAGTGGGCGACCATCCGGGCGCCCACGTGGAAGGAAATCGCCACGTCGATCGAGAATAACCCGGGGGTGGACCTGGATGTCGTCCTGGATCGCGACGGCAAGCCGGTGCAGACGTACGTGCGGCCGGTGCGGCCGGACTTCTGGGGCCGCGGCAGGCCGGAGGTGGGCTTCGACCCATCGGGCCAGGAGGAGTCGCCGGTCGTCGTGTCGGATTTCGTGGATCGCGTCGAGGATCAGCCTACGCCGGCGGCCGCCCTGCGCTCCGTGATGCGGCGCGGCTCGACCATCACGAAAGTGGACGGCCGGCCCGTAGCCTCGTGGAACGATCTGGTGGCGCAATTCATCCAGCACGCCGGCCACGAGGTGCAGCTCACGTGGCAATATGAAAAGGAGCCGGAGCAGTCGCGTCCGTTCCGCGTGCCGGCGGATATCAATACGTTGCTCAACATGCCGCCGCTGGGGCGAATCGTCGAGATCGCGGGGCAGGATTCGATCGAATTGCCGGGACCGAACGGCCGGCTTGTGGCGTATTCGGCCCGCTACTGGCGCGGCGCGTACGAGATTCTGAAGAACTGGGTCAAGACCCACCCCGGCGAGCCCGTCACCGTCCGATACCGCGACCTGCTGGACCCCCGGGGCACGGTGGTGACCCGGCAGGTGAAGATCGGCCCGGACGATCTCGACCCGTGGACGTTGCGCCTGCAATACAACGACTACCTGCTCGCGAACGTCGAGACCTCGCGGGTCCAGACGTGGAACCCCGCCAAGGCCCTCTGGATCGGGATCAACAAGACCCTCGACTTCATCATTCAGTCCTACGAGACGATGAAGCGGATGATCTTCACGCGGAGCGTGGGCGTGGAGCACCTGTCGGGCCCGGTCGGTATCTTCCAGATCGGCATTTCCGTCGCGGAATCGGGCATCACGCGCCTTCTGTTCTTCCTCGGGTTCCTGTCCGCGAACCTGGCGGTGATCAACTTCCTCCCGTTGCCGATCGTGGACGGGGGGATGATGGTCTTCCTGCTGATCGAGAAGATCAAAGGCACCCCCGTGAGCATCAAGACGCAGATGGTGACGCAGATCATCGGGCTGGCGCTGCTGATCACGGCCTTCGTGCTGGTTACGTTCAACGACATTCTCAAGCTGTAGCGGCCGGCGGATACGCGGATCGGGCGGCCCTGGCATGGCAGGGGCCTTTGCGGTATACTGGGGGGCTCGACAGGTTTTGGATCGCAGGACAGGTAGGTGGGATCGAAACATGGCGATTGACGTGGCTCCCGGAACACTGGTGCAGGTGAAGGTGAATCGCCGCCCCCGGCGCGCGGCGGCGGTGAAGACACTCGAGCGGCTCTTCCGCAAGGATCGCGGGGTGAAGAAAACCATCGAACGGCTGCAGGAGACCCGCGTCACGCGATGGCACCGACGCGGGGGCCGGTTGTGGGCGGACCGCCCGCCGCAACTGAAGCCCTTCAGGATCGAGCGGGGGGCCTCCTGCCGGATCGTGGCGTCGGTGGACGTGCTGAAGGATCTCGCCAGCCTGGGGGACGCCGTCGAGGTCAAGACGGTGCAGTAGGCCGATGGCCGGGGCCTCGTCGTGAGGCCCGCCCAGGGTCGTGCACGGCGTGCCGGTCGCCCCCGTATCGTCCTTTCCGGACAGGCCGGCCGGCGGATCGCCGGGCGGCTTGCCGGCTCGCGCAGTTTTTTCTTTTTTTCCCTTGCCAAATCGGTCCCCGATGCACGATACTGTTGGGGTGGCCATCGGGTGGTCAGGGAAGATCCGTCCGTCATACGTTCCGACCCCCCCGTCATGGCACAAGGATGTGCAGATGAACGACCAGCCAATCGCGATTTTTGACAGCGGCCTCGGGGGGCTGACCGTCGTGCGTGAGGTGCGGCGGTGCCTGCCCGGCGAAGACATTTTTTACTTTGGCGATACCGCCCGGGTTCCCTACGGGAGCAAGTCGCCCCAGACGGTGCTTCGCTTCGCATACGAGGTGAGCACGTTTTTGCTGCGGTTCGATCCGAAGCTGATCATCGCGGCGTGCAACACGGCCAGCGCCCTGGCGCTCGACGAGCTGGAGGAGCGGCTGCCGGTACCCGTACTGGGGGTCGTCCGACCGGGCGCGGCCGAGGCCGTGCGTCAGAGCGGCGGGCGGCTGATCGGTGTCATCGCGACGGAAGCAACGGTGAACTCCCAGGCGTACACGCGGGCCATTCATGCGATGGCGCCGCGCTTGCCGGTGATCGAACAGGCCTGTCCTTCGCTTGTGGCATTGATCGAGGAGGGCCGCACCGACCGAGACCCGATCGTCCGCATGCTGCTTTTCGATTACCTCGACAAGATCCGCCTGATGAACCCGGCGGTGCTGGTGCTCGGTTGCACGCACTACCCGCTGATCCGGCGGGCCGTGGCCGAGGTCATGGGTGACGACGTTGCCCTGGTCGACTCTGCCGAGGCGACGGTCCGGGAGGCTGAGCAGTTGCTGGGCCGGCGGGCGGCCTTGAGCAAGCGGCGGGCGGGCGGTAGATTGCGCTGTTACGTGAGCGACAACCCGCAGCGGTTCCGCGAGGTGGGCAGTCGCTTCCTCGGCGAACCGATCAAGGATGTCGCCTGGACGACGCCGGAGCAGTTCTTTGTTCACGAGCCGGAGCACGAGCCGACGGCGGAGCACGTCGCGTGAGACGCGGCGGCCTGGGCTTGCCGCCGCAGGAATCGGCGGCGCGGCCTGTGCCTTCGCGCTTCTGCTGGCCGGTTGCGCGAATTCCTCCGGGGCGGGGGCGGCGTTCCGCGAGGGCCTGAGGCACTACACCCCCGAGCAGAACTACGAGATCGTGCTGCACGATCCGAATGCCGATGCGCGCCGGCGGGCCGTCAACCGGATCGTGCAGAGCGGCCGGTCCGCGGATGACGACGCGTTTCGCGTGCTGGACGTCGCCGCACGAACGGACCCCAACGCGCAGGTCCGCTGCGCCGCGATCCTTGCGATGAAAGACTACTGGGATCCCCGGCCGCTCGATCCGCTCCTGGCGATCCTCAATCCGAAGGCGCATCCGAACGAGTCGGCGCCGGCCCCGCCGCCCGTTCGTTGGGACGCAACGGCTGCCCTCGGCCGTTTCGCCGAAAGCGCCCTGATCCCGGGCGACCGCCGTGCCGAAGTGGTCGATGTGCTTGTGACACTGCTCCTCGACGATCCGTATCGCGACGTCCGGATGGCCGCCGCACGCGGCCTTGGGGCGATTCCCGATAAGCGGGTTCTCCGTGCGCTGATTGCCGCCCTGCGCTGTCGGGACTTCGGCATTGCGTACGAGGCGCAGAACTCGCTGGTGCGCCTGACGGGCAGGCCCTATCGGTATGATGCGGAGGCCTGGGAGGCGTGGCTCGATTCGGCCGCGAATCCCTTCGATCGCACAGCGAACGCCGCCGCCGCTTCGCCCACGACCCGACCGGCCGGGTGAATCCGGTTCTCGGCGCGGCCCGGCCGCATGCCGCTGCTTCGCGAAAGGCGGGTTTCCTGTGCAGCGGTCCGCGATTACCGCAGTCTCTCCACCGCGTTCATGAGCCGCTCAATCCGCCACGGGTCGAGTTCATCGGACCATACGCCGCCGTGCTTGAGGAACGAGCCGACGATGAATGCGTCGGCGTAGGGCCAGAGGTCGGCGATGTTGTCCGGCGTCACGCCGCTGCCGACGAGCACCGGTATGCTTACGGCGGCGGCAGCGGCCTGCACGTCGGCCGGTGCGGTCGGCCGTCCGGTGGCCGTGCCGGTGATGACCACGCCGTCGGCGCCGAAGAACTCGCTGGTGTGGGCAGCCTCGGCGATATCGACGTCCGCGGTGATCGCGTGGCTGGAGTGTTTCTTCTTCACATCCGCGAGCACGGCGACGTTGTCGGCTCCGATCATCCGCCGGTACCGCAACAGCGGGCCGGCGTCGGCTTCGGGCATGAGCCCTTCGTCGGCGACGTGGGCATAAGCGAAGTTCTCCACCCGGATGAAGCCGCAGCGTGCCGCCAGCGCGACCGCCAGCGCCTCGCGGTTGGCGCCCGCCAGGATCTGGACCCCGACCGGCACCTGGACAGTCGCGCGGACGGCGACGGCGATGGCGGTCATCGTGGAGACGATCTCCGGCCCGGCTCCCTGCCGGAGGTACGGCCGGTCATGCATGTTCTCGATCATGACGGCGTCCACGCCGCCGGCGACGAGGACGCGGGCCTCCACGGCGGCTCGCTCCACCAGGCTGCGTACGGGAGCGACGGCCCGGGGTGTGCCCGGCAGGGCCCCCACATGGACCATTCCGATGACGGCCTTGTGCCGTCCGAATAACGACGCGGTTCTTTCAACAGCATTCATGATTCGAGTGGTACTCCGTGGAGAACCCTGCTGCTCTCGTGAGTCCGGCGATACTCTGCGCCTTCGCAGCGGAGCAGTTTAGCGGACTTCGGGGACAATTGCACTCGTTTGGCTCGAGTTGCCGACCGTTTAACCGATACAGAGAAGGCGAAACTAAGGGAGTGCGGACCATGTTCGAGACGAGTATCGGTGATTTCGCCCCCAACATTGCGTCGCTCCTGCTCACACGCGGTATGGGCCTTCTGTCGCTTCACTGGCAGAACCAGCCGTACCGGGGCGCCAAGACAATCCTTGACGGATCCGACGACGCCCGGCTGTTCTCCGGCAAGTGCGTTGTCAGCGAACCGATGGCGGCCGGTGTCCGCGCCCTGTTGTACCTGTGGAACGGATGGATCGACGAGTGCAACATGTACGGCCAGGCAGCCGAGCCGGCCGAACGGCTTTATCTGACCGGGCTTTGTGAACGTCAGGCCGGCCGGGCGGACGCTGCGAAGAAGGCCTTCCAGCAGCTCGCGGGGCACGCGCTTTTTGCCGCGCTCGGCGCCGACGCCATACAGATTCTCGGAAGGCAGACGCACGCCTCCGTCAAACGCTTCCACGATATTCTGGAGCTGAACGGGGGGTGGGAGCCGTTTGCGTTCATCGATCTGTACATGCAGGCGTCGGCCGGCCGACTCGACGCTGCGAGCGAGGAATCGGTTTGCCGGCTTCAGTGCCGCGAGTTCGAGCGCCTTTTCGCCCATTGCTATCAAGGCGCCACGGGGGAAACTGTTGCCCTGGGAGCGGTCGGCGAGGCGCACACCGAGCGCCGCAACGTTCCCCGCCGGAGCAGTCGGCCGGTCCGTCGCGCCGGGCGAGCCGGTCGCAGCACCACTTGCGAGGACACCGCTCGACCGGCGATCCGCGAGAAACCCGCCGTCGCACAGCCGCCGCCGACGGCAATGGCTCGCGTCGTCTGTCCGAAGTGCAGAGCCATCGCAATGTTCCCCGCCTCGCGGATAGGTAAGGCCGTGCGGTGTCTGAAATGCGGTGGGTTCTTCGAGATACCGAAAGTCCCGGCGGCTGCCCCCGGCCGGTAATCTCACGGACGCGCGCGCCGGGTTTCTCATCTTGCGACAAAATGAAACTCGAAGACGTCGGCCCCGCCCGTCGGGGCGCTGGCGGTCGGTGCGGTCGCGGGCGTTGGCGCCGACGCAACCGCCGGATAGACCGGCACAAGGAGCCGAAACTCGTCGCCCTTGCGAAGCACCTTTGCAAACACCACGAACCCTCCCACGACGTGCCCTGGCGGGATCGCCTGCGAGCGCAACAGGCGGGCGAGGAAGCCTGCGGCCGCCTGTCGTTGCAGATAGATGTCGCGGGCGCTGTCGTAATAGTAGTAGTGATAGCTGTAGTAGCCCCAGCCGGGATCGCCGCAGTACGGGTAGCCGCGACGACCGTAGTAGCGATAGACGGACGTTCCGTGGCGCCCCTCCCATCGGACCGGCTCGGGGGGCGTGAGCTCTGCGAATCCCCATGCCGACACACGGGCCGACTGGAACGCGCGGAGCAGGTCGTCCGGCGGAACCGGCAGTTCCTCCACCCACTGTGGACCGACCCCCTGGCCGAGTTGAATGCGACTCACGTCGATGGCGAGCGAGGACTTGGAGTTGTTCTGCACCTGGATGCCGAAGGCGACGAACTCGTTTTCCGTGCCGATCGGCGGCCGGCTGATGCCCACTGCGGAGACGACGAGGTCGTTCCTGTATTCGAAGACGCCCCGTTCGTTTTCGATGGGCCCCTGCGACGGACCGGGCACGGCGCGAAGCAGCGGCGTACAACCGGCCGTCGTCAGGACGATGCTCACGATCGAGGCTGCGCAGAGGTTCGTGTCTGTTCGCTTCATGCGGTCATTGTAGCTCCCTGTGTCGCAATGTGCGTAGGGGGCGCGCATGTTCCGCAATGTGGCGGCAGCGCCGCCCGTTATTCTGATGTGCTCGCAGGGCACACCATCGCGTGCCGGGTCAGGGCCCGCCCATGACCGCTTCGAGCGACTCCTTCTTGCGGTAGGCCAGACCTTGGAACGTCGCCACAACTTCGCCCGCATCGTTCGTGACCTGGATCGAGTACGTGCCCAGCTTCGGGTTCACCGAGACTTCCCTGGCTTCGGCGGTCAGGGTGCCGGCCGTCGCCGCCTTGATGAACGTGATGCTTACGTTGATCGCGACGGCCACCGTCCCGTGCGAGTTGCACGCGGCGGCGAAGGCGAGGTCCGCGAGCGTGAAGATCGCCCCGCCCTGGACGCTGCGAACGCCGTTCAGGTGGTGCTCCTGAATGCGCATCCGTGTCTTGGCGGTGCCCTTGCCGACCTCTACCAGCTCGATGCCGCAATGTTTGGCGAAGTAATCCTTCTCCGCGAAGAACTCCTTGATGCGGTCCATTGATTCCATCTCCTTGGCGTCACCGCAGCAGGGCCACGTTCGATTCGTCGCGTTGACGCTCCGCGCCGTTCGGCTTGCGCTGGGGGGCAGGCGTCTCGCCCGCCGTATGGCGTGCAGGAGGCACGCCGCCCAAAGCGCTCGCTTGCGCTTCGCACTCTGTGCGCCCGGGATGACCGCGCGGACGCGTTACGGTTGCTGTGCGGAGTCCGGGGCCTCCACGTTGAGCAACTCCATCTCGGGCAGGTGCGTGGGCTCGGGCGGCGGCGTCTCGTACTTCGGCAGCTCCGGCTCCGGCACCGCGTCCAGCAGGCGATTGACGATCTCGACGGCGTCCACGCCCTCGGCCTGTGCGGCGAAGTTCAGCCCGATCCGGTGACGCAGCACGGGGATCGCCACCCGCTGGATGTCGTCGAGGCTCACGCTGTATCGGCCGTCCATCGCCGCGAAGGCCTTCGCGCCGAGGATGAGGTACTGCCCGGCTCGCGGCCCGGCGCCCCAATCGACCATCTTGCGGATGAATTCCGGGGAACTCGGGTCCTTCGGCCGCGTCGCCCGCACGAGCTTCGCCGTGTATTGCACGACGAACTCGCTGACGGGCACGGCCGCGATGAGCTTCTGCATGTTGAGGAGCTGGCGGTCGTTGAGCATCTTGGCGACCTGCGGCACCGCGCCGGATGTCGTCTCCGTGAGGATAAGCTCCTCCTCGCGCGGGCTTGGGTAGTCAACCCACACGCTGAACATGAAGCGGTCGAGCTGCGCCTCCGGCAGCGGGTACGTGCCCTCCTGCTCGATCGGGTTCTGCGTGGCGATCACGAAGAACGGGTCGGGCAGTGGATAGGTCTCCTGCCCGACGCTCACCTCACGCTCCTGCATGGCCTGAAGCAGGGCAGCCTGCGTCTTGGGCGGCGTGCGGTTGATCTCGTCGGCGAGGATGATGTTCGCAAAGACCGGGCCGCGGACGAAGCGGAACTCGCGCCGGCCGTCCGGTAGCTCGTCGATCACGTTTGTACCGGTAATGTCCGACGGCATCAGGTCCGGCGTGAACTGGATCCGCTTGAACGAGAGGGTCATGATCTTCGCGAGCGTGGAGACCATCATCGTCTTGGCCAAGCCCGGCACGCCGACGAGCAGGCAGTGCCCGCGTGCGAGCACGGCGGCGAGCATCTGGTCGATCACGTCGCGCTGGCCGATGATCGCCTTGCCCAGTTCGGTGACGATCAGGTTCTTGCACCGCTTAAACTGCTCGAGGAGTACGGCGTAGGATTCTTTGGCCATGTGGTTGATTCCGCCCCTGGTTGCCGGGGCAATGGAATAGTACCGGCGAGCGGCTGATCGGGCAAGCGCGCCTCGCCGTGGCCGGCCTGTGCGGCTACGGCCGACGACGGAAGGGGCCTGACCGGCCGCCCGTCTTGGATTCGAGCCGGAACGGGCCGAGTGTGATCGTCCGGTCCACCGACTTGCACATGTCGTACACCGTCAGCGCGGCGATGGTTACCGCCGTGAGCGCTTCCATCTCGACGCCGGTGCGGGCCGCGACGCGCGCGGTTGCGCGGATCTCGATGCGTTCAGGCGGGCGGACCTCAAACTCGATGTCCACCCAATCCACGCCCAGCGGATGGCACAACGGAATGAGTTCCCCGGTCCGCTTGGCCGCCTGGATGCCCGCAACGCGAGCGACGCTCAGGACGTCGCCCTTGGCAAGGCGCCCGCCGACGAGTCGCCGGAGCGCCTCGGGCGAAAGCGTTACGCAGCCGGCGGCAACGGCCGTCCGCAGGGTCGGTCGCTTGGCGGATACATCCACCATCCTCGCGCGGCCCGCGCGGTCCAGGTGGGAGAAGGTTTTCCCCGGCACGATCCTGCCGCTTCTGCGTCCCATAAAACCTCCCCATTCCGTGCACAGTGATGCCCGGGATACGGCGGGGGTGAACTGCACTCTTCCGATATCCGATACGCATATGAACTGTCAACCGAGCGGACGTCGAGGACCGGCCATGCGCGCGGCCGTCGCGGACAACCCGGGTGAACGCTGGTGCCGGCGCTTCCATCGGAATCGCCCGCGGAGGATCCTTCTGCTCCTGACGGCAGTGTGGATCGT
>Ga0272448_1004406_pt1 | contig 16075 bp, 14 predicted proteins | sample YNPCB0191_FD_202220 | JGI IMG/M metagenome (GOLD analysis project Ga0272448, IMG submission 202220) | Hot spring sediment microbial communities from Yellowstone National Park, WY, United States - YNP-CB-019-1 | ecosystem: Environmental > Aquatic > Thermal springs > Hot (42-90C) > Sediment...
TATATCTCTTCTGAGCCATCTTTCAATTGAACAGTTATAAGGTATCCACCAGTTTCATTATCTACAAATGATATATTCTCAATTTGACTATTATTGTCGCCTATCACAGGCTCAATAACTGCTGAAAATCTTGCTTCTTTGCCATTTCTTGTGACAAAGATCAATGGCACTTTATGCAAAATTGACTCTCCTGCACCAAAGCCAGTGAGAATCGCTGAATTCTCTTCTGCATTGACTATCACTTCTACACGATCTTTGCCCGTCATTATAGTCGCCCTGATGAGATCATTGCTTATTCCTATCTTTTGATCGCTGATATACTCAAATCCCTGTCCTTCAAAGACTTTATCGGACTTTTTGACCGCTGACGATGAAATTTCCTCTCCAAGATTATGATACATCCAATCAAAAATATGATCTTTATCGTCATTAGCCTTTAACACATCTGCAACTACGAGAAATGACGGTCTAAGTATCAATAATCGGCGATGCAATATGCCCGGATATGCTTTATCGGTATAAGCAGATGCGTAAGATATTTCTGAATTTGTAAAGAAAAATTCGCTTGTCCCGTCAGATTCGCCCTGTGATTTCCTATCTACAAGAACAGTATTATGACTTATCGTTGCCCTATACCAATCTCTGTGTATTGGAAGACGATATGCCTGACTAACTGCACGACCTGGGTCATAGCCGAGTTCTTTATTCATAGCATAATAGACAAATGAAAGCTTATCAAAGTGACCATGAAATCCGCCAAATGGACTAAATACTAAAACCGCACTTGATCGTCCTTTCTCTCCGTTAGATTGCAGGATAGCATAGCCCGCCCCTTCTTTTAGCATGCTTTTAAATTCAATCTCTTTCGCAGAGTCCTTTTTAAACTCCTTTCGTCCATATAATATAGAATCCCACGTCGGAGATTGAGGCAAAACAGACAAAAATAAAGGGTCTTTCCACTTATGATATGCGGACTCATAAGCCCAGCCCGATATACGCATTGTCGTTGAATCACCAAAGCGGGGAAGCGTTCCATCTGCCATTTGATAATCCATAGCGACCATATACATTTCCTTCACCTGAGGGATAGAATAGAGATCAATGCCCAATCGTCTTGCTGTCTCTATTATTTGCTGGACTGCTCCAAGTGTATAGAAATGATAGCCCCATGAATTTTCATACCACATTCCACCGGGAAGAACCGAGACGTTCATCTGGAAATAAAAACCATTTTCTTTATCTTCTAACGCTTGACGGATCAATTCAACCTTGTTAAGCACTCCGCCTATATACATAAATGCCGAATTGTGGTAGGTTTGCCAGTTGCTTTTACCTGCTTTATGCTTTGCTATATTTTCATAGACTTTCATAAGCAGATCATCACTGATAGCGCGATGATCGGATTCAGAAAAAACATCGGACTTTCTGACCAAATCATAGGCAGTGCAGACCTGATGCATCCAACTTGCCTCATTAAGCGTTTGCTCAAATACATGTCCCCCAGAAGCACTTGGTTTATCGGTTTTTTTGCCCATATTTGCACTATGATAAGGATATGACATATATCTTTCGGCATATCCTACTAATGTATCACGAACCCTTTGGGCATATTTAGTCTCGTTAGTGATTGCATACGCCCAAGCACACGCATACATATCATTGGTCAGTCTGCTATGTTTGCGACTGTAAATCACATTGTCATAAGGATAGCCACTATATACAGTATTACACTTCGGGCAAATATGATGTGTGTCGTCAACAGTTTTAAGGGCTATTTGGCATTTATCGCATTGATACCATTGATTATGCTGTCCGCCTTCTGGTGGAAATTCCAAATCATTTTTGAGTGCTTGGTCTGCCTGTTGGATACGTTTTGCGATGATCTCGTGTTCTATGCCATTGCTTTTATAGGCATTATGAAGCCTTTCTAATTCAATCTCAGAGCAAGCGACAGATGGCCAAGGTTGTGGATCAGGAAGTTTTATCTCTGGCGGATTGAATGATCCCAATGCAGAGCAATTTAATATAACAAAGCCTTCTAATGCGAAAATACTGGCTATTAACATAATCATTCCTTTCTTTAAGAGATTGAGGCTTCCAAGGTATGCCATATTTGAATACCATCAAAGTCAAAGTTGAAATCTATCACTCTGATCTTGTTTTCTTCAAGCTTCCGTCTGACGATATGTTCCTGATCGGGCTGAACATAGAACAATAGGCAACCTCCTCCTCCTGCACCACAAGCCTTTCCCCCGATTGCACCGTTTGACTTTGCAATCTCTATGATTTCATCAATTTGTGGATTAGTGACTGACGGATGCAATGCCTTTTGATTTTGCCAATTATCGTTGAGCAATTTACCGAATGTTTCTAAATCCTCACCTAATAGGGCATTTTTCATCTCAACTGCTATCTCTTTGAGGTTTTTTATAGCTTGTGTCGTCTTATTTTCGCCATTTTCAAAAGCTGAACGCACCTTTTGATGAATGTCTCCGCTTAGCCTTGATTTTCCAGTATAGCAAAGGACAAGACTTTTTTCTAATTCACAAATTATGGATTTGGACAATTGAAGTTTTGAGACTTTCACTTCCTCGCCCATAAACTCCATAAAATTAATTCCTCCTAATGCCGATGCGTAATGATCTTGCTTTCCTCCGAGAATTTTAAGCTTTTCCCTTTCAATAAGGCTTGCCTGCTCAGCTAATTCATAAGGGAGATAAGTTTTCCCCTTAAATGCACTTAACGCCCCTATAAGTGCCACTCCCATAGAAGCAGAAGTTCCTAACCCTGACCCTGCGGGTGCGTTTGACCTTGTTATAATATCTATACCGCCTTGGATACCTATTTGATGGATCGCTGCCTTCGCTAAATCAACGTTTCCGTTATATTCTAACCTTTTAACTTCCTCAGCCTCAACATAAATATCAAAATCTGCGGAGTAGATTCGGACAGATTTATTCTTTAACGCTGGACGTGCAGGCACTTCTTTTGATGATAATCTTTTAACAGTCACATAGGAATATATGTTGATTGCAGAATTGACGACAAATCCCTTTGATTCCGTTGTGAAAATATCAACATCAGTCCAGCCTCCGCCAAAATCTATTCGGACTGGTGCCCTTGCTCTTATAACTTTTTCTTTTTTCACGTCTTTTGCTTATCCTTTCATAACAAATTTTACTAATCACTGATTACTTACTTAACAAGTATCCTCCGTTCTGTCTCATAATGAGGCATTAGACTAAGGACAAAGTTTGTTACGGGTCTTACTGCCATAGCACGCACATTAGCAGGATCATTTGAACCATCTGTAAATGGAAGCCCAAAACCGCTTCTATATTCGGGTCTTTCTTCTGGTCTCGGTGAATATTCATAGACAATTTTCCCGTCTGCTACGTCAATCAGTTGTGCATGAAAAGAGAATACATAAGTCTTCTGATAATAAGTTCTACCTTCTGGAACATATTTCCCTGTTGATGTGGAATATCTATCAACTATATAAGGAATTGACTGGTATCTCTGGTATGCTTCAAAACTACCGACAATAAGTGCATCAACGCCAAGCTGATTGCCTAACGACACTAAAACATTTAGATCATCAAGCTCGTTTTCGTGGACTTCGCTTTCAATTGTCATATTTCTCTCTTCAAGGATTTGAAAATCTTTGCTTTTTTTCAATTGCTTTCGTATCATGCGCGCTATAAGTTTGCCATTATCATTAGCTGATTTTGAACTCTTATCAACAAAGTCCATAACTGCTATTGTGCGATATTTCCTCATATCCACCTTAGAATCAACTCGCACTGTTATATTCACATTCTCAGTTGAATAGCATCCGAGAAATAGCAATGTAACTAATAATGCAATAATATAAAACCTAAATTTTAATATAAGGGTTGTCATATTTTGGGTTCTTTATTTTCTTCTAATTTATTAGATTTTGCTTTTTTCTGATGTTTATCGTGATCTATTTTGCACTTCAAATAGTTATAACGATAGACCTTATTCTCTGGATCAAGTTTAATCGCCTTTTCATATTCTATTAACGCCAAATCCAATTGACCTTTCGCTTCATAAGCAACAGCGAGGTTATTATGGTATTTTGCATTATTAGGATCAGCCGAAATTAGACGTTCCCATCGCATTATAGCTTCGTTCCATAGTCCTTTTTTAGCAGATTTTATGGCAAATTCGTTATATGCCTTCAACGATTCATCAGATTTAAATCCACATCCGACTAAAATTGACGAAATTATAGCTAAAAATATAAAGTTCAATATAAGTTTTTTAATTAAATTTTTCATTGATCAACTAAAAATTGCTCGTCAAGCAAAATGGTTATAACCCTTTGCCAATAAAGGGATTGACCTATGATCCAAGTCATCAATTGTTATCAATTCTGACTTATCTAATATCTGACCAATACAGGTTATAGGTGTATGGCAATTATTATAAACTAACTCTTGTAGGTATTGAAATTTATCATACTGACAAGTGAACAAAAGCTCGTAATCCTCACCGCCAAATAATGCGAAATCATAAGGGTTTTTGTTGACAATGTTTGCCACAGATTGGACATAAGCAGATAATGGAATATCTTTCATATAAATTTTTGCACCTGTCCCGCTTTGTTCGCAGATATGGTGAATTTCGCTTGATACTCCGTCGCTTATATCAATCATAGCATTTACATAACCGCTTTTTGCAAGCAATCTACCCTCTTTAAGTCTTGGTCTTGGCAAAAGATGTTTCTCCGTGCCGTTGATATTGAGTTTTTTTTGCAATATTTCCAATCCCGCAGAAGACCCGCCGACGTCGCCTGTAACACAGATCAGATCGCCTTGTTTTGCCCCTGACCTAAGGATATAACAATCTTTTTCTACTTCGCCAAGCAAAGCTATATTTATTATCACTTGTGGAGATGAAACAGTGTCTCCCCCGATTATATCAACGCCATATTCTCTTGCGACATCTCGCATCCCAAGATAGATTTCATCTACGAATTCAACGGTCACATTGCGAGGAAACCCAATTGAAACAAAAGCATAAGTAGGTTCTCCACCCATTGATGCTATATCGCTGATATTTACCGCTAAACTTTTCCATCCGATCTGATATGGTGTAGCTGTGGAAAGCTCAAAATGGACGCCCTCAACTAACATATCTGTTGTGACGAGTTGAAGCAGTTCTGATGGAGGATTAATTACTGCACAATCATCGCCTATGCCTTTTATGATCTGGCGAGATGAATTGCCGAGTATATCTGACATCCTTTTGATGAGGTTGAATTCCCCAATTTCTTTTGCTAACATTATGGCATCAATCCCGGAGTAAGCAATCCCGCAGTTTCGTCAAACCCAGCGATAATATTCATACATTGCATAGCTTGGCTTGATGCGCCCTTTGTCAAATTATCTATCGCAGACATCACAATAGCGAGATTATTCCTCTCAACAACCTTCACGCCAATATGACAGAAGTTACTTCCCCTAACAGATTGCGTTTGAGGCAATTCCCCTTCATCTAGGACGACGACAAATGGCTCATTTTTGTATTGTTCAGCGTATATAGATAATAGTTCTTTTGTTGATATATTTTTCTTTAATTTCAGATATGCGGTTGTTAAAATTCCTCTGCACATCGGCACTAAATGTGGGACAAAGCAAACGGTTAATTTTTTTCCAATAACATTTCCAAGCTCTTGCTCTATCTCTGGTATATGACGATGAGAACCAACGTTGTAAGCGACAAAATTATCATATCTGTTTGGAAAATGTGTCACTTCCGTAGGCGATTTCCCTGCACCTGATATTCCGCTTTTTGAATCTATGATAATGCCTTCCGAATCTGCTATATCCGACTTCAAAGCTGGCAATATAGCGAGTATTGCACCAGTAGGATAACAGCCCGGAACAGCGACAAGCGATGTCAATTTTATTTCCTCACGATGTATTTCTGGCAAACCATAGACCGCATGACTTATAAGCTCTGGGTTAGTATGTTCCTGATACCACTTCTCATATAATTTGACGTCTTTTAGGCGATAGTCTGCACTAAAATCAATAATTTTTACCCCTAAACCAAAGAATTTCGGCACATAAGCCATAGAAGTTTTATGCGGAAGTGCGAGAAATACAATATCAGATTTTTCAGCGACCTTTTCTGGATTGAGGTTTTCAAAATTCAGATCAAGTAATCCTCTAAGATTAGGATGCAATTTGCTTATTGGCTGACCCGCATAGCTTTCAGAAGTAATGCAAGTTATCTTGACGTCTTCTGGATGAGTGACAAGCAATCTAACTAATTCACTGCCAGTATAACCTGAGGCACCTACAATTCCTACATTTAACATCGTTTTTTCTCCCATAAACAATTTGTCATTATAATTATAATAAGTATTTTTTCAGAGTTTATTATATTGTAAACACAAACATAATTCAAGCAAGCCTATAAAATGATAAAATGGTTGTCCCGTATTTTTCCTGACGAGTTAAGTTTAGTTGATCTATAACGGAAGGGACCTCCTCGTTTTTATCATGTTCAACTATTATACTGCTGTCTTCTGCAAGTATATTATGAGAAGATATTTTTATAAGCGTTTTTTCCACAAGCCCAGCACGATAAGGCGGATCAATGAAGACTATATCAAATATTATCTCGTGCCTAAAGAAATACTCTATCGCCAATAAGGCATTCATCCTCATAAGCCTTATCTTTGGAAGACTTGGTTCAATTCCCAATCGTTTGAGATTTGCCGATATGCCAGCAATACAGGCAGGATCAATATCAACATAAGTGACAGAATTAACACCTCTGCTAAGCGCCTCAATGCCGACGTTTCCACTTCCAGCATAGAGGTCAAGAAACCTTGATCCTGATATAATCCCTGATAATATACTGAAAAGCGATTCTTTAACACGATCAGCAGTATATCTTATATTTGCACCTTTAATATTGTCTATTTTGCGACCCTTATACTCGCCTGATATTATACGCATTTTTAGTGACTTTGAAACCCATACTTGGCAAATTCGCCTAAGTCTCTATAATTGCTTCGCCATGTTGTATACATGACACCGATTATTCCCTCTATTGAACTTGCATCTTTAAGCCATGAAACTATATTTGATGGATTTGAGTCATAATATCCAGCAAGAATCTGTTTATGACCCCTATTGGAAAAATGCTTCATAGAATCAATCCTTTTATTCTCGTCACTGTTCCAATTGGCGATGATGACGGTTTTATCAAGCCCTTCCCAAGAGCCATACCAAGGGTTTTCGCCTTTGACGAGATAATACCAACCGTTTTTGCCTGCATTATGGAACGGATCAAACATATCTGACCAGACATAGATCGGCTTATTCGGGTCAATCTCTTTTATAATGTCAACACATCTCTTTACATTATCAGCCAGTATTTGTCCGGGAGTTAAATTTCTCCTTGTGCATGACAGATCCCATCCTTGACACCTTATCTCGTCATGTGACATAAAATATCCGTCAGGATTGAGATTTTCATAGACCTGTTTCGCCTGCCATTTCAATATATCATATACTTTCGGCTCACTCATACAACACATAACGACGTTATCATAAATAAGTGCTGGATGATAATAGCTTACTAATAGCTTTTGTCCATCTTTTATCCTACTACCAGAAGGGACGGTCATAATAGGCTGATCGTGCCAAACTTCATATCCGCCAGCCCAAGGCACCATACCGAGTTTTGGGTCAACTGCACCATCAAAATCTTTTCCCTCTTCATAAACCGTTTTCCCATCTTCGCTTGTTATCACTAATGGAGTCCCTTCCCTACGGATTATATTGACAATTCCCGCAGGTTCAATCCGCAGGTCATCCCACCATATTTTTCCGCCTTTTCCTCCCCAAACACCAAGATAAAAGTTCACTTCCGAAAACATCAAGCTGTTAAAAGTGATGTCAACGCGCTTCCAATCCTGCGTTTTATCAATGCGTAGATTAAGATGATTTAAACTGGGTCCGTTTGGGGCAAGGACAGCTATGCGTGTATCGTTCACAGATTCAAAATTTTCTGTCTTCACCATTACGGAAACGTGATAATACGTAAAAGGTCTGACTTTTAATTTTTGATGGATGCGTCCGTGTCCATGAATTGGGTCATTAATACCGATGTCCTGCATACGAAGAGAGACTTTGCCATCATATTTAATTTCACTGTCTATAAATCCGATCTTCCCAGGTTGATCAAGAAAGCTCCAACCTTTCGGCATATTGTCTGAGTATTCCTCAAAACTTGGATTAGCTATGTTTATGACGTCGTCTGGATAAATCTTTCCATCTTTTACAATAAATGGTGCGTTTATAACAGGAAGCCCTTCTGCAAGATTGACATCTCTTGATAGCAAGTCATCGGAATAACCAATAGGGAACACGCATGGGATAAAACTAATGTTCATTTCCTTGCATGCTGATCGGACTTTTTTTGCGTTATCCACATACTTAGACGGCAGATTATCCCATCGCATAAACTTGCTATCAGCGATCACTATGCCATTATAGCCATCATGCTTAGCTTGTGCGATTATAGATAAAACCCTATCAATGTTTTGATCAACTAATAGGTTAGTCTGAATATAGACAAAGCGGTTTGGAAATTGTCCTTTATTAGCATCTGCTACACAAAATGACGACAATAAAAGCAAGATGATAAAGAATATCAGAGGCGAAGTCCACATAGCTTTTCTCCATAAAAATTTAGTATTCATTTTTGATAGCAGACCAAGTGCTAACAAGTTTATATTTAGGCTCAACTGAGACTATATCACGAGTTCCTCTTGACATTTGATATTTGATCTCGTCTTGTTTTAACGCTCTATTAAAAATTCTGATCTCGTCATATATGCCTTGGAAAGGTCTATCTTGTGCGATGCCATTACCGATATTTAACGGAGACCCAGAAGTATCAATAGCGGGACCAGGCTGTGTTAGATTTCCAGTTTTAGCTCCATCTACATATACGTTTATCTCTTTTCCATCAAAGGTAACGGCGATATGATGCCAAGAATCAGTAGGAACTGGGGTATAAGAATTGCACGCACCACCGACACAAAATCTCACAGCATAACCATTTGCCCGATCAAACAGAAAATCATAGCCATTTGTTCCGCCATTAGTATTTGACTTGATCATTATTCTGGGCCAACTTGCATGTCCAGATGTGGTTTTAATGTAAGCCCAAACCATTAATGTCCCACCGTTAAGTAATAACAAATTTTTATCGTCTGGGACTTGAACGAAATCTTTTTCACCATTGAATTCCAAAGCCTTTCCAAATTTGCCATCAACCAATTTAGGTCCGCTAACTTTGGCATCAAGTCCATATAAAGACGAGTCCCTAGTTATGTTCCCAGAGACATCATCAAGAGAGAGTGCCAAAACCATAGTTTTATCAATCTCTCCATAAGCTAACGAATACAGGTAAAGAAACATTAAAACTGAAACAAAGAAAATAACAACCTTCATCGCATTACCCCCGATACGAAAACTAATAACCTCGTTATTATATTATAAATCATATAAGGATAAATATAGTTTTCTGGTAATTCTAAGATGCTAATCAAAACCAGTATTTATCAAGGTTTGAATTAAGTGTTTATATGAAAATGCTCATTAGATAAAGCAAAATGCCACCTATGAAAAAGTTTGTCACCTATGAAAATCTTGTCATTCCTGCCCCTACTCCCTGCTCCCTGCTTTCGCAGGGACAAGCTTCGCAGGGGTAAACTGCATCAGGAATCCATTTCTTTGTTATGATTTTTCTGGATTCCCGTTTTCACGGGAATGACAAATGTGGAGCATTTTCATTTTTATATGGCTTTCTAATCCTTATGATAATTGGATTTAACTGGTCTTCAGAATTCTCAGATTTTAAAGTGAACACGTTTTAGCCTATTATAACTGAGGATCGGACATGAGTTCGGACAATTTATTATCTAATTAAATTATCTAGGGAAATCCCTCTAAATCTCACTTTTCCAAAGGGAGACTTTAATGATCTTTTTCAAAGTGAGACTTTTATGGCTTCCCTCTTTGAAAAAAGTAACTCTATTAGTTTCCCCCTTTGAAAAAGGCATCTTCTTTATTTTCCCCCTTTGAAAAAGGCATCTTCTTTATTTTCCCCCTTTGAAAAAGGGGGATAAAGGAGGATTTTTGAAATGTTTGGAAAAATTTAATTTTAGCAGAAAGTATTATTTTCACTTATTCTAGAAAATGTCCGAACTAATGTCCCAAGTTCAGATTATAAATCTTGAACATTCCCAGAAATTATGAAACATTTAATAACAAGTCTCGTAATTTGTTATCTAATCCTAACAGATAGTTCAAACATAAGTCAAGGAAAATCAAAATGAACTGATTTAAAAACATTGTTAGTATCCATAGTTTTATGGTAGAATAAATCTGAGCATCAGCGAAGAATCCATTGAGAGGCTTCACTTCGTTCAGCATGACAAATCATTATTTAGTATGACAAACAATATTATCTCTCCAATAATTAGATAACTTAAAATCGCTAAATTGAATCGCTCTTACCTGATCAGCGATTCCATTCATACACTTTATCTTTATAACACCATTGTTAAAATCAATATTGGTGATCAACGCAAGACATATTGGATCGCCATTAGAATTTATTAACGATACGAGAATATTATGAAAATCTTCTGGGATTTTATTGATGATTTCATCTACCCTTAGTTGATTGCAAAGCGTCCCCATTATTTGCCAATCAAGTTTTGATTGTGTAACAAGGAACAACCCTCTATAAAACCATTCTGCATATAAAACAGGTTGATCAATAATCTTAGAAATTATACCAAGCTCTTTTTCATTAGCTCTTTTGCCATTAAGGAAAACGTCTCTCTGTCCGCGCAATTGGGAAAAGCAAAATTCCTGAATGGAGAATTCAGAAAAATATTTTGAAAATTGCTCATCTCTATATTTACTTCTAAACTCTTGACTTTTTCGTTCTATGTCTTTTGATGGTTCTAATCTATGTATATGACAGAAGCCAAATTCTATGCTCCGAATCAGCGTTTCTAATTCTCTATCTCGCTGAAAGCAAACTAAGTTATCGGGTCTGACTAAATCTATTTTGCTCAATTTCAAGAATCTTCCAAGCGATCTATCAACTAACCCTGTTGTGTCTATTATGATCAGGTCTGCATTAGCATTTTCTGCTAATTCAACCATTTTTCCTGTGCCGACGACAGTTTGTAACAGATGCCTTTCAGGGGTGACGCTCCCTACAAAATAAAATGAGTCAGGAAAAAGCGTTGGATCAGCATCTTCTGTGACCAATTTCATACCCACTGTTGTTGGAGGACCTATCCATGACTGACCCACATCAGAATCAACAATAGCAACTTTTCTTCCCTTTGCCAAAGCCAATTCTGCCAGCTGACGACAAAAAGTGGATTTGCCAGTATCAACTCGCCCAATGACCATGACTTTTCGCCCTTTATCTATAATATAATCAATTACAGACTTTCGCAAAGGGTCAGTAATAGGTATTATAAAACTCACCTCCAAAAAATCTATTTACGAAATGCCAATTTGACCCTTTTAGGTATCCCCTTTATATAATATCCATGTTCTGGTTTCAAGCTTCTGGTCATCAAGTCATATACCGCAGACTCAATATCCTTGCCTTCATATAATATAAGGTATATCTGTTCAGTGATTGGCATTTCAACGTTTATCGTTTTGCTCAGCTCATAAACTGCTTTTGTTGTTTCCACGCCTTCAGGCACCATGCCATGAAGTTTTTCCCTTTTAATTTCGTCTAACGTCATGCCCATAGCGAGACATTCGCCGACAAGTCGGTTTCTGCCATAATTGCTATAAGATGTGACCAATAAGTCTCCCCAACCAGTTAGTCCATAAAATGTCCTTTTATTTGACCCAAGTGAAATCCCAAGCCTTGCCATTTCTTCTATTCCACGAGTAAGCAATGAAGCTTTTGCGTTATCACCGATATTAGTCGTTTCGCTTTTCTTTTTTAGACCATCACAGATCCCTGCCCCTATCGCAATGATATTTTTTAACGCCCCGCCATATTCAACTCCCTTTACATCTCTTGATGTATAAATACGGAATGTTTGAGTGTTTAATATTTCTTGAACATATTTCGCGGTTGACTCCGATATTGATGCAGAAACCACAGTTGTTGCCTTCCCGACGCAAACTTCCTCTGCATGACTTGGACCTGATAAAACGGCGACATTTCTCCTTGGCATATCCGCTTCTTCACATATCACTTCGCTTATCCGCTTGAACGTTCCAAGCTCAATGCCTTTTGATGCACTGCATATAATCGCCTTTTTCTCAATATAAGGCTTCATTTCTTGGACAGTTCGGCGGACATACTGCGATGGCACAGCGATAATTATTATATCTGCTTTACTGACAGTATCATTCAAAGATGAGCTGATATTTACCACAGATGGTATCTTGACATTTGGAAGGTATTCAGAATTTATCCGATTTTTAGCAATTTCCCTTGCTAACTCCTCTCTTCTGATCCAAAGATGAACATCAATCTGTTTTTGACCCTTTTCTACTTCAACACCTAACAGGATCGCCAGAGCAGTTCCCCAGCCACCTCCGCCGATAATTGCGATCTTTTTATCTTTATCAGAATTCCTATACATCAATTATTCCTGTGATCCGTCAATTTTTTTAGAAAACGGTTCTGATTTTAACAATAATCTTTCAAGATAAGTTTCAATCTCAGCAAAATTCTGCTTTGTTAGAGTAACTATCTTGGTATCTTGTCTTTCTTTAATTTTCTTTGTAAATGCGTTATTCTTAGCAGATATAGTCCCAAGAACGAGTAATGGCGAATTGAGAGCAGATATTGTTATATCTTGAAACCGTTTTGAGAATAACTCCATCCGACCAATTTCATCAATGACAATAATTTTATTATTTTCAATGGCTTCCTCAATAGCGTTCACACCAATTCTATCAATAGTTTCTACATCAACTCCGTATTTGCTAACCTTGTTTTTACTTATAATATCAACGCTTGCCATAATCCCCTCATCTCCGTTAAGTGAAATAATCTTAAAGCCATGCCTTCTGCCATTTTCGTCTCGGATTTCGGAAGTATAAAATCCTCCTGCGGGGACATCTAACTTTGAGATGAGACGATGTATTAACGTAGTCTTTCCGACGCCGGGATTACCAGTGATCAAAATATTTTTTATTTTTTCATTGCTTTTTTTCATTACAAATCAGTCTCATTCAAATTACATAAGTAGTGATCAGTAATCAGTGATCAGTCAACCTTCAACCTTTAACTTTTAACCTTATAATAATTCATTTATCTCGTTGACGCGATTTTCTCGTTGTTTATGTCTGACAATGACTAACTCTGTCATCTTTACAGCGGTTTCATAAAACTTGTTCCAACCTGAGCATTTTTTGAGACCGTCCATCCATTCCTTAGGTGCAGAATCAACGCCGTTCAAAGCACCGCATAGCTGACCGTTTAGACTGCTGATTGTATCTGCATCGCGTCCGATGTTTGCCCCGCCGATAACTGCCATTTTTGTATCGCCTTTTGATGCCTTGAATATTCCAAATGTCAAAGCAAAAACCTCCTGCGGATCAATTGCAGCATATTGCAGGCATTTCTCATAAAGTCCTTCACGAGCAGAGAATACGTCATCATATTTGCTTGCCACTTCAACCGCCTGAATCAAAGTATCTTGAAGGTTATTTGGATCACGTTTATCAAATGTGATTATAGGTTTTGAGGGAGCAACCCTTATCGCAGTTTCAATAACACTATCACAAGTTGCACCGGGTCTGAACGCTTCAGCAATCGCAGCTGAAATGACACCCGGAATGAACATATCCAAATCTCTTTGGACAATTGACGCAAGGTTTACACCGTCAACATAAGCCCTATCAGGATCGCCTGCATTGAATATGCCAACAGGATTAATCGCCATCAAACCTGATCCTGTGACAATATTGAATATGCCAGTCACCCTAGCAGTGTAACCCATTTTTAGAAGCTCATAAGTATTCCTCAGGCAAAAGAAAAACTTTAACGGATTCATCTCTTTAAGCCAATATTCGCCGTAATCTTCAACTAACAATGGTCTTCCCTTATCTATATAGCAATGGCAGAGGATCTGTCCAAGAGCGGTATCATCTGTCCCTACCTCAAATCCGCTATCTCCACCTTTCACACCAGCCCAAGGGTCTTCAAGTCGTCCATATCTTGCCTCAATGTCCTTATAATGCCAATTTTCCACAGGTCTTCCTAAATTGTCCCCGATCGCGCCAATCGCAAGACAGCCAAGCACTTTCTTAAACAATTTTGTATCCTCAACTTTGACAGAATTCATTATTTCCTCCTTGTATAGTAACGTCACTTTTATCTATATATTTAACTTATATAGGTTTTTCGGATTATCCCAAAGCCATTTTTTTGCTATGGCTATCGCTTCATCAATGCTCATCTGTCCTCTATCAACTCGCCTGCCGAGAACCACTGCTATATCTTCTCGTGCCATGACAAGATGACCGTATATCTTCTCAACTGGTATGCGATAATCCCCGCCAAAACCTATTATCTTATTCATAGGCACTAAATCCATACACTCATCTAAACCTGAGATGGTCATCTGTTGTGAGATTATATGACACCAACATAGATTTAGCCAAACATTAGCAAAGTTTTTGCCGATGACTATCGTATCTCTGACATAAGGCATTCCAAGATGATATAGGTCAAACCTTGTGTTTGGATGCCTTGGAAAGATAGATATATTATGCTTTGAATCAAGATACCTGAAATCTCCCCACATTCCAGCATGGACAGCCATCACCATATCAAACTCTGCGACAACGTCCATTATATAATTCCAAAGATAATCGGTCAGATGATCAGTTTCACCTAATATAACGCCGGGATTTTCGCCGTTCATAATTTTATTGAATATCTCCTCAGCGGTTTTTCTTGATGGGACAATATTTGGACGCGACACCATCTTAATCCCAACTGCCCCTTCAGATTTCCACTTTTCTATGCCCTTTTTGACAACCGCGAGATAATCGTCTAATGTCTTAACTTCCATACCAAGATCGCTTGCCTTTTTCTTTACATCGTCAACATTTCTAACCGATCCATAGACATCTATCGGCATGAGCGGGATCAGTAGATCGTCATTGTAATCAGTTCGTCCTGCTTGGGTTAACGCTACTCTAATTTTGCACTTATCTCTCATTATTCGGTGATATATGCCCGGTGTGTTTTCGGACTGCATACGCTCCGAAATCTCACGATAATTGTCATCGTTGATGTCATCAAAGCGGTAAAATTCCTTCACAGCGATCAATGCAGGTCTCGCGTAAGACCCATACTTAATATGCTCAAAATATGGCTTGAACATTTTCCATCTATCGTCAAGTGGCTTTTCTGAATCAATGACAGTGTTATAATCATCGGGCTTCATACCAGAAGTTATCAGATCAGTTCTAGTGTAATGTGCAAAAAGCGTTAAAACATCTACTTTTGAGCTTGTCCTGACATGCTCAGGTGGCAGATGTTCATGTGCATCAACGATCATCATGTTTTCCATCGCTTCTATTAAACGTTCTTCTGTCTTCGTGTAATTCATAAAATTCTCCCTGAAATAATTGTTGTAATGCTAATAATTAGAATTCAACGTCCATTGACAATCTCCAACGACATAAACCCAATAAGCCCTTCCGGGTTCAATTACAAGCAGATCATTTGGTGGATTGTTCGGCTCGTAACCTAACCAACCTCCATTATCAGGATCAATTGTCCATACTGACGGATTATAAGCTATAATGCTTGATATTGCAGATTGAATATTGACAGGATTTTGTATAGGGCAACCGACAAAATTCCAACCATTATGCAGATTTATAACATTATTAGGCAATGTCCCAACAATGTCAAACACCGCATCCGCAGTCATAAATATTTGATAGCCAACTCCTGCCTCTACTATTGACAGATCATTTAGAAAATCAGGTCCATCAAGATC
>Ga0272448_1004410_pt1 | contig 16059 bp, 10 predicted proteins | sample YNPCB0191_FD_202220 | JGI IMG/M metagenome (GOLD analysis project Ga0272448, IMG submission 202220) | Hot spring sediment microbial communities from Yellowstone National Park, WY, United States - YNP-CB-019-1 | ecosystem: Environmental > Aquatic > Thermal springs > Hot (42-90C) > Sediment...
TTGAGTACTGGGATCGTCGGGTAGTACACGTTGAGCCCCCTGATCGTGTACAGGATGGCGGGTATGGCAAAGCCGAGCCACATTCGCCAATCGCGGTACAGCGGCTTCTTCAATGCCCCACGAATCTGCACCCCGCACATCTCCACTGGTATCTGAACCAGCGGGTAGGAGAGATGGTCGTACTCTACCCACTGCCGCCGGAAAATCACCATGATGCACGAACTGGCCGCGTAGAAAGCCAGGATGAACACAGCCCAACCGAGGAGCGGTGTCGCCCAAAGACGCCACGGTACGGGGACCCGCTTCCCCTCGAAGAACTTGAAGACCGCGTCCCTGTCCCAGACGAAGAGCCAACGCGGAACGAATGGGATTACCTCCTCCTCCCAACGGTTTGTCGCATTTGCGTAGTACACGGGGCTGGCAATCTGGGGAATCACATTCATCATGAAGCCCCAGGAGGGAATCGCCGATGCGACAATCATCATTGCGTAACAGACGAGCAACTCGGAACTGTTCAAAGCACAGCGCGGAGCCAACCGCAGGAGCAGCCCGTTCACGACGAAGGTCAGGATGAAGAAGAGGAAGAGAGCACCGCCCGTCGAGAAGTCCGCGCACAGGGGCGACGTGTGCAACACACCCACCGCATACGGTTCCCCGGCGCCAATGACCACGCAGAGGAGCATCCCTACGCAGGCCGCCCGAACCGACACGCCGCTCCTCAGCCGAGAGAACCAACCCTGCTGTCCTTCTTCTACCGCCGAAGAGAGTTCGGTCATCCGGACTCCTCGTCAGAAACTGACTGCCGATTCCCGCAGTTTTGTTAAGTATACCAAGAGCGCTGACCCTACGGAAAAGCGGTTGAATGTAAGGGCGGTTTGACATATAATCCACAGAGGATGTAGGAAAAGAGCAATGGCTACGGGTGATGAAGTCCTGAAGGTTGTCTGCCCTAAGTGCGGGGAGAGCCTGTTGATCACCGGCGACAAGGCCGGTCGCGTGATCACTTGCACGAAGTGTGCGGCCCAACTGATGATCAAGACTGCGACCGAGGCGTCGGCAGACGAGGGGCCGAAAACACGGGTGCTCAAACCGGGCGAGGTGCCCCCGGGACCCGACGCAGACCCGCTCATCGGAGCAGTCGTGGGTGGCTGCAAGGTGCTCGAGCGCGTGGGCATGGGCGGCATGGGTGTCGTCTACAAGGCCAAGCAGCTCAAGCTCAATCGCACCGTCGTCCTCAAAGTCATGCACCCGGAGCTCGTACAGAGCGGCAAGAACTATGTTGACCGCTACGTCACCGAGGCCCGAATCCTCGCGCAGATCAGCAACCCGAACATCGTCCAGGTTTACGACGTCGGGCAACAGGAGGGATACTGCTACGTCGTCCGTGAGTACATCGAAGGTCAGAGCGTAAAGGGGCTGCTCTGGCGGAAAGGGAAGATTCCGCCGAAGGAAGCCCTTGCAATCATCATCCAGGCTGCCAAGGGGCTGGAAGCTGCCCATCATCTCGGTGCGATCCACCGGGACATCAAACCTGTCAATCTCTTGATCAACAAGCGGGGCGTGGTAAAGATTTCGGACTTCGCTCTGGCTTGGGACGCTGCGGCAGGCCCCCAGGGCGGCCCATCCGTCGTGGCCATGGGTTCGCCCGAGTACATGGCACCCGAGCAGTGCAAGGTCGGAAAAGTAGACGCCCGAACCGACATCTACTCCCTCGGCGTGACACTATTCGAGATGCTTACCGGCAAGGTCCCGTACGAGGGCCGGAACGCTCAGGAAATCATGTACAAGCACCTCCAGGAGCCGATCCCGGATACCCTCAGAAAGGACAAGTCCATCCCGCCGTCTCTCGCCGGCCTCGTGGAACGTATGATGGCGAAGAACCCGGACGACCGCTTCCAGAACACGGAAGAGCTCGTCGCGGCACTCGGACAAGCATTGAACGAGCTGCGAAAGGAGGCCGTACGCCGCGGCCAGGTGGGGACTGTCGAAGTGGCTGCACCCGCTCCCACGCAGGCAGCAGTCCCAGTGGCTCCAGCTCCGCTCCCGACGAAGGAGCCGGAACCCGCACCTCCTCCGGCGATGGCCCCACCCCCCGAACCTGAACGTGAACAGCCGGGGGCTGGCACGGTCCCGGCGGCCGTAGAGCGCGCCCGGATGCGCAGGCAGGCTGTCCCGCGGAAGTCGCTGGTGACCACGCTCATTGCGATGGGTGTGCTCATAGCCTTGGCCGGGGGGATTGCCGGCCTGATCCTGTTGACCGCGAAGTCCGAACCCGAGCCTTCGCTTCCGCCTCCGAAGAGCGCCGTCGGGGGCGCTACTGCCGAGGACAAGACGAAGCCAGGCGCGAAAGAGCCCCAAGCTGAGCAGAGCGCCGCGACCGAGAAGACCCCCCTGATGAGCGCCGACTTTGCGGCGGTCGTGAATTACATGAAGCAAAACCCGGAGAACTACAAGGAGATCTGCAACAAGCTCAAGCAGTTCATCCAGGAGAATCCTGACACCGACGAGACCGCCACGGCCAAAAAGGAGATGAAGCGCGTCGAGGCCGAGTGGGAGAAGAAGGCGGCCACCGAGGTCGCCGGGATCGAGCGCCTGGCCCTCCAGTCCGCCCGTGGCAAGAACTACGCCCAAGCGTTCGATCTCCTCAACAAGTTCCCGGACAATCTCAAGACCCAGCGAGTAGTCCTTGACCTCATCCCGGCGGCAACCCAGCGCGTAGCGGCCGAAGCAGGCGACCGCCTCAAGGCTGAGGTCGAAGCCTTGCTTGCTGACGATAAGTACGCAGAGATCGCTGAAAAGCTCGACAAGTGCGGCAAGATCAGCGAGATGCAGGGCGCCGTCAGCAACCTCTGGAAGATGGTCGAGAAACATGCACAAGACAAGCTTCAGGCCGTTCGCGCTGACATGGCGGATGCCGTCCCGGAACTCAAGTCGGAACACGTGGAGGGCGCCGCACCGACGCCGCTCAGCACGCTGCTCGACTTCAGAGCGAAGCTCGATCGGCTGAAAGGGTCAGGGATTCGGAGCATCGTAGACGCGGTGAACGAGGACCTTCATAAGCTCGCCCCGATCGAGGCCGCTGCGGCCTCGCGTGAAATAGAGGACGTTGTCGAGCGAGCCCGCGTGGCGCGGGACGAGGTCGAGAGCACGATCCGGGCCGGCGACCTTGCCAAGGCCGAGAAGCGCATAGAGTCGCTGATTGCCGATTTGGATCGCTTTGCCAAGCGACTCGATGAGAAGACCGCCAGGCCGGTCAAGGACGAGCGTAACCGCTGCACAGAGGTCCTCGCCGACATCCAGTTGCTCAACGAGATCCGAGACCTCGCCATCCCGCATCTCGCGGACCTGAAGGGCAAGGAGTTCTCGGCCGGCAGCATCTCCGGCACGCTGGAGAAGGTCGAAGAAGGCAAGGTCTACCTCGGCGTGGGAGGTGGCGTGGTAACAAAGGGTTTGGACGAGATCCCGCTCAAGTATCTTGCCCCGATCGCCCGCAAGTATCAGCTCGACGCCCAGAAGCTCCTTCGCCAGAATCTCCTCCTGGCAGTCTATTTCGGTACGCAGGAGGAAGGGAGAAAGGCGATTGCTGACGCGAAGAAGGCCGGGGTTGATGTCGAACGATACGAGGTGGTCTTGGGCGGCGCACGCGGCGACAGTGGTAAGGCACGCTCGGAGCTTGCGGCTAAGAGTCTCCTGGCAAAGGTGCGCGTTGCTGCCAAGGAAGGCAACATCGAGGAGCTGCGGACGCTCCTCCAGAGTTTCTCGGACAAATATTCCGATACAGACACCTACAAGGAAGCGCGGAAGGACTTCGACCAATTGAAGTTCGAAGCAGCGTCCAAGGCGTCGGCCGTCGAACTCTGGATGATGGCCGGCGGGAATCCGCAGCACGTCTCTCGAAGCCGTTACAAGGGACCTGGGGAGAACACGCTCAAATGGTCTTTCGAGACCGGAGGCCAGGTCAGCTCGCCTGTCATCGGTCCGGACGGGTCAATTTACGTCGGAACTACCGATAGTAGCGTCTACGCGATCAGCCGCGACGGGGAGAAAAGGTGGATTGCCAAGACCGGTGGTGCGGTCTGGTGCACGCCAGCCGTGGACCTCGAGGGAACCGTTTACGTGACCTGCTCTGACGGGAAGCTCTATGCCTTCGGAAAGGACGGAAAGACGAGGTGGACCGCCAGCCCCGCCGAGGTAGCCTCCCCGCCCACGATCGGTCCCGACGGCCTCATCCACGTCGGTGCGAATAACGGACGCCTCTACACACTCGGCAAGGATGAGAAACAACGAGGCTACTGCAAAGTGATAAGCGGCGAAATCTCCGCTCCGGCTGCCATTGGACTGGACGGTACATTCTACGTCTCTTCCTCCGACGGGCTTGTCTATGCCTTCAACAAGGAACGGCGACCGGTGTGGTCCTGCAAGGTAGGTCCAACACCGGGCGTTCCGGTCGTCGGCGCGGACGGGACGATCTATGTGAGTTGTGGCGACCTCTACCTCTACGCCGTCAAGAATGGTAAGAAGGAATGGCGATTCAAGACCGACAGCGCCCCCGGGCAGCCGGCGCTCGGCGCGGACGGGACCATTTACGTCGGCTCCGACGACGGCTACCTGTACGCCATTCCAAAGGATGGCGGTAAGGAACGGTGGAAGGCCAAGGCGGGCGGAGCGATAAAGTTCGCTCCCGCCGTCGGGGCAGACGGGACGATATACGTCGGCGCGGACGACGGCTGCGTTTATGCATTCGACTCCTCTGGGAAGGAGCTTTGGACATTCAAGACAGGTGGGAAAATCAGCTCCTCGCCAGCTATCGGCCCGGATGGCGTGCTCTACGTCGGCTCCAAGGACCGCAAACTCTATGCACTCTGGAGCGGCGAGGCAAAGAAGTAGACAACTGCCAGCCACCTCTGCGTCCCAGAAAGTCCAGCCCCGAGACACCTTGCTGCAGGGGGGACATCCGATCGTTTACGGTATGCCCGTGGTTCAAGAAATCAGACAGAACGCTTTGCGCGAGGAACTCGCGACGCCGCGGCAGCCGCCGTGCCACGATCTCTTCGTTCATCTGGTCGAAGGAACTCTCCGCCTGCTCCTCGGCCCATCGTCGCCCGGAGAATTAGTCGTACGCCATCACTGGGGGTACGGTGTCGTACAGCGGCTACAGCGTTCTTGCCTCCCCAAGACGCTGACCAATGTGGCTCTCCTGGTAGCCCCTTGTCGAGAGGCGGCGAAGATTCGATCCTGCTGCTCCGGGGCAACCCACATGCGCCACAAGGCGGGAAGTGGCTTGTGGCGGGCGTGCTGCGCGTCAACGGATTTGTGCCTCCATGCTCCATGGACCTGGGCGCTCTCGTGTGAGTCCGGCATGATTGTTAGCTGGACTTCGAGGTTCTGGGGAGTCCCACCGGGACGGCTGAGAGTAGGCTAGGACGCCGGCCCGGTTCGTGCCAAGTCGGGCCTCGGAGGGCCGATCTCGCCCCCGTTTTTCCCTGGCAGGCAGGTCGGAGAGGCCACAGCCTCGAGCCCAGCTCAGTCGGCAAGGCTGTTCGTCCCTCTGGGTCCTGGAGGAGGTTGAAGTAATGGCCGAGCCTTGGTAGTCTTATTGGCGAGGAGTTTCCGATGGTCGGCTGGCGGCTGCTATGTGCAACGGGTGTTGGTCGTATGCGAGCGAGTGGCTGGGGGGAGTTTCGCGACGCCGCGATCCCGGTGAAGGTACAGCGGAGGACGAGCGGGGGCACCTCCCTCGGTCCGGGATCCGGAGACCAGCCCCCTATTCTTGGAGGAGAACGGCTTGAAGACAGGAGAGAGATTCGTCGTATGGGTGGAATCGTGCATGAAGCGGATATTTGCCCAGGACAGTCCACCCGCGAAGCGTTCGCGGTTGGCGAAGCTCCGTGCTGCCCGGGGGGAGTACGAGTGCTTCCAGATCGGGGTTCACTGCCCGACGGGCTTCCCGCGCGAGCTATCGGTCGAGGCAGGAGAGCTGCGGTCGAAAGACGGGACGATCCCCTCGGGATGCGTGAAGGTGCTGTGGGCCGGGCTGGTGCCGGTGCCGTTCAACACGGCCTGGCAGCAGCGGGGCGACGTCGAGCGGATGGCGCCGGACTTCTTTCCCGATCCGCTTTTTGCACGCGCGGAGGATGTCACGTCGCGCCCGCGTCCGCTTCACGGAGGTAAGTATCCGCAGACGGGCAGTCTTTGGGTGCGGGTGGAGGTCCCGCGCGATGCGAGGGCCGGCGATTACGCCGGCCCGATTCGTCTCAAGAACGACAAACAGGAGACGACCGTGGGAGTATCGCTCCGCGTATATCCCATCGTGCTGCCGGCAGCGCGCCTCTACATGACGAACTGGTTTTTCCCGTCGCTCATGGCGCGATTCTGCAAAACGCCTCTGATGACCGACGAGTTCTGGCGGACGCTGGAACTGTACGCGGCGGACATGGCGCTTCACGGGCAGAACACGATCCTTACCCCGCTCGGCAGCCTCGGCGCCGCGGTTGAAGGCGCGCCTTTGCCGCAGCTTGTTGCCATTCAGGAGGTCTCGAAGGGCCGTTACCGCTTCGACTTCCGGGTGTTCGACCGCTGGTGCGAGCTTTTCTTCCGGCACGGGTTTGCGCTCATCGAAGGCGGACATCTCGCCGGCGGCTCGCGCTCGGCTACGCCCTTCTGGATCGTCGGCGTGGATGGCAGACCCTACCAGAGGTCGGGTGAAGTACAGAGCGCGGAGCACATCGTGTTCCTGCGGCAATTGCTTCCCGCGGTGAGGAAGCACATCGCCTCGAAGGGTTGGCTGGACCGCTTCGTCCTCCATATCTCGGACGAGCCGCATGGGGACCAGTTGAAGCCGTACTCGGAACTCGTCTCGCTCGTGCGAGAGCTGGCACCGGGCGTCCCGATCATTGACGCTATGGGCGACCCGTCATTCGCTCATTTGATTGACCAGCCGGTGCCGATCGAGTCCGCGTATGAGGAGTTCGCGAAACGCGCAAGCGTGCCGCGGGAGAGCATCTGGTTCTACTACTGCTGCGGCCCGACTGGACGTTATCCGAACCGCTTCGTGGACTATACGCTCATCCGCGTCCGGATATTCACGTGGCTCGCCTGGAAGTACCGGGTGAAGGGCTTCCTGCACTGGGGGTACAACTACTGGGACTGGCATCCGCCACAGCGGAAGCTCCCGCACAATCCATACGACAACGTGACCGGCGGAGTGCTCGAAGCGGGCGATCCGCTCGTTGTCTATCCGCCAGTGGATCCCGACGTGAGCAAGGCCCCTGTGCCCTCGATCCGCTGGGAGATCATCGGCCGTGCAATGCACGACTACTCGTACCTTGCGATGCTGGACGAGCGGCTGTCCGGGTGTGGCAGCAGGACTCGGGCGGCGAAGCTCGCGGCCCTGCGGAGTTTGGTTGACAAAAAGATCGTCCCCTCGTTCGAGGGACATACCCGTGACACGGCACTCTTTCTGGACGTCAGACGCCGACTTGCGGAAGCAGTGAACTGGTAGACACCGGCGGGCTCGGAATCCGGCCTCCACCGATTACGCCTCCATCACCAGCATGTCCCTGACCCGGCATACCTCGTCCAGCGACGGGCGTTCGATCCACGTGATGAGGCTCGTTGTCCGGCCGAGCACGCGGAAGACTTCAACCGCCTCCCGGCTATATCCCTGGACGATCGGGTTCCAATAAGTCCCATCGCGGCAGGTGGGGCGATCCAGCGAGTCGTCGTACAGATAGTTGAAGAGGACGAACAGCTTGTGGCCGATGCGTTGCCTGATCTCGGTTAGCGGAATTCGCTTGTCGAAGGAGCAGCCCAGGATCGCGTCCGTAGCCATGATCCTCTCCAGGATCCGAGCGTCGGGGTGGAGCAGTGCCAGGATCATACCGCCACACTCACGGGCCACCAGCTCGTACTGCGGCAGGACGAATCGCTCGACCATAGCCGGCGATACGTACGGCAGTTGAAGGTCTGAGCAGTAGACGCCGGGGAAGCCGAAGAGATTCACCAACCGGACTCCGAGTGCGATAAGCTGCCGGTGTGCCTCCAGGTACGTGGTCGTGATCGTCTCGAACAGTAGGGCGACGTCCTCCGGAGCGTCCACCATCCAAGTGAAGAGCCTCTGCGTCCCGCAGAGGTTGCATGCGAGGTCGAGTGGATTGAACGGGAACGATCCTACAGGAAGCGTCCCGCCGCCGCGAGTGTATCGAGCGACCGCCTCGAAGTACGGACGCCATGTTTCGTTCGTGTCGAGGTCGCACGTCACCCGACGAATGTCCCGCAGCTCGCCGATGACGGGCAGGCACCAGGTGTGAAAGAAGCTGCCCGTCTTGCTGTCAACCACATGCATCGGACAGCCGAGGATGCGTTCGAAGAAGAACATCCTGTCACTGAACCCTACGTCGGCCAGGGGGTAGTTGTCAAACCCGAGGGCATGCAGTTGCGGCAGCGCGGCGTCCGGGCAACTTGCGTACCAGAAGTGCGTTCGATTCTTTTTCAGAAGATAGGCGCCGATCTTGGCGTCCAGCGCACAGGCGAGGTCCTGCAGGGGGTCGGTCATGGGCCAGACGAACCGGCAGTGCTACGACGTGAACTTGAAAGTGATGATGTCCCCGTCGGACACGACATAGTCCTTCCCTTCGAGGTGAAACTTGCCGTGTGCCCGGACTTCCTTCATCGAGCCGAGCGACTCCAGGTCGGGAAAATGCACGACCTCGGCCTTGACAAAGCCCTTCGCCATGTCCGAATGGATTCGTCCTGCGGCCTCGACCGCAGTGGCTCCCTTCCGTAGGCTCCACGCACGAAGCTCCTTCCCGACGACCGTGTAGAACGTGATCAGCCCGAGCGCTTCATAGCAGAGCCGGACCACGGCGTCCCGATGCAATCGGTCGAGCCCGAGGTCCTTCATGAAATCGCCCCGCTCCTCCTCGGCAAGCTGTGCCAATTCGACCTCCAACTTCGCGCAGAGCGCAAGGACGGGCGCCTCCGAGCGAACCGCAGTCATCTCCTTGAGAGCATCCTCGCCGATGTTGAGGACGACGACCGCTGGCTTCTGGGTGAGGAAGCAGAAGCCACGCAACACCCTCTCCTCCTCGGGGTGAAGATGGACGTCGCGAATCTGGCCCCCGGCGTTGACCACATCCCGACAGCGCTTCAGGAGCGCCAACTCCCGCTTCTCCTGCTCCTGTTGTGGTGTGGGCTTCCGGGCGGAGACTTCCAGCTTTTCGATTCGGCGCTCTGCGATCTCGAGGTCGGCCAGGAGCAGCTTTGTGTCAATGAGCTCGAGGTCGCGCTGCGGATTGACCGACCCCTCTGGGTGGGGCACGGCCTGGGACTTGAACGCACGGACGACCTTCAATATGCCGTCGCATTCGCGTATGTCAGCCAGGAGCCGGCTCTCGCCTTTGATCCGTTCATCGGCGAGGAGTCCCGCTGTATCCACGAACTCGAGGGCCGCCGGTGTGCACTTCTCCGGGTTCTGGATTTTCCGGAGGAACTCGAGCCGCGGATCCTTGACCGCGGCGACACCTGTGACCGCGGCCTCCGTCGCTACGAATTGCCCCGTGGGCTGGGTCATTCCCGTAAGTAGGTTGAAGACGGTCGTCTTGCCTGACGCGGGCAGGCCGAGCACGGCTACTTTCATTGTTCGATCCTTCTGGGTTTCGGAAGCGTATTGTAATCTGCGAGGCGACTTCCGGCAACTGCCTCGCGTCCCGCGTCTCGGCGGCGCGATCAGCGGAAGTGCAGCTCTACGAGCGCTGCGGAGCAGCGGCCCGGGAGCTTGAATTGAACACCCCGGTTATCCCTCGGGAAGCTCAGCGGCTCCGGTCTTTCGCCCGGAAACTGCACGCTGACGCACCGGACGTCGCCGGCGTCGGAGGTGTGGACAGCGGCAGGGACGTCGGGGCACCTGCGTCCCGCAAGACATCCCATCTGGCTTTGAAGTGCCAACAGCAGACTCCCGCACTCGCTGCGATCTAGGCCGCCCTTGAATCCGTCCGGCAGTGCGAACGGCTCGGCGTCAAAGACCCAGCGCCGCCGGTTGAGCTTCTCGATCAGGGGACGATACGCCCGGAAGAGCGATGCGAAGGGCTTCAGTTCTGCATGGCATGACATCCCGCAAGCGTAGAGCAGGCAGTACTGAAGCATCAGTTCCACGTGGCGGTAATCGGGTGTGGGACGGAGAAAAAACATGGGCTTGGCGAGTGTGTAGTACTGGAAGCGTTCGCACCCGTGCCAGATGCCCTCGTTCATGATCCCGTCAATGTACTTCTTCACTTCGCCCCAATAGCTGCCGGCACCGGCGGGGACATAGAGCGCGACTGCCGGTATGATGATGCCGCCGTTGGTCTCGGCGTATTCCAACACCAACTCGTGATGCGAGTGAACGTGGGTCGGCATCTGATCGCGTGCGGCCCAGACCGCGAGCGGGTAGATCGGAGTCGGGACGGGCACACGGTAGGTGATGGCGCAGGAACTGAACTCCCCCGTCTCCAGAACGAGTTGAGCCTCCCGGTGGATGGCGCCTTTATCCACGCCGTCGGTCTCCTCGAGCACCCACGGTGCCCCGCGGAACGTGCGCTCCATGATCAGCTTGCCGCCCCGGAGTGTGGCTCGAACGGCGACCAGGTCGCGCCGGTCGAGGTCTTGTGAAGCCGATCATCCCTGATCTGGACGTCCGCTGGCTCCTCGAGCCAGACATGCGTCCTCCCGCCCGAGACCGTCATCCGCACCGGGCACCCAGTCCTGCGATCAATGTCCAGAACGAGATTCCCGCCCCGGATTCGCCAGACCTTCTCCGCTCGCTCAATCGTGCCGATCGTAACCATGCTTTGCCTCCAGCTGTTGTAACAGGGGCGAGCCGGGCCGCAACGTACGGGGAGCAAGGTCGGGGAGGGATTAGGAGGGAGAGTAGGATCGAGAGTAAGATTAAGATTAATGTAAGAGTAAGGAGATCGTTAGATGAGAGCAGCTGTTCTCGAGCAAGTCGGAAGAATGGTGATCAAGGAGGTGCCGGACCCCGGATGCCCGGCGGGCGGGCTGCTCCTGCGAATCGGCGCCTGCGCCGTCTGCGGGACCGACATCAAGGTCTACCGGCACGGACACCGGTTCATAGTACCGCCGAGGATCACGGGCCACGAGCTGGCAGGCACTGTGGTCGAGGTCGGTAAGGGGGTGAGGGGCTTTGCTGTTGGCGACCGGGTCGCATGCGCTGCCGTCGTTCCGTGCGGCGAATGCTACTACTGCCGCCGGGGGATCCAGGGTATGTGCGACGACCTCCGGGCGATGGGGTACCACTACGACGGCGGCTTCGCTCCGTACATGGCCATTCCTGAGCGCGCCGTGCGAAACGGCTGTGTCAACAAGGTTCCAGATCGGCTGTCCCTCGAGGAGGCGGCTCTGGCAGAGCCGCTGGCCTGCTGCGTCAACGGGCAAGAATTGTGCGACATCCGACCCGGCCACACGGTCGCCGTCGTAGGGGCCGGCCCCATCGGCTGCATGCACGTCGAGCTTGCACGGAGTCAGGGAGCGACTAAGATTATCCTGATCGACATCTCCGAGGAGCGGCTCAAGATGTCGAGCTTCGTCGAACCCGACGTGAGCGTCAACAGCTCGAAGGAGGACCCGATCGAGGCTGTGATGGGTGCAACGGAAGGCCGGGGCGCGGATGTCGTGATCGTTGCCTGCTCCTCGGGCAAGGCTCAGGAACAGTCCCTTTCGTTGGTCGCCAAGCGGGGTGTCGTGGACTTCTTCGGCGGCTTGCCAAAGGACAGGCCCTGCATACAGTTCGACTCGAACCTGATCCATTATCGTGAGTTCAAGGTAGTGGGCAATACGGGCTCTTCGCCGCAGCAGAACGAGGTGGCTCTGCGTCTCCTTGGTGCGGGGAAGGTACGTGCCGCCCGCTTGATCAGTCACCGCTTCCCCGTCGAGAAGACCATCGAGGCCATCGAGACCGCCGAAAGGGGGGAGGGGCTGAAGGTCATCGTGTGTCCAGCCGAGTAGCCGGTATTCGAGATGACGTTCTTTGAAGGACTATCGCTACGATAAACGAGGAAAGTACAAGGTAGGAGGAAACGACGACCTTTTGGAAGTCGTCAGCGAGTATGGAGGCGTACCTACTGGTGTTGCAGGCTGTCGGAGCCGCAACAAGGGCGTGCATCGGTTCGGGGGGAGCGTCGGCTTGTTCCCGGCTCGAGTGCGGGAGGGGGGCCGGATCGCTCCTCAGCAGAGTGGCTCCCAACCTCACCTTCGGCAGGGCTTTCGAGGCGAGGAGGCGGTGGGGGGGGTGCTACGCGTACCTTGGAAAGACGGGGGCGACCTTCTCCGGAAGTTCCTCGGCCTGTCCTTGTGGCGGCAGGGAGAGATCCGAAGGAGCGCCAGTCCAGTCTCGCGGATCCAATCATACGGGCAGACCGATTCCCCCAGGGAGGAGGTTGGCCTCGGATTTCAGTTCGACGAATGCGCTTTCCCGGCCTGTGATCTACTGGTCGAACCCGTGTTGTGGGAAGGCGGAGCAGGCAATCTCCGTACCGAGATACTCTGCGTGCAGGCGGCGCGGTCGCAAAGGTCAGGCGGGATCACCTGCTACGAGTGTGGGGTCTTCAAAGTCATGCGTGAAGGGCGGAGTCTGCCTCCCGTCCCTCAGCTCATTGTGGGTGTCGGACATCGAGGACGTGCAAGAAGGAAGGAATGATGCATGAAGGATGAATACCTGTTCTACCTGCGCCAGATGATCCAGATACGGCTGTTCGAGGACAAGGTCTTCGAGTTGCTGGCAAGGGACATCGTGAAGGGCGCGTCGCATGTTTACGCGGGCCAGGAGGCCGTTGCTGTAGGAGCTTGCGCGGCGATAGGCCCGAACGACTATATCACGAGCACGCATCGCGGCCATGGGCACTGTATCGCTCGGGGCGGCCGGCTCGACCTCATGCTTGCCGAGCTGTGCGGCAAGAGTACTGGCTACTGCCGCGGCCGTGGCGGCTCGATGCACATCGCCGATGTCAAGGCCGGCAACCTCGGAGCCACTGGTATCGTGTGCTCGAATCTACCGGTCGCGACCGGCGCCGGGCTTGCCATCAAGATGCGTAAGACCGATCAGGTCGTCCTCTGCTTCTTTGGCGACGGCGCCTCCAACAACGGCGCCTTTCACGAGTCGCTCAACCTCGCCGGGCTCTGGAAGCTTCCGGTTGTTTACATCTGCGAGAATAACCTCTACGGTATGTCGGTGCCATTCAGCAAGGCGTCCGCCGTGCCACACGTCTCCGACCGGGCATCGGCCTACGCCATGCCGGGCAGGCTTATTGACGGAATGAAAGTGCTGGAGGTGAGGGATGCCGTCGCGGAGGCAGTCGCCTACTCGCGCAAGGGCAACGGCCCCTACCTCATCGAGGCAAGCACATATCGCTACCGCGGCCACTCGCGGTCCGACCCGCGCAAGTATCGCACCAAGGAGGAGGAGGAATACTGGAAGGGACGCGATCCTATCCTCCTATTCAGCCAGTATCTCGAGAGCGAAAAGATCGCCACAGAAGACGAGATCAAGAGTATCTGGGCTGAGGTCGAGAAGGAGATCGCCGAAGCGGAGGACTTCGCGGTGAACAAGAGTCCTTACCCGGATCCTTCGGAGCTGTACGAGGATGTCTACTGCGGTTGGATTCAGGGGAAGTTCGACCTCGAGGAGGTTAAGTAAGCGATGGCAGAGAAGTACTATTGGGAAGCGATTCGGGATGCGATTCGGGAAGAAATGATCCGCGATCCTTCGGTCTTCGTCATGGGCGAGGACGTGGGTGTGTACGGTGGAGCATACGGCGCCACACGCGGCCTGATCGAAGAGTTCGGCGAGGACCGCGTCCGCGATACCCCCATCTCGGAGGCCGTGATCGCAGGAGCGGCCGCGGGCGCTGCAATGTGCGGGATGAGGCCTATCGCGGAGATCATGTACATTGACTTCTCCACGATCGCGATGGATCAGCTCGTGAACATTGCGGCGAAGAACCGCTACATGTTCGGCGGCAAGACGACCGTGCCGATGGTTCTGCGAACGGAAGGGGGCGCTGGACGTTCGATCGCTGCCCACCACTCGCAGAGCCTGGAGGCTTGGTTCCTCCATCCGCCGGGGCTATTCGTCGTAATGCCCGCTACGCCCTACGATGCGAAGGGGCTGCTCAAGACTTGCATACGCGATCCGAATCCCGTCATCTTCATCGAACACAAGATGCTCTACAACACGAAGGGCGAGGTGCCGGACGGCGAGTACCTGATTCCACTCGGCAAGGCGGACATCAAACGAGCCGGCAAGGACCTCACCATCGTCACCTACTCCCGCATGGTGCTCAACTCCCTTCAGGCCGCAAAGGAGGCCGAGAAGGACGGGATTGACTGCGAGGTCATTGACCTTCGCTGCTTGAGACCGCTGGATATCCTTGCTGTCTTCGAGTCGGTCAAGAAGACCGGCCGGCTGCTACTTGTCTCGGAAGCTTATCAGAACTGCAACTTCGTGAACGAGATTGGGATGCGCGTGATGGAGCATTGCTTCGACTATCTCGATGCACCGATCCTGCGGGTCTGCGGGGCGGACGTTCCGATCCCGATGAGTCCGACTCTCGAGGAGGAGGCAACGCCGAGCCCGAAGCGAATCCTCGCAGGGATTAGAGAAGCGATGAAGTGAGACCGTGGACTGTAGGCTGCGAGGTCCAGTCACAGAAGGTGGAGTTCCTGGGCGTGAAAGGCGGGGTTCGGGTCGCCGACTTGCGGGAAGGCTACTACGATCGGGTGCTGCCGGAGGATGTCCCTTCGGGACTGGCGTGAGGAGAGGTGCAGTGCGACGCAGCCGTATGTCCCGATTTCCAGCCTGTGATCGAAAGGTATTGAGATGATACAAGAAGTGCTGATGCCGAAGCTCGGGGAGACAGTGAAAGAGGCCAAGGTCGAGAGCTGGCGGAAGGCCGAAGGGGAGCCAGTCAAGAAGGGTGAGGTTCTCCTCGAAATCACTACCGACAAGGCCACCTTGGAGGTCGAGTCGTACTTCACCGGCTACCTCAAGAAGATTGTCGTCCCGGCGGGCCAGACCGTTCCGATCGGTGTCATCATCGGCTTCATCGGCGACCAGGACGACGTAGTGACGGAGGCCCATCTCAAGAAGGCGATCGAGTCGCTCGACGCGGCACAAGCAGCGGAGCCGAGGCCGGAGGAGCAGGCGAGAGTTGCCTCTGCCGGGACGATCGAGATCGTGAAACCCGCCCCGGCACAGGCGGCTGCCGCGGTCGTCCCCCGGCCAACAGGCCGCATCTTCGCCTCGCCGCGAGCGCGCAAGCTTGCGGAGGATCAGCAGATTCCGCTCGCCGTGCTGAGGGGTTCTGGGCCCGGGGGACGGATCGTGAAGGCGGACGTGCAGGCCTACGTCGAGAAGCTTTCGCATATCAAGGTCAACCCCACGGCGAAGGTGATCGCCTACGAGCGGGGAGTGGACCTGCTACTGGTCCAGGGAACCGGCCCGTCCGGGCGGATCACCGTCGAGGACGTCGAGGCCGCACTCCAGGCTGCCGCCGCTCCGACCGCCAAGAAAGGCCGCGTTCCGCTCACCGCCATGCGAGCCGTGATCGCCAAGCGGATGACGGAGAGCAAGCAGACAATCCCGCACTTCTACCTTTCTGTCGAGGCCGACATGACTGCGGCGGTCACGTTCCGCGAGCAACTCAACCGCTCCGGGAATGTCAGGATCAGTTTCAATGACCTGATCCTTAGAGCGTGTGCACTCGCGTTCGACGAGGTACCAGAAATGAACGCCCAGTGGGCCGGCGATGCCGTGGTCCTGCGCGACGAGATCAACATCGGGATCGCCGTCTCCGTCGAGGGAGGGCTGATGGTGCCTGTCGTGCGCGGTCTCAGAGGCAAACTGCTCGGCCAGATCGCGCGTGAAAGCGCCCTCCTCATCGAGAAAGCGCGAAATAAGCGCCTGACACCTGACGAGTACGTGGGCGGGTGTCTGACAGTCTCGAACCTCGGCATGTTCGGGATCGAAAGTTTCCTCCCTATCATCAATCCCGGCGAGGTGGGGATTCT
>Ga0272448_1004411_pt1 | contig 16052 bp, 24 predicted proteins | sample YNPCB0191_FD_202220 | JGI IMG/M metagenome (GOLD analysis project Ga0272448, IMG submission 202220) | Hot spring sediment microbial communities from Yellowstone National Park, WY, United States - YNP-CB-019-1 | ecosystem: Environmental > Aquatic > Thermal springs > Hot (42-90C) > Sediment...
AATAGCATCTTCTCTCCACCTGGCTCCCATTCACATTCTATCTCCCAAAACTCAGTTAATACAAAGTCAAGATGCCATTCCTGGTCTAAATTAAACCCTTGATTCAGATATATCTTGTCAAATTGCCAAATCATTTAGTTTCATCTCCAACTATTTTAACTTTACTCTAACTTTTGCAGTCATTGTATCCCCATCAAGAATCAGCCTTTCAACTGACAAAGGCATATATCCAATCAAATATCCTGTATTGTCAGAAGTTGTTGCTAAAAACAATAGATTTATCGGTCCTATATCTCCACCTGAAGCCGTAAAATATACTTCAGCACTTACTACCCTATAATCTCCTTCGTGTAACTCAAGAGTCGGAAATCCTACATTACTCCTTGCTAAAGGCTGAGGCGAATACCCATTTCCTACAGGCTCGTTCTGAATCGTTGTTAAAGTATCAGTATCTTCTAATACATCCCTTGCAAGACGAGCATAAAAAGTATTGGTTATTGAAGCATTTCTAAAAAAGACATCAAGCATTAACATCTCTCCTTGGTCAACTAAAGCATTTCTTCCTTCTTCTTGCCATCGCAAGTTTCCATTCTTGTCAAAACATTTTAATTCCCAAATCGCTTCATAAAATTTATGCTTACCCATTCTCTACCTCCTAACTTGAGAAACTTATGCTTTTTACGTCTACTCCATATAACTTACAAATCTGATTAAACTTTACAACTATATCTCTCTCTGCATCCTGCCTATATAAAACATAAACTGTTTCTGAAGGCGCTGGACTTATACTAACTGATATATCACCTAAACTATAGTCAATTGTTCCTGAAATCGTATACGAACCTCCACTTACTACAACTATGTTTCCTTCTCCATCATCCTTTCCTATCTGAACATCCCCGGCAAATAACTGAACTGAGTTCTTCTCTACTGGTAAAGCAGTTAACTTTTCTACCCACTTACTTCCTTGCAAAACTAACTCTTTCCTTAATCTCAAATCCATATATGCATAGTCTACACCATCAACTTGCTCTATCTCTGCAATAATATCTGAATACCTTTTACTTATTCCTAATCTTGTAGTTAAACCTAACTGAAACTGACTTTCAATCAAATCTTCAACATTACTCTGAACTAACGAAAGCGTATAGTTTTTCTTAACTCTCAAATCTAAAATCACATATACATCTAACACATCTGCTGGAACAAATTCGTATCTCACAGTTAGAATAGATTTTTGTCTTAAAAACTCTACTAACTCTTTTTCAAAATCTTCAGTCGGAAAACCCCATCCCTGCAATACCATAGCAATTCTTACCCAATTAAACATATTGTAATTCGGCGAACCTTCTTCTTTCTCACCCCATACACTTGCTGTTGCAATACCGGGATAACTCTCTATCAAGGCACTAAAGTCATCCTTCGTAACTGCTCTATCTCCTGTTCTAAATACTCGCGGTGCATTATACTTTATCTCTTCTATACTCTCTTCGTCATCACCACCTATCACGGGATTGTCATTTGTCACCTTAACTTCAACTGGACTTCCAGCTTCATCAAATATAGCAGAACTTACCTTTGTTATCTTGTCTGTTCCGTAGATATTCCCATCTGCACCAATCGTCTTGATAAATCTCATTAAAATCGTTGAACCACTCTGTGGTACAGCACCTCTTGAACCATTTCCAAATCTAACTAACAAAGTTCCATCATACTGAGGCACAATCATATAGTGTCTATCTGTAGGCTCTGACAATATAAAACTATCTACCTGTTCCCACAATATTCCATCTACATATACCCAAAAACTCTTATCCTCTACATCAACTTCATCGATTACATATTCTTGATATTCCTGTCCCGAGCCTGTCATAGTCCTCTCTACTAACTCACCTTGAACTACTTCCACATTCATACCTGTTTGACCTTTTAACAAGGCTACATCTTTTACAGTCAAATACTTCGTTCCATCTGCTGTTTCCACTACCGTATAACGAGGAATATAAATATTCTTACTATACGCAGTATCAAGATAAAATTTTACATAACCCCTTGCTGATATCTTTCTTCTTGGCTTGTAATTTATCAACTTAACTAAACTTAAAACAGAAGACTTTAACTTTGCTGTATCAAGATAGCACTCCTCTGCTCTCCTTTCCAGATAATACAAAACCATCTCACCTACATAGGCAAATAATTCAACCAACATCTGCCCAGTAGATGATTCATACATATCTTTCCAAGTTTCCTTCTTTCTTAATCTCTCCTGCAGTCTTTTTACTAATGTCTCAAAATTGTAATCTATAAACATATAACTTTCAGACATACTACCCTCCGACTCGTTTTGTGTACTCTAAAATCTCCTCATTTCCTCTTACGATAAACTGAACAGTTATATCCACATAGTTTCTATCTGGATTAGGAGCAAACTTTACTCCTACAACGGTCACTCTTGGGTCCCAAGTCTCTATTACCCTCTTAACTTCATCTGAAATCAAAGTTGCTAATCTCTCATCTATTGGCTCAAACAACAAATCTTTTAACCTACTGGCAAATTGAGGAAGCATTACCCTTTCTCCCGGATGCGTTCCCAAGATATTGTCAATACTTGTATATACAGCATCTATGTTCTTGACAACTTTTAAGTTGCCCTTTGCATTCCTAATAAATTCGTGATGTATATCTGACCAAATTATCTTTTCCATTACTCTACATACACCCCTCTATCTGGTGGTGTTAACTTTGCTCCACAACCTGCTACTGCTTGCTCAGTCAGTATTAACTTCCCATTACAATAACTTTTTATCGTCACTGCTGAAATACTTGTTTTCCCATGTCCGGGGCGTGGGCAATCGTGTGTCGCTCCTTCAACAGTAACCTCTATTCCATTCACCTTAAACCTACCATCTTGATTATGGCTTACAACTGTTCCGTCGTGGTCTGACTTATCTCCTAATAAAGCAATCTTTCTACCAGACATTTCTCTTCACTTCCGGATTTATATTCACCGTTGTCCCTGAAATTGCTATATTCCCGTCACCATCTATAACAACATAAGCATTACTCGGATGCATTAACTTAACTACTTTGTCTTTGTCATCTATCTCAAAAACTATCCCAGAACTTAACTTAAAAATCTTTTTACTCGGATAGTTATTCATCCTTTCTTGAGGCAAGTCTTTCCCTGAAACTGCCTCAGCAAAATAAACAGGCTGATACATATCTCCATTTTCAAAGAAAACAAACACATAAGACCCTATATCAGGAACACAAAACGAACCTTTGCCATCTCCCGCTCCTGTAAACAAAGGCATTGCAGGAACAGCCCACGGAAGCACATCGGCTTTAATTTCTCTAAAAAACGGATACACCTCTACCTTTATTCTGCCTAACTTCTGTGGGTCGTTGTTGTCTAAAACTTTCCCTCTAAAAATTCCTAAAATGCTATCCATACACTTTTTTCCTGCTTGCTCTTAACAAAGTCGTCGGCATAGTCGTATCTATGCCGTTTCTGGTCAGCATCAATCTCATACGATGCGAAGACGTCAAAGTATGTACTACTCTTTCTACTAACCACAATCCTGCATACTGATACACATAAGGGTCACCTGTATACATAACATCAGGAATTAACACATCTACTAAATCTCCTGGTGCTACATTTATATCACCGGGGACTAAAATCCACATCTTTAACAAACCCATTAACCTTTCAGACAACTTCGACTTCATCTGTGCTTCATAGTCAAAAATAGAACTCCTGCCCAAAAACACATTTCTACTCGTTTCCTCTGCATCTAATTCAATCAGAAAATAATCAGATAAACTCATAAAATCCGACAAATCTACTTTGTCTTTTACATACTCACTATTTTCCCAGTCAAAATACTCATACTGCTGAACCTTTACCCCTAAAGAACCCAATACGCCAAAACTATCTATTATCTGAAAGTCAAACATAGGTTCCCTGTCTTCAAAACCCACATCGTTCATTATATACTTCTTCTTTACAGTAGCGCCTACTAACTCTTTCAAAGTCCTAAATACAAGAACATTTTTGTGATTTACTCTTTTTACAAAACATCTAAAATCGTGTTCTCCTGCTCTACCGCTTAACCTTGCTTGTAAATCTTTTAAAAATTTAGCATTAGTTTGCTTTCCCTGAACTAAATTCATCGAATAATTCAAAGATGGACTAATATCAAAAGAATCACAACCTATTTCTTTTGCTATCGTCTCTAATGTCTCACTAACCTTTCCCGAAAATCCTCTAACAAATTCTCTATCAAATAACATCTTGTTGTCTAGCAATCCACTAACTTCAAAAATTGACTGTGCTTTCGCTTGACTTTCGGGAAACTTTCTATACACCAAAAAGTTAAACGAATTGTCTAACTCCTCACTAATAGATTTACCTACTTCTACATACATCTTGTTTACTGTCTTATCTGAAGGCAAAGCATGCACAAATAAACCTGTTGGGTCAGAAACAGCAAATCTAAACAAAGGCAACAACTTACCCATATCTTGAACTATTGTAAACTCTTTTACCATATCAAAAGACATAGGAATCGTTGTTCCGCCTAATTCAATCCTTAACAGATAGTTTCCCGAAAGTTCAATCATCTAATTCTCCATTTCTTCCCAAATTCATAAACATCTAAAATATTCGGTATCACTAAAAGCTGACCTACCTGCAAATCAGTCAAAGGATTAAATATCTCATTAACTAAACAAATTACCCACCAATATTTCACTGTTCCATAAGCACTATAACTAATCAAATCAGGACGCATCAGGTCACCCTGCCTAACTCGGTAATAAGCAGGCTCATACTTCATCTGAAACCTTGACAGGTAATTATGCAAGAAATCTAACTCCGCTTTCCCCTCTACACTCTCTACTGCAAAAAATTTCGTCCTATCCATTAGGTCGTCTTCTCCGTTTCTACTGTCCTCATTCCACTAAACACACCATCTAAATCTTCTTTAGTCAAAACTGTATACGTCTGAAAAGTTATATCCGCTAAAGCACTTACTGGGTATCCTTCTGATGTGAACCTATTAGCATATGTTACATTTACTCTTTTTACTATCACACTATTAAAATACAAAAATGGTTTCGGACCTAAACCTATCTGTATCTCTATATTCTCACCACCAGCCCATCCACCAATTCCTTCTCTAATTAGCGGATTCGGACCTGGCGGGAATAATATATTAGAAGTCACCACGTTACCAGCCTTTGAATCTGCTTGCGGACCTTGTGTTGGCAAACATAACTTCTTTAAACTCAAGCAAGGAATCACTACCTCATAATAAGCATTCTCATCTGCTTCAAACCTTAACTTCATAGATATTGAAATAGGGTCAGTTCCCATCCATACTCGTCTTGAAGTCCATCTTGTTATCAAAGATACTCCTACTGCTGAAGCAATGGCTTGCCATTCTGGCCGTGCCTCATATTTCGACGGGATAAATGACTGCCAATTGCTCTCTGTTAACAAATTTATCTCATCCTGCAAAAGCGCTATCAAATCAATTAAAACTGGACCTCCTCCTCCTACCTCTATTCTCCGAGCTAAAATTCTAACTTGATACTCTGGCGCGACTTTGTCTAACAATCTTTTTGAAATTGTATTTGTAATTATCTGCCCTTGACTGGTCGAAACATTCCTGCCTTCTGACCTCTTAATCCCCGGCGCATCATAAAGCACATTAAAGAATTTCGCTGGGTCTTTTTGCTGTATTACTTGAGCAGCATTTAATCCCGAACCTACCGTCCTTTGGGCTTCAGCAACATATTTATCTGTTGGCTGACTGTTGCTCAATCGTTGCTGTGCGTTCTCCGCTAAACTCTCTGCACGACTTTCCTCTTGCATTATATCGCTCCTCTATCTAAAGTCTCTAAATACGGGTCTCCTATATTGCGTGTGTCAGATGTTCTTTCTTTTCCTTCAGGAATCGAAACAGATGCTTTCTTTTCATACAACTCAGCCAATTTACTTATTCCTCTGGCTATCTTCTCATTCCCTTCTCTAACCTCGCCTACTAAACTACCTTCAGGCATAGGAACTGGCTCTACTTTTTTCTCCGAAGGTTTTAAATATGCTTCACTAATAGGCTGTCCTAACTCTCTTTTCGCTTGTATAACCGACTCTCTAATAGACATACCCTTTGCTTGCAGTTCTAATGCTCTTGCAACCTCGGTTCTTCCTCCCGTTCTTCTTATTTCTTCTGCCCTGCCCAATAACTCTTGTCTTTCTCTTCCCTGTTGCATCCATCGACCTAATGCCTGCCCAATAAACCTTCCAATAAACCAACCTGCTAATGCACTCAATGCAACTAAAACAATCGGCACAATCATTGGAACTAACCCTTTTAGCCAACCTAACATTCCTTGTAATACTCCACCAATACCTCCTCCACCACCAGCTCTACCACCACCTCTTTTTATATCTTTCAATGCTTCCATTATCTCAGTAGTCCATCTTGCCCGATAAGCATCTTTATCAAAAAACTGATACAAAGACGCTCTTATTCCACCTGTTTCAACCCTACCCCTACCTGTTTCAATTCCACCAACTCTTGTAGTTCCCTCTACCCTTTCTCTTCTCTCGCCTCTTTCTCTTGCTCTCTCTGCTCTTACTCCTGCCATCTGTTCTCTTAAAAAATCCTGAACATCCGGTGGCAATTCTTCCATTCTCACTTCAGCCCCACCAACTGTTATCTTTGGCTCTCTTTCTCTTATTCTTTCTTTCCCCTTTACTACCTCTTCACCTCTACGAATTCTCTCTCCACCAGGCATTCCTCTTAGTATAACAGACTTAATAAAAGTTATAATCATCGAAAATAAATTTCTCAACCAACCCATAATCCCCTGGAATACCCCACCGATACCCCTACCAACACCTGCTCCAGCTCTTCTTAGTGCCCCCATTACCTCAGTAGTCCATCTTGCCTTGTAAGCATCTTTGTCAAAAAACTGATACAAAGCTGCTCCTACTCCACCTGTTTCTACTCTACCTCTACCTACTCCAGCAGTCTCGAATCTGCCTTCCCTACCAAATCTTGGTGTCTCTACTCTTGCCCCTCTTTCTCTTGCTCTCTCTGCTCTTTCTTCTCTCTTCATTCCCGCCATCTGCTCCCTTAAAAATTCCTGAACATCAGGCGGTAAGTCTTCCATCCTTATTTTAGCACCACCAACAGTTACTTCTGGCTCTCTTTCTCTTGCACCTCTTCTTACACCTTCACCTGTACGAATTCTCTCCCCGCCAGGCATTCCTCTTACTCTAACAGGAGCCCGTTCTCGCAAATATGCTTCTAATACTTCCTCTGGCAAATACGGTGCAATTCTTCCTATTTCTGGTGCCTCCTCTTCCCATCTTTTTCTTTTTTTCGCCTCTCTACGTTGCTCTCTCCATTCTCTATATTTACCAACAGCAACCCTGGCAGCAATTCCTATCGGACCTGCTAACCCCCAAGCCATCTGCCTAAACTGTGCAAAAGTCGGACTTTCCCATATAGCTGTTTTCAAAAAACCTTCTGGCTTTTCAGTCTTTAAAGCTCTTAATCTTCCTTCTACTAATCTATGAGCAGTAGCAAGACTACGTAAATCTAATCCTGCCTGTATCCTCAAGTTCTCTAAAACTTGCTGGAACTCTTTATTCTCCTCTCCTGCTCTTATCAAATCCGCATACTCCTGCTCAATTGCTTTTATTTCTCCAAAAAGGTCTTTTACTTCCTGTTCAGTAGGGGCTTCCAGATAATTTATTATTCTGCCTATATAAGTTGCTACATTTCTCATCCTATCTTGCAAAGCACTTATCCTTCTATCTATCTCTGCGAATTGAGGTCGAAGTCTTACACCTCTCGGACCTTTTAAACTATCTCTAACAACACCTAAATAGGCAATCCATTCACCAGAATACTTTTTCCTAACAGCATCCAATAACTCAAATGATTCTTTGGTAAAAGCAAATGCACCTTGCTTTAGGAAATCTTTTACCCATTTAGGGTCATGCTTTTCTTTTTTCAGAGTAAATTTCATTTTCTTTCTTCTTTTGCTCTATTAACCGATTATACATCCAAATTATCTCTGAAACATCTTTCTCGTCAAAGTCAGACATATACAAGTAATATCGCAAGTTAAATTCTATCTCCAACAATTCTGACAAGGGTCTTACCTGCTGGAATAAGCCACTCAAACCGAAAGGGACAGACTACCACCTCCTCCATCTCACACTTTGGGCACACATATGGTGCTTCCATTACTGGTCCGTGATAAAACTTGTCGTGAAATCCCCTTATCAGAGCAATATCTTTAGTTGACAGGTTTTCTAAAAACTCTACCTTTTTGTCTACTGGCTTATCATCTACAATTGACAAGGCATACCTATATAGCCAAGAATCAGGTTTTACCTTCTCATAATCTACAACCTTTATCTCATCCTCTACCCTAAACAACCGCATATTTACTACTGTTCCATCTGACAAAGTAATCGGATACGGCTCTTTATAACTATCAGGTAACTCTTTCACCTCTAACTTTGACAAATCTAAAGTTACTACTACTCTCTGGAAGCAGTTCTTACAAATAATCTCGGCATCCACAGTTGGCGAATATGAGTTTACTACTTCCCAGACTAAAAGGAACAATCTGTCACCAATAGTTAATTTTTCTGGTTGGACACCTACAAGAACATTCTTAAGCAACTCTACAAACTTCTTTTCAAGATTCTCGTAGTTCATAGAAGCAATAAACTTCTCGTCTTTGCCCTTGAAAGGTCGGATTTTTACATCGGCGGGATTCAAATCTGGATAGACCAAACACTTACTTGGCAGACTTACATTAAAGTAATTTTCTGACATCTTTTGCCTCCTTTTTGCTTTTTGTGAAGGAGCAACTCTAATCCTCTACCCACTACTTTCTAACGATACCCTATCAACACTCAAACTTATAGTTATTCTCACTAAATCTTCGCCTTCATAGCTTAAATCATACTTTGGCACTTCTAACGGAAAAACATCTTCTAACTTGAATCTCCTTGTCTCCTTCCCTGTTTCATCAAAGAAAAATGCATACATAACCTTTGCATAATTCAACTTCGGAAAATAATGTCCTTTTTCATCTACTACTAACTGCCTCCAAGCATAGAAATAACTTCCTACTATATCAGGAACAGGCATCCAAAAAGAACACTTGACAGTATCTATTTTAAAAAAGTTAGCATACTTTGCCTGATATGGTCCCAGTTTCATCTCTGCAACTGCCTCTACACCATAATCTCCAAAACTAACTGCGTGGCAATACTTTGAAACCTCTACTCCTGACTGCCCCGCTATATCAGGCAGAAGTATCTCCCAATTATACTTTTTATGCAACCGCCAGTTCTTTATTGTAGCAACTGAAACTCCTAATTTGCTCACCTACTCCTCTCCTTGCTAAATTTTCAGCATCCCACCAATCAATTACGATACTTCCTCCCACCAATCAAATGCAAATGTCACTGTAAATTTTAAAGGTTCATCACGCTCATAACCCAAGTCAGTTCTACCAATTGTTTTCACCCAACAACCTATTAACTTAATTCCCAAAAACGTCTCTCCCTTTGTATTCAACAGATTCAGCTGAACATCAACCTTTATGTCTGGAACAGACCCTCCTATTCCATCTCTTGCACTTACAATTTTTTCACACCACTTGTAAAATGCTTCAAAAACTGCTTTGTCTTCACCTTCTACAAAAGTTACTTCCCAAGAGTGGTCAGCAAAGTCAACTTTTCCGGGATACACAACTCCCGCTGTTTGCTTATATGGAACAGTGATGCTTCCCAGACCCTTCTGGGGTAAATTAGTCGACTGCGCTCTCAAAAGCAAAGTCTCTGTATCAGCCCCTCCACCTATTACATTAGGAAAAAGCACCTCCCAGAGATAGACCCTTGCAACATTTGAGAGATTAGATTTTAGATTGTCTACACCCATTCTTGCCATATTCTACCTCCTTTTAGAATTGAACTCCTCTTGCAATTAACTCCTCAAACTTTGCACCAGTTTGAGTGATTATTGTCTGCAACTGTATAAACTCAGCAGCTCTAATCGGCTTGATAAATATATCCACGTGCAACTCGTTCCGGTCAATTACTGCTGGTGGGTTGTTCCTTACATCGCAGAGAACTTTATATCCTCTATCACCAAGTTCTCTCTGAAACGCACCTCTTGCTGAAAGTAAATCTAAGAAACTCTCAATCGTAGAGGTTATTCTAAACCTTGTTATCTCGTTGTTTGGCTCAAACACAAAGTATCTCAACGCAGCAGAGATAGACTTCTCTAACACAATTAGAAGTCTTCTTACATTTACCCTATCTAAAGCAGATGCTTTAACTTGTTCTGTTTTCTGACCCCAGATTACATTGCCTTCACCCCTAAATGTCTGCAACGGATTTATCTGGGCTTGGTAAATCACATCCCTTTCACCTTGAGTAAACACCTTGTTCAGCCCTAACACATTCAAAATACCCCGATTGAAACCTGCTGGTGCATACCAAGGCTCTGCTACATAGTCGTTATAAGCAATCTGGCTGCCTACATATCCTGATGGTGGAATTTCTAAAATCTTGTCGTTGTAAGGGTCATATATCTTTACCCAAGGAGCATACAAAGCACAATAACTGGAATTAAAATTCTGCGTAGTCTTTCTCCAGGTAACCATTCCGGTTACATTAGTAGAAACTTCATATGGTATATCTAAAATCGCTATACAGTCTTTCCTTGATTCAGCAATCTCTTTTAACTTTTGCTGAACCGCTACAGATGCATATCCTCCGTTCAACAAAATTCTTACATCCACATCATCAGGATTTGAAAACTTATCCCATCCTGTAGTTAGTTCACTATTAGTTATCGTATCTCCATCAGAACCTCCACCTAAAGCCAAAACAGTTGTCTGTTCTTTAGGCATTGCATCTTCCTCTGCTGAAACATCGTTGGCAACTAAGATATAGTCGCTGAAACCGTTTATCCTATCCTCCATATACATTTGACGACCATATCCATCTAACTTGTGCTTGCGAGAAACTGTCCAAGTCTCAACTTTTGAAACAACTCCATCTTCCCCTGTAACATAGACTTCAATATCAAATTCTTTTTCCGTAGCATCTAAATTCGTTATCGTTACTCCAACAGGAATAGCTCCTTCAGCATTAGCCCACTTTCCTGGGTCTTTTGCATAAACATAAAACAAAATTTCATCCTCATCATAATAAATCGGCTCTGCTTTTCCTTCAGTTAGAGTCTGATTGTCCTTTGAACCACCACTTACAGCAATTTTTGCACCTGCGTATAAAGCGTTCTTAGCAACTCTCAAACAATACAAAGTGTTCCCATTCTCTAAGTAAGCAAGTGCTGTATAGTGAAAGTATTCACCGGGTGTCGGATATCCATACTCCTCTATAAACTGACGAGTATTGGTTATCAACTTGATTTCTTTCGTGCTTCCCTTTCTTGAGAACCCTACTAATGCACACGAAGTCGTTGCGATATTAGGAATTATCTCACTGATGTCTTTTTCCCTTACATAAACACCTGGACTAACATAAAACCCCATCTTTTACCTCCTTTTTCTTATTATGGTTTAAAACCTGCTCTCCTTAAAGCATTCATAAAATCCCATCTTTTACCTCCTTTTTCTTATGGTTTAAATCCTGCCCTCCTTAAAGCATTTTTTAGTTCTTCTCTCAAATCTATTACAATTAAAAGTTCTTGTCTGTGATTCTTCCCGTCTAACCCCTTATAAGTTCTCGTGAATAATATCTTATTATGAGCAATAGCATCATCGTCCCATATTCCAAACATCTTAAGCATATCTTCATCTCTAATCAGCTCTAAAAATCTCTTGCGGGTTATCTCTTGGTTCTTCACTCTATAAAAAGTATCAGAGTAATAAAACTTCAACTTCCCCCATAAACTTATCCTGTCCAGATAAAAGTCCATACTTATATCAAATGCCTGTGGTCTCGGGTCAGGATAAGCAAGCATCTCGTGAGGTGTCATTTTCGGAGCGGGTATGTCAAGCCACTCTTTTATGCCTTTATCTGTCTCTTTCAAAATCTCATCAACTAATCTTCTCATAACTCTACTACCTCTTGAAATAATAACTCTGGTGGAACTATATCATTCCATACTTTTATGACTATCCGCTTAATAGTCTTTAACGAAAACTGGTCAAAGACCCAACCTTCCAACTTTATGCTTTGTTTTACTACAAAATACAAACCTTTCTCAAACATATTCTCAACTGATGACTCATCTACAACATCAGCTAAAGACATATAGAACTCTATCGGATATATCTCATTTATCAGTATCTCAAGTCGTGGGTTCTGCTGTTGCCAAAGCATTATTCTTTCTACTAACCTTAAAATCTTGTCATAGTCTTTAGACCAATACCAAACACTATAATCCAAATCTATGGGAACAGATTTAAACTCTGTTATATCTAACTTCGTGTCATCTAAATAGTTCCCATATAAGCCTCTTCTTGCCACAGGTGTTCTTTGCCTATCCCAAGCAAATTTAAAACTATCAAGCCAAACATTTACAAACTCCAATACATTCTCGCCTCTTTTTTCTGCCATTACCCTTTGAGCAACATTCTTCGGAAATACAACTGTATCCAATTCTATAGCCTCCAAGTCCAATATATCTTTTGCTTTAGAAAAAGCTACTGCCTGAACTCCCCTTGTTATTACTTTTATGAAACTACCTTCCATTTTCTATGCACAATTCTATAAATTCTCGCCAAATCTCTTCAACAAACTTCTCATTAGGTCTTTCTAAATTTCCTTTAACCCATTCCTCAAAATAACCCTCTAATTCCTTTCCACGATGGAATCTTCTGTAGTCATTAAAACATTTCTGCGCAGCTAATAAAACTGCACTTCTGTAAGCATCCTCAGTCATTTAACTTTCTCCTTTTTTTCTGACCCGGAGCAGGAAACTCTCCTACTTCTGACAAATCTATCTCTGAACGGATAAACCTCTCAATCTCATAATAGTTTTCCACATTTACATTTTCCAATACCTGCCCCGGCGACATATATACAGTCGTATTTCCTACTACAACAGGAACTGATACTCCTGAAACATTTACTAATTTTTTTACCTTTATTCCCATATTACACCCCTCTCACTTTCATATATCCGTTTAATAACTCATCTGAGATAGTCTTAGTTTTAAGCAACTCTTCAAATACATCTTTTCTTACCAAATCATTTTTGTAAAAATCTCTCCAAAACTGCTTCCGTGCTGTTTTATTTAACTTCTGTTTTAATATGTCATCTATTGCTTTGCATAACTGAACTAAATCCTCAAGCATTATCCCTAACTTTTGCTCTTGAGTTATTTCTGGTTTTGGTTCTGGTTTAGGCTTTTTAAATAGCCTTATAAATCTATCTAAAAATTTCATTCTTTCCTCCTTCTTGGAGCGATTTTACAAACTTTATGAATTTCTATATCGTGGATATGTGGCATTTGAATATCTACTATCTCAAACTCATCTACTTTGATTGATTCTGGCACATATTTTAAAGGTATCCTTATATAACTCCTTAACTGAACTGGAATATCGTTTCTAAACCAAGCTAAAATCGGAGTTTCTTCCTCCATAAAAATTCCTAACTTCCTTAATCTATGCTGGTTTGGAGACCATTCTATATATACTTTTGTCTGATATACTTCGTAATCAAATCTCTCCTCTTCTTGAAACACATCCTTAATTTCGTGAACATCATAATTTTTAGGAACATATAACTCACAATCTATACCATATAAATCTACAGCTAAGTCGCTAAAAGTCCGTAGAGCAACAGCTGTTTCCTGTGGTATCATTCTGCTCATTTCAACCTCGCCTCTATCTCGTTAATCTTGTTCCTTAACTGATACACTCCACTGTTAAAGTTAAGAAGAGCAGAACTCATAACAGCAATTAAAGTTGCACTCCCCAAAATAATTGTCAGCCAATTTAACTTACTCTTACTTTCATTTACATCTGTCTTCAACAAGTCTATTTCTTTACAAATCTTATCAGAGCTTTTCTCTAAAGAACTCTCCAATTCTTTAACTACTCCATTTCCTAACTTTTCTAAAATTTTCTTCTGGTCTTCTACAATAGTAGATAAAGACATTACAACCCTTTCCATCTGAGATGCAGTCTTTGTTTGCACCTCAACTAACATCATTAGTTCCTCTTTGGTTATACCTTCTGACATTTACTATATCCTTTCTCCGGTGGAATACAAATAAATACCACCTCTGTGCTATCTTCTAATGCTCTAACAGAATGCAGTTCACCGGGTTTTACTGAAGCACATTCACCTTTACTTAATATTCGTATAGCGTTGTCTCCAAACTGAACTATTACTTTTCCTTTCCCGACTATTAGATATTCTATAATTCCCTGATGACAATGCACAGGCACATAACTTCCTGCCTCAAAATGGTATCCTATCCCTATCTGATATTCATCCTTCTCATATATAACATCTAATATAGTCCCATCAGTTTTTATCTCACCTCTATTAGCTATCTTCATCTCACTTAACTCCAAAAGTTTATCAATAGTGCGTTGTGTCTCTTTGATGTCATTTATCTTCTCTACCATATTCATCATTTCACCCCCAAAATGCTCTTCATTATCTCCAACTCTTTATCTGTTACCTCCTCATCCTTGATTATCTCTTCTAAATCAGAAATCGTTTTCATATACGAATACCTACTCAAAAACTTAAACAATACATTCTTGTCTACCCAAGTCTTCATCATCTCTATATCAGACAGGGCTTGCTCAGGAGTTTTTGGTATAGAGGCAAATCTCCTCATTTCAAGCCAATCCTTCTTTGTTCTAAGCAAACTTTCTATACTTGCTTGAATCTCTTCAAGCTTCTTCTGAAGTTCTTCTTTTGCTTTCTGCCTCAAGTCTGGTGGCATTTTCTCTAACATATTCTTAATCGTGTCATAGTCTACAATTTGCCTTCTCAATCTACCTAATAACACATCGGCAGGTCCTACAACTCTCTCTATATCAGATATTATATTCTGATATACTTCATAAGGGTCAAAATCAGCAGAAACTAACTGTGGTTCTTTTAGCCATTTTTTACTTTTCAACTCATAAACTCCAGGTGACAGAAAATCTTGAGCAGGATTTAACTGCAAATACACTTCAATCGGGTGGTCTCCTACATACCCTTCTATCGCATCTCTATGGTCTTTAAACCACTTAAAGATGTCTTTCTGCCAATCTTCTACTGTCTTTTCTTCAGGCAACTGTTCTTCATCAAAGATAAGATGCACATCTAAATCTGATGTGTCTGTATACTGATTACTGGTCAAAGAACCTACTATTCTTATCTCTTTAGCAGTAGTCAAATCAAAACACGAATACTCACTTAACACATCTAAAACCTTTCTCCCCACTTCATCCCTTAACAAATACTGACCTTCTTTCTTTATCCAAATATCACCAGATAAATCTTGCTGAGGGTAGTCAATTATGCTATCTAACAATCTTAACATAACTAATCTTATTCTCCTACAACTTTAAAAGTCCACTCTTTTTTATTTCCCTTTATTTCACTAACAGACATATCATTACCTGTATACACTTTTACTGATTTCAATGCGAGCCGAAATATACCTGACAAGTACACCAATTCCTCATTCTTCCCATTCAACATAATTCTTACTCATCATCTGCTTGTGCATCATCTTGCTCAGTTATTCTTCCTCTCACCTTCAAAACTTCTTCTCTCAACTCATCAGGTAATTCTAAAGACTCTACTTCTTTCAACCAAGTCTTCTGCTTCTCAGTTAAATTCTCCTTTGCACTGATTACTTTATACTTGTCAATTAACTTACAAATTAAATCAACTGTTTCTTTCATTTTCTTACCCTCCTCAATTTTACATCAACTAAATTAGTGTTGCAACTTGCATTCAACTATTTCAAGTCCAAGTAGTATAAAGTATAGACTGAACAGTTGAACTAACGTGTGC
>Ga0272448_1004412_pt1 | contig 16050 bp, 12 predicted proteins | sample YNPCB0191_FD_202220 | JGI IMG/M metagenome (GOLD analysis project Ga0272448, IMG submission 202220) | Hot spring sediment microbial communities from Yellowstone National Park, WY, United States - YNP-CB-019-1 | ecosystem: Environmental > Aquatic > Thermal springs > Hot (42-90C) > Sediment...
GGCCGACGCTTCGCGTGGCGCTTATTGCCGGCCCTGGACGAGGACTTCGACCACGTGCGGATCCGCGAGCGTGGTCGTGTCGCCGATCTGGTCGGGCTGACCTTCGGCGATTTTGCGCAGGATGCGGCGCATGATTTTGCCCGAGCGGGTCTTGGGCAGCGCCGGCGCGAACTGGATTTTGTCCGGCACGGCAATGGGGCCGATTTCCTTGCGCACGTGCTGGGCCAGCTCTTTCTTGAGCTCCTCGCTCGGCTGCACGCCGTCCTTGAGCGTGACAAAGGCGTAGAGCGCCTGGCCCTTGATTTCGTGCGGCATGGGCGCGACGGCGGCTTCGGCGACCTTCGGATGGCTCACCAGCGCGCTTTCGACCTCGGCGGTGCCGATGCGATGGCCGGAAACGTTGACGACGTCGTCAATGCGCCCGAGCAACCAGTAATCGCCGTCCTCGTCAATGCGGCAACCGTCGCCGGTGAAATAGATGTTCGGATACATCGTGAAGTAGGTGTCAATGAACCGCTGGTGGTCGCCCCACATGGTGCGCGCCATTCCCGGCCAGGGTTTCTTGATGCAGAGTTTGCCGCCCTCGTTCGGCGCGCATTCGGTGCCGTCGTCGCGCAACACGACCGGCTCGACGCCAAAGAAGGGTCGGGACGCGCTGCCGGGTTTGAGCGTGTGCGCGCCGGGCAGGGGCGTGATGAGGATGCCGCCGGTCTCGGTCTGCCACCAGGTGTCCACGATGGGACAACGGCCCTTGCCGATGACGCGGTGATACCAGAGCCAGGCCTCGGGATTGATCGGCTCGCCCACCGAACCGAGGATGCGCAGCGAGCTGAGGTCGTATTTGTTCGGCCATTCCTCGCCCTTCATGATGAGCGAGCGGATCGCCGTCGGCGCGGTGTAAAAGACGGTGACCTTGAATTTCTGGACGACCTGCCAGAAGCGGCCCGGGTCCGGATACGTGGGCACGCCCTCGAACATGAGGCTGGTCGCGCCGTTGCACAGCGGCCCGTAAACAATGTAGCTGTGGCCGGTGACCCAACCGATGTCGGCCGTGCACCAGTAAATGTCGTCGTCGTGGATGTCAAAAATCCACTTGTGCGACAGCGACACGTGGAGGAGGTAACCGGCGGTGCTGTGGACGACGCCCTTGGGTTTGCCCGTGGAGCCGGAGGTGTAGAGCATGAAGAGCGGGTCTTCGGCGTTCATGACCTCCGGCGGACAATCGGGCGCGGCCTTGGTCATCAATTCGTGCCACCACAGGTCGCGTCCGGACGTCCAAGGGCAGGGCGTGTCGTTGCGTTTGACGACCACGACTTTTTCAATGCTCGGACATTCGGCGAGCGCCTCGTCGGCAATGGCCTTGAGCGGGATGGTTTTGCCCGCGCGCAGGCCGCAGTTGGCGGTGATGAGCAGGCGGCAGGTCGAATCGTTGATGCGTCCGGCAAGCGACTCGGCGCTGAACCCGCCGAACACGACCGAATGAATCGCCCCGATGCGCGCGCACGCCAGCATCGCAATCGGCAGCTCGAGGATCATCGGCAGATAAATCGCCACCCGGTCGCCTTTGCGGATGCCCAGAGACTTGAGCACATTGGCGAATTTGCACACCTCGCGGTGCAATTGCTCGTAGGTGAGGGTTTTGACCTCCTCGTCGGGTTCGCCCTGCCACAGGAGCGCGATTTTGTTGCGTGTGGCGGTTTTGAGATGCCGGTCGAGGCAGTTGACGCTCACGTTGAGTTGGCCGTCCTCGAACCAGGTGTGCTGGATGGTGCGCGCGGCGGTGTCCCAAACGTATTTGCGCCCGACCGTCGGCTTCCGAAACCATTCGAGCGTGCCGCATTGTTCCAGCCAGAAACCATCCGGATCGCGGATCGAGCGCTCATACATCCGCGCATATTGCTCGGCGTTGATGTGGGCGCGTTTGACGATGTGCGGCGGCGGCGGGAATTTCCGCGTTTCCTGCAACAACGTGGTGGTTGAAACCGACTTCGTTTGCTCGCTCATAACGTGTTCCTGACTCTCCGGGTTTGCGGGTTAGTTTCTTCAAGGTTCGCTGACCCTGTCAATCCCCGGCCCCCGCCGGGAACCGACTTCGGGGCCAGCCCGAATTGCGGAAACACCAGTTCCTGCACGCGGCGAATGGTGGCGCGCACCTCCGGCTCGACGGCGGCCCGCTGTTCGGCGCTCACCGGCCGGGCGGCGTCTCGCAGGCCGCCGGCCCATTCGGAACTGCCCAAAAAAACCCCGCCCACGTTTGACAAAAACTCCTCCTCCTCGCCTGCGGACTCCAGACACGTGCGCCAGGCCAGCGCCCAACCGCGCACCGTGTGGTCCACATGATAGCCTCCGCCGCCCGCCACCAGCATCGGCCGGTGCAGCGCCAACAACCGCTCCAGCACCGCCACCACCGCGTTGTTGGTCAGTTCCATGTGCGTCAACGGATCGCCCGCAAGCGTGTCCAGGCCCAGCTCCACCACGAGCACCTCCGGCCCGTAGGCCAGCAGCAGCGGCCACACCACCGCATCGAACGCCGTCAGATACGCCTCGTCATACGTTCCAGCGGGCAGGGGCACGTTGACCGCGTAACCCCGACCCGGCCCCTCGCCGATTTCGTCCTCGAACCCGCCGCCCGGAAAGAGCGTCCGCCCGCTCTCATGCAGCGAGATCGTCAACACGTCCCTGCGCCGGTAGAAAAAATCCTGCACGCCGTCGCCGTGATGCGCATCCACATCCACATAGGCGACGCGCCGGCCCGCGTCGGCCAGCCGCTCGCAGGCCAGCGCCACGTCGTTGAGATAGCAGAAGCCCGACGCCAGCTCGGCATGCGCGTGATGGAAGCCGCCCGCCAGACTGAACGCCACGTCCACGACGTCGGCCAACAACAACTCGGCCGCCGTCAGCGCCGACCCGCACGCCCACGCGCCGTAGGCATACAGGTCGCGAAACACCGGCGTGTCCGGCCCGCCCAGGCCCATCGCAAAACCCGTCGCGGTCAAATCGCCCGCCGCCGCGCGCTCCAATTCATCCAGATACCGTGGCGAATGCAGGCGTTCGAGTTCGCGTCGCGTGGCGGGTCGGGCCGGGACTTCCACCGCGCCGTCGCGCCGGAGCAGGCCGAGCGCGAGCAGCTTGCGGCGGGTCAGGCCGAGCCGTTGCGTCTTGAACGGGCACTCGGGCGGATAGCTCAGCCCTTCAAGCTCCGGCGAATAAACGAACGCGAGCCTTCGACCACTCATGCGCATCCGGTCTGCCACCTGTCCGGCGCAGGGGCAAGCTGGCGCGTTGTCCCGCCGCCAGGCTTCACTGTTTTTGGCAATTGTTGGCTTTCTTTTGAAGCGGCGGACGGGCGATGCCGGACAACAAAAAACCGTCGAACCGCTCGGGCGATTCAACGGTTTGCAAGTCCGCCCCCTGGCCGGCGGGGCGAGGGCCGCGCGAGGGTCAGCGACTCACGAGCCGGAGCGCGATTTGCTTTTCCAGTTCGTGGCAGAGATACAGGTCGCTGCCGCCCCCCGAGGTGCGCGCCTGCACCGTCACTGCCGAAACGCGCGGATCAATCTGTTCGACGCTGATCCAGACCTTGCGCTGGTTCACGCGGCCTTCGAGCGTGCGGATGCCGCCCGCGGACACGCCGCCGTGCAACGTGGACTCGGAGACCAGCACGCCGTTGAGGCGCAGCACCTCCCTGGCCGCTTCGTAAACCTGATCCGCCGGGCGCTCGTAGCGGCCTTCGATGCGGTCGCGCACAAACGGCACGCCGGCGGTCTTCTTGCCCGACACCGTGCTCACACAGCCCGCCGTCAGGACAACCAAACCCGTCAAAACCGCCGCAGTGATCGCTTTCATTTGACGGCCATGCAACCACATCGCCCCGGCCCGTCAAGCCCGAACCGGACGCACCCGGGCACGGCCTGCCGCGCGCGGGGCGACGCCGTTTTGTTTGCGCTCGGTCGGTCGCCGCGGTTTAATCCGCCCCGATGAAAATTGTGTTGGCGTATTCGGGCGGACTGGACACGTCGGTCATCCTGGCGTGGCTCAAGGAGCATTACGACGCGGAGATCATCGCTTTTTGCGCGAACATCGGTCAGGGCGAGGAGTTGTCCGGCTTGCGCGAAAAAGCGCTGCGCACCGGCGCGTCCAAGTGCTACATCGTGGACCTGCAGGAGGAGTTCGCCCGCGATTTCATCTTCCCGATGATCCAGGCCGCGGCGGTCTATGAGGGCCAATACTACCTGGGCACGAGCATCGCCCGCCCCCTCATCGCCAAGGGCATGATCGAAGTGGCGCGGCGCGAGAAGGCCGACGCTCTCGCGCACGGGGCCACCGGCAAGGGCAATGACCAGGTGCGTTTCGAGCTGACGGCGGCGGCGTTGGCGCCCGAGCTGCAGGTCATTGCGCCGTGGCGCGACGCGCGGTTCCGCGAGCAGTTCCCCGGTCGCCGCGAGATGATCGAGTTCTGCCGCAAACGCCGGATTCCGGTCAAAGCCAGCGCGCGCAAACCCTTCTCCATGGACCGCAACCTCCTGCACATCTCCTACGAGGCGGGCATTTTGGAAGACCCGTGGATGGACGCGACCGACCCGAAGTTTCGCGGCTCGTTCACGACACTCTCGGTCTTCCCGTGGGACGCGCCGGACAAGCCCGAATTGGTGACGCTCGATTTCGAGCGCGGCAACTGCGTCGCGGTCAACGGCCGCAAGCTCACCCCGCTGGGCGTGATGCAAACGCTCAACCGACTCGGCGGCAAACACGGCGTCGGGCGGGTGGACATGGTCGAGAACCGTTACGTGGGCATGAAATCGCGCGGCGTCTATGAAACCCCCGGCGGCGCCATCCTGCATTTTGCCCATCGCCAGATCGAATCGCTCACCATGGACCGCGAGGTCATGCATCTGCGCGACGCGCTCATCCCGCGCTACGCCGAGCTGGTCTATTACGGCTACTGGTTCAGCCCGGAGCGGCTGGCGTTGCAGGCGTTGGTGACCGAGAGCCAGAAACACGTTACCGGCACGGTGCGGGTGAAGCTTTACAAGGGCAACATCCTCGCAGCGGGCCGCAAATCTCCCGTGAGCCTCTACGACCCGGCCATCGCCACCATGGAAGCCGACCCGACGCGCGCCTACAACCAGGACGACGCCACCGGTTTTATCCGGGTCAACGCCCTCCGGCTCAAGGTCGCCGCGCAGGCGCAGGGGAAAAGGTAAATTTCGCGCGGAAATGTTTTCAAGCCCAGGCCAACGTCGAGAAAATTCCTTCTCCTCACCAATTTTTGCTTGAAAACCGTCTTTGCAATATTTTGCATATGTATAATTCAGAATGGCGGACATTCACTTCTCATGCGAGTGGTGCGGGCAATACTTGGCCGCCCCGGATGAGTATCGCGGCCTCGGGGTGAACTGTCCTGCGTGTGGGCAAACCACTCCGGTTCCCCCTGCCTTTGGCATTCGTTCCGTCGGGAAAGGCCTCGCCGGAACTGAGGAGGATGGGCCGGCGTTGACCTGCCCCGTCTGCTGGCTGCCGTTTTTCGTCGGGGACATCATGCACATCGCTGTGCATGATTCGTTGCGTGGCGATCCCGTGCTCGGTGAGGACGCGCCACAGCGATTTTTTGCCACCCGCTTCAACGATCTTGGTCAAGCCCTGGATGGGATGGGTTCCCCGTGTTCCGAACTTGCTTGTCCGCATTGCCGCCGCAAGTTGCCGCCGGGGTTCTTGGACGCGCCGCACCATATCATTTCGCTCGTCGGTGATCAAAGCGCGGGCAAGTCGTATTATTTGAGCGTGCTCGCAAAAGTTTTACCTGCGAGTCTCTACAGGCATTTTAATGTCATCATGCAGGATGCTGACCCAACTGGAAACAGCCCGCTGAATGACATGAAGAAGGTTCTGTTCAGCGCGCAAACCCCCGCTCAGGCAAAACTCGCGAAGACGCAACTTGAAGGGGCTATGTATGAGCGGCTGCCGCGGCAGGGCCGTATGGTCGCATTGCCCAAACCGTTCGTGTATCTCCTTCGCGCGGAGAACGGTAACGCCGACCGATGTGCGCTCGTTTTCTACGACAACGCGGGTGAACACTTTCAGCCGGGCATCAACCTCGTCGAACAGCCGGGAGCACAACACGTGGCCAGCGCAGAGGGGATTCTTTTTTTGTTCGACCCCTTCAACAGCCCCGAATTTCGCCGTTTGCTCAAGAACGTGAGCGACCCGCAACTCGAAAAAGAGCCGCTCGACCAGCAGGACACCATTCTCGCGGAGATGCGCACGCGGATTCAGTCCATCCGAAACCTGCCGGTCGAGCGCAAGATTCAAACGCCGCTGGCGGTGTTGGCGGGCAAGTGCGATGCGTGGCTTCATCTCATGACTGAACCTCCATTCGCAAATCCGGTGCGCGACGGCGCGCTCGACCTTGAGGCGTTGGAAGCAAATTCCCGTCGCGTGCGCGACCTGCTGCGATCGGTCTGCCCGGCAATTGTCGCCAACGCCGAAGCCCTCAGCGAAAATGTGTGTTATTTCCCCGTGAGTTCGTTTGGTCATACGCCGGTAAAACAAGGGCCGAATGCGTCTGGGCAGTTCGATTACGTTCCCGACCCGGCGCGGCTTGCTCCATATCTGGTCGAAATCCCGCCACTCTGGATTCTCTCCAAACTGTCCCCGGCGCTTGTGCCGGTGAAACGCGACAGCGCGGGCAACTGAATGATGGGTTATGCCGCAACAACTCATCTACACGAGCGCTTCCCGGTTGCTGACACCCGGGCGGTCAGGCTTCGGCACGGTGGCAAAGAGTGCCGCGATGCGTGACGCGCTGTCTCTGCGCCTTGAACAAATCAGCTATTTCGATCATCGCGCCCTTCCCGGAGGGCGCCATGCGGTTATCCACGCGTACCGTTTGATTGAGATTCGGGGCGCGCGGTATCACGTCTTAAGTCGGCTGCAAGACGTGGGACTCGATTTCACAAAACGGACGAATTTCATAGCGCATCATCTGGTGTTTTCGCCGGAAGAGATTCCTGCGCTGCCGCTGCCCCCGGACATTTTCCGCGAATGGAGCGGCTGGGCTGCGTCGTGGACACAAGAACCGCGATTGTTGACCGACGAAGCATGGAAAAGCCTTAAAGACGTGGGTTCGCAGTCGCACACGCCGGCCCACACGTGGGAGCGCGTCACCGAAGACGCCGCTAACGCGCTTGGGCTGCTTGATTGCAGTGCGCCGATTGAAGCGGATGGCATTAAGGAAGAAGACCTGTTGCCACTGCTTTCGGAGAGCCTCGCGCTCCTGGAAGTGCGCGAGCCGGATTCAGACTATCGGACGGCGGCATGGCGATTCACGTTTACTACGGCTTTGCAGGATCAGGATCAAGTGGCGGATTTTCGGTGGCGTTTTGTTCATTCTGGCTCACCGGCATACGCCCGCCTCGCTGCCAGTGGACGGTTGCCCGTGCCCCTCGCGGCTGTGCATCCGAAATCACCAACGGACAAGGCACTGAAGTTCGCGCGCGAAGGCCCGCAACCGCTGCGCATCATTCGCGAACCGGAGGATCGCAAGATTCAGGAGGGACAGCCACTCGTGCTTCGAGTGGAAATCGAAGGTGTTCCGTTCCCGCGGCGCATCCAGTGGTTTGAGTGTGCGAGCGATGGTTCAATGCGGCAGCCGATTCCTAACCAAAACAGCGTCGAACTGCCATTGGAGAAACTTAAGCAGGGTGTCCATCGCTATCGTGTTCAGGTTGCGAACGCGCGGGGAGAAACCACAACGAGCCGAGTGATCAAGGTGGAAGTAAATCGGACATCGCGGATAACGGGTAATCCGGGCAGCCGTCCTGTTTCCGAACCTAAAGACTCGGCAATAGATTCCGCATTGGGTGCTGCCGCCGACCACGCGCGCGAACGCCACCTGCGGGAGGCGAAACGGAGAGACGAGGAGGCCAAGCGCACAAGTCGCAACCGAACGATCAAAGAGATCTGTGTCGTGCTCCTGTCGCTGGCGATTTTGGTGTTTTTGGCGTTGCTCGGCGTTCGCTGGCGGAACAGCAGCAATGAGTTTGTCCGAAAGTTAAGCGAAGCGCAGAGTGCTCGCCACGTTCAAGAAGCCAAAACCATCATTGCACAAATGAATACCTCGATAAAATTGATCTCCTTGCTGCCGTTTCAAGGAAGGATTATTTCAGCGGTGAGCAACGCCAACGCGTTTATTACAAACGAATACAGACTGCTAGGCGACTTTACAAACGCCCTTCACGAATTACCCGAAGGGCCGAAGCGAGAGATGACCAACTCGGTTGAGTTGAAAAAAAAGGGTGCAGCAATGGAAAGCGCATATGAAAAGATCGCCCCAGAGTTTAAAAAAGAGTGGAAAGATAAAAAAGACGTCCGTCTTAATTGGATCTCGAACTTCAGCGAATCGGTGGCCAAGGAAACGCCGCCTCTTAAGGCCGATCGAAAAACAGCGACTGAAATTGAAAAACACCCGTCCACAGCGAAGCCGAAAGAAAAATGAATCTTCTCGAAACAGAACGGCTCGTACGCAAGCTCGCAGCGGCGGTGAATCGCGCGCCGGAAGCAGCAATGGCGTTGAAGCTCGCGGAGGATTTCGCCTCGGCGTGCCGTGCTGCAAATCTTCGTTTGCGCCAATGCGAAGCGATGCTCAACAACGGCGATGTGCTGCAAGCTCTGCAACTGGCTGAGGCTGCGCCGAACCTGCTGGATTTGATAACGCTGCTTGAATTCCGCAAGAGCGACACTTGGCGTGCCTATTGCCACGCCAATCGTCTCCCTGCCGCGGAACCGCTTGATAGCCGGGCTGTGCATCGTCTCAACGAAGCGTACGCAAAAGGCATTTCGATGGAAGAGCGGCTCTACCGCTGCTACCGCAAGGCCATCCTGATGAAGAACGAGGATGAGGCTCGCGGGGTTCTCCGGACCATCACGCGCTTGAACCCTTCCGACAACAACGCCGCCGCAGAACTCGCTCGCATGGATGCAAAAGTGCTTGCGAAGAAACTTGCGATTTTGAGCCGGGCGCTGGATACAGCGACGCCTGCCCAGGTTGCGCATCTCGTGGACGCGATTGAAACGGGAGGTTTCCAAAGTCAGCCGAACGGGGTAGAGTGGCGGCGCGCTCAACGCGTGCGAGCCTCGCATTTGTTGGCTCTGGCTGAGGAATCGCGACGCAGCGAGAATTGGCGCGAGGCGCTCTCGCACCTGGAACTGATTCAACATCTCGAAACAGAATTCGAGTTTGACCTTTCGCCCGAAGAACAGAAGCGATTCGCCGCATTGCAGCAGTGGGCCGACGCGAGACTGAAGCGGTATTTGGAAGACCAAGAGTTCGCTGGACATATTTCAGAATTGACTCGCTTGCTCGCTGCGAATGAGGAAAAGGACACAATGGCGCGCGCCGTCCCGCTCCGGGAAGTGAAAGCTGATTACGAAGGCCTGCACCGGGTGTGGCGTGCGATTCAGGACTTGCGGCGTGTCGTGCCAGAGGAATTAAGCAGTCGCTTTCGCAAACGAACCTCATTGCTGGAGGCAGAAATCTCGCGCCGGACGCGACGGCGGGTGCAGGCCATTGCCGCCGGACTCGTTGCCGCCTTGCTTGTTGGCGCTCTCGCCATCTGGTGGGGACTGACGCAATATCGCGCCCGCGATTTCACCCAACAGCTTGCTGCGGCCGAGCAATCGCGTCAATTGCGCACGGCAGAAAAACTGATTGAGCATATAAATACACATGAGCGACGGCTGTTGGGTGTAGGCGCGCTCAATGCCGCGTTGGCGAAAGCAGAGACCTTCGTCGCGCGCGAGCGAGACTTGCTGAAAGCGTTTGAAGATGCTTTTGCGACGCTGCCGTCGAATCCAGGGACCGGCCTTTCAATCGCGCAGATCGCAACGACGCAGAAGCAATTAGAGAACACCAAGGAGTTGTTCGCGAAAATTGCGCCCGACGCGCAGGCAGAACTGCAGCCTCGTCTCACAGCATTTCAAAATAAATGGGAGCGAACCCTGGCAACTGAGTCGGCAACGCTCAATGCGGATTACGAAAAGAAGCTCAAACAGTTGGAGCAGGATGCGCTGCGACTCGATTACCGTGCCGACGTGGAGCAAACGCGCCGCTTGCTCTCCGGGCTATCACCGGTGCTGGTGCAGCTGCACGAGACGGAACAGTTATTCGCGAGCAACGTGACCGTGCGCGCGGACCTGCGTCGTCGGCGTGAACTTGCGGGAGCCCGCGTCGCGGCATTTGAGAAGGAGTTGCGAAGTTTCGATGCCGCCAACGAAGCGATGCAACAAGCGAAAACCTTCAGAGAATTGGCGGCGGCCGTCGAACAGTTCGCTCGGTCGGAATTCAGCGGTTCGCCTTTGGTTGCGACGGCAAAAGTGCGTCGAATGGCAGATTTGAGTGATGAGATGCTCTTGCAGTCGCTCTTGTGCGGCAGCAATTCGGCGTTAGCCGCCTATTTCAAGACCCACGCTCAAGATAGGTTCATGCCGTCGGCTGTGATGCCCGCTGAAGCAAGCTTGGCTCGCGAAATCCAGGCCGCGGCTCGGATCGGTGCGAGTCTGGTTCGCTATCGTTTATCCGTGCGAGGCGCAGGCTCGCCAGTCGAATGGCTCACGTTAGGCCGGTTGAATAAAACCACGGGCTGGCACCGGATTCAGGTTTACGAGCCAGTGGAGTCACCCAGCGCGTTCGCGCTTCGCGAAACGGAATACGGATTTTTTGACGGAGAGTATCGCCTTTCGCCAACGGTCCTTTTGCAATCGGTTGAGGAGATCGGCGGTTGCACTGAAACCGCATGCGCCGGTGAACTGGGACTCGACAGCTTGCTCGCGAGCGAGACCTGGAGGCGTCCGCTGTTGCAGGTACTTGATGACGTGAAAAGCACGGCAAAAGGTTCGCCGGTCTTCCGTGCTTATGTGTTCATGAAATTGGTGGACCTCATGGAGTTGCAGCCGGAATCCTGGGGCTTGGCATTTTGTCCCGCTGCCCGCGCGCACCGAGACAGGTTGCGGCAACTCGCGGGCATAATCCAAGATGGCGATTGGTTTGCACCAGCGACCACGGCAAGATTGAGTAAGCCGCTGGAGGAGTTTTTCCAGTCGGCGCGCCCATCTTCGTATTGGAAGCAGGCGCAGGCCCTCGCAGCGGTTGTGCGGCTGACGTGGGAATCGGGCTTGCGCCTCGCGGGATACGTTGATGTGGACGGGCAAGCTCGCCTGACGTTACAATCCGCACCCTCGGAGTTGTGGGGCTTCGACAGCGAGAAATCACCCGCATTGCTCTTTCGAAGCAATCGGGGTCACCCTGTGCCATTGCGTCAGCCGATGAAGCTCTCTCCGCTGTTCGCACTCAATCAAGAACGCTCAGCGCTGCTTTTGCGCGCCGGAGTCAACCCCAACGACAAATTGTTCGCGGGACACTTGCCCCCGTTGTTCGCCGATTTGATGGAGGCGAAATGATATGACAACTCCAAACACACCAACACCGCCGCCGATCCCCGCTGATGTGGCATTTCTGGTGCGCTGGCGAGGAAAACAAGAAGGCCCGGTGAAGATGGAGGAACTTGAACGGCGCATCGCCGCGAATGAAATTGGCCTTCTCCACGAAATCCAATTCGAGGGCGAATGGATACCATTGCGGAAGTTCCTTGAACTGCGAGCCGCGCGGGCAGAGGGCGAGCGTCTGCGGTGGGAAGAAGCGGAACGGCGGGCTCGGGAGGAAGCAGAGCGAGAGATGCGTGAGCGAGAGATCCGCCTGCGCGAGGAACGCCTTGCTGAAGAGAAACGCAAGAATGATTTGTTGGAGGCCGCCGTACGGGCACAACAACAATCATCCGAACAAGTGTGGGGCGCGAAATCCAGAGGCATCTTTATCATTTTAGGAATTTTGTTGGGCACTTTGGGAATCCACAATTTTTACGCTGGTCATTACGCCCGCGGCGCGGCCCAGCTTGTAATCACGACCGTCGCAGCCGTGTTGGCAAGTCTTGGAGAAAAAAGCGGTACCAGGGACGCCGATATGCTCCTCATCGCCGGCCTTTTGGTAATTGGTATTGTCCTGTGGATTATCATCGAGTTGATCACGACGACGGAAGACGGGAACCGAAACAAAATGCTTTAGAGAGAACTTTTTATGGCCCAATTTCCCATTGAACCAAAACAGACCGATGACACCTTGCTCGCGTGGTCACTACAGGACATCGAAAACCGCATCGGCTTCAAGGGCGGGCGCTACACGAACGTTAATCATCTTCTGGCCTTTCTCGCCGCGCTCCTTCTGGCGGCTATATTTTACGGCCTCATGGTTTTCGTATTCAAGCATCTACCCGTGACGAGCTTTATCGCGAACATGTTCCTGCGTCCTTCCAACCTGCCCATTATGATTCCGGCCACGGTGTTTTTCTTCGTTGGCGTCATGGTGCTTTGGTTGAAGCATTTCAAACTGCGTTTTCAGGAGCGCGCACTCGGTTTGGCGGTTGTGCCCGATGCAACAGACTTTGTGCTCAACGAAACCACTGCCGCCGCCGTTCTCGCTCGGCTGCATGACCGTGTCGATCATCCTCGCCATTTTATTTTGTGCAATCGGATTGACCGGGCGCTGTCCAATCTAAAAAACATGGGCCAGATTAACGACGTTTCCTCCATCCTCCGCGCGCAGGCCGAAAATGACGAAGATCAAGTGGCGTCAAGCTACACTCTGGTCAACGGGTTGGTCTGGGCAATTCCTGTTCTTGGGTTCATTGGCACGGTGCTCGGCTTGAGCAGGGCCATTGGCAGTTTTGGCCTGACGCTGGGTGCGGCTATGAACATCAGCGTCATTCGGGATTCGCTCAAAGGGGTCACAGCCGGGTTGGCCACGGCGTTCGAGACCACGCTGGTCGCGTTGGTGTTTGCGCTGATTCTCCAGCTTTGGATCACCGTCCAGCAAAAACGCGAAATGGCGTTTTTGGACGAGTGCAACGATTACTGCCACTCCCACGTCGTTTCACGCCTGCGCCTCGTTCGGCAACAGAATCCCGAAGCACCACCCTCACAGCCATGAGCAGCCGCCTGCGCACGGGAACGCGGCCCGGCATGGGCTTCTTTGCGTTTCAAGACATCATCACGTCGGTAACCGGCGTTCTGATTCTGGTAACGCTCATCCTGGCCTCCCGTCTTGAAGTGACGAGTGACGGGAGCGACGAAACAGCACCGGATAATTTGCAGCGTCGGCTCAGTCAGTTGCTTGAGGAGCAAACCCGGCTGGAAGTTGAAAGCCACGCGCTGGCTGAAATGCTCAACGCAGCACAGACTCAACCCGACCCTGAAAAGCTTGAGGAGGATATTGCTTTCCTAAAAGATCGAATTGATGATGAGCGACGCAATCTCACCGCGCTGAGATCACAAGGCGAGGCCCAACTTCAAGCCACCCGGCGGCGAGACGCAATGCTTGGCTTGACGCAACTCGTTGACGAGGTGGAGAAAATCCGCGCTGAAGCTGCTGTTCTCGCCTCGAAAGACCGCATGGCTCGGGCCGAAAAAGAAGGCTTGGAACAACAAGTGAAGCGGGCCGAAACCGCGCTGCTCCTGGCCAAAAGTCAAAAGGGGCAGCTTTGGCTGATTCCAGATGACAAGGCCACAACCAAAGAACCGATCCTCGCCGTGGTCGCTCACGACGGTGTCATACTCGAGCGATTTGACAAGCCAGAATCACGTCGCGTGCTGCCGGCGACAAGCGCAGGCGAGTTCAACCGCTTCCTTGCGGAACACAATCCCAACAACCAATACGTTGTTTTTTATCTGCGGCCGTCAGGAATTAGTCTTTTCAACCTCTTGTCAGAGAAAGCCAAAGCTGCTGGATTTGAAATTGGCTTTGATGCGCTGGATGAAACGACCCCGGTTCATTTTAGGCGACCACCGAACCTTGAAGAATCGCCGAATGAGCCGCCGATAGCGTCGTCGGGAATGACGAACGTCAGCGTAGCGGAAGCCACTACGGTTTCCGGGCACGCGCCATCGGCGAAACCGATCACCACAAACGCGCCAACACCGAATTCGCCGCCCGCGTCGCCCGCCAAGCCGAAACCCAATTGGTGGCAGCGCCTTTTGCGGGCTATCGGCCTCCACTGAAGGCAGCACGATGAATCTTCGCCGCCAGAAACCGAAGGACAGCCTCGACTTGCTGCTCGACACCATGTGCAACGCCTTCGGCGGAATTATTCTTTTGGCGGTGCTCGTTGCACTGCTGGCCAGGCAAGAAGCTGTTGGGGATGGGAACTCGCCGGACTCGGCAGAAATGCTCTCGCGAAGAATCTCCCAAGCCGAGCTCACGCTCCAGCAGACCCGCGCCCTGCTTGCTGAATTGATTCGTCAATCCACAAATCCGGCAATTAAGCACCGCGTGGAACTGGTGCAACAACGGAGCTCACTCCAAGCGACACTTGCCGAACTCCAAGCTGAAGTCGAACGAGAGAAGTCTGCCCAAAATGAAATCGCCGCCTCTGACCCTGCAGAGCGGTTGAAAGAACTGAAAAACCAGTTAGCGCAAGCCCTCGCCACACGGATCGCCGCGAGCAACAGCCTCGAAACGGTCAGAAAAGAAAACGAGCGACTCCGCAGCCGTCTCGCGGAGATCCGGCGACAGACGGTGTCCGCTCAACAGGAAGTTACGCAGCGCCTTCGCTTGCCCAAAGAGCGCAACATTGAAAAAGATGTTTTCAATATCATCGTCCAATACGGGCGAGTGTACCCGCTGCGCAACGCTAACTTGGAACGAAACACAGTGAGCATTGATTGGGAGGAAACCCTAACGATTGCCATTCCGACGCCGAAACCGGACAAAGGACTCGACCCGCAACGTGATCGCGCTGCCTTGGCGCAGTTTTTTCGCAGTCTGCCGCGTGAGGAATACTACTTGGCGTTCTACGTCTTCGAGGATTCGTTCCCGTCGTTCAACCTCGCCAAGCAAATGGCCGTTGCGGCAGGCTTTGATTACGGTTGGATGCCGCTGAAATTGAGCGAAGCTCCGCTCAAGTTTGCCCCTGTCGGAAGACGACCGAAAGCCCAGTAGCGGGTTCGCGAATGCGTGGACCGCGCGCTTTGAAGAAGGGACTCCGGTTGCACCCGAGACGCGCAAACCAATTTTTAATTGAACGTGGTGCTGAGTTGAGAATTATTTTTGCCAGTCCGCGATGAACGCGTTGAACCGACTCGGCGGCAAACACGGCGTCGGGCGGGTGGACATGGTCGAGAACCGGTACGTGGGCATGAAATCGCGCGGCGTCTATGAAACCCCCGGCGGCGCCATCCTGCATTTTGCCCATCGCCAGATCGAATCGCTCACCATGGACCGCGAGGTCATGCATCTGCGCGACGCGCTCATCCCGCGCTACGCCGAGCTGGTCTATTACGGCTACTGGTTCAGCCCGGAGCGGCTCGCATTGCAGGCGTTCGTCACCGAAAGCCAGAAAAACGTCACCGGCACCGTGCGGGTGAAGCTTTACAAGGGCAACATCCTCGCAGCGGGCCGCAAATCTCCCGTGAGCCTCTACGACCCGGCCATCGCCACCATGGAAGCCGACCCGACGCGCGCCTACAATCAGGACGACGCCACCGGTTTTATCCGGCTCAACGCCCTCCGGCTCAAGGTCGCCGCGCAGGCGCAACGCCGGGCGTAGCCAGTCGTTATCTCCCACGCTATCCCGCCGGTATGCTGTTCCGCCGGACGGCGGCGGGAAATGGCCTGGTTGGGAATCGTCGCTGCTTCGCGAAGCATCGGCGAGGCAGTCGCACGCGATGCAGATTGCAGACAACCGTTTTTTGAAACGGCGACCCGGGTCGCGTGCGTAACGCCCGAGGCCGGCGGTTTGCCCCGCACCGTGGCGTCAGGTCTCCCAAAAACGCCCCGCGCCGCAAGCTGGAGCTCCGGACATCTTCCGCTGGCAGGGGGCCGGTCGGTTTGGTAGGCTGCGCGTCGCCGATGACCGCCATCACGCAAGCACGGTTGCGGGCCGCGTTACAGGGACTGGGGCGGTTCGCATTGCTGGGACGCGAGGCGTTTCTGTCGTTGGTGACCTT
>Ga0272448_1004413_pt1 | contig 16048 bp, 14 predicted proteins | sample YNPCB0191_FD_202220 | JGI IMG/M metagenome (GOLD analysis project Ga0272448, IMG submission 202220) | Hot spring sediment microbial communities from Yellowstone National Park, WY, United States - YNP-CB-019-1 | ecosystem: Environmental > Aquatic > Thermal springs > Hot (42-90C) > Sediment...
GTATTACGACAAGGAGGAATTTATATTTGCAGCACACCCCATAGACTGAGGGGACCGCATGATATTTCAAAATATTTTGATGACATTGCACAAGGCTTACACCTCAAAGAATATACAATTTCAGAACTCTATCATCTATTTAAGACAGCAGGTTTTATAAAGCAGCGATATTATCTTTTAATTAAAAAAATTAGACTGATATTGCCCATAGCTCCATTTAGAATATTTGAGCAAATAGTGGAAATACTGCCGACATCGTTTACCAAGCCGTTCATGTCTTCATCCTTGATGTCTGTGATCCTTGGGATACGAATGGTGGCAACAAAGTAATTGAGTTGCGCAAATCGTGTTTCGTAACGAACTCAACGTGTCACAGAGCACATTATTTGATTCCTCACGACTTCTTTTCATTCAGTACCCAACAGGTTACACTGAATATCCGCAAGCGGCATGGTTTGCATTTCGCAGCTATCGAGCATGTCCCTGATGCTACATCCTCCGAAACGCCGGACAAGCGATACAAAGCGCGCCTTAAAAAAACGGCGTCCCAGCCCCTGATGCAGCCTTGTTTTGAACGGTATGTTTATCTGCAGGGCGCTGAACTCTCCCGGATTGAACTCATACGGGTGGCAGTAAAATACAAAGGGACGATTTTTGAGCGTTGCGCCGATAAGGTATCGTGAAACAGAGCCGGGCAGCAGCCTGAAATACCCTCCGCCGCCGGCAGGAAAGTTTTTATTCCCAAGCGTCCAGGTTCCGACGGGAATTTCAACAATTCTGTTTCCTGACGGCAGCAGGAGCTCGACCGGCGAGGCCGGAAACTCAGGAATGCCGTACCTTGCGCCCCGTATCGGAAAAATCGAGGCGTCATAGCAAAAACCAAGTTCTGCAAGAAAATCAAGCGCCCAAAGCGTCGAAACAACAATTGAGAAGTCAGGCGCCCGGTACCCCAATATCTTTTCAGCGGTGATATCTTCAAGCAGGCGCTGCGCTTTGAGCACATCCTGCCTGAAATCATCACGGCTTTGCCTGAATATTTCAAGATGGTCGTAGCCGTGGCACGCGATTTCATGGCCTGCGGCGTGAATTTTTTTCACGATATCGGGGAATGCGGCGGCGAAATTCCCCTGAATGAACATCGTTGTCCGAACCGCGAGCTCTTCAAGCAGGTCAAGCAAACGAAGGGTGTTGTCGGCGGCATTGCGGGAAACTGGCAATGAGCGGTCCCAGGTTGACTGCTGCCAGTCTTCAACGTCGATGGTGATGATCAGGGGAGGCATAAGAAAAGTTCAAGGTTCAAAAATTGGCAGCAAAGTTATCACAGCCGAAAAGTTTGTTTACCGCAACCGTGTTCCTATGGTATCATAAAAACAGAATATAACGAAATGAAATTATACAGACTGTATATAAAAAACATATTCGATTTTGTTGCCGCCTTTGCCGGCCTTGTTTTTTTCGCGCCCATCCTTGCGGCCATAGCAGCTATCATTAGGATTTTCGACGGCAGCCCTGTTTTTTTTGCCCAGGAACGCGTGGGCAGGAATTTCAAGCTCTTCAAGCTGATCAAGTTCAGAACCATGGTTGTCGGCGCTGAGGCAAAAGGCGCGGCCGTCACTAAGGGAGAAGATCCGCGCATAACCCCAATCGGGAAGTTTTTGCGACGCTATAAACTCGATGAGTTACCGCAACTTATCAACGTACTTAAAGGAGACATGAGCATTGTTGGTCCCCGGCCTGAGGTACGCCTCTATGTTGAGGCATTTCTTGACGATTACAAACGGATTCTTACCATAAAGCCAGGTATAACTGATTATGCCACGCTGGAATATCGGGATGAAGAAAAAATTCTCAATAAATTTGAAAATGTACAACAGGGTTATCTCACAGAAGTTTTGCCTGAAAAAATAAAGCTTTATTATCGCTATTTGGATGATATGAGTTTTGTTGCGGATGTGAAGATTATTTTCAAAACCCTTTGGAGAATAGTCGCACCAGTATAAAGAGTTGATTGTGTCCAAAGAGAGCTTCAAATAATTTGAATAAAAGTTCACTGTAGGTCAATGGAGCGAAGGATTAAACTGCTACATATTATTGGGTCACTTGGCATCGGTGGGTGCGAGAAACAGCTTCTTGGACTCTGTCAAAGAATGGATCAAAAACGTTTTGATATCGGTTTGCTCTGGTATGCAGCAACGCCTGATAGTATGGTTGAAGATTTTAAAAAAGCCGGGGTCAAAACTTTTTTTGTTGATAAATATGCAATGACCAAAGCACGTTTTTTTATGAATATGCGCAAAGTGATCTTCCAGTTTGCACCTCATATTGTGCACGCATGGCAACCCTCTGCCGGATTCTGGGGAAGGTGTGCGGCACTGAGCTGCGGTATGAGAAATATCCTGATGAGCTATCGCGTTGAAATGCGCAGCGGCATTCTTGAAACCACACCGGCGGCGCGTCTTGCCGAGAAGCTCCTTGCGCGCAGGAGCCTGATTCTGGCAAACAGCAGGGCAATCGCAGAGTCGCTCGAGCGGTATTTTAGCATCCCGCAAAGCCGGGTTCGCATTATCTACAACGCGGTCGAGCTTCCGGCCGCCGATCCTGCCGCGGCCCGCAGGGAAATCAGGCAGGAGCTTGGCCTGCCGCCTTACCAGAGAATCGTGCTTATGGTGGCCCGACAACACAAACAGAAAAATTACCCTCTTTTTATAAAAACGGCGGCTGAGGTGTGCAGACGGCGGTCTGATGTCACGTTTGTCAGTGTAGGCAGGGGCGATATGATGGACGAGCTGACCGGCCTTACCGAAGCGCTGGGGGTCAGGGATAGTGTTCGGTTTGTCGGAATCCGGCACGACGTGCACCGGTGGCTCGCGGCAGCCGATGTGTTTTGCTTTACCTCCGATTATGAAGGCTTCCCGAACGCCGTGCTCGAGGCGATGCTCGCGGGCGTGCCGGTCGCGACCACGGCGTTTCCCGGCGTTGAAGAGGTTGTCACAGACCGGATAACCGGGTGTATTGTCCCCCGTAATGACGAAAAAGCAATGGCGCACACGGTCGAGACGTTGCTCGATGATCAGGCGTTTGCGCAACTTCTGGCGAAAGCTGCGCGTGATATTACCAAAGAGCGATACGGCTGGGAGACATTGCTCAACGCGATGCATGAGGTGTATGTTTCGCTCGTGCAGGGGCGGCACGGCATAGAACAGGCGGGGAGCGGAACATGATATATATTCTGCTTGGTATCGGCTGCGGCATCGGTCTGTATATCCTGCGGCTCTGGCGACTTGAGAATCGTCCTGACCGTATACCGGTGTTGAACTATCACCGGATCGTGCCGGACAAAGACATCGCGCTGTGCAAAAAGGAGTCCTATGTGGTTTCCGAATCGGCTTTCCGGGATCAGATGCGCTTTGTGCACGAGAATGGGTTCATGACTATTGACCTTGATGATTTTCTCTACTACAAAGCTAACCGGGCAGAACTCCCGCAACGACCTCTCATTATTACCTTTGATGACGGGTATGAAAACAACTATCAGTATGCCTATCCTGTTTTAAAGGAATATGGATTTAAAGCAGTAATCTATTCAGTTGCTGATCCTACCGCGCCGTTTTTTAAAGAATTTGAAATCCCAGAACGCCTCCTATCTCCTGAGCAGATGAAAGAGATGAGCGAGCATGGTATCTCGATTCAGGGGCACACCACTACCCATCCACATCTCAAAGAACTTTCCGATGACGAAATACGAAGGGAACTTCAAGAATGTAAAGAACGACTCGAAGCGATTACGGGCAAGCCCGTTGTGCATATGGCAATTCCTTATGGCTCCTATGATAACCGTTTGTTTACCATTGCACGACAGGTTGGCTACAAAACCCTTGAGATTCCGGGCAGAGGCACGGTTAATCTTGACTCTGACCCTTATCACTTGGGCAGGATGGCGGTGCACAGCGGTACCAGCATGGATGAATTTGAAAAAATGCTTTTCTCGCCCACCTACTCTGTCATTGGCAGATTGTATGCTATGGCGCACCTTGCGGTGCGGCGCTTCATGGGAAAGGCAGTCGAGGACCGGATCAAGAAACTGTGCGCCGTGTTCGGGCTTGACAATCCGGTGCGGCTGGTGCAGGCCGGGGCCGCGGTGCTTGTCGTTATTGCCGCCCTGTATATCATCTTCTTTTAGAAGGCCGGTGCATTCCGCCATGCCAGGGATACTGCTGTTCAACGGCTGTTACGCCCCTCCGTTTGATGAAGGCGTCAAGCTTGTCACGCATCATTTGCGGCGGGAGTTCTCGTATCTCGCGCCGGTGCATATGGTTACTTCGGTATGCGGCGTGTCCGGCGACACAGTCACCGTTCCCCGCAATCCGCTGCTGTTTGCCATGGGCATCCGCCGCGTGTGCCGCCGGCATCGTCCGGCGGCGGTGGTGTATGTCCCGGACGCGTATTTGCGGACGTTGACCATAGCGCGCTGCGGCCTGCTCCGCCTGGCTGCCGGGAATATGCCGCTGGGAATGGTCACGCTGCAGCCGCATGAATTTTCCCCCGCGGTCCGCGCGATGCTGCGCTTGTGGCGGCCCGATGCGGTTTTCACATATGTCCGTGAGGACGCGTCCCTGTATGACCGCTTCAACATCCGTTACCGCCTGCTGCCGCCAGCCGTGGATACCGACAAGTTCAGGCCGCCTGAAGACAGGGACCACAAGATACTGCTGAGGCGGCGGTACGGACTGCCTGAAGACAAAAAAATACTGCTGCATGTCGGCCATGTGCGCCAGAGCCGCAACCTTGACCTGCTGCTCAGGCTTCCGATGCCGCCGGAAGCGCACCTGGTGATTGTCGGCAGCTCCTCGCGCGCGCTGGAGCCGGCGCTGTCCCGGGCGCTTGTCGAACGCGGCGCGACCGTGCTCGCGGATTATTTCCCGCACATCGAAGAGTTTTACCAGGCGGCTGATGTGTATCTGTTTCCCGTCCGGCAGCGGGATGCCGCGATTGACCTGCCGCTGTCGGTGCTTGAGGCCATGGCGTGCAACCTTGCGGTTGTGACGACTTCATTTCGCGCGCTGTCCACGGCCGTGCCGGCGGCCCCGGGCCTTTTTTTAACCGCGACCGACGATGCATTTACGGTCGCCGTAGCCGAAGCCCTGCGCGTCGGCGATCCGCAAACCCGCGCTGCGGTCGCCGGCTTCAGCTGGTCGAGCTGCGCGGCAACCATATATAATGATTTACTGCATGACAGCCATGCTCAGCAGCTCTGAACATCTGGCCCGCTTCCTGCTGAGGCCGGCGCTGGCGCCCCGTCCGTCAGAAGCATCGCTCCCGGACGCGGCAGCCTTCAGCGGGTTTATCCGGGAGCACAAGCTGCCTTTGGATGAAGTAATCGCGGTGAACGGCCTTGCGCAGGATCCGCTGCTCAATGCCGCCTGCCTTCGTGACGAGCTGTCGGCGGACCGGGAGCGCCACCGGGCGGTGCGCGAAGAATTCACCGCGTTTCGAGAAGCGCTTGACAGGGACGGCATACCTCATCTTCTGGTCAAGGGCGTATACGGCGTGCCGTACCGCTCCGACAACATTGACATACTCATTCCCGACGGCGATATGGCGCGGGCCGGCAGGATTCTCGAAGGTCTCGGCTATATCTACAACAAATTCAGCTACGACCGGTACAAGCTGCTCTACAACAGGCTTGCAGGCATCCGCGTCACCGGCATCATGCACCTGCACCGCCTGGTGGGGTGGTATTCGCCGTTCATAACCGCCCGCGATCTTTTCGCGGAAGCCGTTGACGGATCCGAGGCGGGCGTGCGGCTGCCCCGGCCCGAGGTTTCGCTGGCGATTATCGGTGCGCATGCCCTGTATGAAGATGCGCGCATCCGGCTTATTGACATGCACAAGGTCATGACGCTGCTGCGACAGTGCGACGTGGACTGGCCGTTTGTGTGGCGGCTCGCGGAACACGGGGGGTTTGCCGCGGGGCTTGCGCTTTTTTTCCTTGTGCTCGAGCAGCAGCACCGCCGCCTGTACGATCGCCCCTGGTTCGACGTGCGTTTTCTTGAAGCCGCGCGCAAACGCCTTTCATTTGCCGACGGCACGCGCCGCCATTTTTACCGGTATGTTGCAGACAGGCCCCTTGCCGCCGATTACCGCATGTCAAAATACTTTGTGCGGCGGTGCCTCTTCCTGCAGGTCAAGCGAAGCGGCCTGATAGGCCCGCGGGCAAAAGCGCGTATCGCCGCGGATATCCTTGGCGCGGGGATGCGGCAGGTGAGCCGCGTCAGGCCGCAGCCCAGCATGCTTATAGCAATCTGCGGCCCTGACGGCTGCGGCAAGACAACGCAGGTTCAGCGGATGGCAGCTGTCTTTTCGTCGTTTGAAATCAACGCCCGTTGCTCCTGGGCGCGGATCGGCGATTCGCCGCTGCTGAATGGATTGAAGGCTCTGTTCCGCGGACGGGTGCGGGGCGCGGTCCCGACGGCAGGGGGATACACGGAGGGAGCATTCAAAAGCCCGCTCGCGCGCCGCTTGTGGCCGTGCATCGCCGTGCCTGACTATATCCTGCGGCAGTATGCCGCCGTTTTCACGGGATATCTGCTGCAGCGCGCGGTGATCGCGGACCGCTACCATGTCGATGCACTGGTGGATCTGGCGCACCGGTGCGGCCCTGAGGTGCTGCGGCAGCGATGGATTATCGCCGCCCTGCGCATGCTGCCGCGGGCGCACGCAGCGTTTGTGCTGCAGGTGCCCGATGCGGTGCTCCGGCAGCGCCGGGGGGATGAATACATCCCCGGCGTGTCCGACAATGCGACCCGGTTTTATGCGGAAGCGGCGGAAATTTTCGGCGCGCGGATTGTCGATGCTCGTCAGGACGCGGACGCGCTCGCCGAGGCGCTGTGCCGTGACGCTCTTTGCGCGTTCATGAGCCGGACAAAAAACTACGGGCCGCCGCTATGACCGCCTGCTTTGTCTTCTGGTTTTCCCTGGCAGCGTTGCTGTACGTTTATGTCGGGTTCATGTGCCTGCTTGTCCTGATCGCCCTTGTCCGGCGTCGGCCGGCGCCGCGATGGTGCGGCGGTGAACCGTCAGTCTCCATCATCATCTGCGCGTATAATGAAGAAAAAAGCATTGTGCAGAAAATCGAAAACTGCCTCGCGCTTGATTATCCGCATGATAAAATCGAAATCATCGTCGTTTCCGACGGCTCGACCGACGGCACTAATGACATCCTGAATGCGTACCGGCACCCGCTGCTGCGGGTGATGTTCATGCCGCAGCGCGCCGGCAAAAGTGCCTGTCAGAACAGGGCGGCACAGGAGGCGCGCAACGACATATTGTTTTTTACGGATGCGACAACCATGCATCCGCCGGAGGCCCTGCGCGTTCTGCTGAAAGGCTTCTCAGACCCGACGGTGGGCTGCGTGACCGGCAGGCCGGTGTTCCGGCGGGACGCGAGCATGACCTGCAGCGGCCTGAGCAGGCGCGAGCAGTATGAGCTGTTTCTCCGGCGCAAGCTTAATGACGTGCAGACGCTGTTCGGCGCGCAGGACTGCATGTACGCCATTCCCCGAAGGATTTTCATTCCCACACGGCCGGACCTTGACAGCGGCTTTGTCGGGCCGCTGCAGCTCCTTGCAAAAGGCTACAGAACCGTGTACGTGTTTGACGCCCTGGCCTACATCGAGCGCCGACCTCCCTCCCTGCAGGATGAATTTGCGCGAAGATCCCGCATCGTTCTGCACGGGCTGCGCGGCCTTATCTACATGCGCCGCCTCATGAATCCGCTGCGTTACGGATTTACAGCCGTCGCGCTTATTTCCTCACGCCTTCTTCGCTGGCTGAGCCCTGTATTGCTGCTGACGCTGTTTGTCTCAAACCTTTTTTTGCTGCACCGGGGGCCTGCCTACGGCGTCATGCTGCTCATGCAGGTTTTGTTTTACGCGGCTGCCTGGACGGGATATCGCTGCGAAAGGAAAGGGCGGCATGCAGGAGCGCTTCTGTCCGTTCCGTTTTATTTTTGCATGCTCATGTGCGCCGCGGTGACGGCAATGGTGAACCTGTGCAGAGGCGAGACCTACCAGACATGGCAGACCAGACGGTGATACGACCCTATCGCCTCGTTTCCCACACCTGCCCGGTCTCCAAACACAATAGTTTTTTCATACCCAGTACCGCCGACCACATCAGCACGCAAAAGAAGTACGGAATGCTGAGAGCCGATTGCGGGCGCAACCCTTTTTTTTCGCAGACAAAGGCCGCCCCCGCGGTCAGGTAAAAAAGCGCCTGCAGCAGGAAGGAAAGCTGATACCAAGGGTGCATGCCCAGCAGGGCGATATTTGAAACGAAAAGCGCCGCTAAAAAAAGCGGGCTTATCCATCGCAGCAGACGGCTTGACAGCAGCGCCACCGCGGTAAACCCGTAGGCGAAGGGGTTGAGCAACCGCTTCATGAATATGAGGCCACGCAGCCCCCGCAGGACAATGCGCGACCTGCGGGCCACCTCGTCCTCCCCGGTCGGCGGCCGGCGCTCAATAGAGGCAATTGCGTCAAATTCATAGACGGTTCTGTAGCCTTTTGCAAGGAGCTGCAGCGGCCCGACAAAGCCGCTATCAAGGTCCGGCCGTGTGGGAATGAAAATCCTTCGGGGAATGGCGTACATGCAGTCCTGTGCGCCGAACAGCGAAAGACATTCGTTGAGGCTGCGGCGCAGCAGGAGCTCATACCGTTCCCGCTTTTCAAGCCCCCGCGATGTCATGCTGTTGCTTTTTCTGAAAAGGGGCCGGCCGCTCACACATCCCACTGTGGGGTCTGCAAGGCTGCGGAGCAGGATTCTGAGCGCCTGCGGCGAATGCATGGCGGTCGCATCGGTGAAGAAAAGAACTTCGTGTTTGGCAATCGCTGCGGCCGCGTTCTGGCAGTGGCTTTTGCCCAGGCGCTCAGGCATGCCGATGCCATGAACAAGGGGATTCCGGTAATTTTGTACGATCGCATCGGTTCCGTCTGTTGAGCCGTCCGATACGACGATGATTTCGATTTTATCATGCGGATAATCAAGCGCGAGGCAGTTTTCGATTTTCTGCACAATGCTTTTTTCTTCATTATACGCGCAGATGATAATTGAAACCGTCGGCTCAATATCCTTTTTCAAAACCGGCTTTCTTTTTACGAGGCTGACCATGAAAAGGAGCACGAAAAAGCCGAAAAATGTATATACAAGAATGCTCAAGGAACACCAGTAGACAATATATGCCATGTCTGCCGCCCCGCCGCGTATGAGGTTTCAGTGTAGCGCTGATTTCTGCATGGAGGGATTTGCGATTGAAACCGGTTCGTCCATCTGTCTGGTATTGCTGCTGCGACAGGCGTGCGAAGAGCCGTGCCGGCTGTCAAACCAAGAGTACCAGCCGTCATCTCCTTCCGGAGAAAAAATAAAGACGCCGATCATTTTTATAATGTCGGCAATCGCTTCTCTGATGCGAATCATGATGGTATGCCTCTCTGAACATTTGTTCCGGATACTAATATTGAATAATGGCGGCGGGTTAACAGAGTATTAAGTTTTTGTTATTTTTTGGTTAATCTGAGGAGGGGCTATGAAAGCAGGGGGGCTTTTTTTGTGCGGGGCCGCACTGATTTCCGGAAAGAATGGCTGCTGTTATTTGCGCGGGCCCAAAAGATTCTGCGCTTCGAGAAATCTTTGCAGCCCCTCCGCAACAATGCGATTGCCTGTTTCATTCCAGTGCCAGAACACCGGGAAATAGGGAGGCTCGCTGCTGCGCGACAGTTCCTCGCACGGATTGTACAGCGGCGCGTCCACTGCCTCGGCGATTTTTTTTATCATCTGCGACGGCCGTTTGACATCAAGATGGTACACCTCGGGCCGCTCTATCTGTACCTTCAGCCACAGTTCATCCGCCATGCATTCATACCAGGAGGGCACGTGAAGCAGTGCAAACGCAATATGCCGGGTGTCGCATAATGACTTGATGTTTTGGATTACCGCTGCGGTCGGCTTAAAAAACTTATTGAGCATTGCCGGGTATTTAACCAGCGGGCTGAAGCCCGGTATTTTTCCGATGCGCAGCCACTCAAAAAGAAAATTCGTGCATCGGCGGAAGGCAATGAAGGCGTGGGAATGGCATTCAAGCTGCTGATTCAGAAACCACGCGGCCCAGGCAATGCGGTCGGTCAGGGACGCATCGGCGTTTACCGGCAGGCCGGCAAGTATTGTCTTTTTTCGCGGAGCCTTTGGCGATGCATCATTCAGAATTTTGCTTGATGTGCTGACGGCAACTATCACAACATCAGGCTCAATCACCGGCAGCCAGTCCCGGAGGTAATCGTGAAAATCCCACAGCCCCCATCCTGCCATGCCCGCGTTGACAACGGTAAAAAGCCTGTCCGGATATTTCGCCTTGAGACGTTCCTCCAGAACATTCGGATAGATGCTTTCAACGGGCAGCGCCTGGTTTTCGCTGAAGCTGTCGCCGACGACAAGAATGCGCCATTCGCCGGGTTTTTTTTTGCCCGTATTCCTGATCTCGGCAGCGCCAGCTATTGATTGCAAAGACATGGTCGCCGAAGCCGTTGTTGCAGACTGTAGTGACGCCGGGCTTGAAGAGATAGCCCGAAGCTGTCTGCGCGGGCTCGTAAACATAGCGAAGCATTTTCTGCAGCGGTTGGGGAAAAAAGATGCGCAGTAGGATTTCAAGAATAGCAATAGCCGCTATAATAATTATGGCATCCTACAAAAAAATTTTTAATGCTGATACAGAGCGCTCTTGTCCTGCCGGTGTCATAAGAAATAATACCCCTTCACATTTTTAATGCGACGGCTTTAAAGTGATTTTGCACCCATCTTTGACAAGGAGGGGGTGCGGGATGGTTTTAATTAAAAAAACCGCTCCGTCAATATTCTTAAAACGCAAAATAGACAAAGCTCACCGGATTACCCGCGGTGACAAGCAGTATCATCAGGGCAAATCCGGCATACAGTATCATGCGGCTCAGCCGCGCATGCCGGACAAGGATGGCGATAAGGCTTGTTTTCGCCTGAACCGCTTCGGTTATCAGGAACAGGGGAATCAGCACCAGCGGAAAAAGATACGGGACCATCAGACCCTCCGCGCCGGTGAGTATTCGGGAGATGACGGCAATTCCATCCTGCATGGTTTTAGCGCGAAAAAAAATCCATCCTGTGGTCACCATCATAAACGTGCCGGCAGCGCGCAACAGCCATGATGCATCGCCTTCAGGCACAGCCGGCTTTGATCGCCCGGCGGCCCGGAGCATCAGCCGGTGCACGGCAAGCAATAGGCCGTGAAAAAGCCCCCACGCGATGAAAGTCCAGGCTGCGCCGTGCCATAAGCCGCACAGAATCATGGTGATAAGAAGATTATTGCTTGTACGGATTATTCCCCGACGTGATCCGCCCAGGGATATGTACAGATAGTCACGGAACCAGAAGGAAAGCGTTATGTGCCACCGCCGCCAGAACTCGGTGACGCTGGTCGCGAAATAGGGCAGCCTGAAATTTGCAGGGATGTCTATTCCAAAAATTCTCGCACAGCCGATGGCGATGTCGCTGTACTCTGCAAAATCACAGTATATTTGGAATGAATAGCTCAGCGCCGCGATGAGGAGCGCCGGTCCGCTGAATTTTTCCGGAGCGGCAAACGCCTGATCAACGATCGGCTTGAGCGCGTCAGCAACGCAGATTTTTTTCAGCATGCCGGCAAGTATCAGCAGCAGCCCAGCTTTCGCTCTTGCGGCATCAAAATCAATCTTTTTTGCGATTTCCGGAAAAAAGTTCTCCGCCCTGTCAATGGAGCCGGCAAGCACGGTCGGAAAAAAAGATATGTACAAAAGCACATTGTAGAATGATTTTTCCGGTGTGAGCGCGCCCCGGTAAACGTCGATGAGGTAGCTGAGCGCCTTGAAAGTGAAAAAGGAAATGCCGACGGGAACAAACGCGTCAAGAAACACGGAGCGCTCAAGCCGCGCGCCCAGTCCCGTGAAATCGGCGACAGCATTGACGTTGTCGATTACGAAATTGCCGTATTTAAAAAGCAGAGAAAAGACGCTGTCGCGAGAAGAGAAACGGCAAGTAAGAGCGATTTGCAAGCCTTGGCTTGCGTCCCGTGTATTACCAAAGCCGCTGGATAAACAATACCAGCCATGCAGAGCAGCAGCAAGGTCATTGACGGGGAAAAGGTGGTGTAAAAAATAAGGCTTGCAAGCAGCAGTAAGGTTTTTTTAGCCGCTAACTCAGCACCGGTACGGCGGAGCAAGGCAGTTATGGCGAGGCTTATGCCAGCAAGGAGAGTATACGAAAGAGCTTCTAAACTTATACCGAAAGCAAGTGAGGGATATATAACAGCGATGAGGGATGAGCACACTCTGAGTAATAATGGTGAACGATAATAATGCAGGGTAACAATAACAAAAAAAACAAAAAAACTAAGAGACTGAAAAAGCATCGCATCCAATTAGAATTATATATGGTTTTTATACCGCGTCATTATCCCCCCAAGTATGAAACCGCTGCTGAAATGACGCTAAGTCAAGCCCAGAAACTTTTTGCCCGCCGTAACGGCTGTACATGAGAAACTCACGCGGCAGCAAGCGCTTGGGGACAGCGATGAATCCGTTGTCAAGAATCGCTTTTCTGAGCGAATCCTGCCCAATGAACTGAAGCCCAATGGCATCTACTCCCTGCTTGATAAGGTCGGTGGCTGCTTCGCGCAGCAGGGCACTCAAAATCAGGCGATCGTTGTTTTCGACAAAAAAATCAACGATAAGTCCGAGGTTTATACCGAACATTGTCCGGGTACGCGCAGCAAGAAAACCACTAATTTCTGAACCTTCTCGTGCCACGTAGTTCATATAGCAGACATCTGGTCGTTCAAAGTACCGCCAGGAAATGTATTTGAGATCGCGCGGGATGATCAAGTCATACAAATTTCTACATCTCTCCCAAAGTTTTTGAATGCCGTACTCTGGTTTGGTAATCTGTTCTACTGTCACGTGAACCGGCTGATTGAGTAGATTACGGAGACAACGCTGGAGTTGTGAACCCCATGAACAAGTGAGCCGTATAAGTTTCATGGATTCAGAAATATGACGTGGGGCAACCATACGGACAAAAAGGGGAAGTTCAGCAAGGAGGAACCACTCCTTCCATTTACGATAAGCCTTGATTGAATTTTCATTCGGAAATGTAAATGCTACTGCGCCTTCAACAGCATGGCTACTCCATGCCTTCTCCATCAAAGCCTTAAAAACCCCTTTGCCTTGATAAGCTGGATGTACCATGACATCCAGCATCTGGAGTGCCGGATAGATACCATTGCCAAGTTGTATTTCTTTTATGGCCAGGGGACGAAGCCCTATGATTTTTCCATCTTCTTTTGCAACCCATATATGGGTTTTATAGGGAGTGCCCCCAAATCGCCATCGCAAGTCGGCAAGTGACGGTATTCTGTCCGGGGTGTCTGCATAGACATCTCGGTAAATTTGAAGTATATTCTCCTCATTGCCCGCAAGCGGTATCTGCACAAGCTCCATTGATGTATCCCTAAGTGTTTTTCATTAAAGGTCTGGGCGGTGGTTAGAGATTATTTGTAGATCGTGCACCAGAAGTATAAGAAAGGGCGACTATCATGTCAACGCCTTTTACAGGAGGAAACGAATGACGAAATTTACCGTGACTTTAAAACATTACGTAAAGGGGGTCATATCTTTTTACCTGCAACAGGACGTTTTTTCCGTGAGCTGACCGGCGACACCGACTCGGCCCGGTACTGCTACGCGGTATGGCTGCGCCACCTGACCATGTCCCGCGAAAGCGGGCTGAGCGACAACCCGCGCGTCGTTGCGGAGCTCGGTCCGGGCGACTCAATCGGTATTGGTATTGCGGCGCTGCTTACGGGTGCTGAGAAGTACTACGCCTTTGATGTCTGCCGGTATGCAACCAATCAAAGAAACATTGTATTTTCGAGGAACTGCTGTGCCTGCTTTCAAATAAATCGCCGATTCCTGATGCACAGGAGTTTCCCCGGCTGGTACCTGTTCTTGGCACGTATCATTTTCCGTTTGAGATTCTTACTGAACAACGCTTGGCGTAGGCTTTGCGCCCGGATCGGCTGGAGCGGATCAGGCGCTTTATCGTAAGTGACGCCGGTGCGGAGTTAATGATTCAGTATCATGCACCATGGTTTGACGCGCGCGTGATTGAACCTGAAACCGTGGACATGGTGTATTCCCAAGCAGTGCTTGAGCATGTGGATGATCTAGCAGGCATATATCGAGCGATGCACGCATGACTGAAGCCGGGTGGGGTCATGTCGCATGTGATAAGCTTTGACAGCCACGGCATGCATGACGCGTGGAACGATCACTGGACCTATTCTGATCTTCAATGTGGAGGGATGTGTGAGGCAATCTGCCGTGGCTGCTAAACCGCGAGCCTTGTTCAAAGCATTTGATGTTGCTGGAAAAATCGGGGTTTATACCGGTGCATGTTTGGAGGGATAAAGTTTCCTCCGACATTGAACGCCGTAGCCTTGCACGTCGGTTCCAAAAACTTTCAGACGAGGACCTTACCACTCGAGGTGTTTTTCTTCAGTATAAGAAAGCGTAAATTGTGCCTGATGTCATTGTTATCGCTTCCACTGAGACGATATAATGAATAAAACACGGTGGATTAAAAACATCGCACAGAGTTTTTGGGATGGGCTGACAGAAGGGAATTTTTTAATGTGCCCGATAGAGCACAAGCCCCTGATGGGGCTTAAGCAGGAGGCTTTGATTTTGTGCCTTAATATGTGCTTCAAAACCTGGAGGGATAGCTACGGTAGCTGCTTTATTGCCGGGATTTACCGCGACATATGCATGCTGATATTCTCTGATATAAACGCCGTTTGCCTTCTCACGAAAGTTTTCAAGAGGCTTGCCAATGTCGCGGTTCCAGAGGCTGTGGAAAATAAGATGTTGTGCACTGTAGCACACCGAAAAAAAACCATTGCCATTATTGCCCAGAAGAAACGAGGCATAGGCAAACCAGATCTGACGTATCTCGTCCTCGGGGGGAGTGTTTTTTGGAATGTAGGTTAGGGTAAAGTATTTTTTTCTCTGACTGATGCTGGCAAGCCGTTCAATATCTGCGCGCCAGTTTTCAATCGTTGGATTATCGGCAACAAACCCTTCACGCATACACCCGTCAGCATACGCTAAAAATTGCTGGTCATATGTGTATCCAAGTTGTGTTCCGTTATATATCAAAAGCTTTGAACCAATATGGTGCTTGATGTGCGCAAGGAGATGAGCAGTCGCTTCTGTCCACTGCTGATCACTGGGCAGCTGCCAGTCAGGAGCGTCAGAATAATATGTCACGGTGACCACATCGCCCGGCTGCACCTCAGGTTTGAGGAAAATGGTTTTTACTGCATGCCAGACGCCGTACACTTGTACCTGCGTGCCATTGCTTTTTTTTACCTCGATAGCACTGCACGGTCCTTGTGACTGGTTGATGGTATGCTTTACTTTTATAAACAACATCCCCTCTTTTCCTGATTGAACAACAGCCTGCTCATTTGTTTTATGGAAGCCATACAAACCGGCATTGAAATGACCACTGACGTCGTCAAGAAAGATGCCTTGAAAGAACGGCTCGCGCTGCAGAACGTTTTTTACATGTGCCCCCATGAACTTTTGAAAGTCGGGATGTGCAACATTCATGACCTCAAAACACTCATACGCCCATCGGTAGAGCTGATTCCCGTTTGCTTTCATTTTCCATTCGGGATTGGCATTAAAGGTTTTGCAGACGGGATAGTTTCTGTGTGTTGAATGATTGCAGATATACGGGACGTTATAAAAACCGTTAAGATAAAAAATTGTCGGTAGAATGCGTGCTGCCGCATAGTCATTGCCCGCAAGTCTTCCCTCAATGAGAAAATCAGCATGACGCTGCAAGGTTTGCAGGATGGTTGTTTTGTCGGAGAATGCAATTTTTTTGTCGTGCTCGTCAAAAAGGGTTACTTTTGAAACCCCGTAGC
>Ga0272448_1004414_pt1 | contig 16045 bp, 15 predicted proteins | sample YNPCB0191_FD_202220 | JGI IMG/M metagenome (GOLD analysis project Ga0272448, IMG submission 202220) | Hot spring sediment microbial communities from Yellowstone National Park, WY, United States - YNP-CB-019-1 | ecosystem: Environmental > Aquatic > Thermal springs > Hot (42-90C) > Sediment...
ATTTAAGATTTTTATCTAATATTGATTTAGTGAGAAGAGTATCCTCTTTATTTATATCTTTTAAGGGTTAGCTTAATAGAGCATGATAAAATTTCCTTTAAGTAATCGGGATGGAAAGCTTTTCATCGAAGAGGTCTCAGCGCTCAGGCTCGCAGAGGAATATGACACTCCCTTATACGTCATGAGTGAAACGAGAATAAGAGAGAACTATCGTAGACTCTCGTCAACCATGATTAGTCACTATCCAAAAACCCGTATACTCTACGCAGCTAAAGCTAATACAAACATCTCGATCCTGAAGATACTTCGATCCGAGGGGGCTCTCCTAGACACTGTGAGCCCCGGAGAAGTTTTCACTGCCTTTAAAGCAGGGTTCAAGTCTGGGGAGATGCTCTATACCGGTACAAGCGTAAGGGATGATGAGCTCGAGTATCTGCTAAAGTCAAAAGTCATGATCAACGTTGACTCTCTATCCCAGCTTCATAGAATCCTTAACATAGAAGCCCCGAAAATGCTATCGTTCAGGATAAACCCAAGAGCAGGGGCAGGACACCATAAACACGTCATCACTGCAGGAGCTAAGGCGAAATTCGGTTTATGGGAAGATGAAGCTCTAGAAGCCTACAAGAGGGCTAGGGAAAAAGGAGTTGAAAAATTCGGCATTCAGATGCACATTGGATCAGGCATACTAGATCCTACTCCCTTTCTGAAAGGAATAGAGAGATTTTTCAAAATATTGGGAAAAGTCAGTCAGAGGGTTGGAATAAACTTCGAATTCATTGATCTGGGAGGAGGATTAGGAGTCCCATATAGACCTGAAGAAAAAGAGATGGAAATAGAGCATTTTTCTGATGAGGTGACCCGGCGGTTCAAGCAAGGAGTGAAAAAATTTGGGCTAGGGGAGCCTGAACTTTGGATCGAGCCTGGAAGATACCTTGTAGCCGACGCTGGAGTTCTCTTAACAAGGATTAACACTTTAAAATCGAACCCTATTAGAAAGTTTGCGGGAGTAGACGCTGGGTTCAACATCCTTATCAGACCTGTCCTTTACGGCGCCTATCATCACATCCTCGTAGCTAACAAACTTGATGAGGAGCCTACCGAAATATACGACATCGTTGGACCGATATGCGAGTCAGGAGACGCTCTTGCAAGAGACAGGCGCCTTCCCATACTCTCCGAAATGGATCTCGTAGCAGTCCTTAACGCTGGGGCCTATGGTTTCTCGATGTGCTCCAACTATAATTCCAGACCTAGGCCGGCTGAAGTTCTTGTGAAGAAGGATGAACATGCGCTGATTAGGGCTAAAGAATCATTTGAAGACCTTCTTCAGAGTCAGAGGATCCCGTATTGGCTCAGGGATGGTTGAGATCCACTCTAATCTTTTAAACTTTAGTTGGGATCAATAGGGATTAAAGCCTTTTAGGCAGAATCTCGTCTCTATTTTTCACCATACCTTTTTGAGCAGACTCATAGCGTTTCCGCCTATAACTTTTGAGATCTCGCTATCTGAGTACCCATGTTTCACCATCCACCTCGCGACGTTTTGTATCGAATCCGTCGGGTTCTCCATCCCCCTAACATATTTCAAATTTCTTAGGGCTTTGAGATCCATCTCAATTCCTAGGAACTGGGTCTTAACCCCTTTCCTATCGGGCCTGGAATAGTGACCTAAACCAAGTCTTCCAGCGTTCTCAAGATTGTAAATGTACATGCCTACGTGATCCGAGTAGCTAGTATCAGGTCCACAACCTACGTGATCGATTCCCACAAGTTCGATACAGTACTCAACGTGCTCCATATACGACTCGATGCTGTGAACTGGATGCTTCGATGTAACCGTAATATTCGGAGCAGCCTCTATGCCGATCACTCCTTCCTTCTCAGCTAACGCTTGGATCACTTCATCCGGAAACATTCTACTCGTAGGAGTGAGAGCTCTGGCACCGGCATGAGATATGACTACAGGCGATTTACTGAGGTTTATAACGTCAAGAGCTGTTTGGTCACTTACATGACTGACATCTACAAGCATACCTAGTTTATTCATTCGAACAAGCGCATCGTATCCGAAATCAGTTAATCCACCATCCTTTAGCTCCTTTAAACCTGTCCCAAGCATGTTAGACTCGCTGTAGTTAATCCCCATACATCTTATGCCTAACCCATATAGAATATCTATCCTATCGACTTCGTTTTCGATACATGACGCTGATTCGATGCTCCCGACCCATGCTAGTTTTCCAGTCTCATATGCCTCAATTATATCCTCAACATTCTTGCAATGTATCACGAAATCTTGTTTAGAGATGTCGCAGAGCTTCATCCCAAGGTCGTGGATGGTGCTCATCCAATCCCATCCATGTTTAGTGTTGATGAAATTATATCCATCCATCATGTTATCGAAGACGCAGTCCAATCCTGATATGCTCAGAGCCTCGTAAGCTAGAGGCTCTCTCCCCTCTCTCGAGAACTCCTCTCTCATGTTTATGTTCTCTGGTCTTAAACTCGGATGATCGTGAAGACTGACTACTATATTCTTCTTCATTATCTCCTCGAACCGCTCCTCCTCCGCCTTCGAGAGAGGAACCCACTCTGTCCACTCTGGCAGGATAGCCTTCCTTAATTTGAACTCTCGATAGTCTACGCCAGGCTCAAGAAACTGGTAAGCCTGGTAGCCTGAATACTTCTTTCCTCTACCCAAAAGATCCCCCAAATATTCTAAGAAGTCTACTGTTTTTCACGATTTTGGCTTTTCTTAAGATTTTAACGTATATTAGCTGTCTTCAGTTTATCTACTTTACGAATGAAGAGGGATTGCAATCTCCAAACACGCATATGCGCGATACTTCTCTCTCCTAGACTAGTTTTAACGCAAGAAAGAATAAACGCAAAAACCTAAAAACATGGATTTATGGTTAATACAAATAACTACTAGGTGTTTGATGTTTGTCAAGAACTAATATCATAAAATGGTTGCTTGAGAGACTGCTTTCATCTTTCGTTACTTCCGTAATAATATATCTTACCCCTATTTTGGGCATAAATCTTCAAAACCTTGGATTTGGCATCATATACACAATAATAACCATAGTTACTTTTACGGTAAGCATATTTGTACATTTTCTCGTTCCTAGAGAAAAAGAAAAAATCACCTAGAGATCCATTAATCCAGGAAAGTTTTAGATCTTGAAAAAATAGCTATAAAAAGAGACTCGCCCCAATAGGGAAAGATGCTTACAACCTATTACTCAGAACAACAACATATAGCAAGTTGGCTCTATTACAGAAAAACAAGTATGAAGTCATATTAGGAAATGCTCTTATAGGGGGTGCTACGATTGCCGCCGCCGCATTTTTAAGAGTAGATGCGATTCTGTCCAGCGTTATCTTCCCGATCTTAGCTGGCGTTGGTTTATCCATAACCTATAAGCTGTTCGAGTAACTCCGATAGCATACTTCGCTTTCAGTCGAACAGAAGTCTAATCGCTGCTGAAACCATGATCTTTTTAGAACCTTCCAATTTAAATAAATCGCCGACGTTTTAGGCCCATATTTGAAGCTAAATTGAGTTAAAAACTAATACCTGTAGCTAAACTAGAAAGCCGAGAATTTAAACGTAACTTGTTTGGTGCGGGGGGTGGGGTTCGAACCCACGGAGGACTAATCCATCAGGTCCTAAGCCTGACCCCTTTGGCCACTCGGGAACCCCCGCCTGAATTAGCATCTTAGGGATTAAGTTTAAACATTTCTCAGATTAATCATTTTTGGATCATCTCAATAACTAGACTTATTTTAGGTTCCCAATCATAAGGGGGTTTATAAACAAAAGTAGATTTAATTGTTTTTCAGTGATGGTTTCTAGATTTAGGGTAGGAGCCCAGGATCTTTAACAGAGTCGAGCATGATCTAATTCTTTCTAAAGCCTCACTAACCTTTTGGAGCCTAACATGCCCTTCAAAGTCTAAATAGAAAATGTAGTTCCAAGGCTTTCCTACAAGGGGGCGGTTGCACAACCTTATTATTCTTATATCCCTCTCCGAGAAACATCTTAGAGCATCGACTATCGACCATGACTCACTGTTACCAGTGAAAGCGATCGTCGTCTTATCATCACCTGAAGGCGGTGTTTCCCCTACACCTATGATGAGGAAACGAGTATAGTTTTCAGGATCATTCTCTATATTGTTCACTAAAATTTTCATGCCATAGATCTCTGATGCACGGTGGCTGGCGATTGCAGCAGCATCCATCATCTTCAAATCTCTAATCATCCTCACGCTTCCAGCAGTATCTTGGGTACTAACTTGTTCAAGCCGATTTTTTTCGAGGAATACTCTGCATTGTCCTAAGGCTTGCGGATGTGAATAGACCCTCCCCACCCCTCTCAGATCCACCCCAAGATTTGCGATGAGGCAGTGCGTGATCCTTATGACTTCTTCTCCTAGAATATTCAAGGGATATTCTAGAAGAAGGTCGAGCGTTTGGTCTATGCCTCCTTCTATAGTATTCTCCACTGGGAGTATTCCAAGATCTGCTTTCCCATCTATTATAGAATCTAATACACTCCTCAAAGTAGGGAAGGGGATTGCTTCGGCAACTTTTCCGAAGTGTTTGAATATCGCTTCCTCGCTATATGCTCCATGTTCTCCTTGAAAAGCGACCCTCATCGCTGCTCTTCCTCTGCCTCTACAGAGAGGCGTATTATCTCTTTGAAGACTCGTCTTAAACCTTCTACATCCAGTTTATACTGCTCCGCAAGCCTCTGAACCTGCTCGTATATTTTCGCTTCCCTAGCTTCATCGATCACGGGAAGATTATATTTCGCTTTTATCGATCCAATTCTGAGAGCGATATCTACCCTCTCAGCCAGCTTTTCGGTTATCTCTCTATTCAACCTGTCTATTTCTAGTCTTAGAGGGGCAACCTCGTCATCAAACCCCATTATCTCTACCTCTGATCACTCTAGGAATGAACCCGGATGCTATAGCATGGTCGGCGACCACTAAGGCCACCATGGCTTCGACTACAGGAACAGCTCTGGGAGCTATACACGGGTCGTGCCTACCTTCCACCTGGATAACCGCCTCTTCTCCTGATGAAAGGTCTACGGTTCGCTGGGGTAGCCCTAATGATGGGGTCGGCTTAAAGGTTGCTCGGCATATGATAGGCATTCCGTTACTTATCCCCCCTAGGATCCCTCCAGCACGATTAGTCTCTGTGAGGACACGCCCGTTCTTAATGACATATGCGTCGTTGCTTGCGCTCCCTCTCAGCCTTGAAAACAAGTTCCCCGCTCCAAACTCTACAGATTTGACCGCGGGAATGGAGAAGAGAGCTTTCGAAATGTCTCCTTCAAGGGTGTTGAAGATCGGGTCGCCGATGCCAGCGGGTATAGGATTAACTATACATTCAACAGTTCCTCCAAGACTGTCACCGACTTTAGAAGCCTCTTCGACTGCTTGAAGCATCTTTTCAGCGGCTTCAAGGTCTGCGCATCTTACAGGATTCTCCTCAACGTTCATCTTAATCTCTTCAAACGTGGACTCCTTTGCTTTTATGCCTCCGATTTCGCAGCAATGGGCGAGAACCTCAACCTGTAACACTTCTTTCAGAAGCTTCTTCGCCACAGAACCCGCCATGACGAATCCAGCTGTGATCCTACCGGAGAATCTTCCTCCCCCACGATAGTCTGCGAAACCACCGTATTTTATGTAAGCCGCATAATCAGCATGTCCTGGTCTAGGCGTCGACTTCAGCTTTTCATATGGACGCGAGTCTATATCAACATTCTCAACGACCATGCATATAGGCGCTCCAGTAGTATAGCCTTGAAATACCCCTGAAAGCAACTCAACCCGATCAGATTCGTCTCTAGAAGACGTGATTAGGCTTTGAGCGGGTCTTCTACGGTCAAGATCTCTCTGAATAACCTTTTCACTTAGCTTCAACCCTGCGGGACATCCATCCACTACGACTCCTACGCATCTACCATGACTCTCTCCAAAACTTGTTATTCTGAAACATCGTCCGAAACTATTGCTCATTCCTTGACCTCCGAATATTGGCATTCAGGAATTCAAGCACATTCCAGAACTCTGGAAACGATTTATCTACGCATTCAGAGCCTAGTATTCGCGTCTCGCCTTCTGCTGCTAGACCCAAGACTGCAAAAGCCATAGCGATGCGGTGATCGTTTTCAGGGTTTATGATGCATCCATGCACCATACCGCCTTTAATTTCCGCAACTCCATCCTTGATACTTATGCTTACACCCATTCTTTTAAGACCGTCAGCCATCGCAGTGAGCCTATCGGACTCTTTGAATCTGAGGCGACCTAAACCTTTCAATACGCTTACACCTTTTGCAACAGAGCATAAAGCAGCGACGACTGGAAAAAGGTCGGGACAATCCGTTAAATCGGATTCAATACTTTCGATGTTAGACTGCTCAATAGTGATACCTTTACTGGTTTCCCTAGTCTTTGCACCCATCGCTTTAAGGATCTCTAAGATCTTTTTGTCTCCTTGCACGCTGTCAAATCTTAAACCCTTAACGGTTACCCGTCCCGCTAGGGCTCCAGCAGCTAGAAGATACGCTGAAGATGACCAGTCTCCCTCAACTGTAAACCTTGAAGGTTTATAGGATTGCCGTTTGATCTCGAATGAGCACATATCATCATCCGCGTGAACGTAGATGCCGTAACTTTTCTGAGTTTCAATGGTCATAGAGACATAGGGTTTAGATTCAAGGGGAGTACTAAGCTTCAAAGTTAGAGGCTTATCTGCATAAGGAGCGATCAGTAAGACTGCTGAGACGAATTGAGAGCTTATATCGCCTTTAATGGAGACGTCTCCTCCAGCAATCTTTCCTGTACTCTTCACTAGGATAGGCGGGTACCCGTTGCTACTCCAGCAATCCACACCCAACTGGCGGAGACACTCTACTAGAGGCCCAATTGGCCTCTTCGTGAGCGATGGTGCCCCTGTTAACCTAGTCTCTCCCTTAACAAGCGAGCTGATAGCTGTTGCAAATCTGAGAGTTGTGCCGGACTCCTGACAGAATATCTCAAAGGAAGAATCTACAAGCCCTTGAGAGTTAACCAACCACAGGTTTGGCTTCGTATCGATCTCTATGCCGAGCTTCTCCAGAGCGTTCTTCGAAGCTTCAGTATCCCTGGACCAGAGAGGAAACCTTACACTGCTCTTACCTAGCGCTAGTGACGCGCAGAATAGCGCTCTATGTGTATAACTCTTAGATGGGGGAGCCGTAAATACTCCATCCACGGGTCCATTGCTAACTACGATATCCAAAGTTTCTCTCCTCGAATCTTCTCGAATATCTCGCGAGCAACATCCTCTGGGGCGATATTTGAAGTGTCAATTATAATATCAGCGGGCTCGAGATACTTGTCTAAGCGAGATGACATAAGGCATTTAATCTTGCTTAGGCGGTCTAAATCTGAGAGTAGGGGCCTTATACTCGGATCCTTGTCAACACGCTCAAGGATAATCTCGGGTTTAGCTGTCAGCAGAACCATGATTGAGTCCCGCTTCAACATTTGAACGTTCCTAGAATCGAGAACCGCTCCTCCTCCACAAGCTACGACGACCCATTCTTTTGAGGAGACCATCCTGATTATATCATGCTCAAGAGCTCTGAACTTCTGTTCTCCAAACTTATCAAATATGGTATGAATAGGAATCTTAACCTGCTTCTCGATCTCCTCATCTGTATCGATGAAGCCAAATTGAAGCTTCTCTGCAAGTATTTTACCAACCACACTTTTCCCCACCGCCATAAATCCGTAGAGAACTATCTTCATTGACTCCCCCCTAGCGCTCTATTTACTTCAAGTTTCATTAGTTTCTCGGGAGCCTCTAGACCAGTCCAGAGTCTGAAGGCTTCCGACCCTTGGTAAACGAGCATGTCAACTCCGCTCAAAGTCCTAGCACCGACAGATTCCGCGTCACGAAGAAGACGTGTCTTAGGAGGATTATACACTATATCAAAGACGAGGAGATCCCGTTTCAAAGATTCGGCTTCTAGCGGGGTTGAGTCCACGTGCGGATACATGCCTATAGGTGTCGTGTTAATGAGGATATCAACATTCGAGATGCTCTTCCCCAGATCGTTTAGAGGCTTTACAGAGATTTTGGATTTGCACTTTGGGTTACCTGTCAAACTTTTAGCTAGACTCTCAGCTGTATTAATCGTCCTATTCGCTATGATTAGCTCCTTAGCATGTAATGAAAGATGATAGCATATAGCTCTTGAGGCACCTCCTGCACCTATGATAAGAACCTTCACTCCCTCTAAGCTACCATAAGATTCCCTTAACGATCTTAAAGCTCCTACTCCATCTGTATTGTAGCCTTTCAGAAGACCGCCGTCATTTACTACTGTGTTTACAGATCCACAATTTTTGGCTATTACGTCAAGCTCGTCAAGATAATTCATTATCTGGATTTTGTAGGGGATTGTCACACTTGCTCCTCTCGTCTCAGATGATCTTAAATAAGACTCGATGAAATCTTCAAGATCTCTTTCCTCAACTTCCGCAAACTTGAATCGGTAATCTAAACCTAAGGCTTTAAAGGCAGTATTATGCATCACAGCGCTCATTGAGTGCATGATTGGATATCCTATAAGGTAGCAGGTTTTCATTCGGCAGCCTCCATTAAAGCGTAGATCTTCCGGAGATCCTCAATGCTTAGTTGCCCTGGAGCACTTTCGGAACCTTTACAAGGTGAAGCATATGTGAATGCCCCGCCTAAAAGTGGGGAGAATATTCTGGATGGTCTCCCCACGCTTCCCATTCCAAAGCAGACAAGTTTAACTCCTTTAGCTTCTGATAAAAAGTTTAGATAAGCAAGATTATCGGTATATGTTTTAGCAGTTCCGACTATTTTGCAGACTTCAGGCTTAAGTCTTAACTCTTCATTTAGAATCTTACTAAAATCTCTTCTCGATGGCGTCCCATTGAAGTCGTGGTGTGATATGAGCAGTTTTACTCCAGCTTCTTCCACCCTTTCTATGAGGGTATAAATCCAAGGAGTTGATAAATCTAAGTCGGCATAGTCAAACCCTGCGCCACAAGCTTCTAATACTGTTTCAACGTTTTCTCCAGCCAATCTACCATATGAGGCTTTATTTTCCAGTCTGAAAGTCGCGATTAAGGGGAGCTTAGTGCATGCTCTAATTTTATCGAGATTTTTAATGTTGCGGAGGTAATCAAGTCTTATTTCAATCATGTCTGGCTCCCAGATTTCGTTTCGATTAATCAACTGTATTGCTTCTTCTACGTCTCCGGCTGCGATCGACAAGCATATTCTAGGATTCATTGCTCCTCAACTCTTCCAACACGCTGAGTATAATTCCGTCTTCAACGGGTTGAACAATAGGCTTTTCTCCAATCCCAGTTGGAAGGACCAATCTTATAGATCCTTTTTCAGCCTTCTTGTCTCGATGCATATATTCGATGAGGGTTCTTGGGTCAACGTTCGGCAACCCCGTATCAATTCCTAGAATTTTCAAGACCCTTTGCTGTTCCTCAAAATCTTCTTCTCTTAATAAACCTAGATAAACTGAAATTTTCGCTGCAACCTTCATACCGGTAGCTACTGCTTCGCCATGTCTAATGCGGAAGCTTGAAGCCGCTTCTAACGCATGCCCAACAGTATGCCCGTAATTCAGCGCCGCGCGTATACCCTTCTCATCTCTCTCATCCTGCTCGACGAAAGCTGCTTTAACTTTGCAGCAGCGCGGAATGATCTCGTAGAAGACTTCTATGTCTCCGTTAACAATCCCTTCAACCTCCCTTTTAATAATCTCAAAAAGCTCTGCATCAGCTATCACAGCGTATTTAATAACCTCAGCTAGCCCTGACTTCAGCTCTCCTATGGGCAATGTCTTCAAAACATCGGGATCTATGAGAACCAAGTTTGGCTGCTTGAAGACGCCTATAAGGTTTTTACCCTTTTGATTATTGAGAGCGGTCTTCCCTCCGATGCTACTATCAACTTGAGCTAGAAGAGTAGTCGGAACTTGAATTAACCTTATACCTCTCAGATAAACCGCTGCCACAAACCCTGAGACGTCGCCTATCACGCCGCCGCCTAAGGCTACGATTACAGAATGCCTGTCAACCTCTAGATCTATTAGATTTCCAATGAGGTTTCCTGCTTCATCCCAAGATTTTGCCTCCTCTCCTTCAGGTATCTGGAGAGATACGTTATTAATCCCTTGTTCGCTTAGGCTTTCCTCCAAAAAAGTACAATATAATCTTCCAACGATCCTGTCTGTTATTATCACGCATTTACTTATGTCAGCTAGATAAGCGTTTATAACCTCTCCAGCTTCGTTTAGGAGGGATGGGGATATTATTATTGGATAGTACCTATCGTCTAGATCGATTGTTAGCCTAACCGCTTTATCATTTAAACTTGAATTCATGAAAATCCTCCTAACTATATGGTCCTACCAACGGCCTTCGCGATCTCTTTGAGACCCTGCATCATTTGACTGAACTCTTCAAGGTTTAGGGATTGTTGCCCATCGCTCAAAGCTTTCTCAGGACATGGATGAACCTCAACTATTATCCCGTCTGAGCCTGCAGCTAAGGCAGCCTTTGCCATAGGAGGTACAAGCGAACTCCACCCTGTCCCATGACTTGGATCCACGATTACTGGTAGATGGCTTATTTGTTTTAGAACCGCGACAACTGAGAGATCGAGTGTGAATCGTGTGATGGGTTCGAATGTCCGGATCCCGCGTTCGCATAGGACTACTCTCCAGTTTCCCTCCTTGAGAATATACTCGGCTGATCCTAGAAACTCTTCGATCGTGGCTGAAAAGCCTCTCTTCAAAAGGATGGGGGAACGCGTCTTTCCGACCCTTTTAAGAAGTGGATAGTTTTGCATGTTTCGCGCCCCTATTTGAAGCATGTCGGAGAACCGCTCCACGATTTCGACGTCTTCCACAGACATGACTTCAGTGACTATAGGGAGACCTGTCTCAGCTTTCGCCTCTTGAAGCAGCTCTAATGCTTCGACCCCGAGACCTTGAAAGCTGTATGGTAACGTCCTGGGTTTGAAAGCCCCACCCCGCAGAATCGAGGCTCCAGACCTCTTCACGGAGCGTGCAGTCTCCAACAACTGTTCTCTTGACTCGACTGAGCAAGGTCCAGCAATCACCGTCAAGTTATCTCCACCTATTTCGAAGCCTCCAACTTTGACTCTAATCGAGTCTTGGCTTTCTCTAATAGAGAGTCGTATCTCAGGGGATATCTTCGTCTTCAAAGACTTCCCGTTCATTTTCTCTCCTTCACAATGGTTTTTATAGCGTCCATGATGCTCCTCGTCGAAAGTCCAAATTTCTCTAGAAGCTTTGGATAAGACCTGCTTGATTCTCCAAAAGCATCGTCGATCCCTATCTTTTTCACTGGAACAGGGTTAAACTCTGAGATAGCTTCCGAAACCGCCCCTCCCAGCCCTCCGATTATACTGTGCTCCTCAGCGGTGACTAATGCACCTGTCTCGAATGCTGCTTTCTCCAATGATGAGATGTCTAAGGGTTTCACAGTATGCATATCCAATACTCTTGCATCGATGCCTTCAAGAGAAAGTGCTTCTGCAGCCTCTAAAGCCATCGATACCATGATGCCGTTAGCAACTATCGTCGCATCTGATCCATCTCTCAATAGGTGGGCTCGACCAAGCTGAAAACTACAGCACTCATCATAAACGACTGGGATAGGAGACCTCCCAAGCCTTAGGTAACAAGGTCCCTTAGACTCTATCATGGCAACAAGAGCTTCAGAGGCTTCCACGGCATCTGCTGGGACAATGACCTTTAGATTCGGTAAAAGCCTCATCAAGGCTACATCCCAGAGCATTTGGTGGGATCCCCCATCAGCGTAAGGCGATAGCCCAGCATGCGTTGCAACAATCTTTACATTTAGATTAGACCTTGCAACAGAGTTAGCTATCTGTTCCCAAGCCCTTCCTACTAGGAACATGCTGAAACCTGAGACGATAGGGATCTTACCTGAAGCAGCTAGACCCGCAGCTATTCCAACCGCATCCTGTTCACTTATACCAACATTTAAGAACCTGTCTGGAAAGATTTCAGCAAAATGTAACGTTTTAGTAGAAGAAGAGACGTCAGGGTCTACGACTATTAAGTCTCGATGTTTTTCGCCAAGTCTGACGAGAACATTACCGAATTCTTCAATCTGTGAAAGGTTATCCATAGTAGCAGATCCCTCTCACGTCAACTCTTCGTAGGCTTTGGACAGCTCAGCCGTGCTTGGAGCCTTATTGGTGAAGGAGTTCCCTTCCATGAAGGAAACACCTTTCCCTTTCGTTGTCTTTGCTATCACTAAACTTGGTTTCCCCTTGACAAGGCTGGAAGCATCAAGGGTTCTTATCAGGCTCTTAAGATCATTACCTTCAGCTTCGAAAACCTCCCAGCCAAATGCTATCCATTTATCTTCAAGAGGATCAAGCGCTTTTATCTTCTCAGTCTCGCCTGAGAGTTGGTAATAGTTCCTGTCAATTATAGTCGTGATGTTATCAAGCTTCAGATGCGAGGCTGTAAGCGCTGCTTCCCAGATCTGCCCCTCATTAAGCTCTCCATCCCCTAAGATAACGTATATTCTGCGACTACTCCCATCCATTTTAGCTGCCAAAGCGAACCCTATAGCTGCGGATAATCCCTGACCCAAAGACCCGCTTATGAAATCTACGCCAGGGGTCCTCAGATCTGGGTGTCCTTGGAGGATACTACCTAACTCCCTTAGCCTTAAGAGTTCTATTTCAGGAAAATAGCCTGCTTCCGACAATATCGCGTAAAGGGCTGGAGCAGCATGCCCCTTACTCAGTATTAGGAGGTCTCGCTCAGACCATCCCGGATTCTTCGGATCCTTTTTCATCTTTAGGAAATATAGCACGCAAAGAATTTCGACCGTTGAGAACGATGCCCCGATATGACCTGAGCCTGCTTCGGCAACCATCCGCAAAATGTTTTTCCTCACATCTTTGACGACTGCCCCGAGAGGTTTGAGACCTGACTTGGTTGGAACCATCAAAAACTCAGGGAGAGATTCACCTTCTATTAGGATCCTTTTCAGGATCTCTCCTATACCGGTCAGCTCTACGCTCCTAAGTTCACTACTTTCATCGTATTCGATTAGTTTGAGATCCTTCAAAGACTCAACGCTGCGACTAAGCCTATCAACGGGGATACCTAATCTATCTGATATCCCGTTTATAAGGGAATTAATTGGCATCGAAGTATGAGAAACGTTGGTTAGAAGGAGGATGTCATCGGCGGAAAGCGTATTATAGATTAGATTGTGGAGCGTTTCAAGCTGAACTGAATTTATCTGAATTGGCGCATTCGGTACACCACCGATTGAACCTAGAAAATATCTTTCAACTATTTAAATTATTCTGAGAAATCCAGTCTTTAAAAGAAGATTTAGGGTTTAGTTTCCTCTCCTCTCGAGAATTTGGTGCAGAGATCCTTTAGCGTCATAAATTTCCACAGTTAAGGATTGATTATTAGAGAATGTATGAGTGCTGCAGCCGAAGCATGGATCGTAAGCCCTGTAAGCCATTTCAACTCTGTTTAGCAAGCCCTCATCTACTTTTCCGCCTTGGATGAGCTTTTTAGCCGCTTCTCTAATGGAGATACAGATATCTGAATAGTTGTTCGTAGTCGCTACGATCAAATTGGCTTTTTGAACTAAACCTTTATCATCGATTTTATAATGATGAATAAGGGTTCCCCTCGCGGCTTCAACAACCCCTACCCCTTCTCCAGGTTCACCAATTGGATTTCTTAGATCAGACCCCATTATACTTGGATCGGTTGAAAGTTCTAAAGCACGTTCCGACGCGTAGAGGAGCTCAATAATCCTGGCCCAATGATAGGCGAAAGTTGAATTAACAGGTTTCCCTCCAATAGTCTCAAACATTCTCCGATACTCTTCATCGGCTAAAGGCGTTGACATCCCTTCTGCTACGTTAAGCCTAGCTAAAGGTCCTACACGATAGACCCCACTATCAGAACCATCTATTAGACCCTTCCACCCAATTTTTTTCAAGTAGGTGAACTTGGAATACGTCCAAGGCTCAACATGTTCAGCGACGTATTTTAGGTAATCGCTTCCTTTAAAACGAAATACCTCTCTACCGTTTTGGTCTGTAACTCGGATGTCGCCATCATAAAAGTTCATCTTATTAGATTCGTCAACTAGGCCCATGTTGTAGGTTTTAAGCTGAAGTTCATCGGCATGTATCATCTCCAAGTATTCGCTGCTTTTTAGGAAAACATCATTGAAAATGTTGATAGTTGATAGTGCGAATTTGACAGATGAGCGAGCCATAGATTCTATCTCGCTTCTCTCGGCTTCTGAGAGGCCTTTAGAAACACCTCCAGGTAAAGCTGAAACCGGGTGAGTCGCCTTTCCTCCAAGAATCTCAGTAATCTTTTGACCATAAGCCCTATGCCTAATCACTTCTCGGACTATGTCAAAACCCATCTTCCTCAAAACGCCTACGATGTTTCGTTCGCTTGGATGAGCATCCGGCCCGACTATGAAGTCAGGGGAGCCTAAGAAATAGAAGTGGAGTATGTGATCATAGATAAAATACCCCGCATACATCAGTTCTCTCAGCTTTTTAGCAGTATCAGTAGGCTGTGCAGAGAACGCAGCGTCAAGCGCCTTCGCGGAGGCTAGATGGTGTGCTACAGGGCATACGCCGCATATCCTAGTGGTGATTATAGGCATATCCTCTGCCCGACGACCCTCACAGAACTTTTCGAAACCTCTTAACTCAGGGATCTGGAGGAAAGCGTTAGCAACGTTACCGTTTTCATCTAAGAAAATAGAAATCTTTCCATGCCCCTCAAGCCGAGTGATCGGGTCGATAGATATGGTCTTCATTACTCGGAAACCCTCCTATTTATGATTGAAGCAGCTAGACAATACTTGTAGAAGGTTCCAACAGGATCAGGGATCTGTTCAGCTAGTCCCTCTTCGTCGAATTCTTCATTTTTTTCCAAATCTAAACCTAAGACTGTGGATAAAGCAGAGATCATTGAAGCACCCTGCTCAACAACCTCGGGGCAAGCACCCCCGCAGCCTGAACACGGTTGATTCGCTTTGATGCAGCGTGCATCGCATCCCCCTCTAGTCGCGGGGCCCATACAGATGACTCCTTGATCAAGAAGGCACTTCTCTGTGCTAGGCTGAAAATTGATAACTCTTTTAATTTTGTCAATCTTTTTCTTCTCCCGTTTTCTCGAACATTCATCGCATACGGATTTAACTGGTGCTAGTACCGAGCCTTTTTCGGGAAGAATCCCGCTTATCAAAATCTCAATCGCATTGCCGATTAACTCTACAGGAGGGGGACAGCCTGGAATGTAGTAGTCAACTTCGACTATCTGATCCAATGGTGCTACAGCCTCGGAAAATTTTGGGAGCTTCATCTCAAAGTTTCCAAAATCGATTTTAACCCTGGGTTGAATGTGATTATCGTTAACAGTTGATGGTGATTCATCAAATATGTAGTCGAATATCTGCTTACGGTCGTATAGATTAGCTAGGCCGGGTATACCTCCCGCACAGGCGCATGATCCAAAGGCTACGAGTGTCTTCGCTTTCTTCCTCAACAGATTGGCAATTTCTGCTTGCTCGGTATTCCTAATAGAACCGTTGAAGAAGCATACATCCATATACCCATCTAGCATATCTTCAACATCTTTGTATTTGATATCCATGGCAACCGGCCAGAAGACTATGTCGGCAACCTCAAGAATGTCCAAAATTTTTTCATTAAGGTCTAGGATAGCTATATCACAGCCTCCGCAGCTTGCAGCCCAGTAGAAACCAACCTTCAACTTGCTCAAATTCAAGCCTCTAAGAACTTCATAAGCTTCGAAGAATCGATCTTGTTCTTATCCATGCCCAGCGCCTCGTACTCTAACCCTAAAGCTAACCCAAGGAGTTGTGGATAGTGAACTATTGGCAGA
>Ga0272448_1004415_pt1 | contig 16042 bp, 17 predicted proteins | sample YNPCB0191_FD_202220 | JGI IMG/M metagenome (GOLD analysis project Ga0272448, IMG submission 202220) | Hot spring sediment microbial communities from Yellowstone National Park, WY, United States - YNP-CB-019-1 | ecosystem: Environmental > Aquatic > Thermal springs > Hot (42-90C) > Sediment...
ACCAAAAACTCTTCCTCCTGAAGAACGAATAAAAAATTTTGAAGAAGTAAATTGTGGCTATACAGAAGAAGAGGCTATAAATGAAGCAAAAAGATGTCTCTTCTGTGGAGCATGTATAAAAGGATGCCCTGTTGAAATTGATATCCCTGCATTTATAAAAGCAATCACAGAAAAAGATTTCAAAAAATCTATTGATATTATTCATCAATATTCTGTTCTTCCTGCAATATGTGGACGTGTATGCCCTCAGGAAAATCAATGTGAAAAAGAATGTGTTCTGAATCGTAAAGGTATCCCAATAAATATCGGCGGACTTGAAAGATTCGTAGCTGATCTATTTCATGAAAAAGAAAGAATAAATATAGAAGAAAAAAATATCTCTGTTGGAGTTATAGGATCAGGGCCTGGGGGACTTACAGGTGCTTTTGAACTTAGAAGAGCCGGGTTTGATGTTACTTTATATGAATCTTTACATAAACCAGGTGGAGTCCTTCGTTACGGAATACCAAATTTTAGACTTCCGGATGAAATCATTGACAGAGAAATATCTTATCTTTTAAGTCTTGGAGTAAAACTCAGATTGAATGTACTTGTTGGAAAGACCATCCATATAAAAGAACTCCTTGAAATTCATAAAGGTTTGTTAATTACAACAGGTGCAGGACTTCCAGGAAGACTGAACATTCCAGGAGAAAATGGAGTTGGGGTTTTTCTGGCAAATGAGTTTTTAACAAGAGTAAATCTTATGCATGCTTATAATTTTCCAGATTATCACACTCCTATAAATAAACCTAAAAGTACAGTAGTAATAGGTGGAGGAAATGTTGCAATGGATGCAGCCAGAGTTGCAAGAAGACTGGGTGCAGATGTAACAATTGCTTACAGACGTGAAGAAAAAGATATGCCTGCAAGAAAAGAAGAAAGATTAAATGCGAAAGAAGAAGGTGTAAAATTTGTTACTCTTGCTAATCCTGTTGAAATCATCCTTGACCAGTCTGGAAAGGTGAAATCAATAAAATTTGAAAAGATGAAGATTGCAGGAGTTGATTCTGATGGTAGAAATAAAATTGAAGGAACAAATGAGTTCTTTACAATAGATACTGAAACTGTAATTGTTGCTATAGGTCAAAGACCAAACAAAATAATTCAGGAGAATGTAACAGGACTTTCATTTGATAAACACGGAAGAATAATTGTAGATGAAAATTTAAGAACCACTCTTCCAAATGTCTGGGCTGCAGGAGATGTTGTCTCAGGTGCTGCAACTGTAATCCTTGCAATGGGTGATGCAAAAAAGGCTGCAAAAGATATGATTAAAGTATTACTATCTTCTGATTAAAAGATTTGCCTTTTATGATAACTTCTCTTATATTAAATAAAATACATTATGAAAATAAAAGTATTATTTCTTACTTTATGTATTCTTTTTTTCTCATGTCAGTTAAAAGATAAAAGAACAGTAACTCTGCCATTTTCAGAGATATCCAATTTTAATCCAGAATCTCATACACCACAGAATATTCTCTTTCAAGGTACATTATTTGAAGGACTTTTTGGTTATGCTTATGATTTTTTATCAATCGGAGGACTGAAAGTAATCCCTGTTCTTGCTGAAGCATGGAAAAATTCTCCTGATGGTAGAGTATGGTATTTTTACATTCATAAAAAAAGATACTGGTCTAATGGAGACAGAGTAAAGGCTAAAGATTTTGAACGAGCATTCAAATTCTTCTGTTCTCCTGAACAAAAAATAAATATTGAAGAGACCGGACTTGCAATTATTTCAAACGCTTATAATGTTAAAAAAGGTCTTCTATCCAAAGATGAACTTGGAGTAAAAGCAGTAAATGATTTTACTCTAAAGATTGTTCTTGAAAAGCCTGATTTTGATCTTGCATATAGACTTACAACAACAGGGACTTTTCCTTTACATTATTCAATGACTCAAAACTCTTCCACAAGATGGAATCCTTCAAATTTAATTTGTAATGGTCCTTATATAATAAGATCCTTCATACCAAAAAAAGAGTGTGTGCTTGAAAAAAATCCTTATTATAAAACAACAAGAAGAATAGCAGAAAGAATAATACTAAAATTAGAACCCTGTGGTATTTTAGAATTTAAAAAAGGACTTGTAGATGCTGTATGGATAAAGACTCCAGAACAACTTAAAGAAGTTTTAGAAGATAAAACTTTAAAACGTTTTCTTTTTTCTGAACTTTTAGATCTTTCGTTCTTTGGTTATAAAATAATAAAAAAAGGGGACTCTTTACTTAATAACATAAAGTTCCGTCAGGCTCTTGCAATGAGTATCAACAGAGAAGAACTTGTTAAAAAATTATTTCCAAATACAGCAGAGACCGCTTTGTCCATCTGGCCAAGAAGATCTTATCTTGGTAAAAAAACAAAATTTTTTTCATTCAATATAAAAAAAGCAAAAAGATTGCTTGTAGAATCAGGATTTGTTTTAAAAAAAGATCTGCCTGATTTAAAATTCTTTACCACAGAAGAAAATCTCAAAATTGCAGAATTTTTAGTTCAACAGTGGAAAACAAATTTAGGATTAGAAATAAAAATTATTAAAAAAAATCAAGAGGAGATTGAAAGTATTTTATCAAAAAAAGAAGATCTTCCTTGTGGATTCTGTTTTGTTTCAGGCAGTATGGATTATTTCAGTCCAGTGGATCTTCTTAAGAATATGGAAGATATCATATCTATGGAAATAGATGACATTTTAATAAATACTCTAAATGAGTATAAAATAAAACTCTCTAAAATTAAAAATAATTTAAAAGGAAAAAATATTTATGACTGGGAAGAACTTAACAATTTGAAAGAACAATTGAAAATAAAAGCAGATTCTATAAAAAAAGAACCTAACAAAAAATGGAAAAGAGTATTACCTTTACCGGAAAGAATGCAAAATATCTTTGATACTTTTTTTGAAAAATGGAAAAATTCAAAAACATTAAAAGAAAAAGTTGAAATATGGCAGAAAACTGCTACTGAACTTCTTGAACAAGAAAAAGATATCTACTCTTATCAAATATCCTCAGAAAAATATAAATCTCTTCAAAGAATCTTTTATGATTTAAAAGAAGAAGGATGGTCCGGGTCTCTTTCCCTTGCAATAAAAATGATACGAATCTTACAGGAAGAATCTCTAATAGTCCCACTTTTTCATAAAAGAATATTTTATCTTAAAAAGCCATATGTATCTGGTTTGATGATATATAAGTTTTCAAATGAATTAGAATTTTTTAATTTTCGTTACCTTAAAATAAAGAGGTAAAATTATGCCAGAGTTTATTATAGATCCATTAAAAAAAATATCAGTAATAAAACCTGAAATTTATGGACATTTTATAGAACATCTCGGTAGATGTATATATGACGGATTATGGGTTGGATCTATTTCTTCTATTCCAAATACTTGTGGTTTTAGAAATGATATAATCTCTTTTTTAAAAAAGATTAAAATTCCTGTTATACGATGGCCTGGGGGATGTTTTGCAGATACTTATCACTGGCAGGATGGAATAGGACCTGTTAAGCAAAGACCAAGAAGAGTAAATATTCACTGGGGTGAATGTATAGAAACAAATGAAGTCGGAACTCATGAATTTATAAATTTATGCAATCTTACAGGTGCAAAACCTTATATCTGTGGTAATTTAGGATCAGGTACAGTAAAAGAATTAAAAGATTGGGTTGAATACTGTAACTTTTCAGGTGACAGTTCTCTTGCAATATTACGGAAAAATAACGGAGCAGTTGAACCTTTTAAAGTAAAATACTGGGGAATAGGAAATGAAAATTGGGGATGTGGTGGAAATTTCTCTCCAGAAGACTACTGTTCAGAATATAAAAGATATGCCTCTTTTATCAGAGGATTCGGTTCTGAGATATTCCTTATAGCATGTGGTCCTTCTTCAAATGATACTGAATGGACTTTAAGATTCTTTCATAAACTTAAAAAAGACTACTGGGATTTTCATAACATTCACGGTTTTGCCATACATTATTATTGTGGTACCTCAGGAACAGCAACAGAATATACAAAAGATCAATGGTATTCTTTAATAGCAAATGGTCTTTTTATGGAAGATATTATTATAAACCACAGACAAGTTATGGATAATTACGATCCTAATAGACGGATAGGTCTTGTTGTGGACGAATGGGGAGCATGGCATCCATCTGAACCTGAGGAGTCTATTCTTTTTCAGCAAAATACTATAAGAGATGCTATTGTTGCTGCAACTACTCTTGATATCTTTAATCGTAACGCAGATAAAGTTGTAATGACAAATATCGCACAGACAGTTAATGTTCTCCAATCTTTGATATTAACTAAAGGTGAAAAAATGTTGATTACTCCTACAGGTCATGTCTATGAAATGTATAAAAATCATCAAAACAGCACTTCTGTCAAAGTCTTTATAGAATCAGAAACAGTAACTTTTAAAGATAACGAGAAAGAAAGGAATATTCCGGCAATATCCGGCAGTGCTTCTTTAAAAGACAAAAATCTTTTTATTACTATTACAAACTGTCATGCTGATAAAAGTTTTGAATTATCAATAAAAATTCTTGGAGGAATAAATATAAAAAACTGTTCAGGAAGAATACTCTCTTCTCAGGAATTAAATGCAAAAAATACTTTTGAAAGACCGGATTATGTCTTTCCAAAAGATTTAACTTTAAATCCTGAAAGATCTAATATAAAATTTTCTATTCCTCCTGCAAGTATTGTTGCAATAGAAGCAGAACTTATATAATTTTTAATAAATCTCAAATTTAATAAGACGACATTCAATAGAACCGTTATAAAGAGTAACTTTAGAAGAAGACCTGAGCCCTATCTTTTTAAGATGTTCTCCTTTTTCAGTAAAGATCCATGCTGTAGCATTCTTCCATCTTGTTTTAAGAGTATCTCCTATCTTTTTATAAAATTGAAAGATATTCTTTTCTTTTATACGTCTACCATAAGGTGGATTAAAAAAAAGAACTATTTTTTTATTACTGTAATTTTCCAAAGGTGAATTAAAAAAATCACATCTTTCAACTTTAATAATTTTATTCAATCCAACTCTTTTAATATTTTCTTTACATTTTTCAATGGCATTTGAATCTATATCACGGCATATAAAAATTTTATTATTTAATAGAGAAAGATTACCATCATAGAAAGGTTTTATAGAAAAATTTTTTAAAGGTTTTAATTTCTTATAGGCAAAATTAGTTCTGTATCTACCTGGAGGAATGTTTAAGACTCTCAAAGAAGCTTCAATAATTAAAGTCCCAGACCCTGCCATAGGATCTATTATAACATCATAATCTTCAGGACGAATCACAGCCATTATTCCTGCAGCAAGTGTCTCTTTTAAAGGAGCCTTCCCTCTATTGAGACTGTATCCTCTCTTAAAGAGTCTTTCTCCTGAAAGATTAATCCCGAGAGTAGAAATATTATTTATTATTCTCAAATCAATAAAAATATCAGGAGAGAATTTATCAACAGAAGGTCTTTTATTTAAAAGTTTTCTAAAAAAATCTGCTATTGCATCTTTTACTTTTAAAGCACAGAAACCAGAATGTAAAAATTGAGAAGATAACACCACACTTTCAACAGCAAATGTATTAGTAATATCAAACCACTCAAACCAGTCAACAGATAAAGCCTGATTATAAAGGTCATCTGCTGTTTTAATCTCTCTTTCATCAAGGATTATAACAATCTTATTTGCCAGTCTTAAAAAAAAATTAAGTCTGCAGGCATTGATTAAAGATGTATTAAAAAAAACAATGCTCTCTTCTACTTTTGTTTGGCAACAACCCTCTTTAATAAGTTCTTCTTCAAGGTATCGTTCAAGTCCTCTTGATGTAGTAGCATAAAATCTTCGTAATTCCATTTAGAACAAATATAATCTACATTTTTTTGATTTTGGATTTTTAAAAGAAATAAAGAATATCTTTAAAATTATGAAATTATTATTTGAAATTATCCTTGTAATTTTCTGTCTATTTGGAATTATAAGACTTATAAAATCAAAATTTACTCTCAAAAAACCTTCTTTTGTTGTATGGATCATTCTGGTTGTTTTTGTTATTCTTACTATTATAACTTTAAAATTCGATCAGATTATTTTAAATTTATTCAACAAACTATCATATAAAATCTTTAAAACCTTCAGTAGACTTGGAGATGGACTTATACTCTATTCAATCGTAGTATTTATCTCATGGATTTTTTATATTTTTAAATCAGAAGAAATTGAATTAAAGATTTTAAGAGCCCTTCCTGCAGGTATATTTGCAGGTATAAGTTCTCAGATTTTAAAACATATATTTTTACGAGCAAGACCTTATATTACAAAAGATCCTTATAATTTTTTTAATTTTCCTATGTTTTTTAAAAGTTTTAATGGTAATTCAGATTTTATCAGCATGCCATCGGGACACACTGCTGTAAGTTTTGCTGTGTTTACTCTTTTATTCTTTTCTTTTAAAAGAAAGTTTTCATTGTATCATTTAATAATAATAATTCCTGCAATTTTAATCGGAGTTTCAAGAATTGTTTTAAATCAGCACTGGCCGTCTGATGTTATGGCAAGCGCCGGATTAGGATTATTCTTTGGAATTCTATTTAAAGATAAAAGTTAATCTTATCCCTGAATTGAATGCAAAGTCTGAGTAAGTTGCTGACGATCTATAAGATCTATTGGACGTGTAAGAGAATACTGGACTGCACTTGGTGCAAAACCAGCAGTAGATATAATAATTCCCCGACTTGCAGAAATTTTTTTCATCTCTTCCTGAATCTGCCGAACAAGTAGTTCCCCAACAGGTTCAGAACTTCGTCTTATTTTAACAAGACATGAACTTCTCTTTGTATTTCTCCATTTACCTTCAAGTTGTGATACTACAAAATCCACAGCATCATCATTTATTGGTTTTGTATCCTGAATCTCAAAACCCATAGCGGCTAAAACCTTCTGAGATAGTTCTATAAACCCCTGCCTTGATGCTGTAAGAAAATCTTTCAATCTATCATCAGTCCTTAAATCTGAATAAAGGGAAAGTTTTATTCCAACATCTTTATAACCTTTACGATGGTTATCCACAATCTCCCATTGTTCCACTGCTAAAGATAAATCTTTTGTCTTTTCATAACAGAGTCCAAGAAGATATCTTATCTCTATTGAGATCTCATTCTCTTCTTTGATAAATTTCAATGCTCTTTCAAATTGTATTATTGCTTCTTTCACATTTTCTGTGATAAGAAGAATTCTTCCTTCTTCAAGCATTGCTCTTAATTTAAAATCAGGATCTTTTTGAGAAAGTTGAAATTCTGTTCTTGCTTTATCATAGACTCCAAGAGTTTTATTTATTAGTCCTAAATAATAATGTGCCTTATGAAGGTTTGGATTAAATTGTAAAGCCTTGTTAAGATAAGTAATTGCTTCTTTAACCTGACTTTTTGCATAATTTATTATTCCTAAATAAAATAAGGTTTCAGGATGTGCTGGAGAATACTTTAAGGCAGTATTAAAATAAGGTATTGATTTATCAGTCATATTTCTTTTATAAAAAATTTCACCTATTTTAAAATAATACTCACCATAATCTGGACGAAGTTTACTTAAAAGGATATATTCTTTCTGAGCATCTTCAAGATGTCCAAAATACTCCAGCAATCCTGCAAGTCTTGCCCTTACTTTCTCTTCTGGTACCTCATTAGAAAACTTTCCCAGTTTTGAAATATATCTGCATTCTACCAGACTTAAATCATATCTTTTATCTTTAAAGTAAGCCTCAGCCAGAAGCCAGTGTGCTTCAAGGTTATTAGCATTTTTAGAAAGAATTACTTTAAGAACATTTATTGCCTGTTTTACATTGCCAGATTCAATCATTCCTCTTATTTGATTTATATGTTTAGGAGTTACAAATATCCGAATAACAAAAAAGATAAAGAATGCCGAACCTGCAACAAGTGCAAGAACAAGCAAAAGATCAATCATCTTTTAACCCTCCATATCTTCTTTATCTTCAAAAAGATGTCCCTGCAAAATCTCCTTTTTAAATATAGTCCCTGCTTTAAAGTATGGAACTTTTTTTCCTTCCACTTTAAATTTTTCCCTCTTTACAGGATTCCAGGCTGTTCTGTTAGAACGATCACGAACTAAAAATGTACCAAAACCTCTTATCTCTATATGATTCCCTTCTATTAAACTTTCTTTTATACATATCAAAATAGTTTCAAAGATCTTTCTTAATTGTAGGATATCTATTTGTATTCCATCTTTTTCCAACTTTTCAAAAGTTTTCTGTAATAAATCTTCCTTTCTCATATATTTCTCCTTCTATCAGCAGAGATTAATTTACACTCTGTTTTGATTTTTTTGCAATCAAACTCATTAAAGTAGATTTTTTATTGCTGGCATTATTTTTATGAATAACACCTTTTTTAACAGCCTTATCAAGCTTGGAATTTAATATGTTCATATTCTTTTTTGCCTCTTCTATATTCCCTGCCTGTAAAGCAGTTTTTACTTTTTTCATCCAGGTTTTAATCTCTCTTTTAATACTTCTATTATAAGAAGTTTTCTTTTTAATCTGTCGTTCTCTTTTTAAAACAGATTTACTTTTCTTTTTTAATGTGGTAGCCACTGATCTTCTCCTTTTATTTTATAATTTTTTTAAAATTAGGATCTCTTCTAAATATAACAAAATCTTTGTCCTCTCTGGCTTTATTTTTTAATGAAGGATCAAGACTAACAGCCTCTTTTAACCATTTTAAACTATTATTACGATCCTTCAAAAATGCATAGCAGCATGCAAGATTATACACTGCTTCTTTAAAATTTGATCTCTTTTCTATTGCTTTATGATAAGCAAACAACGCATTTGTATAATCATCAATACAACGATAACCATTTGCCATATTATACCATGCTTCTGGATAATCAGGGTTAAGTTCTACTACTTTTCTATAATAATCTATTGCTTCCTTATACTTAGAAACCATTGATAACGTCAATGCCAGATTCATATAAATCTGCCAGTTATCAGGTTTAAGCAAAGAAGCCTTTTTATAAGATTCAATAGCACCACCATTATCTTTTAAAAGTCTCTGTGCATTTCCAAGACCAAACCATGCTATAAAATTATCTTCTAAATTAAGAGATCTCTTATAAAGAGAGGTAGCAGCAGTCAGATTATTTAATTTAACATTAATTGAAGCAAGTCTTCTAAAAAGTTCTGCATTAGACATAATTGATAAACAATTAAAATAATAATCCATTGCTTTATTGTAATCACCTGAGATTTCATAAATTTTACCTAAGAAGAAAAGTGTTTGATAATGTTTAGGATCAAGTTTAATAGCATTTTCAAAAGCCTCAACTGATTCTTTAAAACATTTTTGTTCAAAAAGCACCATACCAAGATTATACCATGCAAAAAAATAATTTGGGTTAATATCTGTTACTTTACGAAGTAAGAGTTCTGCTTCAGAATATTGTTTTAAATTTATTTTTTCTATCGCATCATTATAAAGTTCACGGAAATCCTGTTCTGCTCTTATATTAAAAGTATTTAAACAAATCATAAAAAAGAAAAGACTCCATTTAATCATCCTTTAATTCCTGATAAATTTATTTAACTGGGACAACATTTTTTCAGCCATAATTACCGGTCCTGTTTCTTCAGGGAATCTTCTTATCACATTTAAAAAAGATTGTCTTGCTTCTTCATATCTTTTTAATTTATAAAGACAGAAAGCTTTTTCATACAAAGCCCAAGCATTTTCCCTGCGTTCTTCAGGAAATTTTATAAGTATTAAATCATAATACTCAATTGCTTTTTTGAACTTATCTGCTTTTAAAAAGAATCTTGCTGTTTCCAGAGTCTCAAGTGCTGTATTAGTTTTAATTGAGGCACCTGACATCTTATTAAAGATAGCACAACCTGTAACAAAAACAAAAAAGAATAAAATCGTTATTACTTTATTCTTCATCATCTTCATCAGCATTTGTTGCTTCTGTTGTCCCTTTTGTTGCACCTGTTCCTTCAGCATAAAATTCATCCTGTGCTGGAAGAGTTCTTCTTAATTCTTTGAGATAAGATTCCGTATCACCCATAGGTTCATAGTATTCACACTCATCCATCATACGACGTGCTGCAGTAAAATACTTATGCAGTTTTTCATTACCTAATTTTTTTTGCCATACACCTTGCTTACATTTAAGTCTTAGAAGATAAAAACCTGGTTTGTTTGGTGCAGGGACTTTAACAACAATACAATTTTGACAGTTAGCACAAAAAATTTTTTCTGTTTTTTCTACCTTTGGCATGGACAACTCCGTTTATATAAATTTAGAAATTATTTAATATATTTTTTTTGTATTGTCAAAAAAAAATTATATGCATTTTTATAAAAATCTAAAGAACAATCCTCCGGTCTTACAGAAAGATCTAAATTATAAAACCTATTATCTAACTTCAAATCCAAATCATTTAATATATTACGCAGAGTCTTTCTTCTCTTTTGAAAAAATTTTGAAACAAAACTGATAAAATCTTCAGGATTATAAGAAATCTCTTTTTTATTTAAAGGTTTTAAAAGCATAGCCTTTGAATCAACATCTGGAGAAGGAAAAAACAGATTCCTTTCTACCTTTATCAAAGGTGGTTCAATCTTATAATAAGAAGAGAAAAAAATAGTAAAAACACCATATTCTTTACTTGACGGTTCTGCTTGTGCTCTTTTTACTATCTCTTCAGGAAGAAGAACAACCAATCTTTCTATATTATCTCTAAACTCCGCTAAACGTATCAAAATCTTTACAGCAGAATTATAAGGCAGACTTGAATAGACTTTAACTTTTTCAGGGAAGTTTTCAATTTTAGCAACCTTTAAAAAATCTCCACCGATAATCTGAACATTACTAAAATCTTTAGAGTATTCATTAAGAAGTTTTAAAAATCCTCTATCTATCTCAAAGGCTGTAACAGAAGATACCCTCTCTGCAATAAGAAAAGTCATAGTTCCTATTCCTGCACCTATCTCTACAACCTTATCCTGAAGTGAAAGTTCCATTAATTTCAAAATTTGAAGAGCCTTATTTCTATCAATTAGAAAGTTTTGTCCAAAACGTTTAGTCAATCTAAGATTATAATCTTTAAGAATAGACTTTAACTGATTTATTGAAAAAAAAGAATCTTTCAACAACCTTTCTCCGAAAGCACCTTATTTATAGCCTTCCAGTAAATAGAATGTTCAACTTTTAAAACTCTTTTCTGAAGAGTTTGTGGAGTATCTTTTGGTTTTACTTTAATTTTACTCTGCATTATAACAGGTCCGTGATCATAGATCTCATCTACAAAATGTACAGTTACACCTGTTTCTTTAACACCTGCTTTAATTACAGCCTCATGAACACGAATTCCATAAAATCCCTTTCCTCCAAAAGAAGGTAAAAGAGCAGGATGAATATTTACAATTCTTCTTTTATAATGTTCCACAACCTTTGATGGAATCATTTTAATATAACCTGCAAGAACTACTAAAAAGATATTATGTTTATCTAACAGAGATATAATCTCATCTGCATTTGAAGGATCTGATAAAACATTTGTTTCAATTTTATTTTTCTTTGCTATATCAAGAGCAAAAGCATGTGGGTTATCAGATACACATAAAACTATCTTTCCTTTAAGCAAACCTAATTTTTGTCTTAAAAGAAGAGCAGAAAAGTTAGATCCTTTTCCTGAAACAAAAACTGCAATTCTTTTTTTTTCACCACAACATAATAACATCTGGTTCTCCTTTATTTTTTTCCACATGACCTATAACAAAAGGAGTCTCTTTTTCATTCTTAAGAAGAGTTAATGTTTTTTGAAGAAACTTTTCTTTTATAACAATAACAAGACCTATTCCCATATTAAAAACCCGATACATTTCTTTTTTATCCACATTTCCTTTTTTACTTATAATATCAAAAATTTCCATAGGAGTCCATCTTTTTGTATCTACAACAGCCCTTATTCCATGAGGCAATATCCTTATTATATTTCCTTTAAACCCACCACCTGTAATATGAGCCATACCTGAAATCTTTATACTGTTCTTTAAAAGCAATTGAACCTGTTTTAAATATGAACGATGTGGAACAAGTAAAATATCAGCAAGAGTTTTAGAAGAATAGATTTTTTTATTTAAGATCTTTCTTTTTTCTTTTTCATTTAAACCTTTAAAAAAAACATGTCTTACAAGTGAAAAACCATTTGTATGTAACCCTGAAGACTGAAGTCCAACAAGAACATCTCCAGGAGAGATAGAAGAACCATCAATTATATATTTTTTATCAACAGCACCTACTATTGTTCCTGCAAGATCATAATAACCCTCATTATATACACCTGGCATTTCAGCAGTCTCTCCTCCTATTAAAACACAGTTATTCTCTCTACATGCTTTTGAAAGTCCAGAGATAATCTTTTCTACAATTTTTTCTGAAAATTTTGGAAACGCAATATAATCAAGAAAGAATAACGGTTCTGCTCCCTGAACAAGTATATCATTTACGCAATGATTTACAAGATCTTCACCTGTTATTTCAATTCTATCTGCTAAAGAGGCAATTATAACTTTAGTTCCAACACCATCTGTACTTGAAACAAGGACAGGATCTTTCCACTTGTTTTTCTGAAAAGCAAAAAGTCCACCAAACGAACCAATCTCAGTCAAAACATTGGAATTAAAAGTAAGATGTGCAAGTTTAGCTATCTTTGATGTTACCTTTTCTGCGGAAGATATATTAACCCCTGATTGTTTATAGGTTAATCTTCTATTCATAAATTCTCCTGAATACTATCATAAGTTTCTTGTTATAATCCATAATATACAAGAAATAAAAGCAATTGTAAAAAGATAAATTCCAAACAACCATAGTTTATAACGTCTGATAAATTCTAAAAGAACCTTTATTGCTACAATTCCCACAATAAAAGAGACAGAAAATCCGACAATAAGATTAAAACCCAAATTAAGATCTATATTTTTTATAGATAAAAATTCAAGTAACAGAGCAAAGAAGAGGGGAACAATTCCTGTGATAAATGAAAATTCAGTTGCCTGAGATGCTGATAATCCAACAAGAAGTGCTGCTGATATAGTCCATCCTGAACGAGAAAATCCCGGTAATACAGCAATTCCCTGAAAGAGACCTATAATAAATGCTTGAGAAAAGGATGGCAAAATTTTATAATTATTAAATTTTTTAGATATCTTTTCTGCAACAATAAGAAGTATTCCTGTAAGAAAAAATCCTATAATAACAACAAAAACAGACTCAAAAACCTCTGAAAATTTATAGATTAAAAGTCCCATTATTCCTGTTGGGATAGAGACTGTAATAATCTTTAATACATAATCTGTTTCATAGTTTGAAAGATCAAAAGGTTTTTTAAAAAATCCATAAATAATATCAAAGATTTTTTTTCTGAAAAAGATAATAATGGCAACGAATGTTCCAGAATGAAGAGTTAAATCTATAAGAAGATTAGGTTGTTTTATTTTAAGGAACTGTTGAAAGATCACAAGATGTCCAGAACTACTTACAGGTAAAAATTCTGTAAGCCCCTGAATAATTGATTGAAATACAGTATAAAGGATATTCATAAAAAAGGATACTCCATTTTAAAAAGGAAATTTAAAATATCCATAGATATTTTTATTGTCAAATTCAATACATTTAAGATAGAAAATAGAAATGATAAAATATATATTTATATAGAGCATGTTACATAAAGTAATCATAAATGTTTCAGGTCGTGTTCAAGGAGTTGGATTTCGTTACTTTACACTTGAAACAGCAAGAAGAATTGAAGGTATAACAGGGTTTGTAAAAAATCTTCCGAATGGAAGTGTAGAGATAGAAGCAGAAGGAACCAAAGAAAAACTTGAAAAATTTATTGAAGAGATAAAAAAAGGTCCTCCTCTTTCTCGGATAAAAGATATTACTCTAAACTGGTTAACAATTGAAAAAAGGCAGAAAAATGATTTTACTATTGAGATATAATATTCTTTTAATAGTTTTTTCTGCTTGTTTTATTTTTGCAGAAAATATTCATGTTGTTGAAAAGGGTGATACTCTTTTTAATATATCAAAGCGATATAATGTTACTATTGATGATATTCAAAGATGGAATAATATAACTAATTACAACATAAAGTTAGGACAAAAATTGATTATACAACCTTTGACTGTAAAGAAAGTTAAATATAAAGTAAAAAGAGGCGAAACTTTATGGCGTATTGCATGGCAGAACGGTATAACAGTAAAAGAACTCTTAGATTTAAATAAGATAAAAGATATCTCATCTCTTAAAGCAGGAGAGATTATATATATTCCTGTAAAAAAAATTTCAACAGAAAAAGAAGAATGGGAAAAAAGAAATTTTAAATATACCAAAACTTATATTCCTAATTTTAAAATAAACTTACCTGTAAAAGGAAAGATTGAAGATTACAATAAAGGTGTTAGAATATTCTGTCCTGTTAACAGTGAAGTAAAGGCTGTATTAGATGGAGATGTAGAATATACAGGTATACTTACAGGTTACAGAAACATTATAATTCTTCGGCATAAAGATGAGATGTATTCTGTTTATGCTGGACTGGATAAGGTATTTGTATCTGCCGGAGATTATATAAAAGAGAATAGACCAATCGCAACAGTTGCTAAACTCAATCATTACGACACTCCTTTTCTTTATTTTGAATTTATAGTGAATGGTAAAAACATAGATGTAAAAAAACAATTTAAATAAATTTCAAAAGGAGGCTTAAAAAGATGGATTACAAATCATTTATCAGAGATGTTCCTGATTTTCCAAAGAAAGGTATTTTATTCAGAGATCTTACAACTCTATGGAAAGATGCCAAAGCATTTAATAGTTCTATAAAAAATCTTGCGAAATCTTTTAAATCCAAAAAAATATCAAAAGTTGTAGGGATTGAATCACGAGGTTTTGTTGTTGCAGCAACTTTAGCTTATATCTTAAAATGTGGTTTTGTTCCTGTAAGAAAGAAGGGAAAACTTCCTGCAGAGACTGTCTCTATATCTTATGAACTTGAATACGGAACAGATACACTATTTATACATAAAGATGCTATTTCAAAAGGTGAACGAGTATTGATAGCAGATGATTTAATAGCAACAGGTGGGACATGCAAAGCAGTTGCAGATTTAGTAGAACAACTTGGTGGTATTGTTGAAGGTTTTGCTTTTCTTGTAGAACTCTCAGATTTAAAAGGTCGTGAAAAACTTCAAACAACAAAACCTGTAATATCTTTAATTACTTATTGATCTTTTTAAATTTAAGTGCTTCTGAAACAAATCTGGCAAATATCGGATGTGGTTTAAGAGGTCTTGAAAGAAATTCAGGATGAAATTGAACTGCAATAAAAAAAGGATGCGAAGGTAATTCTATAATCTCAACAAGATCTCGTTCTGGATTAACTCCAGATATTATAAGCCCTGATTTTTCAAAAAGAGTTCTATATTTATTATTTACTTCATAACGATGACGATGTCTTTCATAGATAATGTCCTGTTTATATATATCATAAGCAAGTGTATCTTTTTTCAATTTGCACGCAAATCTTCCAAGTCTTAAAGTCCCGCCATAATTTTCAATATAATCTCTATCTTTCATCAAAAGAACTACAGGTTCTTGAGTCTCTGGTTCTATTTCAGTACTGTTTGCATCTTCAAGTTTCAAAACATTACGACAGTATTCTATTATTGCAACCTGAAGTCCAAGACAGATACCAAAAAAAGGGATTTTATTTTCTCTACTGAATTTTGCTGTAAAGATTTTACCAGAAATTCCTCTTTCTCCAAACCCCCCAGGAATAAGAATACCATCAACAGATTTTAAAAACTTAACATGTTCTCCTGATTCTATCTTTTCTGCAGAGATCCATTCCAGTTCAACCCTGCAATTGTTTGCAACACCTGCATGTTTAAATGCT
>Ga0272448_1004416_pt1 | contig 16039 bp, 10 predicted proteins | sample YNPCB0191_FD_202220 | JGI IMG/M metagenome (GOLD analysis project Ga0272448, IMG submission 202220) | Hot spring sediment microbial communities from Yellowstone National Park, WY, United States - YNP-CB-019-1 | ecosystem: Environmental > Aquatic > Thermal springs > Hot (42-90C) > Sediment...
AGCCGCGCCGCCAATTTGTCTGCGTCCGCGTGCTCCGGAAACGCTGCGGCAAAGCACAAGTTGACGCCCAGCAATCGCAGCCGCCTGCCCGCACCGTCAACGAAGTGCCCGTCCTTGACTCGGACGAACCCGTTCTTGCCCGCCGGACGGTCGTTCATCCACGACATATCCGTCGCGTCGTGTTTCGCGTCGAGCGTATTTATGGAAAATGCGAACATGTCGCCGGCTGCGCCGGCCGATATTGCACTCGGAATCAGAATCAGCGACAATGCCAGCGTGCCTACCAATGCCCTCATCGTGCTCCCAACTGCCCTTGTCATGCGTTCCTCATCGTTGAATGCGACGCAGGCCCGCCGCTTCCCTCCCATCAAACGAGGAATGCCGACGATCAATAGCGAAGCAGTACGCGTTACGATCGGGAGGTTGTTTTGGGACACATCATAGGTATAGCGACCTGGAACTACCACGAGGGCACGCTCGCGCAGCGCATCGAAAAGTTCGCCCGGATGGGTTACAACGCAGTAAGTCTTAGCGCTGCGGACGCCCGTGCGCTTGCCAAAGGCGAGACCCCCGACGTCGAAGCCGCCATCTTTAGGCACGGACTAACCGTCACCATTCACGCCGGATTCGCCCCCAAGGGCGAACCGCTGCCGCTCGACGCGATCCTGAAGGATTTCGCCTTCTTTGCCCGGTGGCACGAACACACCGGCGCGCTTGCCAGCATCAATTACGACGCGGCGAAGATGCAAACGGGTGACGGGAAGTGGGAGTTTCAATCTAAGGCTATGGCGCGCGCACTGGGCGACATGCTTGCGACGTTGGACGGGGCGGATTTCAGTATTGGCGTTGAGGACTGGCCTCGAGATGCGGAACAGTCCGCCTTCGTGGATGGTCTTCGCGGCAGCGAGCGCTACGGCGTGCTGATAGACCTCGGCCACCTCAACATGCGGATTCCCAAGCCGGCAGGCGACGGCAGTTTTTCCATCGACGCCGCCCGCGAGTATCTCGAAAGGTTCGATCTCCCCGTCAACGAGCTGCACGTCCACAACAACGACGGCAAGCACGATCTTCACGCCCCGCCTACGACCGGCACGGCAGACATGGCGGCGCTGGCAAAGTTGCTGATCCAAAAAGGCGTCAACTGCGTCTCCACGATCGAGATCGTGCCCGCCTGGTGCGGCCTCACCGAAGACCAGGGGCTCCAGGCCGCTCGCGAAGCCCTCGACTTCTGGCGCGGCGTCTTCGTGGAACCGCATGACCTTGGGGCATGATCGCCCGGCATATCCATGTGCCCTTGATCTTGATCGTCCGGCACATCCTTATGTCTTGTTCGTCCGGCACACCATGTGCCTCGTTCGTCCGGCACATCCGTGTGCCGGACGCGCGTTCCCCGGACATCCATGTCCGCGCCGCATCCGTCCCTACTTCGGCATCAGCCACGCGCCCGTCCGAGTGCCAATCCATAGCCCCTCTTCGCGCGCGCACAGCGCCTGAGCCTCCGTGACACGTGCATCGAGCTTGGTGATCGCACCGTCCGGAGCGATTCGGTAGACGGCCGCGCGCGTGGCAACAAGCAGGCTGCCCGACGGTTCCGCCTTCAGGTCGGTTATCTCCGGCCCCTCGATATTCGGAACGTGAACCCAGCCACTGCCTTTCTTCGCAAACAGCCCACCGACGAACGTCCCGGCGTAGAGCGTCCCGCCCGCCCGTGCGATGCACCTCACCCAATCGTCGCCAAGCCCGTTCCTCTCATCGTGCATGCGAATCGTTCCGCCCGACCGGTCCACCTCCGCAAGTCCCCGCCCCTGTGTACCGATCCAGATCGTGTTGGCTTCAGGCAGAATGGCCGTGATCTCGATCCCCTGAAGCTCGGAGTGCTTGAGGTGATGCGTCCACGTCTTGCCGTCGAACTCGCTCCACCCGCCCCACTGGCCGACGTAGATCCGTCTGCCGTCCGAGGCGAGCGCGTAGACCTGCTTGCGCGGCAGGTCGCCAAACACGTCAAGCGTCCACCTGTCACCGTCCAGCCGGTCGACCTTGCCGTCGGTCTGCCGAACGTAGAGCGAACCGTCGAACTCCACCATTTGTCTTGGAGCATCGGATGATATGACCGGCACCGACAGGTGACTCCACTTGCCGGCAGTTCGCACAATAAGCCCATCTTCGAGAGTGCTGAAGTAGACGCTGCCCCGATACGAGGCAATGCACTGGATATTGTGGCTATACGGTTCGTCGGGCTGCACGAAGTGGGTCCACCCTTTGTCATCGTAACGCCACAGCCCGTCGCGCCGCGTGCCGATCCACAGTTCGCGTCCATCTGAAGCCAAGGCAGTGATGTCTCGCGCTTTCTCCGGCAGGCCGACTTCCATGCGCGCCCATTTGCCCTTTGCGTATTCGTATAACCCATCGCCGAACAGAGCTGCGATCTCGCGCGTCCCGCCGCGGCATCGCGTCACGATGTGCGTGCCCGCGACGTTAGGCGGAGGAGGCGCCGGCCTATCGGGCAGCACGGTTTTGCACGGGACCGACGGGCCGATAGTCCACTTGCCGTTCGACCACACGGCCGACGCCCGCGCGTAGAAGACGACCTGCACGGAATCGTCGAGGATCCTGATCTGGGCCGACTCGTTGGACGGCAGACCATCCACCACGGTGAACTTCGTCCAGGAGCCGTTTGCGTCCCGCTTCAGAACACCGCCGCGAGTCGCAACCCACAGAGCGCCGTCATCTGCAAACGACATGTCCATCGCATAGCGCGTGCTGGTGAATAAAACCGGCTCGCCGGCCACTGCTCCCGCCCCGCATCCCAGCAGCCCAATAGCGATCAGTCGCCAACTCATTGCGCCCTCACGTAAGCGGTGATTTCAGATCGATTATGCGCGTTGTCGAGCAAGACGAAGGCCACTGCGAATCCCCCGGCTGCGTAATCGTCGGGAACTTCAACGACGGCGTAGAACCTGCCGTGCTCGGCAGCCGCCCTCATATCTACGCGCTTACCCCACGGCATGAGCGCTGTCACCCTGGCCGTATCCTCGCTCGCCGCGACGTCCAGTCTGAGCCGGTTCGACCATTCCACGAACGCAGCGCCTGCCGTGCCTTTCGGTGGGGTCAGATCGACGTTGTAAGGCAGGGTCATCTGCTTGGTCGTGCCGTCCTTGAGAACGACGGTCACCGAAATCAGATACTGCCCCTCCAGCATATACGTCGGGATGTCGAACCTGGCCTCCCACCGGCCTCGTTCGGCGATGTATTCGAGTGTCTTGATCTCGCCGTCCGGCATGAGCGCGATCACCCGCAGCGCGTCCGCGGGAGCATTTACCGAAATCAGCGGGTCGCCTCCAAGCCGTGCCGAGTATCGCATGTCCTTCAGCCGGGAGTTCAGCTTGGCGTTGATCTCCTCGTTTTTCTTGTCCAACTCGGCCGCTTTCGCATCATCGCCGATCGACCGAGCCGACTTCGCCTGTCTTGCAAGTGCCATCGATTCGAGCTTGAGCTCAACGGCCTCATCAAGCAGCGCGCCGTATCTGCTCATTGCGTCACGGTTCTTCGACCACGTCTTGAACGCGGCGACCTCCGGAAGCGTGTTGAGCTGATCGTAGCGCGCCTTGAGCCGCACCAGCCTCGACTTGTTCGCAGTCTCCCTGGAAAGCTCGGCGTTCAGTTGACCGACTATCGGCTCCAGCGCATACCAGAGCGATTCCGGATGCGATTGCTTCATCGCCTCCTGCATCGAGATCCCCGCATAGCGCTCGACCCGATCCAGACTCGCTCGCAGTCGAGCTATTTCTTTGACATCGGGACGCGCCTGAGCATTCGCGTTGAGAAGTTCCAACGCCAGATCCGCTATCGTGTAGGAGGCACGCTTGGCGAACTCCTCTTGCGGGTTCAACCCCGCCAGCTTGCAGGCGGCATCGTACCGTGAGCGAAGCGCGCCAAGCTGCTTCTCGCTGTAGTTGCCGGCGGCCACTGCGTCGAACAGCTTGTTCTCCAGAGCCCATGCAGACGAGCTGGCTCGCTCACTAGCGACCCGGGTCTGCGCTTCCTTGACAAACTGCGCGGACGGCTGACCGGTAAGCTTCTCCAGTCGTGCAAGTCTGGCTTTGATCTCCGCGACGGACTTCGCGTTGGGCTTTGCGGCGCTGGTCTGCCACACCAATTCCATCGACGCCTGTCTCATTTCATAGACGTAGGCATTGTGCAGCAGATCTGCCGCATCGAGACCGGAGTAAGCGCAGAGCCTGTCGAGTTGGGCGCGCATGTCGGCAATCTTGGCTGTGGACGCCCCGCCGCGCACTTGGGCGTTTGCAACCTGATGCGCGGTGTAGCCGGCCTCGCTTTCCACGCGTCTCGCCAACTCCGCCTGCCGGCTCTGCATTCGCAGCAAATCCGTTTGTGAAAGCTGGACGGGTTGTCCGCTCCTGATACCCTTGACGGTCGCATCGATCAACTCCCAGGCGCGATAACTCTCGTAGCGTTCACCGGCGTCGCGCAGCGCCTTGCTCGGGTCAATGCCGGATAGTTCGCCCAAACGTGAGATACGCGTCCTAAGCGCGTCGATCCTGACTACGTCAGGGGTGTCGCGATCCTGCTCGCGAGCCACAAAACTGGCCAACTCCTCCATCGCTCTGCCGGCGGAGTCGCGCAGTGAACCGCTCTTCCAATCGAGTTCGACACCGAACACGCTGGTCATACGGCGGCCGATCAACCGGTACTCCGCGGAGTCTTCCTTTCCGGCAGCGACAATCTCGGCCAACCGCGCGGCCATATCCCACTGCAGATAGCTCAACTCTTCTTTCGGATCGAGCCCTATGCTCTTGCACAGGTCGTTGAAGCGCCGCACGAGCGGCATCACGACCGAGTCCGGCTTGTTCTCTCTTATGGCCTTCTCCAGCGGCACGCGAATCGCGTTCATCTTCTCGGCATTCTGCTGGCGCCTGTATTCCTTCATCTCCTCTTTGGGCACCGCCAGCCACGACGTATACTTGCTCGGCATACCATACCGCTTGCTGATCTCGATAACCGCCGCCCGATTGCGCCTGACCGTGCCTAACTGCTGAATTCTCGCCGCCGCCCACAGCTTCGATGCCGGATTGTCCGGCTCGGCAGCCGACCCGAACGTGACAGGCGCGCGATACGTCACATATCCGCTCGGCGACCTGCCCCGCAGAGTAACCACAGCCTTCCCGCCGCTAGTATACCGCCCGCACACGGTGATGGGACCGAACGCCTTCGTTCGCGCAAAGCGAGTGCGAGTCACCTCGCGCGTCTTGACACCCTCTATGGTCACCGTCGCATCGGTCAGCGAGTGGTCCGGCATCAGCGCGAGCGCGAAGAAACCCGCCGCCCCACCCGACCGCGCCGCATACAGCGAAGCCTGCATCTTCGCCGGCTTGCGGTCGATCCGAACGTTGAGGTCCTTCGGCGGCCGATACTCCTCCCCGCACAGATCGATCTCATAGCCGGACGCGTCACGCCGCACCGGAATGCCGTAGTTGGTGGACACTTTCGCGATCGACGGATCGGGCTTCACGCGAATCTTCACATCGATGGAATCGAGCGGGTCGAGCGCGGACTTGTCGTGGATCGGCAGGCTGTAGGTCGCCGCGCCGCCGTCCGAGCGCAGCACCTGAACGATGTGGATCTCGACTCTGAGGTCCGCGTTGGGCATCACCGGGAATATCCGCGCGCGGAAGGTGTTCTTGCCAGCCATCTCGACCAACGCAGGATCGCGACGCCAGGTCTGAACGATTTTCTCATAGATCCTCTTCGCCTGGGCCTTTTCGACGATCCGCGCGACCACTTTCTCCTCGCCCGCCCAATACGCGAAGTAGGTCGCAACCGCGCCCGGCGGCAGCTCGTAGATGAACTCCGCCTCCATCTGCTCTGAGGACTCGTTCTGAAAAGTCAGGCTCAGCGCGGCAAACGCAAACTGGCCGGCAACCGTCGCGTCGGCCTTCATCGAGCGCGTCCACAGCGGCATCGAGCCGCCGCCCTTCGGTTTGAGCAGCACGCCCGCCGACGCGGACGGCGCAACCACAGCCGCAGCGATCATCAACAGCACTGCCAGTTTCGCAGCACGCAACATTATCGCCCCCTTACGGTGAAGAGACGGTTCGCCGCTCCGAAGAGTTCCCCGCAGGTTCTAGTCTGGGCAAAAGTATCGGGACACACCCGATGGAGCCGGATGTGTCCCGATCAGCTAGTGATTGTGCATCAGGCATCTAGAAGCTGATGCTGATGCCAACGTTCGTCGTGGTGTGATCCTTGGCAAAGCCCACGCCGGCACCAACGGATATGTTGCTCTCCGGCACGTTGGCCTTGATACCCAAGGCAAGCGCACTCTCCGAGTTGTAGTTGCCATATCCAAGACCCACGGAGTAGTTCTTCCCGGGGATAGGATTCGGAATGGCAGCCAGGGCCGCGATAGAGGCAATGCCCGAGCTGAGAGTGGTCTCGAGCGCATCGAGCTGGCTCTTGTTCACCGCATCGTAAGGCGCGATGCCATTCGCCACGCCGTGCACCCGTGCGGGACCGCCCGTTACCGTGTTCTCAAACGTCGCCCCGTTATCCGCCAGGGTCAGCGTGGTCGACGTGGTTCCACCGGAGATTACGGTGTTGGTCTCGTTGATCCAGATACCGTGCGGACCGGAACCGGCGTTGGCCGTAAGGCTGGCCTCGTATCCAGTGCTGCTGATAGCGAGCCCGGCATTGTCATTGCCCAGGTCGACTCTACCAGCACTGCTGATAGCAAGCCCGGCATTCGCGTTGCCGGCGAAAACTTGCCCATTGTTCACCGCAACGCTCTGGGTACCATTGGCGCTGATTAAGCGCGAGCTTGTCCCGTCGACGACCACCTGATTGCCTGTACCGTTGCCGGACCATATCGTCGCACCGTTGTTGACAGTCGCGCCGCCGTCCAGTGTCGTGAATCCGTCAACGTCCAGTGTGTCATGGAGCGTCGTCGCGCCGTCGACATCCAAAGTAGAGTTCAGAGTCGTCGCGCCGTCGACATACAAAGTGGAGTTCAGGGTCGTAGCGCCATCAACCTCCAAAGTGCCATCGATCATCGTTGCGCCGGTGATCTCCGCTCCCGAATCGTCGAGGATCAGCTCGGTGGAGGAGGTTCCACCGGAAAGGATTGTCTGAGTCTGGCCAACTGTGAGGCCGTGAGCTACACCGGCATTGGTGTTCACGAGCAGACTTGCCGAGGTAGGACTCAGGCTCAGCGCTGTGTGAGCATTCGCCGCAGAGCCGTCGTTGTCCGACACCAGTTGAACGGCGTTCGTAGCGTTCGTAAGGGAGAAACCGCTGGTCGTATTACCCAGACTGACGTTTCCAGCACTGTTGACAGCAAGCCCGGCATTCGCGTTGCCGGCGAAAACTTGCCCATTGTTCACCGCAACGCTCTGGGTACCATTGGCGCTGATTAAGCGTGAGCTTGTCCCGTCGACGACCACCTGATTGCCTGTACCGTTGCCGGACCATATCGTCGCACCGTTGTTGACAGTCGCGCCGCCGTTCGCCGTCAGCTGTCCGGTCAGGGTCGTGTCCCCAGCCACGCTCAGGTCACCGCCAACGCTGGCATCGTTAACCACATTGGCCGAATCCAAAGTCGCAAGACCGCTCGTCGTCAGAGTCGTCAACTGAGTGTCCCCAGTCACGCTCAGGTCGCCGGTCACGTCCAGGTCACCGCCCACGCTGGCATCGTTAACCACATTGGCGGAATCCAAAGTCGCAAGACCGCTCGTCGTCAGAGTCGTCAACTGAGTGTCCCCAGCCACGCTCAGGTCACCGGTCACGTCCAAGTCACCGCCAACGCTCGCATCGTTGGTGACAGCAGCCGAGTCCAAAGACGCCAAGCCGCTCGTCGTCAGGGTCGTCAACTGAGTGTCCCCAGCCACGCTCAGGTCGCCGGTCACGTCCAGGTCGCCGCCGACGCTCGCATCGTTAACCACATTGGCCGAGTCCAAAGACGCCAAGCCGCTCGTCGTCAGGGTCGTCAACTGAGTGTCCCCAGCCACGCTCAGGTCGCCGGTCACGTCCAGGTCGCCGCCGACGCTCGCATCGTTAACCACATTGGCCGAGTCCAAAGACGCCAAGCCGGTCGTCGTCAGAGTCGTCAACTGAGTGTCCCCAGTCACGCTCAGGTCGCCGGTCACGTCCAGGTCACCGCCAACGCTAGCATCGTTAACCACATTGGCGGAATCCAAAGTCGCCAAGCCGGTCGTCGTCAGAGTCGTCAACTGAGTGTCCCCAGTCACGCTCAGGTCGCCGGTCACGTCCAGGTCACCGCCAACGCTAGCATCGTTAACCACATTGGCGGAATCCAAAGTCGCCAAGCCGGTCGTCGTTACCGTCGTCAACTGAGTGTCCCCAGCCACGCCCAGGTTCCCAGTAACACCGAGGTCACCGCCGACGCTCGCGTCGTTAACCACATTGGCGGAATCCAAAGTCGCAAGACCGCTCGTCGTTACCGTCGTCAACTGAGTGTCCCCAGCCACGCTCAGGTCGCCGGTCACGTCCAAGTCACCGCCGACGCTCGCATCGTTGGTGACAGCAGCCGAGTCCAAAGACGCCAAGCCGCTCGTCGTCAGAGTCGTCAACTGAGTGTCCCCAGTCACGCTCAGGTCGCCGGTCACGTCCAGGTCGCCGCCGACGCTAGCATCGTTGGTGACAGCAGCCGAGTCCAAAGACGCCAAGCCGCTCGTCGTCAAGGTAGTGACACCGGACACTGCGCCGGCGTTCGTTATGCCGCCGCTCAAGGCATCCAGGCCGTTGCCCGTGATTGCACCGGCCGTACCCAGGTTGCCCGCGGCATCGATCACCACGCCATTGATGTTCGTCCCACCGGTGATGTTCACGCCGCCGGTGATGTTCGCGCCGCCGGTGCCGGTAATCACACCCGCACCCGCGTCCAAACCAACACCTGTGATGGCGCCGCTGGCGTTGATCGTCGTCGCCCCCGATATCGCCCCGGCATTCGTGATTCCGCCGCTCGAGGCATCGAGGCCGTTACCCGTGATCGCGCCGGTCGCACTCAGCGTGCCGGCAACTGACGTGTTGCCCAAGGCGTCGATCGTCGTGCCGTTGATGTTAGTCGCACCGGTGATGGTAGTCGCGCCGGTGATGTTCGTGTTGATGCCGACGATGTTCACGTCACCAACCGGACCGCCCCCGGTGGCATCAATAGTGATTACTGCATTGCCGGAACTGACTCCGACCGCGCCGCCGGTGGAATCGTAGTCCCACGCGCTGCTCGCATCGTCTACTGTGATAGACTGGGCCTGAACCGCGACCTGAGAAAACGCCGCAACGCAGGCCAGAGCAATCAGGATACAAAACATTCGGCTTTTCACAATTGCCATTTCAGTCTCCTCCTGTGCTTAACTTGATTGTAGCGGTTGCACCTACGAGGCACAGCCTCCCCTCCTGCCGCACCCCGCTACCCGGGCACGGTCGGACTGCCGCTGTTGCATGTCGGAAGCCGGGCGCGACAGCGCCGGCAGACCGCAATGTGCATGACCGTTCACCTCCGTGTGGAATTGTCGGAATTGCGACTCGCCTACTGTACTACTTCTTTCTTGATTACAATGCATCCCGATCCTGCAGGCATAAGAAAGACCGTTACAGGCCCTCCGTCGAGTATTACGATATCTTTGCCCAGCGTTCCCTTGCGCTTGAGGTTCTTGAGTATCTTGGTCTCCACTTCGGATACAGGCTTTGGCACATACTCAACGGTGTCGTAAACCGCGCTCGCCAGTCCGTTAGTGGTCGGCGCAAAACTGGCGCTGGCATATCTGGGCGGCGTGTTGTTGCCCTCCAAGCCAAGCGAGACGGAGAATATGGACTGGTCCGGCTGCTTCGGAGGAAGGAACAAAAACGCCGAACTCTTGGCATTGGCGGTCAGAAACGTCACAACCTGATTGATTCGGCTCGCGCATGCCAGCACCCCGGCCTTGACCGCAGCCTGAGTCACCGCGTTTACGCTCGGTGCAGTCGCGGCCGCGGGCGCTGCAGGCCGCGCTGCCGGCCTAGGCTGTGACGGCTTCGGAGCAGCAGGACTCGTAGGCGCCGCAGGAGCAGGCGTCGCAGGAGCAGGCGTTGCGCCCGCTGTTGGCTGATTGGTCTTTGTGTCCTCCGCTCCCGGCACCGGCAGCACCGCCGCAGTGAGACAGACAATGAACAACAACACGAGCGCAAATCTGCGTAAACTGGAGAGAGAGTTGAGTACAAGCATATCCTTCCGCCTATAGAGATGGTGTAACGGGTCTTTGTGCGGCTGCCGGCTATTGCCGCGCCCCGGGTCGAACCCCCACGGCGCACAGGCAGCATCACAGGCTTTTGCCCTCCATAGCATCAGAGCCCGCACGGCACCGCCGTGTTAGTGCCTAAAGCATAACCCAGCCTGAACATTATGTCAAGTCGCATTGTTCACGAAATCTCTGTGTTGTTAGTTCGACACCGCCCGGCTGCTATTCCTCCCAAAGGTTTGGCGCAAGCCGAGCGGTCTGTCGGTGCGAAGACGGCGACGGCAAACGCACCGAATGCGGTGCAGCTCCTGCGGTATGCTGAGACGCGGGCGGGAAGTCTGCCTACGTTAGCGGCGGAATCAGAACAGCGTTGTCGATGAGGCGCGTTGTGCCAATGCGGACGGCAAGAAGCACGACCGCGGGCTTTTCGATCCTTTCGACGGCAAGCAGTGTTTCGGCATCGACGACCACGGCGTAGTCGGTCTCCGCGAGCGGTTCGGAGTCGAGCACCGCCCGTACGAGGCACTGAATGGCTGCGGCGCTGCGCTCGCCTGAGTCGAAAGCGGAGTTCGCTTCGGCAAGAGACTTGCTCAGAACGAGGGCGGCGCGGCGTTCCTCGGCGTTGAGGTAGCGGTTGCGCGACGAGAGCGCCAGCCCGTCAGGTTCGCGCACGATGTCGACGGGCACGATCTGAAGCGGCAGGTCGAAATCCCGCACCATCTTGCGGATCACTAGAAGCTGCTGGTAGTCTTTTTGGCCGAAGTAGGCGCAGTCGGGTCGAAAGATGTTGAAGAGTTTTAGGCACACGGTAGCGACTCCGCGAAAATGGCCAGGCCGGAACTCGCCTTCGAGCATCTCCGTAACGCCGCCGATCTCGACCCACGCGGCGAATCCTGCCGGATACATTTCCTCGGCGTCGGGCGCAAAGACCAGATCTACGCCGGCTTCACGGCACATTCGCGAGTCGGCTTCGAGCGTGCGCGGATAGCGGGCGAAATCCTCCGACGGGCCGAATTGGGTCGGATTAACGAAGATACTCACGCCGACGAACCCGCACTCGTCGCGGGCTCGGCGGACGAGCGCGAGGTGGCCTTCGTGCAGCGCGCCCATCGTAGGCACGAGGCCGACGGTCTTGCCGTCACGCCGGGCTGCGGCAGTTGCTTCGCGGACTTCCGAGATGGTGTTGACAAGCTTCAAGTCGGTCTCCTAAAGTTTCCGGCGCTCGCGCGGCAACCGCTTACCCTGCGACGCAGCCGTGTCGGTATTGGGCGACGTGGGGCGGCCATAGCCGTAATGCTCGATGTGGTCCGGCCTGAGGCAGTCGGTGTCGAAGAATACGATCCGCATTACTTCCTCTCGGGGTAGCGGCGCTCCTTGACGTCCGCGTTGTACGCCTTGAACGCGTCCAGCGTGATTCCGCGGAGGTCGGCGTATTGCTTGACGAAGGATGGGACATGGCCGTCGTAGAGGCCGAGGATGTCGTGGCTGACGAGAACGTGGCCGTCGCAGTCGGGCCCCGCGCCGATGCCTATCGTCGGAACGGCAAGTGCGGCTGTGATCTCCCTGGCGAGCGCGGCGGGGATCGCCTCCAGCACGACGGCGAACACGCCCGCATCCTGCAGGGCCATCGCTTCGAGCCGGATACGCTCGGCGTTTTCGGCGTCCTTGCCCTGCATCTTGTAGCCGCCGAACTGGTGAACCGACTGCGGTGTCAGGCCGACATGCCCCATAACGGGAATGCCGATATCGACGATGCGGCGGATAGTGCCGAGAATGTGGTCGCTGCCTTCCATCTTCACCGCCTGCGCTCCGCCTTCTCGGATCAGCCGACCGGCGTTGCGTATTGCCTCTTGCTCGTTAACCTGGAACGAAAGAAACGGCATGTCCGACACCACAAGCGCCCGCGACGCTCCCCGGGCGACGGCAGCGGTGTGGCGGACCATATCCTCCATAGTGACGTGAAGGGTATCGTCGTAGCCGAGCACGACCATCCCCAGCGAATCACCGACCAGCAAGACGTCGATGCCGGCCTCGTCGGCGAGCTTGGCCCACGGATAGCCGTAGGCGGTTATCATTGATATCTTCTCGCCGCGAGCCTTCATCTCCATCAGGCTCGGTGCAGTGACTCTTTGCTTGTCCATAGCTTGCCCCTCACCCCGACCCTCTCCCCCAGGAGAGGGAGGCTCTACTCTGCGCTTAGCGGCTTGAGTGCCGATCCAGTATACCACCCAAACAGGCTTGAAAGAAATGCCACGTTGCCGCCGAACAGCAACACCTGCTTCATCGCCGCCGGTTCATACATCAGCGCCGCAAGGAACACAACGCCGATCACTAGACCGAACACCGTCAACACCGACTTTGAAAGCGACCCCTGCAGCGCGCCGACGATCACGTAGAATGCTGCCGCCCCAAGAAAGAAGAAACCGGAGCCAATCAGCAGGATCAACCCGACCGGCACGGCAACCCAACCGCTGCTGTTGTCGAACACGAGCTCATCATCGGGACGACGCAGCAGGCCGTTGACGCTCAGCAAACCGCCGCCGATAGCCGATGCCAACGCGATAAAGATAACGAGATTCCAGCTCCACATCGATATCTGCGGGACGTATGTCGCAAGCCACGCAATCGGTGTACCGGGATAAACCTTTATCAGAAAGATGATAAAGAATGCGACGCTCCACCCGATCGCGTTTGTCACGCGCGTTCTGACGGGGTCGGAAACCGCCTCGTAACGCTGTTGCGCCCTTATGCGTCGGCCCATGAGGTCGAGCATCTTGCGCTGGCTCTCGGAGTCGGTCGGGTCAAACTGGACGGCGTAGGTGTAGCGCTTGATGGCGGCGTCGATCTTGCCCTGGGCGCGGTAGATGTCGCCAAGCATCGCGTTCGCGCGAGCGTTTCGAGGGTCCATCGCGATCGCCTGTTTGCAGAGGTCGGCAGCACTGTTGAGCCGCTTGCTTATGAACGCAAATTGCGCGTCTTTTAGAAGCTGCGACACGTTGCGCGGCGCATGCGGAGGCGGGGTTGCGGCGCTGCGAGGTGCGGCCGTCCCGCCCGACTGCGTTTGCCGGCGGGCAGCGGCGCGTTTGGCGCGGATCATTTCGTCGAGTTCGAGGCTCTCGTCGTAGGACTTGCGACGCGCGCTGTCTTTAAGGACTTCATACGCCTGGTTGATCTGAAGAAACAGCCGATGCGATGCTGCCTTGTCCGCTGCGACGTCGGGATGGTATTTGCGGACAAGTTCGCGATAGCGCCGCTTGATCTGCGCCGGAGTCGCGTTTCTCGGAAGCCCGAGGATTTCGTAGTGGGTGCGTGTAGTTCTCATTGATCCACCGCCCCCAGCAGGCCGCTGTAGAACTTTTGCCAGAAACCTACCACCATAGAGCCGACGATGATTCCGGCTATCAGGATCATCACCACAAACAGCGCGATGCCGATCTTGTGGATCGACGCATCGACCTCGCTGTCCATGTACTCGGTCGCCTTCTGCAAAGTGGCGTCCATATCACCGGAACGTTCGCCGACAGCAAGCATATCGAGAACCATCGGCGAGATCACGCGTGTTCGGGTGAGCGATTCGGTCAGTCCCCGGCCCGATTGCAGGGCGGGGATCGCGTACTTGATCGACCTGCCCACGTAGAGGTTGGCGCAGGCGTCCGCGGCGATGTCCACGCCATCCGCCATCGACACGCCCGCTGCGTAAAGCACGGCCAGGGCATTGCTGAATCGCGAGAGCGCGATCTTGCGGGCGTTGCCGCCTACGATGGGAATATGGACTTTAATGGTATCCCAGACAAGCCGGGGAACGTCGAACTGGAATACGAGCTTGAGAACAATGACGGTCCCGACCACCCAGGCGATCCCCCACAGAATCGGCGGACCTGCGATCGTGATGAACGGCGCGAACCCTTCCTTAACCAGCGTCGGCAGGACGGGCACGCAGACAAACGCCAGCCAGGCAAAGATTAGGATGACGAGGGGATATATGAGCGCTTTTGCAATCAGCGCGCGAATCTTGAGTTCGTACTCCAGATAAGCTGCGATCCGGTCGATCATGCGCTCGAGCAGTCCGCCGCTTTCGCCAGCGCGAACCAGTGCGGTCTGCAGGCGGCTGAAGACCTTCGGATAGCGCATCATCGTGCCGGACATCGGACCGCCGCGCGAGACGTTTTCGCGCATCTCTGCAATGATGACCCCGAACCGGCCGCGAGTGCGGCTGCCCAGACTGCGAAGCGACTCAGAAAGCGACATCCCCGCGGCGAGCATCGTGGCGAGCTGGCGATAGAAGAGGGCGAGCATCCTCAAATTGACGCCCGTCCAGATGGGATAGATCAGATAGCGCGCGAACGCGTTCCCCGCCTCTCCATGCTCGGTCGGGGTTTCACCAGCACGGCGAGCGCGCGCCTCTCGAATCTCCATCGGCAGGTGCCCGAGCTCGCGAACCGCGCCGGCGGCGGCGTGTTGATCGGGCGCTTCAACCGTCCCGGTTACCGTCTCTCCGTTTCTGTCCTTGGCTTTATAGTTGTAGAGCGGCATGGCCTAGAAATCCAGTCCAAACACCTTTGGAAGTCTGTAGAAGTAGGTGTAGGCAAAGATGATCGCCGCGATCCCGCCGGCGAGTATCTGGCAGGCGATGAAAAGGCTCGCCGAAAACATGTGGCCGACAGACCTGCAGTGCTCAGCGCGCTCATCGTAGATACGCGCGAGCTGCCCAAGGGCGTCGGGCAGTCGACCCGCCTTCTCTCCAACATCGGCCATTCCCACGTCCTCTACTCCGAACAATCCGACGGCCTGCAGCAAGTCTGATGCGCGCTCGACGCGTCCGCCTTGTGTTCGGGCCTGCTTAAGTCTTCGCGCGACCTCATTGTTTTTCACCGTCAGGCTTGCCGCGTCCCAGGCCGCTCCGGGGCTGATTCCCGCGGCATAGAGAACCTCCAGCACGTGCAGAAAACGAGCCAGCGACCTGTACTTGTGCAGGTTTCCCCAAACCGGCACAAGGAGCAGCAAGGCATCCAGCGCGGCGCGGACGCTCGGTATTCGCTTGATCATGGTCCACACCACAAAAAGCGCCGAGACGGCAATGCCTAGCGGAATCATCTTCACGATGATAGCGGTGATGTTGCCGATCATCTGGGGCAGCGTGACGTTCATCCCAGGTACCCAGCGCGATATGTCGCAGATGGGCAGCACGAATATGCAAGCTACGACGGTCAACTTGGTGATAACCCAAAAGATGCCGGCAAACCTCGCGTCCTTCGCCTCTTTCTCAAACTCGGCTGCGACCTCCTCCAGCGCGGCATCGAGCCTGCCGCTCATCTCACCCGCCCAGACCGATGCCGTCGCCCACACCGGAAACACCCCCGGATGTGCGGCCATCGCGCCGGAAAGCTTCTGGCCGCTCTGGAGGGCGGCCTGCATTTGAGGCAGAACCCTAGCCAGGTGGCGGTTGCGGACAAACGGGGCCATATCGGCAAAGGATTGATACAGCGGAACGCCGGACTTTGCCAGCGCGGACGCCTGACGGAAGAACGTGGCAAGCGCGGTGAGCGGCACCACGCTCCTGATCGAGATCGGGACCCCGGCCGAACCGGCAGCGGATCTCGACGCCGCGGCAGGCGGCCGGGCGGCAGCAGTGCGGCTCGCGCGCTGCTGTTGGGTCGAGTAGACCGCTCGCGCCTGGTAGCCCATCGCGGCGAGTCTGTCTGCGACCTGGCGTTCATCGGAGGCATCCATTGCCCCGTGAACAACCCGACCGGTCTTATCGACGGCTTCGTATCTGAAGAGACTCATGG
>Ga0272448_1004420_pt1 | contig 16030 bp, 15 predicted proteins | sample YNPCB0191_FD_202220 | JGI IMG/M metagenome (GOLD analysis project Ga0272448, IMG submission 202220) | Hot spring sediment microbial communities from Yellowstone National Park, WY, United States - YNP-CB-019-1 | ecosystem: Environmental > Aquatic > Thermal springs > Hot (42-90C) > Sediment...
TGCAAAATTCGGCCATTTGGCCGTTTTTTGCAAAATCCAGGAAACATCTTGGTGGGTGCGACCTACCTCTTTTGCAATCTCTTCTTGGGTTAGCCCCTGGCTTTTAAGTTCCCATACCTTTTCCCTGAGTTCTTCCCTCTGCTTCTTCCTCAGAGGCTTTAACCACCGCCTCAAGGTTCGCTCGGGAATTCCGGTTATCTTAGAGATCTTAGTTAGGGAGATTCCCTGCTGAAAAAGCGCCTGCACTACCAGGACTTTTTCTTCTCGTTTAAGCGGCAGCCCATGACGCAGGTTCTCGGCAAATGCCCGGAGCAGAAACTCCTCCTCGGGAAACTCCTCTAATTCACATTTAATCTTTTCCTTCTTTGCCCGCTCCGCTGCCTCCAGCCGGTGAGCACCATCTAAAACCAGCCAGTTCTCTTTCCCATCCTTCCATACCTTAATCGGCGGAAACTCAACCCCATCTGCCATAAGCTCACAATACCGGGCCACTACCTCCTCATCCGTTCCGGTAATAAACCGGGGAAGCAGGTTTTGCATAACCATTACCCGATTCACCGGCAACTCAACGATTTCTCCCATAACCACCCCCTTTCTTTTTGGCTTCTAATACCTCCTGCCAGTTTACCGGCTGGATAAAGACCTCGGTTTCCTGGTTAATCAGCCGGCTCATTCCCTGGGGGGGATGGCTGGTTTTGATTTTTAGAAGAAGATTTCCGTTTTTGCTTTCTGCGGTTTTTAGCTTTCCACTTAGATAAATTAGGCTGGTCATTTTCCCCCTCTTCTTAATTAAGGTTTTGTAACTATAGCTAATAGTTTATGCCTTATGGGTTAATTTTAGGGTAAGTTACTGCATATGTCAAGGAAAAAATTATGCTGAGACTAACATTTGCTTGCTTAAAATCAAGCTTGCGGTTATTATTCAGGGTGGTAAAAATTCAAATACTCTTTTCAACCAGCAGAAGGTAAAGGAAGGAAGTGAAAAAAGTAAAAACCGACATCTTTTTCCGGGAAGCTTTTAAAAAACTGCTAAAAAAAAGTGGCTGGGGAACACAAAGGAAGATGGCGGAAGAAATTAAGGCTAGTGCCCAGCACATCAATGACATTCTAAGAGGAAGAAAAAACGCGGGCAAAGCTATGATGGAAAATATAGCTAATTTTTTCAATCTCAGCCTGGAGCAAATGCTGGCAATGGGCCGGGAAATAGTTGAATCAACCGCTCCTATTTTCCCTTACTCTTCTGAAGCGGATGAAAAAGGCTATCTTCCCCACACCCTGAAGCGGGTAAAGTTTATCTGGATGAAGGCAAAAAAAGAGGTATTCGGGGATAAGGATGTGGCCTGGCTGTTTTACGGAGTTCTGGATGAGAAAATAGAAAGCTATATCAAGGGTGATATAGATGATGGTGAATTCTGGGAATTTGCTCTCAGGGAGTGGAAGAAAGTAAAGGAGCAGCTTGACCGGGAGCTTCGGAAAGGGAAAGAAGATGAGGAGATGGAAAGAGCCTGGCAGGAGCTGTTAAAAAAAGGTGAGGAGGAATAATTAGCCTGCTCAAGGGAGTTTTTTCAGTCAATTTTTGCCTGCCTTCAATTTGCTCTCCCTCCTATTAAATAGGTAGGAGGGAAAAATAAGTTATGGTGATAGAACTGGATGAACGGGATATTGAAAGGGTGGCAAGTAAGGTAACTGAATTACTTAGACCCCTGTTGAAATCCTCTTTTTTTAAGGAGGAAGGGGAAATTATTTTTGATGTTAATGGGTTAGCTTCCTATTTAAAGGTGACAAAGTCCTGGGTATATGAGCGGACTCACCTTAGAGAAATCCCCCATTACAAGGTTGGGAAATTTCCCCGGTTTAAGAAAAAAGAGATTGACCGGTGGTTGGAAAGTTGTAAAATTGACCCCGAACCATTCCCGGAGCTTGCCGTAGAGGAAAGGAGGTTAAGCCATGGGTAAGCTCAAGGGAATTTACAAACGGGGAAAGGTTTATTGGATAAGGTATGCTGGGCCGGATGGGAGGATGAGGTATGAGTCGGCGAAAACGACCTCATTAAGGGAAGCTGAATATCTTTTGGCCTGCCGGAGAAAGGAGGTGAAAGAAGGGAACTTACCGGAGGTCAAGAAAATTCAAAAGAACATAACCTTCAGGGAATTAGCAAAAGAATACCTGGAGTGGGCTAAGATTCAAAAGGCCTTTCTCTCAAAAAGAGATAGAATTCGTCAATTGGTAGATGTTTTTGGTAACTATTCTTTAAGCAATTTCAATACCCGTATTATTGAACAGTATCAGATCACTAAATTAAGTATCTGCAAGCCAGCAACAGTAAATCGCTTGCTTGCTACATTGAAGCATATGTTCACCAAAGCAGTAGAGTGGGAGCTGGTAAGTGATGAAGTATTGAGAAAGGTCAGGAAGGTTAAGCTAACCCCTGAAAATAATAAAAGATTGCGGTTTCTATCTTTTGATGAGTGTCAAACTTTGATTAGGGCATGCAACAATCACTTAAGACCAATAGTGATTACAGCTTTAAATACTGGGATGCGAAAAAGGGAAATCCTTGGATTACAGTGGGATCAGGTAGACCTTAAACATGGCTTTATTCTTCTTGGAATTACAAAAAACGGGGAAAAGCGAGAAATACCAATTAATAAAACTCTTAGAGAAACCTTAATGGCATTACCGAGACACATTAAAAGTCCCTTTGTTTTTTGGTCAAATAAAGAAGGGAAGCCTTTTAAAGATGTTAAGAGCTCATTTAATTCTGCTCTTAAGAGGGCGGGAATAAAAGATTTCCGGTTTCATGATTTGAGGCACACATTTGCTTCACACCTGGTTATGGCTGGTTGTGATTTAAAAACAGTGCAGGAGCTTTTAGGCCATAAGACTTTAACCATGACCTTAAGGTATGCCCATTTATCCCCTGCCCATAAGATTGGAGCGGTTGAGATACTGGATAAAGCATTGAATGGTGAGAACTTACTATACAAAAACTATACAATTTCAAATACCCAGAATGATGGATAACTTGCTAACTTATTGAAATTATTAGCGCGCCCAGGGTGACTTGAACACCCAACCTACGGATTCGTAGTCCGGCGCTCTATCCAATTGAGCTATGGGCGCGTTAATTTTTAATTTACATTCTTTGTCCTCTTTCGTCAATAGTTTTCCCGGAAATATAATTTATTGACTTTATTTTTCTGGCATTCTATATTTACTACCAGTCAATAATTAAAAAGAAAAGTTTTTTCGGACGAGGAGGGTTTAATGAGCACTAATTTTGATCGGAGCAAGGCGATAGATTTAGCGCTCTCCCAGATTGAGCGCCAGTTTGGCAAAGGCTCTATTATGCGTCTGGGGAGTGATACTCCAGTAGCCCGGGTACCTGTTATTTCAACCGGTTCTTTAGGATTGGATATTGCGTTAGGGATAGGGGGGCTTCCGCGCGGACGTGTGGTAGAGATTTTTGGCCCTGAGGCCTCCGGGAAAACTACCTTGGCTCTGGAGGTAATTGCTGAGGCTCATAAACAGAACGGTATCGCTGCCTTTATTGATGCTGAGCACGCCTTAGATATTGGATATGCTCGCAGTTTAGGAGTAAAAACCGATGACTTGCTTATTTCGCAACCGGATACTGGTGAGCAAGCCTTAGAAATTTCTGAACTTTTGGTGCGGAGTGGTGGAATTGATGTTTTGGTGATTGATTCGGTAGCAGCACTCGTCCCACGGGCAGAATTAGAAGGGGATATGGGAGATGCCCATATGGGACTCCAGGCTCGGCTTATGTCCCAGGCTTTAAGAAAACTTACTTCTGCAATAAGCAAATCAAAAACCATAGTAATTTTTACCAACCAGATTCGGATGAAAATCGGAGTTTTTTTTGGTAGTCCAGAAACTACTACTGGTGGAAATGCATTAAAATTTTATTCTTCTGTCCGGCTCGATATTCGACGAGTAGGAGCGATTAAATCGGGGGAGGAGGTGATTGGGAGTCGCACTCGGGTTAAAGTGGTAAAAAACAAGTTAGCTCCACCTTTTAGGGAAATTGAATTTGATATTATTTACGGAGAAGGTATTTCTCGGGCGGGGGAGATTGTGGATTTAGGGGTGGAGAAAGGGGTCATTGAAAAAAGTGGCACTTGGTACTCCTACAAAGGAGAACGGATTGGCCAGGGCCGAGAAAATGCCCGTAAATTTCTTCAGGATAATCCCGAGTTGATGGAAAAAATTGCTAATGAGATTCGAAATAAATGTGGATTGGTCTATGAGGTGGAGAGCCGAATTGAGGAAGGAGAAACTGAGTAGGAATAATTTAAGAAAATAAGAGGTAGTTGTGCACCTTCCGGATATCTTAGAAATCGCACTTAGCAAAGGGGCATCCGATATCCATCTTAAGGTGGGAATTCCCCCAATTTTGCGGATTAATGGGATGCTGTGGGCTTTAAGAGAAGCTCCCCGGCTTTCTCCGGAAATGACCAAAGAGATGGCTTTGTTGATTATGACCGAGCGGCAGAGGGAACGGTTTCAGGTTAATAATGAAATTGACCTTTCCTATTCGGTTCCGGGTTTAGGTCGTTTTCGGGTAAACATTTTTCGTCAACGGGGATCAATATCCTTAGCCCTAAGGGCAATTCCGCATAAAATCCCGTTGATTGAAGAGTTGTCGCTTCCTAAGGTGATTGAAAATTTAGCGATGGAACCGCGGGGTTTGATTTTGGTAACCGGGACTACAGGAAGTGGAAAATCTACTACTCTGGCGGCAATGATAAATCATATTAATATGCATCGTAATGCTCATATTATTACTATCGAAGACCCCATCGAATTCCTCCATCGTGATAAAAAAAGCATTATCAATCAGAGGGAAGTAGGAGAAGATACCAACTCTTTTAATAGTGCTCTTCGTGTCGCGCTTCGTCAGGATCCGGATGTGATTATGGTGGGTGAAATGCGAGATGTCGAGACAATTGAAACTGCAATTATGGCTGCAGAAACCGGACACTTAGTTATGAGCACTCTTCATACCCTTGATGCCAAAGAAACTATTAATCGAATCATTGCGGTTTTCCCTCCTTTTCAGCAAGACCAAATTCGAATTCAGCTTGCAGCAGTTCTTAGAGGGGTTATTTCGCAGCGATTAGTTTCTCGAGCTAATGGGAAAGGTCGGGTGCCGGCGGTTGAGGTATTAGTTTCTACTGCTCGAATTCGAGAATATATTCTGGATAAAAGCCGAACGAAGGACATTCCGGATGCGATTGCCGAGGGACATATCCAATATGGGATGCAGACTTTTGATCAGTCACTTATGAGCTTACTTACCCAGAATCTTATTACTTATGAAGAAGCACTGAATCAAGCCTCGAATCGGGATGATTTTGCCCTCAAATGTCGGGGGATTTCTTTTACCAGCGATACTAAGTGGGATAATTTTGCCCGAAATGGGGAAGGAACAGAAAAAGGTGAAAGGGATATAGGGTTTGACCAGGTTGAAACTGGATTTGAGTGAGAATAAGCAGGAAATTAAGGAGGAAGAGGAGTTTAAAAAAGCGAAAGGAATTGCTCTGCGGATACTTGCCCGGTGTTCCCGGAGTAGTAAAGAACTTAAGGAAAGGTTAATCCAGAAAGGTTTTGATTCTCAAGTCATAGAAAGGGTATTGGTTTTTTTAAATGACCGGGGTTATCTTAATGATTTGGATTATGCCCAGAGATTGGCGATGCGGTTATTGGAAAATAAAAAGGTTGGTTTTGCCCGGATTGAAGCTATTTTAAAAGAACGGGGAATACCTCCAGAATTTATTGCTGCTGTTTTATCCCAGTTAAAAGAAAACTATTCGGAAATAAAAACCGCCTTTCAGATTATGGAGAGACGGTTTTCTAATTTTGAGCCGCAGCGGGCGACTATCAAAGAGAGAAATCGAGTTATTCGGTTTTTGCAGCAACGAGGTTTTTCCTGGGAAACAATTGCCCAGGTGTTAAAAAAATGAAAAAGCGAACTGGAAGCGAAATCCGAAGGTTATTTTTAGACTATTTTAAAAACAAAGGACATACTATAGTTAAAAGCTCGCCCCTTATACCTAAAAATGACCCGAGCCTACTTTTCACCAATGCCGGAATGGTCCAGTTTAAAGGAGTATTTTTAGGCATAGAGAAAAGAGATTATAGTCGGGCGGCTTCTGCGCAAAAATGTTTTCGTGCTAGCGGCAAGCATAATGACTTAGAAAATGTAGGGTATACTTCTCGTCACCATACTTTTTTTGAAATGTTAGGAAATTTTTCATTTGGGGATTATTTTAAAGCAGGTGCGATTGAGTTTAGCTGGGATTTTTTAACTAATGTATTGGAACTTCCCCAGGATAAACTTTGGGTTACAATTTATGAAGAAGATGAGGAGGCAGAAAAACTCTGGCAAGAGAAGACCGGAATATCATTAAGTCGAATTGTTCGAATGGGGAAAGCAGATAATTTTTGGTCCATGGGAGATACTGGTCCCTGTGGTCCTTGCTCCGAAATAATTATTGATCAGGGACAGGAAGTGGGTTGTAGAAAGCCTGATTGTAGAGTAGGATGCGAGTGTGATCGGTATCTGGAGCTCTGGAATCTGGTTTTTATGCAATTTAATCAAGATGAAAGGGGAGTGATGACTCCTTTACCCCGGCCAAGTATTGATACTGGAATGGGTTTAGAACGAATTGCCGCAGTGGTTCAGGGAGTTAAAAGTAATTATGAAATTGATCTATTAAAAAAGATAATAGTTTTCGTCGAAGAACTTGCAGAAAAAAAGTATGGAGAGGAGCAAAAATATGATATTTCAATGCGGGTAATTGCTGACCATAGCCGGGCAATTGCTTTTCTTATCGCAGATGGAATCATTCCTTCTAATGAAGGCCGGGGTTATGTGCTTCGACGGGTGATTCGGAGGGCAGTGCGACACGGAAAAAAGTTAGGTCTGAATGAGCCATTTCTTTTTAAAACCACTGGAGTAGTGGTGGATTTAATGCGGGATGCATATCCGGAGTTGGGTGAAACCCGAAATTTTATTGCTCAGGCAGTAAAAAATGAAGAAGAGCGTTTTGCCGATACTTTAGAGACCGGATGGAAACTTATCCAAGAAGAAATGGAAAAATTAAGGGCAAATAGCCAATCTATTTTGCCGGGCGATGTGGTTTTTCGGCTTTATGATACTTACGGATTTCCGGTTGATCTTACTGCTGATATTGCCCGGGAAGAAGGATTTCGCATTGATGCGGATGGTTTTGAAAAGGCTATGGATTCCCAGCGACAAAAAGCCCGCTCCGCCTGGAAAGGTTCGGGAGAACCCGAAGTTAATAAAGTTTACCATCAAATTATTCAGGAGGGAATAGAAACTATTTTTCAAGGTTATGACCAGCTTAGCACCGAGTCTTCGATTAAGAGAATTATTGTGGGTGATGCTCTCCGGGAGGAAGCTTATCTGGGTGAATTGGCTCATATTATTACCTTAAGTACTCCTTTTTATGGCGAAAGTGGAGGGCAAGTGGGAGACAAGGGTTGGATGGAAGGAGAGTTATGGCGGGGGGAGGTGATTGATGCTTTTCGACCGGTACCGGAAATTATTGTTCATAAGGTTAAAATAATTGAAGGGAAGGTGAGAATAGGAGATAAAGTTAAGTTATCAGTTGATCCCCAAAAAAGAAAGGCAGTGGCAGCCAATCATACTACAACCCATATTCTCCAATCAGTCCTTCGTGAGGTTTTGGGTGACCATGTTCACCAGGAGGGTTCCTTGGTTACCCCCGCGAGATTTCGTTTTGATTTTACCCACTTTTCTTCTCTTTCGGAGCGAGAACTTTTCCGGATAGAAGAATTAGTTAATCAGAGGATTCAAGAAAATGCACCGGTTAGAATCAGCTATCTTTCACTGGATGAAGCCCAAAAAAGGGGAGCGATTGCCCTTTTTGGAGAAAAATATGGGGAGACGGTCCGGATGGTAGAAGTAGGTGATTTTAGTAAGGAACTTTGTGGTGGTACCCATGTAAATTTTACTGGCGAAATTGGTTTTTTCAAGATAGTTTCTGAGGGAGGAATAGCAGCAGGGGTCCGGCGAATTGAAGCAGTTACTGGTATGGGTGCTTTGCAATACCTTCGGGTTTGGCAAGAGGAAATCGAAGAGTTAGAATCTATTTTGAAGGTCCCAAAAGGCGAGTTAGTTAAGAAAGTCAAAAAAATTATCGAAGAAGAAAAAAAACTTCAGCGGGAAATTGAAAGACTAAAACAGCAATTAACCGCGGGTCAATCGCGTGATCTTTTAAGTGAAGTAAAGACAGTGGCGGGAATTAAAGTGCTAGCTACTGAAGTTGAAGCTGATGACCCAAAAGTTCTTCGGGAATTTGGAGATAAACTGCGAGACCGACTTAGGTCAGGAATCATAATCTTAGGAGCAAAAAACCAGGATAAGGCAATTTTATTAGTAATGGTTACCAAAGACCTTACTTATCGTTTTTCTGCTGGAGAAATAATTAAGCCAATTGCGGCGTTGGTGGGAGGGCGAGGGGGGGGGAAACCGGAGTTAGCCCAGGCTGGTGGTCCTATTAAAGAAAACCTACGGACTGCATTAGCCCAGGCCTATGAAATTATTGAACAAGCCGCGAAAAAAACTTGATATTTAGAAAAAAGATAATTTTTGGTAAAAACCTATTTTATTGATATTTTGGTGTCTTCAATACGTTTTATCTGCTCCGGGTCTTCGAGTAAATTTTTCGCTAAGGGAGCAACTGAACTCTGGGGATATTCTTTTAAGAGAGCAATGAACTGATCACGGGCATTTTCTGGTTGGTTAATTTGGAGATAGAGTGTTCCAATTTTAAACCGAAGGAGATCAGGCGAAGCAATATAGTCGCGATAATTATTTAATGCTTCTAAGTATCGGAAAAGGGCGGCATTATAAGCCTTGGTGCGATAATAAAAGTCAGCAATATAGAGAATATGTTTGGCTAAATGTTTTTTGCATTTTTCAATCTTTTTTTTCGCGGAAGGGGTGTAGGGAGAAGAAGGAAATTGAGTGACTAAGATTTCAAAATTTTTTATTGCCTCCTGGGTAAAGGTCTGGTCTCGATCGAGCGAGCAGATTCGTTTATAATAGCACATTCCCATTTGGTAATGGACATAGTCAATAAATTGGTATTTAGGATGGAGTCGGGAAAACTCTTGATACTTAGTAAATGCAGTTTCGTATTGTTTCTGATAATAAAGGCAGTCTGCCATTTTTAATTCCGACTTAATTCCTAACTCGCTGATAGGATAACGGGTGCGACATTGCTGAAACATTTCATAAGCATCGAGGAAATTATTTTTTTCATATAATTCCATTGCCTTGGAGTAAAGTTCTTCAGCAGGAGCAGCAGGCGGTGGCTCTTTTTTCTTCTGCTCTTTGAATAGGTTACAGGCGCTGAAAAAAAATAAGTTGATAATTAAAAGAAAAATAGTAAATTTTTTCATATCGAGTTTTTTTCCCTCAAGCTAAAATTATTGGGTAAAGTGGCTTTTATGGTGGCACAGAGCTTTTTAATTGTCAAGCTAAATGACTAATATAACAAAAAAAGATTAGATTATGATTATTGATTTTCATTTCCACGTTGCCCGAAGTGAGCAACTTTTACCCTCAGCCCAGGAATGGAGTAAAAAATTTGGGACTGATTTTGATGCGATACTGGATAAAAATACTATTGCCAAATTTCTTGCGACCGAAGGGGTTGAATATGCCGTAGCCTTGGCCGAGGTGAGTCCAGCTACTACTGGGTACATTTCTAATGAATTTGTTGCTGATTTTTGTCGTGATGTCCCGAATTTAATCCCTTTTGCTAATATTAACCCCTATCTTATTCCCCAGCCAGCCGAAAAATTGACTTACTATGTGCAGGAAATGGGATTTCGTGGTCTTAAACTTCTTCCCAGTTATCAATACTTTTACCCGAATGATCGGATTATGTATCCGATTTACGAGAAAGCTCAGGCGCTTAAAATCCCCGTGCTTGTCCATACGGGAAGCTCAACTTTTAAAGGCACTAAGATTAAATACGCTGACCCTTTGTATCTTGATGAAATTGCAGTTGACTTTCCTGAATTAGTAATTGTTCAAGCTCACGGAGGAAGGGGGTTCTGGTATGAACGTGCCTTTTTTTTGGCAAAGCTCCATCCCAATGTTTATCTCGAAATTTCGGGGTTGCCTCCCCAAAAATTACTGGAATATTTTCCTCACCTGGAAGATATCGGGGACAAGGTAATTTTTGGGTCAGATTGGCCAGGAATTCCGGGTATTAAAAAGAATATTGAGATTATCCAGAACCTTCCGCTCAAAGAAGAAACCAAGCAAAAGATTCTTGGTTTTAATGCGGCTAAAATTTTGGGAATTAAAACCGAAGAGGGAACTGCTTTATAAAATGGACAGAGATTTAGTAGTGATTATATTAGCTGCCGGAGAAGGGAAACGGATGAAATCCCAAATGGTAAAAGTGCTCCATCCGCTGGCAGGAAAGCCTTTACTTTTTTATCCCATTAATACAGTTAAAAACCTAAAACCGGAAAAAATAATTGTGGTGGTGGGGCACCAGGCGGATAGGGTAAAAGAGAGGTTTCTGGATAATGAATTGATTTTTGTTACCCAATCTCCTCAATTAGGAACTGGCCATGCAGTAGCCTGTGCAGGTGAGGTGCTGGCGGGATTTAAGGGGGATGTTCTGGTAGTTTGTGGTGATATTCCTTTAATCACCGAAGCAACCTTGAGAAAATTGACGACCATTCATCAGCGAGAAAAGAACCTTATCACAGTCTTAACTACCCAGAAAAATGATCCCGCGGGCTATGGTCGGGTGGTTCGAAACTCTCAGGGATTAGTAGAAAGGATTATTGAAGACAATGATGCTTCTTCCTCGGAAAAGGAGATTAAGGAGGTAAATTCTGGAATTTATTGTTTTGCGGCCCAATTTCTTTTTCCGGCGTTGCAATTACTTTCCCGAAAAAATGCACAAAATGAATATTATCTTACCGACACCATTGCTATTGCTCAAAGCCAGAAGGGGACAGTAGGGGCATTAAATATTATTGATGAGACTGAGGTAATGGGAGTTAATAACCGGATTGACCTTGCCCAGGCGGAAGAAATTATGCGGATGCGGATTCTGAGACAGCTTATGTTAGAAGGAGTTTCGGTAATCAGTCCCCGCAACACTTATATTGATTTTGGAGTTAAAGTGGGTAAAGATACAGTTATTTCTCCTAACACTTTTATAATGGGAGAAACGGAAATTGGAGAAAATTGTTTGATTGAGCCAGGTTGCCAGATAAAAGATAGCAATATTGGCTCCCAGGTAATTATCAGACTATCATCGGTTGTCCATGAAAGTGTTATCCGGGATCGGGCTATTGTTGGTCCTTTTGCCCATATTCGGCCAGGGTCAGAAGTAGGAGAGGAGGTTAGGGTTGGTAATTTTGTTGAGGTAAAGAAATCTACTATAGGTAAGGGTTCTAAAGCAGCTCATCTTACCTATTTAGGTGATGCTACGATTGGTAAAGAAGTTAATATCGGAGCAGGAACAATTACTTGTAATTATGATGGGATTACTAAGCATCCGACAATCATTGAAGATGGAGTTTTTGTCGGGAGCAACACCGAGTTAGTAGCCCCGGTTAAGATTGGTCATGGGGCAATTATTGGGGCAGGTTCTACCATAACCGAAGATGTACCTCCAGAAACTCTCGCTCTTAGCCGAGTAAAGCAGGTTAATTTACCCAAGAAACCTTTCGGGAGTAAAAAAGGAAAAAAGGAAGAGGAATAATGTGTGGTATTATTGGATATATTGGCACTCGGAAAATTACTGAAGTCTTAATTAATGGCCTTCGACGGCTGGAGTACCGGGGATATGATTCAGCCGGGATTGCAGTATTTCATAAAGGGAAAATTATAATTCGCCGCACCGAAGGGAAAATTGAACGCTTGGAAAAACAGATCCAAGGAGAAGAGTTTGAGGGTAAAGTGGGTATTGGCCATACCCGGTGGGCAACTCATGGTCGGCCTTCGGAAGAAAATGCTCACCCCCATTTCGATGGTCAAGTAGCAGTGGTACATAATGGAATTATTGAAAATTACCTTTCTTTAAAAGAAAGTTTAGTGGCGAAAGGGCACTCATTTCGATCCGAAACTGACTCGGAAATTATTGCCCATCTTATTAACCAATATCTGAGTGAGGGATTGGCCTGGGAAGAAGCGGTTTGTAAAGCCCTGCAAAAATTGAAGGGAACTTATGCTTTGGGAATAATTTGTGAAAAATTTCCCGATATGCTTACCGCAGCCCGAAAAGAAAGTCCGATGGTCATTGGTTTAGGAGAAGGGGATTATTTTATTGCATCGGATATTCCGGCTATTCTTAATTATACTCGAAGAATGATTTTTTTAGAAGATGGGGAAATAGCTGTGCTTTCCGAAAGAGAGATTAAAATCTTAACCTTAAAAGGGAAAAAAATTGAACGGGAGCCAAAGGTAGTTTCCTGGGATCCAGTTATGGCAGAAAAAGGAGGCTATAAACATTTTATGCTTAAAGAAATTCATGAGCAGCCCCAGGCAATTGCGGATACTATCCGGGGGAGAGTAATTGAGTCCAAGAATGAAATTTTTTTTGAGCAAATGAACCTTTCTCCTTTTGAGATTAATCAGTTTGAAAAAATTGCTATTGTTGCCTGTGGCACTTCCTACCACGCTGGTTTAGTAGGTAAGTTTATAATTGAAGAACTGATCCGAATCCCAGTAGAAGTTGATTTGGGATCAGAATTCCGCTATCGGGATCCTTTGGTGGACCGAAAAACTCTTATGTTGCTTATTTCTCAATCCGGAGAGACAGCAGATACTTTAGCTGCGTTAAAGGAAGGAAGAAGGAAAGGAGCTAAACTTTTGGCAATCTGTAATGTAATGGATTCCAGTTTAGTCCGGGGAGCAGACGGAGTTTTGTATACCCGGGCGGGTCCGGAAATTGGAGTAGCTTCGACCAAGGCCTTTACCACCCAACTTATTGTATTATACCTATTTGCTCTTTGTTTAGGGAAAGCACGAGGGGTCTTCTCTCCTAAGTTTTTTCGGGGATTGATTGAAGACCTGCTAAAAGTCTCCCATCAGGCGGAATTTATTTTGTCTCAAGAAAAAGAGATAAAAGAAGTTGCCCGAAGATATGTGGGGTATAATAATTTTCTTTATCTGGGACGGGGGATAAATTATCCAATTGCCTTAGAAGGCGCTTTAAAGCTTAAGGAAATTTCTTATATCCATGCCGAAGGCTATCCTGCCGGGGAAATGAAGCATGGTCCAATTGCTTTAATCGATGAACATACTCCGAGTGTAGTATTGCTGACTCGAAATGGGACTTATGAAAAAATGTTAGGAAATATCGAGGAAATCAAAGCGCGGGAAGGGAAAATAATTGTGCTTTCCACTTTTAAAGATCGTAGTGTGAAAAAAAAGGTGGATGAATTTATTCTTGTCCCTTCTAATAATCCTTATTTGACCCCAGTTCTTCTAACTTTACCTCTCCAGCTTTTTGCTTATCATGTGGCAGTTTTGAGGGGGACTGATGTTGACCAACCGCGTAACTTAGCCAAAAGTGTGACGGTAGAATAAGATGAAATTCTCTCCCCCGATTAAAGCTACAGTTATCGGAAGTTTTCCTCATACTGAAGCAGAAGCTGCTCTTCGTCTCATCATGGAATATGTTCCACAAATTCCAGCCTGGCCTCAGCTCCCATTTTATCCGGAAGAGCAGATGTTACGGCAATATCTGGAAGGGATGCCGGGATTATTTACAAAAGAAGGGAATAAAATTTTTTTTGATACCTCTCATCCTCGCTTTGAGGCCGAACTTTTTGGATTTTATCAGAATTATTTAAATGCGCTGGAATCACCTCGAATACCTTTTGACCACCCATTAGGGATCTCTCCTCGGTATAGTCGAGGATTTTACTCCTTCTACCGGAAGTTAGAACAAGGCAGTTATCGGCCTTTAGCCCTGAAGGGGCAGATAACTGGTCCGATAACCTTAGCCACGGCACTCACTGACCAGAATGGGAAAAGTGTTTATTATGATTTACAGCTGCGGGAAGTAGTAGTTAAAGCTTTAACGATCAAAGCCAAATGGCAGATTCATCAGTTGCGAGTTTTTGGGGTTCCGATAATAATTTTTATTGATGAGCCATCGCTTTCTGCTTATGGCTCAAGTGCATTTTTGGGTGTTACTGAAGGAGAAGTTAAAAATGACCTTACTGAGATTATCGAGCAAATTCATCTTGAGCAAGGAATTGCTGGGATTCATTGCTGTGAAAATACCGATTGGAGTATTTTATTAAAAACTAACCTGGATATTCTCAGTTTTGATGCTTACAGCTTTTTTGACCGTTTGATTTTATATGCTTCGGAGCTTAAAGATTTTATTGCCCGGGGAGGAGTGCTTGCTTGGGGAATTATTCCTACCGGGAATGAGGATGATATTAAGAGAGAAACAATAGATTCATTAGTCAGACGTTGGAGGGAATATTTAAATACTCTGGAGGAAAGGTTAGGAGTAGCTCCTAATGATATTGCCCGACAATCTTTGATTACTCCGAGCTGCGGAATGGGAAGTTTAACTCCCGAATTAGCCAAACGGGTATTGGAACTCCTGCGCGGGGTTAGTGAATTATTACAGCGCGAATATTTTAACGGCTAATATTGCGCTTAAGGAGTTTATCAACACTTAATATCCCCTGGTCATAAATGAGAACCTGGCTGGCAAGCAAAAACAAAAACAGATCTCTTATAAAATAAAAAAAGTTAATTTTGTTTATTTCCCGAGAGGAAAAACACCCACAGCTAATATCTAAACCACGAATTAAAGCTGAAACAATCGCACCTAAAAATAATAGGCTAAGTAAGGCTATGATTAAGGAACTTCCTTTGCTAAATAATCCTATTAAAAGACAGAGTCCGGCAATCAATTCTATCCACGGAAGAATGACCGCAAAAAAATTTACACTTTCGACTGGAAGAAGGCGATAATTCTTTATTGCTTCAGCAAACTGATCGGGTTTAAGAATCTTACCTATACTCGCATAAATAAAAATACTTCCCAATATTATTCTCCCGATTAAAGCCATAACCGGAGAGGAGATTATTTTTCTAATCATTATTTTTCCCCTTTTTTATCGGCATCTGGTGGGCAGTCCACTCCTCCCATCCCCCTTCAAATACCTTTACCTTAGTATATCCGTTTTCTTTGAGTAAAAAGGCTAAGTCTTCAGCATTAGAACACTCCAGCCCCTCACAATAAGTAATAATTTCCTGATCGAAGGCAATTCCTTGAAGAACTGAAGGGGCTTTATCCGAAAATTCATAATAGGGAAGGTTTTTTGCCCCCGGAATATGCCCCTGTTGAAATTCTTCCGGAGAACGGGCATCAAGGATGATTGTCCCTGGTTTTTTCAGTTTTTCTTGGAAAGTTGAAAAGGAAATGGAGTTATTTGGATAACCTTCATTAAGCGGCGAAGTTGAGGGCGGTAGAAGGGAGAGGCTATTAGGACGATAAAAATTTATCAATAAAGCTATCCCGGTCGCAAAAAAAACAATCCCTATACTTTCCCGGATCCATTTTTTCCACATCTTTTGTATATTCCAAGCACTGAAAGATCTAATCGCTCTCAATTATTCCCAAAATTAATAGATTTCTATTTATAAAAAAAATCGCAATAAGTCAAAAAATAAAAAAATCCCCGTTTAGTTTTTTTATAATAAATGAACGGGGATTTTTTATTCTGATGAGCAGTTTTGCGTCATGCTCAGGACAAAATACAGCACCCTCCTTCCGAGCAGTAAGAACAATGGGCTACTGGTCGGAGCATATACCGCTTTCTTAACATAGAATTCACCTCCTTTCCCCCAGAAAATTTTGGTGGTTTATAAGATTATTTTTTATTTTACCCGAAAAAATGAAATCGTCAAATTTCAGTTCTGGCAATACGGGCAAAACGAAGCATTCCTCCC
>Ga0272448_1004421_pt1 | contig 16030 bp, 19 predicted proteins | sample YNPCB0191_FD_202220 | JGI IMG/M metagenome (GOLD analysis project Ga0272448, IMG submission 202220) | Hot spring sediment microbial communities from Yellowstone National Park, WY, United States - YNP-CB-019-1 | ecosystem: Environmental > Aquatic > Thermal springs > Hot (42-90C) > Sediment...
ATCCTGCGGGTCGATGTTAACCCTGGCAAGCTGCTCAGTCTGTGGTGAACTGATACTACTGAAATCAGGGATATCTTTTTTGCATTTAACAGTGGAAATAATTGTCTTAAGAGAATCTACCCTTAAGCGAAGTTCCTCAGCCATCTCTAGGTACGGCCGAGAGGTAATTAGACACACCGCCCCGCTATCTTCAATGATGTATTTGGCCTCTTCTATCTTAAACATATAGTTAATCGGAACGCATACCCCTGCAGCTTTTAAGATAGCGTAATAGCTAAAAATAAACTCCGGGCAGTTGTCTAAAAAAATGGCCACCCGCTCGCCTTTATTAATCCCCAATTTTATAAGCCCACAAGCTAACTGGTCGGTGAAGGTATTGAGTTGGCTATAGATAATCTTTTTTTGACCAAAGACAATAGCAATTCTCTTAGGAAACCTGTCAGCACTTGACCTGAGCAAGTCGCCAAGATTTTTAGGAATCATAAAACACCCCTGTTTAAGCTTAACAGTTACTAATACCTTCTTTGGCAACAGGCCTGATATTTACCCCTGCTAACCGCTTTAAACCGTGGCCATCCTGAATCCAGGCATTGTTTAATCCGTTCCTTGCCATTATATCCTGGGCAGCCTCGTATTCCTGCAAACTTATCCTCCTTGAAAGCTCCTTGAACTGGCTTGCCTTATAACAAGGCAGATACTGACTCATAAGGCTAATGTGGGTCTCCTTAGATAACCTCTGGGAAATAAACTGCATAATTTTTTCTGTGCCTGAAATACCATTAGGCAAAACAAGGTGCCTTATGATTAAGCCTTTTTTGACTAATCCATACTCATCCATCTGGGCAACGCCAACCTGACGATGCATCTGTTCAACTGCCGCCATATTATAATAAGGATAATCCTGTGCCTGGGAGTATTTTAAGGACAACTCCCTGTCTGCATAACGCATATCAGGTAGATAAATATCCACTATCCCCTCCAGTAACTTTATTATCTCATACCTATCGTAACCGCTGGTATTATATACAATAGGCAGGTTAAGGCCCTGAGGGATAGCTAAATAAATGGCTTTGAGTATCTGGGGCAAAACGTGTGTAGGGGTTACCAGATTTATATTATGGCAGCCCTGTTTCTGCAAAAAAAGCATTATCTTAGCCAATTCCTGCGGGGTTACCTGCTCCCCCAGCCCATTTTGGCTAAACTCGTAATTCTGGCAATAGAGGCACCTCATATTGCAGCCTGAAAAAAATATAGTTCCCGACCCCATCCATCCTGAGATAGGCGGTTCCTCTCCGGAGTGGGGGAAAAAACTATAGACCCTGGCTTTAAGGCCGGTTTGGCAAAACCCTTTTCTATCTTCCAGACGGTTAACCTTACACATGCGGGGACAGAGCTGACAGGATGAAAGCCCCTGCCAGATAGTCTCCACCACCTTTTCCAGAACCCCATTATTGTAGGCATTGAGATAAGAAGGATAGTCCATCTTCTTTTAGGTAATCTTAAGCTGCTGGGCGTAAGCTTTTCGCACCTGGTTAAAGAACTCAATGTATTCAGCAGTTTTATAATCCGGGTATGTCCAAGGCCAAGGATTAAAGGTGGAATCTCTAAAATATAATGTAACCTCGGCATAAATCCCCTTCCCCAGGTAAACCCGATGGGTAAAATCCTTGGTAGTTACTAAAACAAGTTTGTTAAGATCGATGTAACCGGGGTCAATATTTATAGTGCGCCTTTTGTTTCGAGAAAGTCTTTTTTCGATACTATTGGTGATAATTTTTATTTTAGCTATTCTTTCAGGAGGGATAAGTTTTTGGAAGCTTATAAATTTGCGGGTGAGGCCATCTCCAAATTCATACTTATAATAATCAGTATGGGTAAAAGGCAATAAAGCACTTTCTAAATTTATTTCGCCAAAATATTTCTTTAGTATCTCTTGCGCCCGGCAAAGACAAAATTTGTCTTTAAAGATTAAACCGACGATAAGTTTGGCTGGTTTGTGTGGTCTTATCTGTCCCACTTATTAGGCACTAACCAAAAGATTAAGACAAGAATTGGCTGATATACTGCGAAATTTTATTGCGCTCAGCAGCGTTGATGTCATTAAAAAATATGGCGATGTTAAACCTTCCGTCCGATGAATCTTCAGTTCTAACCACTATCCCCTTACAGGTGATTGCTGCTTTTACCTGGCGGCTGGAGTTATTAATAGGCAGAAGCAAGGTAACCGCAAGCTTAGTAAACGGAGGGATATACTTGTCTACTGTGCAGTAGGTTCCGACGCAGCTTACATTTTGACTGGTAGTAGTAAAATCATAGCCATTAGCAATAATCTTTAGGGGTAAAACGTGGGCTATGCGCGGGTATTTCCTTCTTTCTGTCTTAGGTTGTTGCCGAGGCATCTGTTTTCCCCTTCTCCCTGTTCTTTGCCCTCCAGCACTTCTTGTTGCAATAATATAAGCCATTACGATAGTATCTTTTTAGCTTTTTTAATGGTTTGTTGCAGGCAGGACAGTTAGTCTGCTTTTCAGTAGTTTGAGTTTGAGTTTTAGTTTCTTCAGCCATTCCCTGGTTCTCCTTTAGTTGTTTTTAGATAGCCCCTGTTCTTAGCATAATGAAATCGTTGAGAAAACTTAAATTCTGGCGGTCACTCCCTATGAATTCTACGCCGTAGCGGTAACGGTCGGTATGGGGTATATGGCTTACCCAGACAACCTTACCTACCGCCTGAATTAGTCTATTCAAGGCATTGAATTCCAGATTAAGATGACTTTTGGGGGCAACAAAATAATTGTCCGAAAACCTTAGTCCACCCAGACTAACATCTTCAGCAATTGTGTTACGGTAACCCCTTGTTCCACGCAAGCGATACTGCAGTGGAGACTTAAACTCAATTCGGGGAAAACGCCTCTTTTCAGTAGCGGCTGCCTCCATAAAAACCTCATTTTAAATGAGGAAGCCGTGGCTTTTCTCCCTCACGGAACTTACGAGAATATATATAACATATAATTTAAGGACTGTCAAGTTTAGCTTGAAGGCGAGTCTAGGAATGATGCCATACATCGTTACCCATCCCTTACGAAGAAAAATTCACAGAGATTGGTAGTAGGAACAAGGTGTGAATTTATTACAACTTTAGAGATACCTTTATCTTTTGGAATTATATTCCGGTGAAAAGGAATTGGCTCAAGGTACTACCCTGGCAGGATTGGATATCTCCTTCCAGGACTGGACAAAAAATTTACCCAACTGTATTCTTAATGCGCCTAAGGCCTCATCATAATGAATAGCTGCCGAACCGCTCAAAGAAACATTATTGCCCACTACTGAACCAAAAACCACCCCTCCTGTCCCTACCCCTTCTAAGTTAATTGAGGCATCTGGGGCATATATAGCACCGTAAAGGCTACCACTGCCGCCAATAGAAATTTTCTGGTTACTACCTCCTGTGCCGAATATCAAAAGGTTAGGCGGAGATTTGGTATCATTTGCTACTCCTTGGCCGCTTATTGATATATCGCCATCAACATAAAATCTAACCGGGCCGCTATCTTCAGTAATTAAAATCTTTCCCTGACCAGTAAGGTCAATAGACAGCTGACCCGTAAGATAGATATTAGCTGGACCAATAATCGTTAACACGCTCTGCCCAGTTAAATCTATCCCTTTAAACTTATAGTTTCCAGGCATAAGGGTCTGGGTCTGCTTAATAGTCTGACCAACAGCCAAACTCACCAACTCCGCAGGCACTGCTGGTGCAGGAAGGTCTTCGTCATTGGAGTGGGTTATCTGACCAAATACGTGGTCTGAGTCAGAAAAAACTCCATCACAACCAGTAGAGGCATCTCCCCCGATATAATAGGAGCTACCCGAAAAATAGATATCGCCATTAGAACCAACATCTCCATTGTAATCTTTATTACCTGCCTCATTGTAAGGACCTTTTAGAGAGTTGTAACTATCAGTAAAGGGATTGCCACCTAAATCGACCCTGCTTTTTCCAAAAGCCGCGTAGGAAAAAATATTTCTTTCTCTACCTGCCACTACCTCAATGCCACGCACAATTGCATTATAAGAATCCTCAGCAGGGAAAAAGCCCTGGGCAACAATAAAAGGATTATCGGAATCTACATTAGCAATACGGATGGAAAACTCGCCAAAACCTGGCCAGCTAACTTTCATAACCTTAGCGCCAGCCTCATCCTGCCAGCCAATCCATTTTCCTGCGCCGTAGTTTAACTCTGATATAGCCCTCTCCACTGCTGACTGAGCCAACCAGAATGCCCGAACTGAACCATGGTATCTGTAAGCAATGAGGTTATCTGCTATAACAGAAGACAAAAAAGAAACCACCAGCATCGTCAGGATTACGATTATAAAATAGGAAATAATTAAAACAAAGCCTCTTTTATTGGCCCTAACGCAAATCATTTCTTAAGGTCACCCTCTCCGTCCGAGATAATCTTATCAACCTCGAACCTGCTACTGTCTGCGCCTCAATCCTTACCTCTAACTGTTTTGCCTGGCTACAATTATAACCTAAAGAACAACCATTGTTGTCGCAGCATAAAAATTGAAGCCGGGTAATATTGGTAGCTATAATCGCAAGGTCTGATTCTGGATGCTCGCGGATAATTTGATTATTACTGTTGCGATAATAACTGATAGACTGGGAGTAGGTCGGTGGGTTGGTTTTTATATCTACAGGAATAGAAAAAGTCAAAAGCCCCCCATCCTCATCAATCAAGGTTTCTTTTGCCCTGGCCTGTCTTAATTCCCGACTCATCAAATCCGATATCCTTCTTAATTTCTGCTGTAATTCCAAAAGGCCGATGTCTGTATAATAGGCGGTATTGCCTACGCTGAATACAGAAAATACCATCAGCAAAAAAACAGACAAAAGCAAACAACAAACCAACACCTCAAATAAAGTTAATCCCTTCATCTTAAGTTTGTCTTGAGGGCGCGTAACTCAACGCCCCTCTGTATTCCCCCTCGAGCATTCCATTTAACATGTACTGATATGGACAAAGGCTCAGCTATTAAAGAAAACAATGTAGTCTGGATTAACTCTCCTGGTAAAGGTTCTAATTTATAGGGTTCTGCTAACAAATCTTTTTCGGTTAAATTCCATTTTCCCGAATTAATGCCAGAAATGATTTTAGTGGTGTTTGTTTGAGCCTGTATATCCTCCAAAATAAACTGGGCATGGGATAAGGCCCGACTGAGCTGGCGATTGCCCTCGCTCAACCAGATACAATTAAAAAAAAGCAGCAGCAACCCCGCCAGAACAAAAACTAAAATACCCAAGGCGACAACCAATTCTACCAAGGTTAAACCTTTATTTAGTAACCGTGGATTAAACTGATTTACCTGCTTCATCTTATGTCTTAATTCCCCCCCTAATTAAAGTATAACATAAAAATCTACCATTGCCTACTATTTTTTATTTATTTGGTAGAAATAAGGTTTCTTGTAATTATTTAGAAATTAGAAACATAATGGGGGCAAGGTGATAAAAATGGATTAAGAATTAATTTTTTGCGCTTGCAAGTAGCTGCTGGGTATAAATATGTTTGGGTTGGTCAAAAATAAGCCAGGATGTTCCCTCTTCCACAATTTTGCCTTCCTTTATAACATAGATATAATCCGCAATGCGTTTAATAACCGCTAGATTATGACTTATAAAAAGATAGGTTAATTCCAACTTTTCTTTAAGCAGGATAAAAAAATCCAGCATCTCTGCCTGCACTGTAAGGTCAAGCGAAGATATTGGCTCATCCAAAACTAATACCTTTGGCTCAGCTGCCAAGGCGCGGGCAATGCATATCCTCTGGCGCTGGCCACCGGAAAATTGCCGGGGATAACGACTAAAGGCCATAGCATCCAGCCCCACTCTATTTAGAAGCTGGATAACCCTATCTTTTATCTGGTGCCTAGGAACAATCTGGTGGATAACTAATGGCTCTGAGATAATCTCAAAAATGCGCATTTTGGGGTTTAGACTTGCGTAGGGGTTCTGAAAGATAATCTGAACATCCTTGCGTAATCTAGTTATCTTGTTAGGATTAAACCAAACCTCGCCCGAGGTTGCAGGAATAAGCTTAAGTAGTATTTTAGCTAAGGTGGTTTTGCCTGAGCCAGATTCACCCACCAAACCACAAACAGCTCCTTCATTTAGACTAAGGTTAATATTATCTAAAGCCTTCAGACCTCCAATCTCTTTTTTAAACAAACCCCTTTCAATCGAAAAAACCTTGCTAATATTTCTCAACTCTAATATCTTTTCCATAATTAACTCAAAGCCTGCCTATCTTTTCATAGGCCCAGAGCAATTTCTGGGTATGGGGATGCCTGGGGGCAGTAAAAATATCATTTACCCCTGCCTCCTCAACAATTCTTCCTTGATACATAATGCAAATCCTGTCCGCTATTTTTCTAGCCAGGGAAAGATTATGGGTGATAAAGAGTAAAGCAAAGCCAAGTTTATCTTTAAACTCCTTAAGAAGCCGCAAAATCTCTGCCTCAACAGTTACATCCAATGCTGTTGTCGGCTCATCGGCAATCAAAAGCCTTGGCCTGCAGGCTAAGCTCATTGCCAAAAAAACCCTCTGATTCATCCCACCAGAAAGCTGATGAGGGTAACTATGCATCAGTCTCTCCGGAGAAGATAGCTTAGTCTGACGCAAAAGCTCAACCGCAATACTATACGCCGCATCCCTATCCACTCCCTGGTGTAATATAATTACCTCCATCAGCTGGTTGCCAATTGTAAAGATGGGGTTTAAAAAGCTTGTGGGTTCTTGAAAGACATAGGCTATCTCTGCACCCCTGACCCTGCATAATTCTGACTCTTTAAGTTGCAGAAGGTCTGTTCCTAAAAAATGGACTTCTCCTGATGTAACCACGGAATTTTTAGGCAAAAGCTTAGTTATAGAAAGGCTGGTAATAGTCTTGCCTGAACCTGACTCACCTGCCAAGACCAGGGTTTCGTTTTCACCTATATTTAGGTTAACACCTGATATAACCGGCAGACTCTCTCCGTTAATGAGAAATGATACATTTAGGTTTTTTATCTGCAATAATGCCATTTACCTTAGCCTATCTTTTTCTTCAGGCCTTCAGCTAAAAAATTAAACCCCAAAATTGTAATAAGGATAGCCAGGCCAGGAAACACAGTAATCCACCAAGCAACCCCCAAGGTTGACTTAGATTCCATAAGGATATTCCCCCAGCTGGGGATTGGCGGCTGCACGCCTAGCCCTAAAAAACTCAAACCAGACTCAACCATAATTGCTCCACCAATACCCAAAGTTGCATTCACCAACACTGGCCCCAAGGCATTAGGCAAAAGGTGCCTTAAGATTATCCGCATATTTGAGGCCCCGATTGCCTTGGCTGCTTGAATAAACTCCCTCTCTTTTAAAGAAAGTATCTCCGAACGGATTAGGCGGGCTGGTTGCATCCAACTGGTTAAACCAATTATCAAAACAATATTAAATACCGATGGCTGCGTAATCGCAGCAATGCCTAAAATCAGATAAAATGTGGGAAAGCAAAGCATTATGTCCACAAGGCGCATAAGTAGGCTATCCAAGATACCTCCGTAAAAAGCTGCCAAAGAACCGAAAAATACACCCAGTACAGTAGCAACACCTACTGCAAGGATTCCAATACTTAGAGATATACGCGCACCGTAAAAGATACGGCTGGCCAAGTCTCGGCCTAAACTATCTGTTCCTAAAAGATGCCTGGCTGAGGGAGGCATAAGTAAATTACTGCCGTCAATCAAGGCTGGCTCGTATTCGGTAAGAAAAGGCGCAGCCAAAGCCATAAAAGTAAAAAAAATTATAATTGCTGCTCCTAAGAATAACGATTTATTACCTATCATGCTTTTGAGTTAAATCTTATCCGCGGGTCAACATAAATATAGGCGATGTCCGCCAGAAAATTACCTAACATCGTTAATATGCTCACCAATACCACCTCTGCCATTATCACATTGATATCGCGCATCATCGCTGCCTCAAAGAAGAGCCGACCCAAGCCGGGTATGGCAAATATCGATTCAAAGATAACGCTTCCGCCTAATAACCCAGGGAGGGAAAGCCCAAGGATTGTTACGATAGGTAAGATGGCATTACGCAGGGCATGTTTGTAAATCACTACCCTCTCTGGAAGACCCCTTGCCCGACAGGCAAGCATATAGGGTTGATTTAGTACCTCAAGCATATTTGCCCGCATATATCGACTAAGGCCGGTTATCCCACCCAGTGCCGAAACCAAAACCGGAAGGAACAAATGCCTAAGTATATCGATTATTTTTTGGGGCAAGGTAAAATATTCAAAATCCAAAGAGGTAATCCCAGAAATGGGCAAGAGATTTAACTGGATACAAAAAAGCTGCATCAATAATAATGCCAGCCAAAAGCTTGGCGCAGCAAATAGGATAAATAAAATTACAGTAGTAAAATTATCAAATAAACCACCAGCCTTTAATGCAGCCTTAACCCCTAAGGGAATAGCAATTAGAATAATCAGAACAAGCGAGGCCAGATTAATCCCCAAGGTTATTGGCAACCTCTCAAGTATCTTCTCCTTAACTGGTCGGCCATCGGCAAGCGAGTAACCAAAATTGAACCTGAGGATATTACTCAACCAGTTTAAATACTGGATATGTAAAGGCTGGTCTAAGCCCTCTAATTTTTCCAAGCGGCGTATCTGTTCCAAAGAAACCTTGGGGTTAAGTGCATATTGAAGGATAACCGGCTTTCCCGGAGTTAGCTTAACCACCAAAAAACTTATGGCGGTTATTCCAAGAAATAAAGGTACTAACCCAAAAATCCTGCGCAAGATATATGCCTTCACTCAATACCCCGTTAGTTAAACTATTTCTAATTTAAAATTACTTTTAAGGTTGAATAGTTGCATAGCGCTGAAGCCTTTTAGGCACCCACCAGTTAATAAAATTATAAGTAATGCCAATAGGTGCAGGTTCAACCCCTTTGAAACGATTATGCAGGGCAACCAAGGAATCAGGCGAATACAGAAACATATAAGGTTGCTGCTGGTAAATAATCTCATGTATCCTATGATAGCACTGACGCCGTTTCTCAAGGTCAAATGTCCTTCTGGCCTCCTCAAGTAACCTGTCTACCTCTGGGTTTTTGTAGCTGATAAAATTGAATTCTCCCTCATCGGTCTTAGAGGAATGCCAGATGTCAAAATTGTCCGGCTCGCGCGGAAGGGACCAACCCAAAAGCACTGCCTCAAAGTTTCTTTTGTCAATATACTCGGTTAAAAATACACTCCACTCCACTACCTTTATCTTAACCTCAATGCCTATATCAGCGAGCCGCCGCTGGATAATCTGAGCCACCTTAAGCCTCTCCTCATTACCTTGATTGGTAATTATCGTAAAGCTGAAACGCTTTCCATCTTTTTCCAGCCACCCGTCACCATTTGAATTAAAGACCCCTGCCTGCCTTAACAGCTCTTTGGCTTTTTTAGGGTCGTAAGGCACTGGCTTAACCTCCTTATTATAGGCCCAGGAATCTGCAAGATAAGGCCCAGTAATAACCCTTCCGTAGCCCAGCAATACCATATCCACAATCTCCTGCTTATCCACCGCATAATTCAAGGCCTGGCGGATACGGACATCCTGAAACTTTGGGTTATTCAGATTGTAACCTAAATAGGTAAAACTGGTGCCACTAAGGCGATATTTACGAAAATGTTTTCTAAAAAATGGTGTATCGGTCTGACGTTTATACTGCAAGGGGGTAAGACCGACAAAATCAAGCCCTTGGGCCTGCAATTCAAGAAAGACAGTAGATTCATCAGGGATGATACGGTAGATGTAACGCTCGATATATGGCTTTTTTTCAAAATAGTTTGGGTTGGCAACAAGTTCAATTTTTTCTTGGGATTTCCAGGTTTTAAACCTGTACGGACCCAGGCCTATGGGATTGCGTGAAAAGCGACTGGTGTTTAAATCCTCTTTTTCTAAAATATGCCGGGGCATAATCGGCATACCCCAACTCGCCAAACCCGGGGCAAAAGGCTCTTTATAAACAACCTTGACAGTATATTCATCAATTACTTCAAGAGACCTAATCTGCTCAAAATCACCGCTATAAGGTGTCTTCACCTTGGGGTCAATTAACTTCTGGTAGGTAAATTCCACATCTCGGGCAGTGAAGGGGTGGCCATCGTGCCAAAAGACATCTTTACGTAGATGGAATACTATAACTAAACCATCGCCCCTGACCTCCCAACTCTCAGCCAAATCGCCAATGAGATTTATATCCTTGTCAAATTTTACCAAGCCATTAAAAAGAAGACCGCAGATTTCAGCCGAGGCAGAATCCGAGGCCAAGATAGGAATTAGATTACGGGCGTCGGCAATGGAGGCAACTACAATAGCATCTCCGTAATCCTGGGCAAAATCCAAAGTGGGTACAAAAAATAAAAAGGCCGCTACTGAAAGCAGCCAAAAGGAAATTTTCTTTATAAAAAACTTTTTTATCAATAAAACCCTACTGTGTAGTCTCTGAAACAGGCTGAGTGGCATTATCTGTTGAAGTAGCAACCTGGCCTGTCTGATTTTGAATCTTATTTAACCTTGCCCCCTCAACTAAAGAACGACTCTGCCGGGAAGCCAAAAAGGCCAAACTTACACAAGTTAGTAAAAACAAACTTGCGAATATGGTTGTCAATCGAGTCATAAATACATTTGTCTTTGGGCCAAACATCGACTCAACGTTGGAGAAGCTCTCCACCAATCCTCCTCCCCGGCCAGACTGAACCAAGATTACTAGTATCAAACCCAGACATACCAAAATATGAACGGCAATGATAAAGACCATCATAGACTAATCCCCTCTAAGAATTAACCCGATAAGACTGTTTTACAATCTCAGAAAAAGCCTCGGCCTTCAGGCTTGCACCACCCACTAAGGCACCATCGATATCCGGCTGTTTAATCAACTCAGCAATATTATCCGGCTTGACGCTGCCTCCATACTGTATCCTAACCAAATCCGCAACCTCACCTCCATAAACCCCTTTTACCTCATTGCGAATAAAATGGTGGGCCTCTTGGGCCTGCTGGGGGGTAGCAGTCCTTCCTGTGCCGATAGCCCAAACTGGCTCATAGGCAATTGTTATTTTGAGCATCTGGTTGCCATCTATTCCTTTCAGGCCTTCTTTCAACTGGTGCGCCAAGACCTTAAAGGTCTCATTCCTTTCTCTTTCTTCTAAGGTCTCGCCTATACACATAATTGGCACAAGCCCTTCCTTCAAGGCAGCCTTTATTTTTTTATTCACGGTTTCATCCGTCTCGCCAAAAAACTGGCGTCGTTCAGAATGACCAACAATTACAAAACTGCAACCCACGTCTTTAAGCATCCGACAGGACACCTCTCCGGTATAAGCGCCCTCATTCTCCCAAAAGGCATCCTGGGCACCTAAACGGATATTTGAATCTGCAATCACCTCAGCCACCTCGCTTAAGGCAGTAAAAGGTGGACAGATGACTATATCAATAACTGATTCCTCCAGTTCATAGAGGCCCCTTTTGAGTTTGGTGGCTAACTCTATAGCCTCGGATATAGTCTTATACATCTTCCAGTTTCCGGCGATTATAGTCTTGCGTATCATCGGTCTAAAAGACAGGCTATCCCTGGCAGGATTTTCCCCTCCAAGAACTCTAAACTTGCACCACCGCCAGTTGAGATATGGGTAATTTTATCCTCAAGCTTAAACTTGGCAGCAGCTGCTGCTGTATCTCCGCCGCCCAAGATGGTTGTTGCACCAGGAAGCTTAGAAATAAAATCCATTACCTTTCTGGTGCCACTACTAAATGGCTCCATCTCAAAAATCCCCAAAGGGCCGTTCCAGACAACTGTCTTGGCGTACATTAATTTACTCTGAAATAACTCTATGGTCTTGTATCCGATATCAACCGCAATTTTACCCTCAGGGATATCCTCGCCAACTATCTCGGTGCTGGCAGTTGGGTCAATTTTATCTACTACCACGTTATCAATAGGCAAGACGATTTCCTTCTTTAATGCCTTGGCCTTATTTAAAATAGAAGTGGCAACCTCAAGTTTATCCTTTTCTAATTTTGAGTTTCCAATCTGCTTACCCTGGGCCTTTAAGAATGTATAGGCCATACCCCCTCCAATAAGTATGGTGTCGCACAATGGCAGAAGGTTATCAATCACCCCAATCTTATCCGAAACCTTGGCCCCTCCTAATATAACTACAAATGGCCTTTTGGGATTGGCAATGGCATTACCCAGATACTCTATCTCCTTTTCTAATAGAAAACCACATACTGCCTTAAGATAATGGCTTACCCCTTCAGTTGAGGCATGGGCCCGATGGGCTGTGCCAAAGGCATCGTTAACATAGATATCTGCCAATTCAGCAAGTTGCTGGGCAAACTTGGGGTCATTGGCCTCTTCTTCAGGATGAAAACGCAGGTTCTCTAAAAGGATTACCCTTTCTTTTGCCTTGGCAATCTTGGACTTAATTTTTTCACCCACGCAATCCGGCAAAAAAAGAACCGGCTCCTTCAATAACTGCTTTAGCCTATACGCTACTGGTCGAAGGCTGTATTTTGGGTTGACCTTGCCATCAGGCCTTCCCAGATGGCTCATTAGAATAATCTTTTTTGCACCTGCCTGCAAGAGATAATTAATCGTAGGCAAGGTTGCGCGAATGCGCGTATCATCAGTAATTGATGATTTTTCATCCAACGGGACATTAAAATCCGCCCGCACCAAAATTGATTTGCCTTTTACATCAATATCCCTAACCGTCATCTTACGCATAGTACAACTCCTTGTTTTTAAAAATCACTTCCTAAACAAAAAACTAAAATATCCTAAATATAGCCCTTTGTCAATATTTTTTATCTCGTCAAATTTTTAGAGGGATTACTTAAAAAGGATGGATAATATTAAAACCTGTTTATGGTATCCGCAGTATACACCCCCCGAGAGATAGGTTCTAAGATTTGATTGAGAAAATAATTCAGGTCAGCAATGAACTTTTTAGGAACAAAAACTATATCCTCTTTTTCCAGGATAATATTCTGAGAGGCATCTCCTTTAAGTGCCTTATTGAGATTAAGCCTCAATGCCGTAGGATTAGTATGGGGATTCTTGACTACTACTACACTCGAGGCAACCGCATCCCTGGTAAATCCGCCTGCAAGACCTATCGCCTCCAAAACTGACTTTGCACCCGTAACATTATAGACACCAGGATGGAGCACCTCTCCCAACATAATAATCTTTGCCCCACCCATCTTGCGGATAGAGATAGAAACCACTGGATTCTTAATATACTCCCTCAGTTTGTCGGTAATAGACTCCTTAAGCTGGGTAATAGTCAATCCTGCTGCGGGTATATCTCCCACTAGGGAAAAAGAAATTCTTCCGTCTGGCCGGACTATCACCTCTTGGTTTAAATCCGAATTATCCCATACCGAGATATAAAGCACATCTTCCTCGCTTAAGGTGTATTCTAAAGGGGTAAACCCTCTGACCTGGGCCTGAGTAGAGGTTGTTTGTTGTGAGTCTGGTTTCGCGACAGCTGTTTTAGCTAATTCTGAACTGTTTTTTAATCCTGTTGCCATAACCTGATATTCTTTTTTTTTAGCTGGGAATTCCTCTATTGTAAAGGAGGATGATTGGGAGACCTCATCTAGAATTTCCTTGGCCTTCTCATATTCAAGCTGCGCCTCTTTATATTTACCCTCGCGAAAATAACGATTTCCCAGTTCATAGTGCTGTCCCGCAAGGTCTAATAGCCTATCCTCATTTGCCAAAAGATAATTGCTACCTGGCAACGTAAGCAGAGAGACTATAATTAACAATAACCTTAACCTTAACTTTAAAAAGTTACGCATTCTTCTATATAAATCGCACCCCTTGTTTCAGCAAGGTTTATAATCCGCGCAGGTTCCAGCTCTCTTCCATTATTATCCAAGGTAATCTTTAGAGTGGGCGAAAAAGGAGCTTCAGGATTAACCATAACCACTGTAGCTATCTCTTTGGTATTCAGCCTCACCTGCGTTCCATAAGGATAAAAACCCATACGCTGGATAAGCAACTTAAGAAAAAAACTATTGAACTTCTCTTTTTGGGAGAGAATTTCCTTTAAGGCAAGAGGCGGGCTAAACCTTTCCCGCCAGGGCCGGGTATGGGTCAAGGTTTCGTAGACTTGAGCCAATCCTACTAGCTGTGCCTCTTCTTTTATCAACCCAGCAGTTAGGCCCCGGGGATAACCCTGGCCATCGCACTGCTCATATACCTGTTCAATAATTCCTAATACCCTGGTAGGTATTGAAGGACAATTCTTTTTAAGCATCTCTACCCCTGAGAAGGGATGCTCTATTAATATTGCACGCTCTTTAGGGCTCAATGGCTGGGTTTTCATTATAATATCAGCATTTTTGATAAGTCCCACATCATGCAAAAAAGCAGCAATACCTATCTCTTGCAATTTTGGTGCATTAAAACCCGAACCCAAACCCAACTCAATAGACAAAATACAGCTATTTAAGGCGTGGCAGCAAAGATAATTTTCCCCTGGAGGAGTATCGCGGAAGAATAAAGCCAAAAGCTCTTTTTTTTCTGTATTCAGCTCCTGGATTATTTTATCCACTAACCCTTCTGTGCTAAAAGCTAATTTTTTTTCAATTTCTAGCCCAAGCCGGTAAATCCTCTTTGCCAAATTCAAACCCTCAGCGTATAAGGTGGATACTGCAGAAGAAAATCTTTCTTTTTTATCACTTGATACGACTCCTGCCGTTACAATATTTGAGGCAGGCAGAGGCTGTTCAATAACCTCTGCGGGTTTAGGGCCTGCGTGATATTGCTTCTTGTATTTTTCAATTATTTTGGAGATATCAAGCATAATGCCAAACCTATTTTAGAGTTACAAATCTGCCTCCAAGGCCTCGGAGTCTAATCCGGATTCACGATGGTATCTTTTATCTCTTATAACCCGTAGTGATAAATCCTCACCCACTTCCTCAATCAACTTTTTACCAATCACCTTTTCCGAATTTCCAAATCCCACCAAAAGCGCCAAGTCGCAGATGTTATTTATAATCCTTGGGGTTCCTTGGGAAAGGCTATATATAAGCTCGTATGCATCATCGCTAAAAATAGCACTGCTGGCCCCAGCCACAGACAAGCGATGCAGAATATATTCCCTGGTCTCCTGACAATTCAGTCTTTTAAGATGAAAACTCGCTGCTAACCTCTGGGTTAACTGCGGCAGGTGCATCATAGTGTAACGCAATTCTGGCTGGCCTAAAATGACCAGGCTAAGCAAAAATGCCTGCTCAAGTTGAAAATTTAACAAAAGCCTCAATTCCTCAAAGATATCTTCATCCTTTATCGCCTGGGCCTCATCAATAACAACGACACTATGCCTGCCAGCATTATAATTGGCATAAAAAATCTTATGAAGCAAATGAAAAAGCTCAATTTTAGAATTAGGGGGAGCCTCGCCTGAAAGCTGATTTGCAATCTCTTGAATTAACTCTAAGCCAGAAAGGCGGGGATTTAAGATAAACGCCGTCTGAAAAATATGCTCCTGTTGCAACTCCTGCCAGAGTACCCGCGTAAGAAGGGTCTTACCGCTGCCATATTCTCCCGTTAACATAAATCCGCCTTTGCGCTGATGCACTACATAAAGCATGCGCGCTAAGGCCTCCTTATGCTGCTGTGATTGGTACAAAAAACGCGGGTCAGGAGTATTCTCAAACGGCCTTTCCCTTAAACCCCAATAAGAGGTATACATTTGCTAAATTATAATTATTAATATTATTATAAAAACTCCTTCTTTTGTCAAGAATTTTCCTGCAAGAGTTTTCCCATATTTTCTGGCTCCCAGACAACTTATAGAACTGGCACTTATCTTACCAGAAATCTCCGTCGGATTAAAAATTTTAGGGAAACAGTTTCCCCATTTTTTAAGCAAAATTCAGTATTACTGCAAAAATACT
>Ga0272448_1004422_pt1 | contig 16027 bp, 12 predicted proteins | sample YNPCB0191_FD_202220 | JGI IMG/M metagenome (GOLD analysis project Ga0272448, IMG submission 202220) | Hot spring sediment microbial communities from Yellowstone National Park, WY, United States - YNP-CB-019-1 | ecosystem: Environmental > Aquatic > Thermal springs > Hot (42-90C) > Sediment...
TGCTTCCGCAGGACGGGTTGATCAACTACGTGCTGCGGTGTTTCGGCTATCCGGGCGACTACGATTTTCTGAACGTTCCCGCCCCCGGGCATTTTCTGCCCGCGCCGGCGATGCTGTGCCTCGTCGCGATGAGCGCGTGGATCGGGCTCGGGCCGCGGATGGTGATCTTTCTGGCGGGGCTGCAGGGAATCCCCGACTCCCTGTACGAGTCGGCGGAAATCGACGGATGCAACGGTTGGCAGCGCTTCCGGTACATCACGCTGCCGCTGCTGATGCCGACGACGTTTTTCGTGCTCATTACCTCCACGATCGCCGCGTTTCAGCTCTTCACGCAGGTGTACGTCATGACGCGGGGGGGGCCGCAGCGCGCCACGGACGTCGTCGTGTACCATATCTACCGGGAGGCGTGGCATCGGCTTCAGATCGGCATGGCCAGCGCCCAGTCGTATGTCCTGTTCGGCATCATCCTGCTGATCGCGATCGTTCAGTTCGCGCTGATGCGGCGGCGTGTGGAGGATGCAGGGGAATGGTAGGCGGTTCCGCGCGGCCGCGTGCGAACCGATCGGAGTCCGTGCATGAGAATCCTTCGGGCGACAGTTTTGTACACGCTGCTCGTGCTCGTCTCGCTGACGACGGTCGCGCCGCTCGTCTGGATGCTCTTCACGTCCTTCCATCCCCCGCTCTCGCCGGTCCCCACGCCGGAGACGCTCTTTCGACCCAGGGAGTGGGCATTCCGGAATTACTGGTACGTGCTGACGTTCGCCGAACTGCCGGTCGCCCGCTTCGCGTTGAACAGCATCGTGGTCACGGCGGCCGTGGTCGCGTTTCAGCTTACCCTCTGCTCGCTGGCGGCCTACGCGTTCGCGCGGCTGTCCTTCCGCGGCCGCGACACGCTCTTCTTCATCCTCATGCTGACGATGATGATCCCGGCGACGGTGATGATCGTGCCGCTCTTCATCACGGTTCACAGGCTCGGGTTTCTGAACAGTTACCTTGGTCTGATCCTGCCCTATCCGTACCTGAGCACGGCGTTCGGGACGTTCCTGCTGCGGCAGTTCTTCATGACGATCCCGCGGAGCCTCGATGAGGCGGCGCGGATCGACGGGGCGTCGGACCTGCGGATTCTCTGGCACATCATCCTGCCCGCCTCGAAGCCGGCGCTGGCGACGCTGGCGGCGTTCGGGTTTATCTGGACGTGGACGGACTTCTACTGGCCGATGTTGGCCACAAGCTCCGTGCCGATGCGGACGCTCGAGGTCGGGCTGTCGGTCTTCAAGGATGCCTACGGTACCACGAACTGGCCGCTGCAGATGACGGCGGCGGTGATTGTGATGGCGCCGGCGCTGCTCGTCTTCCTCGCGCTGCAGCGGTACTTCGTCAAAGGCGTCGTGATGAGCGGCATCAAGGGATAGATCCTGCCGTCGCGCGCGCCGATGGTAGATGCCATCGCCGGATCCGGGCGAAGAGCCGGTACGCCATCCGGTCGTTCGTGGGCGCGGAACGCAAACCGACCGTGCCGCCGCGTGGTGCGTCCGCTCAGTCCGCCAGGAATGGCCGCACGCGGTCGGCGAGCAGACGATATCCCTCGGGGCTGAAGTGCAGCCGATCGGCAGCGAACAGCTCCGGGCGCGGCAGGCCGTCCGGGCCCAGGACCATGTCGTACGTTTCCGCGTATTTCAGATACGGTCGCGGACGCGTGTACGTTTCGATCATGGTGTTGAGCGCTTTGGTGGCGTCGCGCTCCGCCCAACGGGCAGGGGTAGGGTTGGTCGCGATGTATACGATGCGGGTTCGGGGCAGGCGGGCATGCACCCGGGCGACGAAGGCCTGATAATCCGCGAAGACCTGCGCCGGCGTCTTGCCCGCGTGGAGATCGTTGCCGCCTGCGCGGAGGACGACGACCCGCGGCTCGTAGGGGAAGATGATCCGTTCGGCGAAACAGGTGGAGTCCGCGATCTGCGATCCGCCGAAGCCGCGATTGATGACCCGGTGGTCGGGGAAATCCCTTTCGAGCGTCTTCCAGAGGCGGATGGTCGAGGAGCCGATAAAGAGCACCCCGCCCCTGGGCGGCGGGTTCACGCGATCCATCGCTTCGTAGGCGGCGATGTCCTTCTCCCACCTGGCGGAGCCTTGAGCGCGATAGGCGGCGGGTTTCGTCGCGGGCGCGGGCCGGTTTGCAGCGGCAGGCCGCGTTTCAGTGCAGGCCGGCGAGGCCGCGAGCAGGAGCGAGCAGAACAACAGTGTCGTTGCGAACGGCATCTTCCATCGCATGAGAAACTCCCGGGATTTCAAGACCTTCGGCAGGTCCCACCGCCAAGTCGCGTCTGCGTGGCAGGTTCCGACATTGTCACGCCACGACGCACGGACTGACCTTTATACCCTCGATTTCCCTTTCTGGCATCTCCGGCGTCCTCGGGGCCTGTTCCGGCAGGCGGGCGTACCGTTGCGCTCCGCGCGGTGCGGATGCGGCGATTCCGGGGCGACGCTGCCGGCACGCACCCGGTCTTGTGTCGATTGCGGCAGGGCAGTTCTATGTCCGGTGTGCAATCGCGACGTGGTTCCCTTGCCGCTGCGGGGCCGGGACCGGAGGAAACTCTCTGGCCGAAAACGGCGCGCGACGCCCGGGTTGCCCAGGCCGGAACAGGTCCTTATGCCTCCCCGTCGGTGCAGGAGTACGGCGCGGCCGGGGGGGCCTCGGATTCGGCGGTCGTTTCGTCTGCCGGGCAGCAGCGGGCGCCCTTTACGGCGGGACCGGCGTTTACGCCGATCTCCTCGTCCGTGAGGTAGCACGCGGGGTCGGCGGCCCAGGGGTCGCCAGTGAGCAGTTGGGCGCGCACCCGCGAGGCGCCGCCGCAAAGCTGGACGAACCGGCAGACGCCGCAGCGGCCCTTGAGCAGGGGGAGGCGGTTCTTCAGGCCCGCCATCAGCGGGTGGCTTGTGTCCTGCCAGATCTCGCTGAAGGGGCGCTCGCGCACGTTGCCGAGGTTCTCGTGCATCCAGAACTGATCCGGGTGGACGCGGCCCTGGAAGTCGATGCAGGCGATCCCCACGCCGGAACTGTACGTTCCCCCGCCGTTCCACTTGAGCATCTCGTAGATCGTTTCGGCTCGCGGGTGGCGCTCGGCCTTGAGCTTCAGGTAGAGGTATACGCCGTCGCAGTGGTTGTCCACCGTGAGGATCTCGACCGGCCGGCCCTGTTCGTGGAGCTCGCGCGTCCGGCGGAAGATGGTCGAGACGGCCCGGCGTTCCTCCTTCGGGGTCAGTTGCACCAGGGCGGAGCCTCGGCCGGCGGGAACGAGGTGGTAGAAGCACGCGCGGTTGATGTCCTCGCGGACGATCAGGTCGAAGAGGGCGTCGATCTTGTCCGCGTTGACCTTCGTGAGCGTCAGGCGCAGACCGACCTTCTGGCCGGCCGCCTTACAGTGTCGGATGCCCCGCATGGTTCGCTCGAACGCCCCGGCGACGCCGCGAAACTTGTCGTGCGTGGCCGGATCGGCGCTGTCGAGCGAGATGCCGACGTAGGCGATGCCGAGATCGACGAACCGTTTGGCGATCTCCGGCGTGATCAGCGTGCCGTTCGTGCTGAAGACGACATGGAGCTTCTTCGACCGGGCGTAGGCGGCGATCTCGAAGATATCGGGCCGGGCGAGCGGCTCGCCGCCGGAGAACAGCACGCCGGGCACGCCGTACGCCGCCAGGTCGTCGACCACGCGAAAGGCCTCTTCCTTGGTCAGCTCGCCGGGGTACTTCTTCGCCTCGCTGCTGCTGTAACAGTGGACGCAGCAGAGGTTGCATGTGCGGGTGATGTTCCAGACGACAATCGGGCGGCGCTGCTCGGCCGTCTTGGGCGTCGAAAAGCGCTGATGCTCGGGGACATCCCGTGAAATGCACCGGCCGTAACGGTGGGGCAGCGAGGGGGAATCGTAACCGCAATAGAGGGCGCTGACGTCAATCATTTCGGGCTCCGCGAATCGCGAATACGCGCCGACACCGCACGTGTGACATTATAGGCCCAGGTTTGCCATCCTCTCGTCTCGGGCACATGCGGATTCTATTGCTCGGTGCGGGGCGCGACAATTCGCGCCGCGTCGGCGGAACCGCCCATGCACGCCGTGTTTGCGGCCGCCCCGCGAGGGGTGGTTCATTACCCGGTCGCACGGCATAGCGGGGGCGGGTTTACGTGCATACAGCCGGTTCGCCATCCGATGTTAGATCAAGCGCAGCGGCGTGTCGGGATCGGGGGGCTGGAGGCTCTCCCGCCGGCGGCGCGCTGCGCAGCCGTGCGGGATGCGCAGTCATGTTGGACAACGCCTTTACCGACTTCGTTACGCTCTGGGTGGTCGTCGATCCGATCGGTACCGTGCCGCTGTTCCTTTCGGTCACAGGGGAGTCGTCGCCGCACGAGATGCGGCGGATTGCGATCCACGCCGTGCTGATTGCGGCGGCGGTGCTCTTGGGTTTTCTGGTGCTCGGGCAGTTTCTGCTACGGGAGATGGGCATCACCATCCACTCGTTCCAGATCGCCGGCGGACTTGTGTTGTTCAAGGTCGGTCTGACGATGATCTTCTCGGACCACGCGGGTGCTTCCGGCCCCTTGCCCGGCGGCCGGGGTAACGTGGCGGCGTTTCCGCTGGCGATGCCGTTCATCGCGGGTCCGGGGGCGCTGCTTGCGGTTGTGGTACTGACGGATAACGACCGCTTCAGCGTGATGGCACAGTGCCGGACGGCGGTTGTGCTGCTCGTGGTGCTGGCGATGCAGTGGATGCTGCTGCTTCTGGCCAATCCGATCCGGCGGCGTATCGGCACCGGCGCGATTGCCATCCTGAGCCGCGTGATGGGAATGATCCTGGCGGCGTTGTCGGTGGAAACGGTCATTGCCGGCGTCAAGGACGCCCTGCGTTCGTGGAGCGCCTGAAGAGGTCTTGCGGGCACATCGGCCTTCGCGGGACCTGCCGGAACCTATCTCTTCGGCGACCGATTCGGGCCGTTGAAACACGTCTGGAACACAAGGAAGTCGGCAAGGTCCACGTCGTTGTCCATATCGAGGTCCGCGTTGCCGCAGTCGGCGCTTCGGGGGGCATGATTCGGCCCGTTGAAACATGACTGGAAGCGGCCGAAGTCCGCGAGATCCACGTCGCCGTCGCAGTCGAAGTCGGCGGGGCTGACGTTCGATGTCGCGAAGCGGATCGTGAAGGGAACGGACGTCGCGTAGCCGGTGCTGCCCGCGTCCCGGAGCCGGAACGTGACCCGCCATGTGCATTGCGTCGGATCAAAGGCGGGGTTCGTGCTGTCGATGAGCCAGATGAGATGCTTATGAAGCTGATAGTTGCCGAGCCGCGCGGACTGGCCCGGAGAATCGAGGATATCGTAGTTCGGCGGAACGACGATGACGAAGGCCGGGTCGATCGAGACGATATCGAGCCAGATGTCAGCGCCCGGCGCGAGCACGTATGTATCGTCCGCCGGCGACTCGGTCCGAATCGAATCGAACCCCGGGTTGTCGCTGCTCCAGCCCTCGAAGAACCCGGACGTGGGCGTAAGCACGACCAGATTGCCGAGCGGATCAAAGGGATTGAAACCGCCGATGGCCACGGCGACCTTGAGCTGTCTTCCGGTCGCATCGGACGAGCGACCGATCCAGACGTCGCCCTGGTGCTGCGCGCGCAGGGGCAGAGAGGCAAAGACGAGCGCCGCGAGGGACGCGACGGCGAAGGATAACCGTTGAGCTTTCATGGAAAGCGCTCCTTTCGGGACGGATATTGGAGAAACTCGGTTTCTTGCGACCCATCGAACGCATTCGGAGGATACGCCCGAGCGCGCCGTCGCGGCGGGGATCGCCGCGACAGCGCGTGTACTCGGGCGACACGACACGGCGGCCAACCGGCCGCGCCTCTATCCACAGACGGCTCTTCGCACGGCCCTTCGTCGTCGGAAGGCTGCCCATGACCCCAGGAACATCAAACCAAGCGTTCCCGGCTCCGGCACGTTCGTGAAGCCCAGCGTGAAGGGATCGGAATCGGCGTAGGCCGTCGTCCCCTTGTCCACGAGCTTGAATGTGCCGTACCAGACCGTCTGGAGCGGGTTGAACCCCGCGTCCAGCGAGTCCACGTGCCAGATCACGTGGTCGTGCAGCTCATGATCCCCCAGGAACAGTTGATCCTCCGGCGAATCGATCACGAGCAACGGATTCAGCGGATTATGCACCTTCAGCGCGGGGTCGAGCGAAATGGCCTCCAGCCAGATCTGGGCGCCGGGAGCGAGCCGATAGAATCCCTCGTTAGGCTCGTCCTCCATGAGGGCCTCAAAGCCCGGCTCCTCCCCGGCCCACCCTTTCAGGAGACCGTTGACGGCCTCCAAGGGGCGGATCTCATCGAGGTCCGCCTCGATCAGAAGCTGGCTCGAAGTGGACCGTCCGATGATAACGTCGCCTTCGTGCTGATGCTGACCAAGCACCGGAGCGGCGGCCATTCCAAACAGGACACATGATGACAACGACAACAGAATAGCACGTTTCATTTCGACCTCCTTCGACGATGAAAACCGTCGAACATCATAAGAACCAGGTTCTTCAAAGATCACACAAACGCATAGATTACCAGGCCACTTTCGGATCGTAGAGATTGTGCTCCCACTCAATGACCAGGCGGCTCCCCTCGCGCCGCATGCTCTTCTTTCTGTACGTCCGTTCGAATCGAAACGTCTCCGCATGACCGTCCGCGAACGCGTAGTTCGCCTTGCCTGCGTGACGGTCGAGGGCGAGCTCGTTCCGGGCCGCCTCGCGTTCCAGCATGACCCAGTTCGACGGGTGGACGTGGTCGGACGAGGCGTAGTCGGTCGTCTCGTTCAACTCGACGAACATGATCGTTGTCGCCGGGCGCCGGATGCGATCGAGCCGGCGGAAGTCCTCATAGCCGTCCACCCGGCCGGAGAGGTAGTCGTTCACGCCGTAGCTGCAGCGCCGGACCTGGCGGGTAACCGGATGCGGCTGCGTCCAGTACGGGCTCCTGTCCGAGGGACAACGGGCGACGAGCCTGTCGCGATACTCCCGGCGCAGCGTATTGAGCCACGTCTCGTTCTCGTCGACCGACCCGCCGTGAGACAGGCCGAAGTTGACAAGAAAGCCCTTGTTGTTCATGGCGTACATCTGCACCGCGAGCCCGAGGCTTCGCATATTGCTCAGGCAGGCGGCGCTCCTGCTCTGCTCCTGTGCCCGCGAGAGCGAGGGCAACAGGATCGCAACCAGCAGGGCGAGAATCGCCACAACCACGAGCAATTCGATCAGCGTAAAAGCTCGGTTCATCGCTGCACCTCCGGATTCGCCAGAAACGGCATGACGTTCCCACGACGCAGTCGGGGCCGCAGACCCACACATACGCAACGTGCCGTCACGCCCCGGTCTTGTCGGTCCGCAAAAGGGGCGTCACAGGCGTTGCGTCGGAATGGGGATCGGATGATGCGGAGGCGTCATGCCGCGATCGGCGGGGCGCGGGGGTTGCCGACCCGGTAGCGTTCGGCCGTGCAGGGCGTGTTCCCGGGCGCAAGTGCCGCGAAAGGCCAGTCGCCGGGGGCGGCGACACGAGCCTCGTGCGGCATCACCGCCTTGGAACCGATGGTAAGCAGATAGCATGTCGGGCACTGGTCGTGCGTGTGGGAGTGCGTATGGGCCGCCAGCCGCAGGTGTACAAAAAGCCCGAGGCCCGTGAAGGACAGGCACAGGGCAACCAGGAGCCCGACGCTCACCGTGCGGCGAAACGGCATACGTCGTATGCTACGCAGCCTCCGTCACCGTGTCAAGGCATGTCTACGTTGTAATACAGGCCCCTTGCGGGCGGGCACGGTCGGCTTCGCCGCCGGTGCCGGGCGGGGTGCGTCGGCCCTTCGGAAACCGGCCCGGAAGACTTCGTTCCCGGCGATGCGGGTGCGGGTGCTTGCCCTGCCGCGACGGCGCTTTATTATGGTCCCGGCGGTGCGGGAGGACGTGGAGACCTATTGCGGAGGCGATACGGATGAATTGCGGCGGGATGGCTCGACACATCGGTACAGTGGTGCCGGCGGTGTTCTGCGTCGGGTTGGCGATGCCGGCGGGGGCGGCTCAACGGCCCAACATCCTGTTCCTCATTGCGGATCAGTTCCGGGCCGATTGTGTCGGGGCCGACGGAAACCGGGTCATCCGAACGCCGAACCTCGACCGACTGGCCCACGAAGGCGCGCGGTTCGATCGGGCCTACACCTCGACCCCCTCGTGCACGCCCGCCCGTTCGGCCATCCTCACAGGGCTTTCGCCGTGGCATCATGGGATGCTGGGGATGGGCCGGATGGCCGAGCGCTACCCGCACGAGATGCCGGCCATGCTCCATGAGGCGGGTTACTACACCATCGGCATCGGCAAGCAGCACTTTCACCCGCAACGCAACCCGCACGGCTACCAGCGGCTGATCCTCGACGAGTCGGGACGGGAGTTTTCCGCCGACTTCCGCAGCGACTATCGGAGCTGGTTCTGGTCGCTGGCGCCCACGCTGGATCCGGACGCCACAGGGCTCGGGTGGAACGACTATCGCACTCGTCCGTATGCCCTGCCGGAGGCCTTGCATCCGACGCGATGGACGGCCGATGTAGCGGTGAGTTTCCTCAAGGATTACCGGGGGCGAGAGCCCTTTTTTCTGATGGTCTCGTTCGCCCGGCCGCACAGCCCGTACGATCCGCCGGAGAGGTTTCATCGGATGTACGAGGACGCCGAGGTCCCGCCGGCGGTCGTAGGGGACTGGGCCAAGCGCAATGACATCAAGGCGAATCCGCAGGATTACGCGCTATGGCGCGGCAACCTCGGCCCCGAGCAGGTTCGGCGTTCGCGGCGCGGCTACTATGGGTCGGTGAGCTTCGTCGACGAGCAGATCGGGCGGATTCTCAAGGCGCTCGAGGATCGCAACCTGACGAATCAGACGCTGATCCTGTTCACCGCCGATCACGGAGATATGCTCGGCGACCATCACCTCTGGCGCAAGACATACGCGTACGAGGGTTCCGCGCGGATTCCGATGCTGGTTCGCTGGCCGGAGTCGATCCCGGCGCAGCGCGGGCAGGTTCTGCACCTGCCGGTCGAGCTTCGGGACCTGTTGCCGACCTTCCTGGAGGCGGCGGGCGCGGCATTCTCGGCGAAGGACTTTGACGGGCGGAGCCTGCTGGGGCCGATTCGCGGGCAGGCCGACTCGTGGCGGCCCTATATCGATCTGGAGCACAGCCGGTGTTACAAGGGCTCGGAACCGTGGAACGCCCTGACGGACGGCCGGACGAAATACATCTTCTACGCGGGCACGGGGCGCGAGGAGCTTTTCGATCTGGAAAAGGATCCCGGCGAGCTGCACGACCTGGCGCCGGATCCGCAGGAGGCGGCGCGGCTTGCGGCTTGGCGGTCGCGCATGGTCGAGCATCTGGCCGAGCGCGGCGAGGCGTTTGTCAAGGATGGGCGTCTCGTTGTGCCGCGGAAGGACATGCTGTACGGCCCGCGGTTTCCTCGGCCTGCGGAGGATGCGGGCGCCCCGCCATCCCGAGGCCCGGGGCGCCGGGGGACGCCGGGGTGACGAAGATGCCCACGCGGCACGCTACCGCGCGGGTGCCCGGCGGTACGCGCCCTTGCGTGTCCATCGTTCATTCCGAAGACGAGGTTGCGGCCCGGGATGACGGCGGCCTGTCGGCCGGTTCGGAGGCGGCCCCGGCGGCGGTGCGGCTTGTGGCCGGGGCCTCACGTCCTTGCGGGCGTCGGGTTTCGGGCAGCGGCAGCTCCATATAGACCGGGATGGCATGATCGAGGCGATAGATCCGCGGCTCCTGCCCCGGGGGAAAATTGGCGGCGGCGAGGCTGTCGGCCCGCTTGCGCAGGGCGTCGGCCTGTTCCGGATCGTCAGCCCGGAGGGCGTCGGACCATTGCCAGAGGCATTTGATACGGAAGGCCGCCAGCGTGAGCTTTGCGCGGGGGGATGCCTTTGCATCCTCGCCGAACCAGCGGTCGCAACGTTCCTCCATGCGCAGCGTCAGGGCGACGACCAGCGCGTATGAGCCGTCTGCCAGGAGGCTCTGACATCGCAGGATTCGGCTGAAGAAGTCGTAGGGGAGCCGCTCGGGCGGCACGAGGGCCAGATCGAGTACGGCCAGTTCGCGCCCGGAGCGGTCGCCGGCTTCGAGGAGTGCGGCCTGCCATAGCCGGGCCGCCGCGGCCGTATCCGGGTCTTCATTCTCGCGCAATTCAGCGAGGCCCAGGGCCGCCTTTCGGCAGGCCTCCTGAACCGCTGCCGGCGCTGTGGCGGTGGGCATCGTGCGGGCGAGCGACTCGTACGCGGCGGCGAAGAGCCGGAGCGTGTTGATCGTCTCGCGCCAGCGGGCACGCCGCCGCATGACGGCGGTGTCGGCGGATTGGGCGAGCGATTCGATGTCCTTTTTCGCGATGTCGAGGGCGCGACCGGCGAATCGGGCGACCGCGGCGAGGTCCTTGAGGTCCTCTCGCGTGCGGTAGCCGATCATCCATCTTGTGGCGGCCGGTGCCGCGACATCGGCCAGTTCCCAGTTGGCCCAACCCAGCGCCAGCGGGATGCGGCTTTCAGGGTCCGTCTCGGATCGGAGGCGGGCCTGGATTGCCCGACGCAGCTCGCGGGTCTCGCGCCGGCGGTCCGGGTCGTCGCGCAGGGGTGTGATCGCCTCCGCACGCTTTCGCATCGCTTCGTCGAACAGGCTCGGCGGGTGCGCCGCGGGCGACGATGCGGCGGCATTCGGTTTGGCCGACGCGTCGCCAAAGGCAGGAGAAACGGCGAGATAGACGGCGATTCCTGGCAGCAGAGCTTTTGTCATGGCCGATACATCATCGGCGAATTACAGCCCGATGCAAGAGGAGCCGGCCCGGGCGCCGGCAGGTGGTTTCCGGCCGTTACCGGGGTACATAGCGGAACCAGGGGCTGTGGCGCTCGGCGAGGACGTAGTTGTCTTGCAGGGCCTGCCGCAGGGCCGGCCACAGCGCTTGAATGTCCTGATGGATGAACGTCGGCTTGGCGTCAAGGGGGCCGACCGTTACCACCGAAGCGAAGAATCGGCGCTTCACGCGGGCGGTGAGGACGTCGCGGTCGGGTCGGGTTTCGCACATGCTGCCGAAGGCGATGGGGTCGTTGACATAGCCGTCCACGCCGGCGCACCAGGCGAGCCAGGGATCCATGCACAGCAGCGGTTTGTCCATGCCGGCGAGCCAACGGCCGCCGCCTGCGTAGTCCGGGCCGAGGAGGGTTGCGATCTGCGCGACCTGCCGGGCACTGACGACGTGCGCGTCGAGGTACAGCACGGTCGGATTGAACAACCCCACGGCGGCGAGCACGCGCCCGATGGTTTTCGAGAGCCTGTCCGTCGTTGCGGCGACGGAGCGTGCCCAGAGCGCAAGAATCCAGCCGCCGGCGAGGATGGGTTCGATGAGGTAGTTGATGTTGCTGCCCTGACGGCGGGCGGTGACGAGGGCCACGGCGGTCGCCGCGAGGAACCAGGTCGTCGCCCATCGCCAGGAGCGGTGGAGTTCGCCGGGCAGGCCGTCGAAGCGGGGACGGACGAATCGGGTAAGCAGGGCGATGGCCACCATCGCGGCCAACGCGCGGGGCTGGTCTTCTTCCCGGCCCTTGGTCAGGACAAACAGGGTGTACGCCCACTTCTGCGGCGCGGCGAGCGTCACCTGCTGGTGCAGCCAGAAGAGGCCTCCTGTGGCTGCCTGTATGGCAACAACTCCGCCGACGGCCGCGCCGCACAACAGGCTGAGCAGCAACCGAAGGCGTCTGCGGTCGGCTTCCCAGAAGAACGCCAGGGCGACCGTCAGCGGGACGGCCAGCGCCGTCGGCTTGCAGAAGACCGCGAGCCACAGGGCGCCGGCGGCCCCGACGGCGCTCCGGGTTCCGCTCCGCATAGCGAGCATCAGGCCCGCCAGCGACAAGGCCAGCACGAGGGTGTCCGGCCGGGCGCTCGCGATGAATTCCACGCTCTGCACGGGGATCGAGCCCAGCGCGACCAGAGGGACGGCCCAGGCCCATGCACGGTTCCCGCCGTGCGCCGCAAGAAGCGCCAGAAGCAGCAGCGCGACCCCGAACGCCGCGACGCTCAGTCCGCGGGCGAGTGTGACCAACTGGGGACGATTCAGATCGGCAAGCCTCGCGAGCGTTCCAATCAACTGATAATACGCCGGTCCGTACACGCCGACGTGCACCGGCCCCTCGCGCCAGTCGGCATACATGGCCTCGCCCTCTCGAACGCGCCAGGCGATTTCCAGCGGCGCGCTCTCCCACGTGGTCTGCGGCCTGGCGAGCGGGAAAATCGCTGCAATCTCGATTCCCATGCCGACGGCGAACGCCCCGCCGGTCAGCACCCACGCCGCCGTCAGGATTCGATCCACCCATCGTGCCGCCGCCGAAGTCTGCCGCATTCAAACGCTCCGCCGCCGACCGCTCATTACGGGCCAGGGGCGGCATTCTACGGTGCGCGTTCGCGACCGACCAGCGTTGCAACCGACGCATTCCGCAACGGGCGGTCTTTGTCACATGCGGGGTGTTGACCGGCGCCGGCCGTCGCGGATATCACGTCGGCATGGAAAACGACCGCGCCTTGGGGTCATTGGAGGCGGGCAAGCGACGGGAACTGACCGCCCGCGGGAATCGGCTGCGCGCGGGGCTCGTGGTCGGCCGGAACGGGGTGAACGAGGCGGTTGTCGCGCAGGTGCGGCGGATGCTGGTCGGACGCGACCTGATCAAGGTCCGTGTGGATGTCGATCGGGGCGAGGAGGCGGTGGCGGTCGCCGAGACATTGGCGCGGGATGTGCCGTGTCATTTCGTCAAACGCGTGGGCAAGGTGATCCTTCTCTGGAGGGGAAATCAGGCTCCGGGGTAGCCGGACTCTGGATGGCCTGCTGATTTGGGAGGGGACAGGGTTCTTATCGGCCTTCGATCGCCCCCGCGGGTCAGAGGAAAACTGAAGGCGGCGGAGTAATCGCGGGCGGATGGCTATTGTAGCTGCGGCGGCCGGCCGGCCGTCAGGATTTCAGCCTTGGATGGAGCCGCCCATATTCGTCAGGTTCCGCTGCGGCGTCGGGGCCGAAAACGCATGTCGGCCCGGGCTTGATGCGGACCGGGGTCGCCGCGGCAGAGAAAGCCTGCCCACTCGCTCTGCCGCGCAACGGCATGAGTTTCTCGAAGTCCGATCCGTTATAAGCCGTTTGCGTTTGACTTCTGTGCCCGGTTTTGCAACGATATAGGTGGTCGGGGACGGAGCGCCCATCGAGCACCCACCCGGACCCGCTGTCGCCTGCCCAATCGGAGCCAACGGATGCGGACAGGAACGTGGATGGTGATCGCCGGGATCCTGTTTGCTCTGATCAGCCCTGTCCTGTATGCGCAACCGAACGGCAACGGTGGGCCCGTTACGGCTGCCCAGCGCCGGCAATTTGCCGAAATGCTCCGAGGCCACAGCGAGGCGGCGAAGGCCGCCGCATGGTCGCAAGCGCGGCTCAAGGGCTGGGCTGTCCGCGGTGAGAAGGACGGCGTCGTTTTCGAGCTGATGGCCATCGAAAACGGCAAGGTCTACATGTACGCCACCGACAACGTGAATGCCGCCATATCCACGGCGGCGGACCTGATTCGCAACACGCCGCCGTATGATCTGAACGGTGCCGGGTGGACAGTCGGCATCTGGGACGGTGGCGCCTTGCGGGCGACGCATCAGGAGTACGGCGGGCGCGTAACCGTGCGCGACGGCGCCTCCATCATCGACCACGCCACGCATGTCGGCGGGACGATCGGTGCGGCGGGGGTCATGGCGGCCGCGCTGGGGATGGCGCCGAGCGTATTCATCAGTTCCTATGACTGGACGAACGACACGGCCGAGATGACGCTCCAGGCGATGTCATACGCAGGGGAGGCCGGCCGGATCCAGGTTTCCAATCACTCGTACGGGTATCTGGCGGGCTGGTCGTGGAGTTTTTCGCCGCCCCGCTGGTACGGGACCTGGGGGTATCGCGAGTCGGAGAGCTTCGGAAGCTACGACGACATCACGCGGGAGTGGGACACGGTCTGCTACAATGCCCCGTACTACCTTCCGTTCAAGGCGGCGGGCAACGACCGCAACGAGACCGCCCCGTCCGCCGGGAGCAGCTTCCAGTATTGGAGCAACAGCGCAGGCACCTGGGTCACGAAGGCCTACGACCCGGCGACCGACCCGTATAGCGACGGATGGGACAACGGCGGCTTCGATACGATCGGGATTGTCGGCACGGCGAAAAACGTGATGACGGTCGGGGCCGTCAACGACGCCGTTTCCGGCGGCCTCCGCTCCGTCGCCGCCGCGAGCATGGCGGCGTTCAGTTGCTGGGGCCCGACCGACGACGGGCGTGTCAAGCCGGACATCATGGCCAACGGCGTCGGGCTGTACTCGTGCACCGCCGGCAGCGACGCCAGCTACGCTATCTACTCGGGCACGAGCATGTCCACGCCCAATGCGGCGGGTTCGGCCCTGCTGCTGTGCGAATACTACGGGAAGCTCTTCCCCGGGCAGTACATGCGGGCCAGCACGCTGAAGGGCTTGATTGTTCACACGGCCGACGATCTCGACCTTCCCGGTCCCGACTATCGCACCGGCTGGGGGCTGATGAACGTCAAGGCGGCCGCCGACCACATCAGGGCGTTCCACGATCTGCCCTCCGCGAAAGGCATCGTCGAAGATCGGCTGGACGGGTCGCGGTCGACGGCCACATATCGGCTGAACTGGGACGGCACGCACCCGATCCGCGTGACGCTGTGCTGGACCGATCCTCCCGCGGCGGCGCTGGCGGGGCTGGACAATCCTGCGCCTCGACTGGTGAACGATCTCGACCTGCGAGTCGTTGCGCCGGACGGTTCGACGGTGTACTATCCGTATGTTCCGGATCCGGCCCACCCGGATCTGGCGGCAAGCGTCGGCGACAACAGCCGCGACAATATTGAGCAGGTGTACATTCCCGCTCCACCCGCCGCGGGCGTGTACAGCGTGCAGGTCTCGCACAAGGGGCTGCTGACGGATGGGCAGCAGTATTATTCTCTGCTGATGAGCGGCCAGGGGCCGGGCCCGGCCGGGGCTGTGTCGTTCGCACGGGATGTTTACAACTGCAGTGCCACAATCGAGATCACGCTGAGCGACGCCGATCTGCGCGATACCGGCACGTCCGCCGTGTCCGTGACCACGACGGGGGGCGATGCCGAGGCGGTGACGCTCACGGAGACGCCGGCCGGGTCGGCGCTTTTCGTCGGCTCGATCCTCGCCGGCGCGGCGCCGGTCGTCGCGGGCGACGGCGTGCTGGAACTGTCGCACGGAGAAACGCTCGTCGTAACATACCAGGACGCCGACGACGGTACCGGCCGGCCCGCCACGGTGCAGGCTGCGGCCGCCGCTGACTGTCTCCCGCCGGTGATTTCAGATGTCGCCGTTGCGGGCCTCACCGGATCGACGGCGACGATCACCTTTACCACCGACGAGACGGCGACGGCCCGCATCCGCTACGGGCCCGCGTGCGGCCAACTGGATCGCACGCAGGAGGGCTCCGTCGGAACGGCGCATGTGGTCGACCTGAGCGGCCTCGTCCCCAGGACGACGTACTACTATGCGGCGGAGGCGACGGACGCGGCCGGCAATACGGTGATCGACAACAATTCCGGCGCGTGTTATGCCCTTACGACGCTCGAACAGCCGGATTACTTCACCGAGCTGTTCACCTCGAACGACAACGATCTGAGGGGGCGGACCATCCTTTTCCGGCCTGACGGGTCGAGCGACTTTTACCATGCGTGCAGCGACGCGGCCGTCGCCTTCTTTACGGATCCCAGCGGCGGCACGGTGCTTTCGCTGGGAGATGACTCCTTTGCGGCCGTGACGCTCGCGGGCGGGGCGCAGGTGCGCCTGTACGGCACGTCGTACTCGGACTTCTACGTCGGCAGCAACGGCTATGTGACCTTCACGATGGGCGACACCAGCTATCAGGAGTCGCTCG
>Ga0272448_1004424_pt1 | contig 16021 bp, 4 predicted proteins | sample YNPCB0191_FD_202220 | JGI IMG/M metagenome (GOLD analysis project Ga0272448, IMG submission 202220) | Hot spring sediment microbial communities from Yellowstone National Park, WY, United States - YNP-CB-019-1 | ecosystem: Environmental > Aquatic > Thermal springs > Hot (42-90C) > Sediment...
AATGAAGTCAAGAATAAGACAGGGCGTAAAGATCGCAATCGCCGCGATGTAATCTGCCCTGAGAGAAACCAACCCCCCTTCCCTTTTTCTTTTATATCTTTTTCATTGCAAAACTAAAAAATATGTTTTTATCGTGGCTTTACGATACTCTTCTTGTTGAGTATCTTTCCGCAGGTTACACAGGGGAAGTTTGCGTGTCTGCTTATACAGCAGAGGTGATACCCGGTTCCGCATTCACACCCTAAATGGCATCGTGCTCCCCCATTGATCTTGAGTCCGCAATCAGGACAGACCTCACTGAAACATATCGGACAGACATACTCCCATGCGCCCTGTCTTGACTCAGGGAGGTGTTCTTTTGCGAGGTAGATGATACTGTTTGCAGCGGTATATGCGCCTTCAAACTCCTCTGCATCGATCAATACCTTTGAAGAGATCAGGATCTTTTCCATTCGGGAGACCTCCTGTTTCATGCCGAGTTCCGACAGTTCCTGGAGGAGCAGGATCGCCTTATCGATTGCATGTTTCGCCCGTTCCTGCAATGCCACGAACCTCAGGAGATCGTCAGATACAGATCTGAGCAGATTATCTGCGTGGTATATCTTATCTTCAAGAAGGAGATCAATTGCGTCCTCGATCTGTTTCATCATCTTTTCGTGGTGGATCTTCATTCGTTCTGAGGTAAAAATGCCTGAAGAAAGGATGTCGAGGATCTCATCCAGTCTTTTCTTTGTTTCTAGGTATTGTGACCTGATGGTCTCCGCCTTCTGCATGGCTTTTCTGATGGTTTCTTCAGCCCTTGCGAGGGATTCCGGCGTTGCTAGAAGGTAATCCGCCTTTGCCGAACGAAGCATATGTTCAATCTCTTCGGTAACGAGCGTACGCTTTTTCATATCCTTAATAACATGTGCGATAATCTTCTCGGATAGTGATGCAAGGATCTCTCTCTCGATATGATACACTTCTGCAGGGTCTGTCATGGCAAACGCCTGATCAAGCATCGCCTTTTCTGCAGAGGTGTCAATCCCGATCCTCTGTGCAAGAGATATTAATGTCCCGGGATAATGAAGAAGCCCGCTCTTCGGTTTAGTTGCGGGGTATTCCGGGGGTGCAGCCTGCGGTGGTTGTCGCCTTCTGGAGAAAAGGAGTACCACAGATTCAACCAGATATGGCATGGGAACTCTCCATGAAAACCCTATACTTTCTTATTCTGGATAGAAACATCGGGGTTATCCTGCGGTTCTTCCGGGGAGGGTTCCATCTCTGCCTGTTCAACGATCTGTTCTTTCTCTTTCTGAACCTTCTGGAAAAGTTCCTGTTTTACCATTCCAAGATCATACACGAGGTTCTGGGCAGAACGCTCATAGAACTTTGCGAGTTCTGTGAGTTTTTTCGGCTGGATAAACTCACCCCGGGTAAGTCTTGCAATCTCTTTCAGGGTGTTAACTGCAATCTTCCCGCGTTCATCAGAGTCATCCCCGATATAAACACAATTTATAATCACATTCCGGTTTGATGAGATCCGGGACTTTATCTGTTCTATAATCACATCCGAAACCTCTCTCACATCATTGAGGGTCGCCTTTGTACCTTTCTTCCCGTTGAACTCCCCGTCACTGAGAACGATTACCATGGATGGCATACGATTTTCACTTACCCTGTCCATCTCACTTACCAGGCGAATAACCTCTTCAAACGCATCAAGACCGTTCGTAGGCTTATTCATATCCTTTCCCAGTGTCTCGAAAAGGACCCTAACAAGCATCTGTTTATACTGTTCCTGCGTATCCAGTCCACCGTGCCCTATCTGAAGCCATTCATACTCCTTGTTATCAGGGGCTGTATACCTTGCTATGCGGGCAGTACTGTCGTATGCGATGAGTGCTACCCGTTCGGAGAGTTCACGCTCTGCCTTTTCTGAAAAGTACAGGAGCACAGCAGCGATCGCCGCATATAGCCTCGGCACTTCCGTCTCATTCTCTATCGCTTCAATCACATCATTGAGCATCCAGTACTCCTTTTTCTCCCTGAGTTCCCGGAGTATGGGATCATCCGAGAGCTTGAGGATCCCGGGGGCGTTTGGAATCTTGTAATACCACATTGATCCGGATGTATCCAGAAGAAGAATCCCGTTGAATGGAGTGGACAGGGCAACCCGTACCACCGTATTCTGGTTATAATATCCGTATGGATAGGGATCCACACGTAATATCTTGAGGGAAATATTCCTCTCTTCCCAGGCGATCTTTGCCCCGTGATTGAAGACAGGCTCCCTCCGTGAAAAGAACTCATGCAGGACATACCCTCCATCGCGATTTAGTTCATCAACGAGTGCGGTCTGCTCTGCCCTGGATGCACCGGGCATCTCTACCCTCAGAATAACCTCCTTCGCCGGGACCTGTTCTGCAGGCACAACCTCTAATGCATCACTGCTCTGCGTCCCGATGAGTTCTGCAGAGACCCTGTTCAAGACCGCTATAGTCTTTCTTACACGCCCGTCAAACTTTACTCGGTAGAAGTGTGATGTCCCCCGGTCCCTGTTTATTACCTCGACAATCTGATTATCTACAAGTCCAGCTTCTTCTCCTGTTTTCTTATAAATTCTGATAGACCATGAATCGACCCCATCTTTTAACGATGCAAGTAATGTTAGTGATGGCATGCGCACACCGTTCTGCGGTTCTCAGTATGATATTCAATATCCGATATAAGCCTTTTCCTCACGGTGGGTTGTTGACCCCCGGGATATACCAGCGTAGCCATCCCGTTCGCGAATTAATCAGGGTCTCTTATATGGATCGCTGATGACGGATCGGGTCAGTTAAACTCACCTCCGCAGGAGGGGCATGTTGCATTCTCTTCAAGGCATCGTTTGCAGAGTTGTGCACCGCATGTATGCGTGTATATTGCAGGACGCCCATGGTATGCACATTTCTCCGCAACGATACGCATATCCATCTCAGAAGCAGATGCGCCCTCCCCGATTGCTAACGCACCGACAGGCAGGGGTCCTGCAGGCTCAGGGATCTTCTCTTTTTCGCTGACAGATGGTTTTGGCGCTACTTTAGGTGATGGTTCACGTTTTGGCGCTTCCTTGGCCGGGCGAATCGTACTGAGAATGGACTCAATCTTCTTTCCGGTAACTATTCCTACTCCCAGGATCTTGGCGATCATGAATGCATCCTGTTTTTCCGGAGGAATACTCAAGGCAGTTCTTGCCAGATCCTCGAGTTCCGGGGTAACAATAAAGTTCTCATATTCAGATGAGCATACATTTTTGATGAATGCAATAATCCGTTTCGCCTCGTCAACGCCGATATTCATATTTGCTACGACCTTTGCCAGGGTTATGTTCTTATATTCCTCGAAAAGCCCAATAACATTCTTAGAAAGTGAATCGTAGCGCTCTATAACGGTAGGATCGAGCTTCTTGAAATCCATCACCTCTTCTTTTGATATGTATTCCATCACCCGGGTGAGGTATTTCAGCGGGACCTTGCATTCTTTGAACGCAATGTCTTTGGAGGGTTGACTCCCGGTATTGGCCTCATAGAGAAGAATGGACTTTGCGTAATCCCGGATAATCGCCATCTCCTTTAACTCTTCGGCATGTTGTCGTTTCTTTTGAGCCTCTGCTGACTTGGAATCGATCTTCAATGCATGAGCGTAACTCATAATCGCCTGGGAATAATCCTCTGCCTTCAGGTGGAGATCCCCTTTTATTATCCAACATTCAGCCCTGTTTGGATACACCTGGATCTCCTTCTCGATCTCAACTAAACCCTTCTGGATCTCGCCAATCTCCAGATAAACTTTTGCAAGGAGATAGTGAACTCCTTCACCACTACCACTATTTGCCGCTTCAAGGAGCGCCTTCTCCGCCTCACGGTATGCACCCTGGGAATAGAGGATCTCACCTCTCAGTTTCATTATCTCAAGAGTCGGGGTGGCGCATTCACTCAGTATCTTCATTGCCTCAGATGCAGCTCCATGCCTCCATTTCACAAGTGCAAGGTGGTAGTATACCTCCGGGGTTCTCGCACCTGCTTCAAACCCCTTCAGGAGGTATTTCTCCGCCTCATCAAATCTGGATAACCTTGCAAGGAGTCCGCCATATCTCGCCATTGCAACGCCGGATGAGGAGATCTCAACAGAGACCCTCGCGGCTTCGAGTGCCTCCTCCAGTCTGCCCAATCGCTCAAGGCATCTGCTCTTCTCCAGATAAAAGATGGGATCTTTCTTTATTGCGATTGCCTCATCATACGCATTTAACGCCTCGATGCAATTTCCGCTCAAAAATAGAAGGTGGGCGACCCTCGCGTAGATCTCCGGCTTTGGAGCGAGTTGCAATGCCTTTCGTGCTAACTCAATGGCTTTAACAAGATTATTCGCCCGCTCGTATACTTCGGATGCAAGTAGAATTATTTCGTATTCATTCGGGAATGTCATGAGTGCCACTTCCACGACGCGATTAAGGTCGCTCTGCCGATTCAGTGCAAGAAGGGCCTTTATCTTACTGATAAATGCATCTTTAACATGGAGATCAATCTCCAGTATCGCATCAGATTCCTCGATGATGGAGTCATACCTCCCCAGATCCTCGAGGATCCTGATCTTCAATAACCGGAACTGAATATTGTTCCTCGAGATGCGAAGCATCTCTTCAACAGGGATGAGGGCATCCTCAAATTTGGATAGACCGCGCAATGCCTCTACCTTAAACCGGAGGAGATCTGCATCGATCTTCAATGCAAGGGCACGGTTGACCAGATCAATTGTGCCTTCATAATCCCTGCAATCCATAAGAAGATTGAGCACCTCAACAGTGAGTTCATGGTCATCCGGGTATCTTGTGAACCCCTCGATTCCGACCTTTTTTGCCTCATCAACCCTTTTCATACTTGCCAGAGTGCGGATGAGAAAGATATAGATACCCGGCGAGGGGGACCTCTTTGTTAATTCGGTGAGAATGGTAATCGCCTCCTCAAACCTTGCTAACTTTACTAGTGCCCTTGCCTTGCATGCCAGCGCATTAACATTACCTGGATCATCCTTCAATATTGATTCGAAGGCATCCAGCGCCTCTTTATTCTTATCGAGTTCAAGGAGTGTTAATCCTTTTCCAAGGATGATATCATGTTCATAACTCGATGCAAGTGCGGTCTCAAACGCATTGAGAGCATCTTCATATCTCTTCTTTCGGAGGTATGCCTGACCCAGATTGTACAGGTATTTAGGTTTCGGGTCATATTTCACGGCGCATTCAAACGACTCAATAGCGCCATCAATATCGTTTATCCGGGTGAAGAGTATCCCAGTCTTATTCCAGACCTCCGCGTCTTCGGGAGTGATCTCCAGGATCTCATGATACTCCCGGATAGCGTTCGGGATCTGTCCCATTTTTTCCATTGCTCTTGCTTTTAATCTCCGGGCATAAAGATTGTTTCTGTCGATCTGAAGGATGGTGTTGCATACCTTTACTGCATCCTCAAACCTCTGTGTAGCAAAATAAAGGTCAATCAACCCACCGAGAATTGTCAGGCTGTTCGGAATTATTGAGACCCCCTTTTCAAGGGTGCGAAGTGCCTCATCCATCTCACCCAGTTTCATATATATCCTTGCAAGTTGTTCATACCCGCGTTCGTGTTTGGGACGGAGAGAAAGGAGATTCGTCGCAAGCCGTTTTGCATCATCCAGGCGTTCCATCTTCATAAGAAGATCGATCAATGAGGGGAGATTCTCAGCATCATTCCTGACATCGGTGATCAGAAGTTTCAGATTATCCTCGGCATCCCTGACATGTCCCAGATGGTAGAGTAATTCTGTATATATGATTTTCAGCTCCGTGTTCAAAATGTGTTTCTTCTTTGAAAGAAGATTCAGTGCCTCCTGATCCATCCCGAGGGTACGATAACTTGAAATAAACTGTTTGAGGATCCGGATATCCTCCGGGGCTAATTCATGTGCCTGTTTGTAACACTCGAGCGCCTCTCTGTGGCGTCCGGTCTTGGTATACGCCTTCCCGAGGGAGTACCAGAAGTTTTTATCCCCCGGTTCATATTCAACCACCTTTTTAAATATCTCGATCGCCTCATCATCCCTGTTGAGTTTGAGAAGCATCTGACCCAGGTTGTTCAGGTATTTTACTTCTTTTGGTTCAAGTAAAACGCATTGATAGAAACATTCAGCCGATCGTTCTGGCGAATCCGATGAAAACAGGATCCCGAGATTATTCCATGCCGGTGCGTTATTCGGATCGATCTCAAGCGCCCGCCGGTACGCCTCCTCTGCGAGATTTCGTTCTCCGATCTTAACAAGTAATGCTCCCTTCCGTGTCCATAATGCAGGATCCTTAGGAGAAAATTTGAGTGCATTATCAATATTGTGTCTTGCATCAATAATCTTTCCCATGGCTTCATTTATCTTTGATTTTAACAGCCATACCTCGGCACTCTGACCGAATTTCGAGAGTATGAACTCGGATACATTGTTAGCCTCCCTGAGTTCATCCATCGCAAGCAGGGATTCCGCCTTGATAAGATAGGCATCCCTACACTCCTCATTGAGTTTAATAACCTTCTCTGCAACTGAAAGGGCATCCTTATACACTTGTTTAGATAGGTAAACCTTTGCAAGGGATACCCATGCATCGATTCGCGAGGGATCGATTTCTACAACTTTCAAGAGACACCCCTGGGCTTCATCGATGTTATTAATAGCCATCAGGAGATTCGCCTTTTCCATAAGGATGCTGGGGTCGGCGGGTCTGAACTTGAGTGCGATATCCATACTTGCGAGTGCATCGTTTATCCGACCCATAAGACGATATATCCTTGCTTTGAGAAGATAGGTTGATGCCTCGTTTGGATATATTGATGCGAGTTCTTCCGCAGTGGATAACGCCTCCTGCATCATCTTACCCTCGATGTAAACCTCGATCACCTTTTCCCAGAGAGGGAGCGATGCCACCTTTCTGGTGATGATCCCCTCACATACGGAATACAGTGAGGGGAGATCCTTTTCTTTTCTTAATAGATCGAGTTTCAGCAACCACGCATCAGGTGTATCCGGTTCATCGGCAAGCACATCATCGATCAGGGAGAGGGCGTCTTTCTCCATCCCTAACATGGAGAGTGCCCATGCATAATAAATCCGTGCCTGGACATTCTTCGGTTCCGCTGCAAGGATCTTCTTTACCAATGTTGCGACCTCACTGCCTCTTCCGAGATCTTTAAGGCATGCCGCCTCTTCTAGAAGTACGCTGATATCATCCCGATATGTCTGGCGGATCTTTTCGATCTCAAGGAGTGCCTCCTTGAGTTTTCCTACTTTTCTCATATTATATACCCTTTTCAGGGCAATGGTCTTATCCTGTGGCATGATCCTCGCAAGGGTTTCATAACATTCGGATGCCTTTGCATGTTGACCAGCATCCTCATATATCGTTGCCTTCAGGATCAGGATCCTGACCTCATCCTTCCCCGGTGTAATCTTATCAAGTACCTCGAGTGCCTCATTCCGGCGCCCCATAAGATAAAGTGCATTTGCCTTTCCATATGTTGCCGTGACATCCCCGGGGGAGATCTCCAGCGCCTTCTCAAACGATTTATACCCCCTGTCCAGTTCTTTAAGCCGGATCTGGCATTCCCCTAGGTTTACCCAGTGATCCTTATTCCCGGGGTCAAGGAGCGTTAACCGCTCGAATATCTGATATGCCTCTTTCAGCATATTAGATTCAAGATAGATCTTTCCAAGGCTTGAAAGAAGCAGGGGGTTATCGGGCTCAATCTCGAGGGCAGACCGGTAGCACTGGATTGCGTCGCCTACCTTATCCAGGCTTGCAAGGACCTTTCCCTTCAGGATGTAATATGCACTGGCATTCGGGTTGATCCCAAGTGCCCGCTCAATCATCCTCAGTGCTCTGGGATAGTCTTCACTGAGGTATGATGCCTCAGCATAGTAATAGCATGCCTCTGCATCCGCGGGGTCAATCAGGATCGCCTGTTCAAGGTTTTTGATTGCCTCAGAATAGTCACTGTATTTGAGGAGTGCATACCCCTTATGTCTGTAGACCGATGCAGATTTCACTCCCAGCGAGATCAGAATGTTGCATGTACGAATAACCTCATCGAACTCCTCCCGTTTTATAAACACATCTTTCTTTTCCGAGAGAAGGGTTGTGTCATTGGGGTAAAACTCCAGCCCCTGATCCAGCAGGGCAAGGGCGTCGGTGGATTTACCCGCAGCCACAAGTAGACGGGACTTCTGAATGATTGCGGGTTTGTTTCGCGGATCCAGTTCAAGTATGCGATCATAACTCTCGAGTGCATCCTTCAGGTTTTTCATTCTCACGAATAACTCTGCCTTGAACCCGAGAAGATCGATGTCATTGGGAAAGACCATAAGTGCGTCAGAGTATGTCTCCAGCGCGCCTGCCACATCACCTATCTTCATATACCCTTCTGCAAGGGCCTTATATACCCCCTTTTCATGAAGCCCCAGAGAGAGGGCTTTTTTCAGGTGTGAGATCCCCTCAGTATCCTTCTGCATTTCAAAGCAGAGGATCCCCTTTGCTGCCCAGGAGGGTGCATGCTCCGGATTGATGCTCAACGCAGTTTCTATTGCCTCCATTGCCTCCTCGGTTTTCTTAATCTTGAGCAATGCCACTCCTCGACTGTACCACAGGTTGACATCATTCGGGTCTGCAATCAACCCCTTTTCGAATGCGTCAGCCGCCTTATCAAATTCCTCTATGCGAAGAAGACATTGACCTAAGTTGTACCAGTACTTCTTCTCATTTGGATTCAACCTGGTAAGTGCCTCAAAATGTCTTGCTGCCTCCAGAAACCTACCCATCTTTGTATAAAGAAGAGAAAGGGATAACAGGGCATTCTCCGAGTTCGGTTTTACCCGGATCACATACTCAAAGCATTGTATCGCCTCCTTATATTCCTGAAGGATCTTCTTCAGTTCACCCCTGATCTCCCAGAGGGATGCATCTTTGGGGTTAATCTGGATCGCCTTATCAATTATGTTGACTGCATCCAGTGTCCTCCCGACATGCATCAACGACTCCGCATAAGGGAGAAATACCCCGCTTGAAGCGTTTCCCGAGGAGATCAACCCTTCAAAAACCCTGATCGCATCGCCATACCTTTTTGCCGCAAAATATGCATTTCCCAGCTTCTCTGAGGTCTTGGCATCGAGGGGATTGATCTCCACCAGTTTTTCGAGACACCCGATCAGCTCAGGGATCCTGTTAAGTTCCCTCAGGATGTCTGCCTTCAGAATCAGAGCTTTTTGATCCGAGGGTGATGATGCCAGCACATTTTGAATCGTCTCCAGGGCATCCTCATATCTGGATAGGCTCATCAGGACCTCGGTCTTTGCGATCTGTGCCTCACGGTCTGTTGGATCAATCAGTGTGCACTCCTCAAAGTAATCGAGCGCCTGTTCAAGCCGAATCGTCCCCTTCTCGATCTCAGGATCCGCAAGATAAATCTCATACAGGGTTTTACCCTTGAGCATCAATGCATCTCTAAACCTCGGATTAATCTTTAATGCGAGATCAAAATCTTTCAGTGCATTCTCCACTTCATTAACTTTCAGATGGAGTTTCGCCCTCTCAAGGTAAAGTTCAGGGTTGTTCGGATCAAGGGAAAGCGCCTTATCCAGCCACCCTTTGGCTTCAGGGATCTTATTTTTTGACAGGGAACATAGTGACAGCCCTACATATATCGATGTGTCCCGGGAGACCTCCAGTGCCTTACCAAAGGCATAACTGGCTTCATCATACATCTTGAGTTCCATATAGGAGTATGCCATCTCCTTCCAGACCGTCCAGTTTGCAGGGTCATATCTTACGATGGTATTGCAAACAGAGATATGCTCCTCCCATTTACCGAGACCTTTCAGTGCAGACCTCTTTCCATTCAGGGCAGAGAGGTTTGTGGGGGCGATCCTCAGCACTCGTTCAAATGCCTCAAGTGCGTTCTTATGATCACCGACTGAAAGGTATGCGTCCCCCATATCCATGATTACATTGATATCATTCGGATTTTTTGCAAGGGCTTCAAGTGCAGTGGCAATGATCTCATCATACCTCTTTAATTTCTTCAATTCTGCTTTTCTCAACTCCTCTACATAAGTATCTGAAGGGTCAATCGTCTTTGCCTTTTCGAGGCATTTTATTGCCTCTTCATGCCTCTCCAGAGCGGAGAGGCATTCTGCCTTCAGGAGATATGCATTCTTATTTCCGGGTTCGATTGTCAGGAGTTGATCCAGAAGGGCAATCGATGCCTGCGGGTTCTCCCGGGATAAGATAAGTGCCTTTGTCTGAAGGGAGGGTACATGCGATGGGTTGAGGGCAAGCGCATGATCCAGTGCACTGAGCGCGGACCTATGATTCCCGAGGTTTATATTTGCCTGGGCAAGGGCAAACCACCCGGCAAGGCTCTTTTCATCCTTCCGGGTTGCCTCCTCAAACATTTTGAGAGCCTGCTCCTTTTTCCCCATTCGGGTATAAACATTTCCCATGCGGATGTAAATCTTGGCATCGCCCGGGGTAATCTCTCGTACCGTCTGATAACACTGTGCAGCCCCGTCCATCATACCCAGATTAAACATGGTGTCCCCTTTTGTCAGCCAGATCTCAACATTTTCAGGTTCCTGCGCAAGGATCTCATCGTAAATCTTCAGCGATTCTTCCAGTCTGTTCAGTTTCGCAAGGCAGTATGCCTTGTCCTTAAGGATACTGACATCTTTAGGTTTCTGGGCGAGGGCAATATCACTAAGCCTTAAAGCCTCATCGAATCGTTCAAGTTTTATGAGGATCTCACGCTTCAGGTTTAATATGCTCAGGTTTCTGGGCTCAAGATCCAGTGCATTCGAAACTGATTCAAGCGCATATTCATAACTGTTTTCAAGCATATATGCCTGGGCAAGGTTGAACCATGCATTCTTATCCATCGGGTCAAGATCCACGGATTTCCTGAAACATTCGATCGCCTCGTTCCCCCTCCGGAGTTTTAAAAGGCATTGCCCCTTATTGTTCCAGAGCCGTTTGTCACGGGGCTCGATCTCAAGGGCACGATTGAAATGCGATACCGCATCCTCGTACCTCCCGATCATATAATTGATGTAACCCAGATGGTTCCAGTACTCCTTCTCCTGAGGTTTTAACTGAACCGCCTGAGTAAATGAACGGATTGCATCATCCACATCATTCAGCCGGAACTGGGCAAACCCCTTCTCAGCCCAGACCTCTGCATCATTCTGTTTTCTTAAAATCAGGTCGCAGGTCGTGATGAACTCAGGATACATCTTCTGGTCCTTAAGAACATCCTTCTTCTTATAGAGGATGGGAAGGTTCTCCGGTTCCAGGGAAAGCGCAATATCATACTGTCTCAATGCCTCCTTGGGGTTTCTCTGCTTGAGATATACATCACCCAGCATCCCCCGAATCTCTGCATTATCTTCCTGTTGAACTATTTCGTTGCCAATGCTGATGACCTCATCCCATCTCCCCAGAAGATAGGATGCTTTAATGTACTTCTTTAAGGTCTCTATATCCCTTGAAATCTCCAGCGCCTTCCCGTACCATTCATAAGCCTGTTCAAGATTTTTCAATCTCTCATTTATCTCTCCCAGCCTGTGAATCACCTTCAGGTTTTTCGGATCAAGGACATGAACCTTCTTCAGGCTGGAGAGTGCATCCTCGATCTTTCCCTGATTTTCAAGAAGGTTTGCGTACCGTATCCAGATATCTACCTCCTCAGGTGAAAGCCGGAGAAACCTTTCAAGTGCAGCGGTCTCCTCAGCACGATTGTTCATCCCTGCACAGATATTCGCTTTAATTAGCCATATCTCAGGGTTATCGTTGAATTTTGCTGTCATACTGTTTATAAGTGTCAGGGCATCAGCAGTCATCCCTGCCTTGAGCAGGATGTCCACCTTTGCTTTATACAGCCCAACATTCTCAGGGGAGATCGATATCGCCCGATCCAGGGTCTCGATCGCAAACTTTGGTCCGATAGTCTTGTATTGTGCCTCAGCCATCATCGTTAGGAAATCTATCTCTTCCGGGAAATACCTCAGTGCGTCGCGCAGGGTTATCATCAGATTTTTCATATCCTGCGCATCCAGAAACGCTCGTGCCCTTGCCCTCCAGGCGTCGATATCTTTTGAGTTCTTTTCAAGGATCTTCTCCGTAGTTTTTAATATTTCGGATATATCTTTTTTCTCCAGATGGATCTCCATCTCTGCTTTTAAGAGCAGAGGATCATCCGGAAAACGATGAAGACCATTTTTAAGGATGTGTAAACCCTTATCAACCCTGCCATGAGTCTTATACATCTTTGCAACCCGGACAAGAATATGTGAAGGTGGGTTCTGCAGTAAGATCTTGTTTAATATCAGGTCGAGTTCTTCTTCATTACCTACCCCGCTCTCGCATTCTGCAAGTAAGAGCATCGCTTCAAGGTCAGTTGGATCCTTTGCAATCAACCTGGTGAGGATCTCCTTTGATTCCTGATATCGTTCAACGGAGTTGAGTGCCTTTGCCTTACCCAGGAGTGCCCTCCGGTTCTCCCGATCGATCTTCAGGATCTTATCATAGACCAGGAGATCGGTCTCATCATTTTCGATTATCGCCCAGAAGCACTGTAATGCCTCATCATCGCGACCTAGTGCCCTCAAGGCATCTGCCTTGGCAAGTAAGGTCGACTTTTCACGAGGGTTTATCGCAAGCGCCCGGTTTATACTTTCAAGCGCCTCTTCAACCCTGTTGACTGCAATCAGGACCTTGCTTCTGTCGAGCCACCCTCGCGCATATTCCGGATTGAGGGATATCGCCTGGTCAAGACACCAGAGGGCAAGTTCGTATCTCTCTACCATATACATGCTGTAGCCAAGAGAGGCAAGGATCTCTGCAAACTCCCTGCGTCTGTTCTGGATGAACCTGAGCCTCGGACGAAGAAAGGTGATCAGAGCATTCATCATCTCTATACCCTGCATGAAGTCCCTCATCTCGAGTTCCTTGGCTGCGGAGTACTGTTTTTTTGCTTCCTGAAGGATGGCATCCTCGTTCATCCACTGATCCTGATACAACCTCAATCACCGTATCTTCGCAGGATCCATAATGAATTTGCCTAATTTAAGTTTCGCCAAACCCGAATTGCCCGGAAACAACCCCTCGATAGCCAGGATATTATGTTCACTCTCCTGTCTTCGTAGCATCTCCATTAAAGATCATGAGAATGGGTTTGGCATCCGCTTTTTAGCATCCAGCTATGCGCCTTGTCCATCGGATGAGATGTAGGTTTTTTATACTAGTTCGTAGATGATGCTTATCCGGGTGGTATCTGATGAGGGCAGTTATCCTTGCTGCTGGTGAAGGTCGAAGGCTGAGACCGTTTACGGTCTCTGAGCCAAAGGTGATGATTCCGATCGGCAACAGACCGCTCATGGAGCATGTGATTAATGCAGTGGTCAATGCAGGAATAAAAGATATAACCATCGTGATCGGATATAAAAAGGAACGGATCCTCTCGTATTTCGAGGATGGCAGAAGGTTTAACTGCCAGATCAAATATGTTGTTCAGCAAAAACAACTCGGTACAGCACATGCATTAAGCCTTGTGGAAAGGAGCAATGAGGATACCCTTGTTCTTGCCGGGGATAATTACCTTTCCCCCGGACTCATAAAAAACTTCCTTTCCGAGGTTAAAAAGATCAAAAAGGATGAGCATGCAATGTTACTCTCAGAGAGTCCTGTACCATCTAAATATGGGGTTGTAACATTAAAGGAAAATTATGTCTATCAGATTGAAGAAAAACCCACCACCCCGGAGACCTCGATCATCAGTACCGGTGTATACCTGATTCGTTCACACGGACTAAAAACCGTTTATGAACAGGTGAACAGCGGAAACTATGCATTATCCTCAATTATGCAGATCCTCTCCCTTCGTGAGGGGACGAGGGGGATATTTGCAGAGGGGGTATGGGCTGATGCAGTCTACCCGTGGGACATCCTGAAACTCAATACCCTTGCCCTCAGCGATGCAGAGGAATCGATTGCAGGAAAGGTAGAACCCGGGTGCAGGATATCCGGAAAGGTATCTATTGGAAAAGGCTCAACAATAAGAGCAAACACCTTCATTCAGGGTCCGGCAGTGATTGGAGAAGGGTGCGAAATAGGACCAAATACGGTGATCCTTCCCTCGACAAGCATAGGAAAGGATGTGGTGATCGAGGCTAACAGCCATATAAGAAACAGCGTGATCATGGATGGGGGATTTATCGGTGCACTCTCATACATCTCGCACAGCATTATCGGTTGCGGGACTCATATCGGACCTCACTTCGTCGCCTCCGAAGGAAGCGCGATCATCCGCCCGGAAAAGACATTCCATGAGGTAAGCGGGATCGGGGGGATCATAGGTGAAGATGTCCATATCGCGGACAATGTGGTTGTTTCGCCGGGTGTGATTATCTATGCAAAGGCAAGGATCTCTTCGATGAAACATCTCACAAGACCTGTTACAGAGGGTGCGATCGTGGAATAGTGATGGGGTATGTGCGGGATTGTAGCCTATTCCGGGAGACGCGAGGCGCAGAACCTCATATTTGATTGCCTTAAAAGACTGGAGTATCGCGGGTATGATTCTGCGGGTGTTGCCCTGTTATCACGGGCGGGAAAGATTATTATCAGCAAGGATCAGGGGAGCATCGCACACCTCAAAGGGATCATGCACCCGGTCTCCTCGAATGCGGGTATAGGGCATACGCGATGGGCGACCTGCGGCAGACCCACAAAGAATAATGCCCACCCCTTCTTCGATTGTAAGATGAGGATTGCGCTTGCTCATAACGGAATCATCGAAAACCATTTTGCCCTTCGACTCGAACTGATGAAGAGAGGACATGTCTTTACCTCAGAAACGGATACCGAGGTGGTTGTACACCTCATTGAGGAGACATACGATGGTGACCCGTTATCCTCAGTGAGAAAGACGATATCCCGGTTGAAAGGGTCATATGCGTTTGCAATCTTATTTGAGAACGGGGAGATCATCGGTGCCCGGAAGGATAACCCGTTAATCCTTGGTATAGGGAAAGATGAGGGGTTTCTTGCCTCAGATATACCTGCCATCCTCCCCTATACAAACAAAGTTGTATATATTTCAGATGGAGAACTGGTAAGCATAAAGAATGGAAAGCCACACTGGTATGACCACGAGGGAAAAGAGAAACCCCTCAAGATCGAGGTTGTCCCCTGGGGTATCTCTGATGCGGAGAAGGGGGGATATGCGCATTATATGCTTAAAGAGATATACGAACAGCCGCAGGCGATCCGAGATTCTTTGATCGGGAGGGAGGATATATTCGAGGAGGCATGGTATTTCCGGAGGTGCAGGTACATCCGGATTATCGGGTGCGGAACGAGTTATCATGCCGCCCTTGCCGGAAAGACCATCATCGAGCGACGACTCGGGATACCTGTTATTCCGGAGATTGCATCAGAATACCGATATTCTCCGGAGATTAAAGATGACTCTCTCGATGTCTTCATATCACAGAGTGGCGAAACTGCGGATACCGTAGCTGCATCAAGGATTGCAAAAAAGGTCGGGCATGAGACGATTGCCATCTGCAATGTCCTGGGTTCATCCCTTACCCGGGAGGTGAAGAAGACCGTATATACCCAGGCGGGACCTGAGATCAGTGTTGCTGCCACGAAGACATTCGTCACCCAGATCCTCGCCCTCCACCTGCTCTCAATGAAACTCGGTCAGATGTTTAATCTTCTCTCTCCTGACGAAATCCGAAAGATCATGAACCAGCTTCGAACACTTCCCAGACTCGCAGAGGTCGTGCTATCTGCCGCAGAGGAGACCGAGACCATCGCTGAAAAGATCAGTAAATCGGAACATGCATTTTTCATTGGCAGGGGTGGGTCCTATCCTATTGCACTTGAAGGGGCACTCAAACTCAAAGAGATTTCGTATATCCATGCTGA
>Ga0272448_1004425_pt1 | contig 16020 bp, 16 predicted proteins | sample YNPCB0191_FD_202220 | JGI IMG/M metagenome (GOLD analysis project Ga0272448, IMG submission 202220) | Hot spring sediment microbial communities from Yellowstone National Park, WY, United States - YNP-CB-019-1 | ecosystem: Environmental > Aquatic > Thermal springs > Hot (42-90C) > Sediment...
GAGGAACCGACATACGTTCGAAAAAAACGCAAGGTCTAGGCACAAAAACCCGTGCGCATGATTTTGTTGTTGGCAGGCACGGGTTTAGCGGGACACAAGACACCGCAGTTTTTCCCCGGGCACGTTTACGTGTCGGGAAGCATCGTGCGGTAATTACGAAAAGATACAACGCGCGCAGCCTCTGGATACCTTTGCCTGGTGATACAGGCTTTGAGAAAGTCCTGCTCGGCGCGCTTGTTTTGGCGGCCGGTGCAGCGATTGCGTACGGGTTGTGGAGCATGCTGGATTATGTACAAAACTGGCCACTCATTAACGCATGGGTTGCGGGTATCATTTCGAGTTGATCGTGCATGTGCCGTGCCGAGAATCAACATGGCAACAGGATATTGCACTGGAACGGCCAGAATGCCTACGATGTGTTGCGCGTGCTTGTGCGTGGTCAATGACAGATACCGAACAATTCGAGGTGTTCATGCGACAATATCAAGACATGGTTTATAGCACCTGCATGCGTTTATTGGCCAACGATACTGAAGCACAAGACATTGCGCAGGAGGTGTTTGTGAAGGCATTCGAGCGCTTTGATACGTTGCGGGACAGCCCAACCGCAGGTGGGTGGCTGAAAACTGTCGCGACAAATTTGTGCATTAACCATCTAAGGCGACATCGTTGGCGTTGGTTGTCATTTTCGGAGCTTACAAATTCAGACCAGCAAAACTCGGATGATCACCACATCGAGTTTGCCGCGCCGGACGATGTGGCGGAAACACTGGCGCGCGCCGACCGATATGCGTTGGTCGAGAAAGCGCTGCAAAACCTCCCGGCTGCGCAGCGCGTACCGCTTGTATTGTTTCACCTCGAGGGGCTTACCTACGAGGAAATTGCAGCAAAGCTGAACGTCTCGATTGGAAAGGTTAAAACCGATATCTTCCGCGCGCGCGAGACTCTGCGCCGGAAACTGCGTCTTAAACTTGGCGACATATGAACACGCCGGAACATCAAATGCACAACGGTAACGACCAGCAACTTGAAGCTGCGGTTGACCGCGTGCTGAAAGCGCTACCGCCACTGAAAGCGCCGGACACATTGATACCGCGTGTGCTTGCCGCAATTGAACCTGCAGCGAGCATGCGGTGGTATCGCCGGCCGTGGCAGACGTGGCCGCGTGCGCTGCAACTGGCGTTGCTGTGCGTAGCGATCGCATTGTGCGCGGGTTTGTACGTCGGGATTGGACAAATTGCCAATGCACTGCGCGGTACACACGTCGCTGCACAGCTCAATGACGTGCTGAGCACGCTGTCGGCTGGTCGTCAGGTGGCAATTGCGCTTGCCAATGCAGGCTCGTTGGTCTTGGCGCGGCTTGGCACCGGTTGGCTGGTCGCCTGCGGCGTGCTTGTATTGCTTAGCTACGCCGCATGTGTTGGGTTAGGCACAATTTTCGCCCGGCTTGCCTGGGCACGAAACTCTCAAAATTAACCATTCAATGAAAACGACAACTACAGTTCTCAGAACTTTTGCAGGTGCAGTACTGGTTGGCTGCGCACTTTGGCTGAGCAACAATGTAATTTGTGCCTCGGACACATCCGATGAGCAGGTTGCCGCCGGGGCACCTGACCTGACACAAACAAACGATGTTGAAGCGCCGGGGTTACTGGCACACAAAGAAACTCGGCCTGGCGCTCTGCAAACAGGCTCAGGCCGAAACCGGGAAGCGCTCGTTGTTTTTGGGCGAGACGTTGTGCTCGAGCGCGGTGAAACGGCGGAAGCGGTAGTCGTTTTTGGCGGGTCGGCAAAGGTGCACGGAAAAGTGCGCCAAGCTGTGGTTGCAATTGGTGGGAATGCACTCGTTTATGGTGAAGTGGGCGAAGCTGCTGTAGCTATTTTGGGCAATGTCGAGCTGGGCACAAATGCACGCGTTGGCGACGCAGTTGTTGCACTCATGGGAAATGTAAAGATAAACACCAAAGCCGCCGTGGGTGGTGATGTTGTTGCAGTTGGCGGTAAACTTGACACTGCCGATGATGCATTGATCAAGGGCCAAATCCAAGAAGTCGGTTCTGGTGCATTTGGATTGCCAGACTTTGGATGGCTACAGACCTGGATCAAACAATGCGTGTTTAAGTTGCGTCCACTGGCACCGCAGCTTGGTTGGGTTTGGGTAATTTGGGGATTGTTCATTCTGCTTTATCTGCTTGTTGCGATTGTATTTCGGCGCCCAGTACAGGCGTGTGTGGACGAGCTGATGAACAGGCCGGCCACAACGTTTGCAATTGGTCTGCTTACCAAACTGCTGCTGCCGTTTGTGCTGTTGCTGTTACTTGCGACTGGTATTGGCGTATTTGTGATTCCATTCGTTTGGATTGCGCTTGTGTTGGCTGCAATTGTCGGGAAGACGGCTCTGCTGGAATACATCGGCAAACAGCTCGCGCGCGGCATTGGACTGACAGCGTTACAAAAGCCTGTACTTGCGTTTTTTGTGGGGGCAATGGTCATCACCCTGTTGTACATGGTGCCCGTGCTCGGGCTGCTCGTGCTCGGATTTACCGGTGTGTGGGCGCTTGGTAGTGCCGTCTTGGCAATGTTCAGCGGCCTGCGCCGCGAGGCACCAGCGCGACCGGCCGCGCCGGTGGGTCCAGCGGTCCAGTACACGCAACAAACTGGGGCCGCTGGGCAAGCCGTGGGCGCATTTGCCGCGCAACCTGGCGCTGCACCGGTTACACCGCCATTGGCTCCTCAACAGGTGCCGCTGCAACCCGGCGAGGTTCCCTCTGGTATCGCGCCCGCGCTGGCACCGGCGGCAGAGACCACCCAGGCGGGTATTCAACCGCCGCAGATGGTTGTGCCCGAAGCGTTTCAGTTTCCACGCGCGGGTTTTTGGGACCGGATCGGCGCAGCGTTTCTTGACGTTGTGCTGGTCGGTGTAGTGAGTGGAATAGCGGGTGGTGGCAAGCTCTGGCTACTGATTGCGCTTGCGTACTTTGCGGGCATGTGGACTTGGCGCAGCACAACAGTGGGCGGCTTATTGCTTAATCTGAAGGTGGTGCGACTGGACGGCAAACCGGTGACTTTCGCCGTTGCGCTCGTGCGCGCATTAGGAGCCGCATTTTCAGTAATCGTTCTTTTCCTGGGGTTTTTGTGGATCGCATGGGACCGGGACAAACAATCGTGGCATGACAAACTCGTAGGCACGGTGGTCGTGCGGTTGCCGCGCAGCCAGCCGTTGCTGAGCGTTTAAGCTGGATGGGACGCTTTGGGCTGATCGGGAGCAGCGTGCAGTGTGGCGAGTTTTTGTCGTTCGCGGAGGTGAGCACGCACGTCCACGACGATTTTGAGCAGGACAAGCAAAACAAGCCCGGCTACAGGTGATCCAAGTGCAGCCATCAAGAACCCGCCGCCGAGAATTGCCAGATGCAATACCACAACTCGACTGTACGGTTGTTGCATGAGGACCGGAAGCGCAGCCCGGCGGAACTCGCCAAGCCAAAGGTAATTGTACGCGAATGAAAAACCGTGACTGATTGCCAGTCCCAGAATTGCCCAGGTAAGATGCTTCTCAATTACGAGCTGTAAAATGGCATGCTCATCTGGGAATGGCGCACCGTGACGAAACCCGCCGCCGAACAACCCGATCACAAACACACCATGCACAAACGTGAACATCCCGTAATGAAAACAGAAAAACGGTATCATGAACAGCTTCGCCGCCCACCCAAGTCCGTGTTGCGGCATGGCTAACAGCATCCGGAGCACGTTGAATACCCCGACGATAACATTTTCGAACCAAAACAGAAAAACCAGGGGGAACACTTCCCATCTAGACCAGACAACGCCTAGTATCGGCACCAGGTTCGCTACGATCAGCACCAATACCGATGGCCGCAACAACGGCATTCGTTCCGCCCGGGGTACGGCTGGCGTTCCTGTCATTTTGCGGTAACAAATACCTGCCATCGAGTGATTCAGCAACTCAAAACGCGGTCCTGGAGTATGTGATTCCATTTACAATGAACCTTGCGGCAAGCGCATCAGAAGATTGGCTGATTGTTCTGTTAGCACGTTCAATGTTTTGATTTTGCAAATCCGAACTGGCACGTATCTTGATTGGCGTGATTTGCACGGATGAACAACTGGCTAAATTGTTGGAGCAATTGCGCGGTGCGCAATGGGTTGCGTTGGATACCGAGGCAGACAGTCTGCATGCGTACCCGGAGAAGTTGTGCCTGATCCAAGTTTGTACCGAGGCAGGGGCATGGCTTGTTGATCCGCTGAGCGATTTGCGTCTGGAAAAATTTTTCGCCCTGTTGCGCAAGCATGAGTTGATCATGCACGGCGCAGATTACGACCTGCGTCTGTTGCGCAAACATCAGCAGTTCGTGCCGAGCCGTGTCTTCGACACAATGCTTGCAGCGCGGCTGTTAGGGCATAGAAAGTTCGGCCTGGGCGATTTGGTGAAGCATTATCTCGGGATCACACTCGAAAAGGGAACCCAAAAAGCTAACTGGGCAAAACGCCCCCTCACACCGCGCATGGAACGGTATGCGCTTGGCGATGTTGAATATCTCAAGCCGCTTTCGGCCAGACTCAAACATGAACTGGAACTTAAGGGCCGGCTCGGCTGGTTGGAAGAATTGTGCGCGCGGTTGGTTGCGGATTGTGCACGCACAAACTCAGTAAACGCAGATTCAGCGTGGCGAATCAAAGGCAGCGCGCGTCTTAACAGACGCGGCTTGGCAGTGTTGCGCGAGCTGTGGCTCTGGCGCGAAAAAGAGGCTCTGGCAGCAAATAAACCGCCGTATTTCATCCTGAGCCATGAACTGTTAATTGCGATTGCAGCGGCGGCAGCGGACTCTCGTCGTGTCCAGCACCTTGTCCCAGGCAGATTTTCTTATCGGCGCAAAGACGCGTTGCTAAAAGCCGTTCAACGCGCACTTGCACTGCCCCCAGAACAACAACCTGAACCTGTGCGGCCCGAGTCAACTCAACTCAGCGAACGCGAACATGCCAGGTTCGATGAACTGAAACGACGGCGCGACGCGCGCGCGGCGCAACTTGGGATAGAGCCGTCGTTGATTGCGAGCAGACAGACACTGGTTCGGCTTGCTCAAAGCTGGCATCAACACGCCGCCAAACTCATGAGTTGGCAACGCGAACTGCTGTGTTAACCGGGTGCAGCTTTTGGCTGCTACACACCCGCCACGCCGGTTGCTGTTCCAAGCGGCGAATCCGTTTCGCCAAAACGCAAAAGATCAAAATGTTTGCAAAGCCGCTTAAACAGGGTAGTGTAAGCGTCTGCAGACACAACACAGTCTGCAACTGAAGATTTATGCTTGAGTCGCTGTTTTATCCTGAGGCGGTTGCCGTCGTTGGCGCGTCGCGTCACCCCGGCAAGGTCGGCCATGAAGTAGTGTCGAACCTGGTCAGGGGCGGGTTCAAAGGCACAATCGTGCCCGTCAACCCGGAAGCAACCGAGATACTTGGGCTGCGGTGTTACAAACGATTGAGTGAGTACACCGGCAAAGTTGATCTGGCGATTATCGTGGTTGGGCCAAAGTATGTTAAGCAAGCTGTTGCAGATTCGATCAATGCAGGTGTCAAAACTGTGGTTGTAATCACTGCCGGGTTCAAAGAAGTGGGAGCCGAAGGCGCTGCAGCCGAACGCGAGCTGGTCGAGATGTGTCGGGCTGCGAATGTGCGGTTGATGGGGCCGAATTGCCTTGGCGTGCTTAACACGCATCACAACATGAACGCCACATTTGCACCTGCAATGCCGCCCACAGGTCAAATATCTGTTATCTCGCAATCCGGTGCATTGTGCGTGGCGATTCTCGACTGGGCCGCACGGGAGAAGGTTGGCTTGGGCAAGGTGGTTAGCATCGGGAACAAGGCGGACCTCAACGAGGTTGATTTCATTGACGCACTGGCCCAGGACAAACAGACGAATGTCATTTGTGCATACCTTGAGAGCATAACCGAAGGCGACAAATTCATGCGTGTTGCCGAGGAAGCTGCTGCGTCGAAGCCGGTTGTTATTCTGAAAGTTGGCGTAACACAAGCCGGTGCAAAAGCAGCTTCGTCTCACACGGGCAGCCTAGCCGGGGCAGACATAGCATACTGGGCCGCTTTCAAGCGTGCGGGGGTTGTCCGGGCTGAAAATTTCGAGGCGTTGTTCGATTACGCACTTGCACTCAGTTTGCAACCGTTGCCAAAGGGCGATCGGGTCTGTTTCATAACAAATGCAGGCGGCCCCGGCATCATGGGCGCAGACGCCGCCGAAGTAGCCGGGTTAAAAGTTGTTGTACCCGACGAAAACACCAAGGCACGCCTGCGCGAGCTGTTACCCCCAGCAGCGGCGCTTGGCAACCCAGTTGATGTAATCGGCGACGCTGATCCAGAGCGTTACACAAAGGCATTCGAGATATTGCAGGCGGCTGACAACATAGACGCGATCATCGTGCTTGTCACACCGCAAAACATGACACGGCCGCTTGAGCTGGCGCAAAAACTTGCTGCAGTACACAAGCGTCAGAAGCCTGTCCTGTGCGCGTTCATGGGCGGTGCAGAGGTCGAAGCCGCCAAGGAAAAGCTCATGGAGCTTGGTCTGCCCAACTATGCGTCACCGGAACGGGCCGTGGCGGCGCTGAGGGCAATGTGTGATTACGCGGCGTGGCGACGCCGCCCGCCGCGTGTGGTGGCGCGGTTCCCAGTTAACTTGCGGCGTGTTGACCGCGTGATTCTCTGGCATATCCGCAGTGGCATACATCAGGTAGGCGAGGTCGAGGCGAAGGAAATTTTGCGCGCATACGGGTTTAAGATCTTGGACGGCGCGCTTGCCACAACCGCAGATGAAGCGGTTGAAATTGCTGACAGAATCGGCTACCCGGTCGTGCTGAAGATTTCGTCGCCGGACATTATTCACAAGTCAGACTTTGGCGGTGTGCGACTTAACCTGGCCGACGCCGAACAGGTGCGTGATGCATTTGACCTGATGATGTTGCGTGTGCAACGGCGCAGCCCGCACGCAAACATTCGGGGTGCCTACGTCGAAAAGATGGGCGCGCGCGGGCGCGAGGTGATTCTTGGCATGACACGCGACCCGCAGTTCGGCCCGCTGTTGATGTTCGGCTTGGGCGGCATATTCGTCGAGGTAATGAAAGACGTCACGTTCCACCTCGCCCCTATAACACAGGAAGAGGCAATGCAAATGCTCAAGGGCACGCGCTCTTATGCATTGCTAATGGGTGCACGCGGCCAGGCGCCGGTTGACCTCAACGCAATTGCAGACGCGCTGCAGCGCATCAGCCAGCTTGCGACCGAATATCCGCAGATCAAGGAACTGGACATTAATCCGTTCATAGTCGGTCCGGTTGGTACAGAACCGTATGTGGCTGATGCGCGCATGACACTTTCGAACTCGGTAAAACCTCCGTTTGCAAAATGAGTGCCGAAACAAACTTTCAGACGTACGATCCCAGTTGGCAGGATAAATATAGATCAATGATCGCCACGGCTGATGAGGCTGTGAAGCGGATCCGGCCCGGCCAGCGCATTTTTATAGGCACGGGTGCAGCCGAACCGCTCGAGCTAGTTGCAGCGCTGACACGGCGTGCAGCCGAGCTGCCCGACACCGAAATAGTGCATCTGCTTACGTTCGGCGAGGCGCCGTATGCACACAAGGAAATGACCCAATACTTCCGCGTAAACAGTTTTTTCATTGCGGAAAATGTTCGTGGCATTATCCAGGAAGGCCTTGGTGATTACACGCCGATTCATCTGTCCGACATTCCGCGCTTGTTCGATTCTGGCAGGTTGCCACTTGACGTTGCACTGATTCAAGTTACACCCCCAGATACGCGCGGCATGTGCAGTCTGGGCGTGTCTGTTGATATTGTTAAAAGTGCAACTGCAAATGCTGGCCTTGTAATTGCACAGGTTAATCCAAACATGCCACGCACCTTAGGCGATTCGCTTGTGCACGTGTACGACATTGACGTGCTTGTGCCGAGCTGCCAGCCGATCATCGAGGTTGTTCCACCTGAGGTTGACGAGACCACACGCCAGATTGCCGAGCATGTTGCCGCACTGATCGAAGACGGTTCGACACTCGAATTCGGTATCGGGCGCATCCCGCAAGCGTTGATGGGATTTCTACGCGACAAGAAAGACCTCGGGATTCACACCGAGATGGTTTCAGACGGCATAATTGACCTTGTCGAAGCGGGTGTTGTGACCGGTGCACGCAAGACACTCGACAGGGGCAAAATTGTGACCAGTTTTTGCCTGGGCACAAAACGACTTTACGATTTCGTCAACAACAACCCGACTATTGCGTTTCACCCGACCGAGTACGTTAATGACCCTTCGGTTATCACAAAACAATACAAGATGGTGGCGATTAACACCGCACTTGAGATTGACCTGACTGGCCAGGTCTGTTCGGATTCGCTCGGGACGAAGTTCTTTTCGGGTGTGGGCGGGCAGGTTGACTTCAACCGTGGCGCGTCAAAAGCACCCGGCGGCAAGGCAATTATTGCGTTGCCCTCGACAGCCAAAGACGGCACCGTGTCGCGCATAGTCACGCGGCTCAGTCCCGGTGCGGGTGTCGTTCTCACACGCGCCGGCGTGCACTATGTGGTTACCGAGTATGGCGTGGCGTATCTGCACGGCAAAAGCATCCAGGAACGCGCCCTTGCACTGATCACGATTGCGCATCCGAAATTCCGCGCGCAATTGCTCAAGGAAGCCATCGAGGCCAAGTATTTGTCCGCAACAATGGCCGACAAAGAAGGCAAAATCTTGGTCGGTCCGAAAGAGTTCCGCGCAACGTATCTTATGCCGGACGGCACACAAATTGTCTTCCGGCCAATCCACCCCACAGACGAACCGCTTATGCGCGAGCTTTTCTATGCGCTGTCGCAACAGACCATTTATTACCGTTTCATGAGCAATCTTCGTGTTATACCGCGCCGGCAGATTCAGGATTTCGTGTACATTGACCACCGCAATGAAGTTGCACTTGTGGGGACGATCCCGGCTGCGGATGGCGAGGATATTATTGCGCTGGGCAACTACTACCTCGACCCAAAAACTAACCGGGCTGAAGTTGCATTTGTCGTGCACGACAGATGGCAGCGCAAAGGTATCGGTACATTCATGCTGCAACAGCTCATCCGAATAGCGCGGCGCAACGGCATACGTGGCTTTACTGCTGAAGTGCTTGCCGAGAACAAAGGCATGCAGGCTGTATTTGCGAAAAGCAACTGCAAGATCAGCACGCGGTTCGATGGGCGCGTGTACAGCTACGTCCTCGACTTCGAATAATCAACTTGGTATTGGATTGAGGAACCCGACCATGCTTTTACCTGGTCAAAGCGCCCCGATTTTAGTCCAAAGTTCCAGGTGCGGGGTAGGCTTAAGCATAAAGCTGGTGAACAAAAAATAAATTAGCCTGGCCGTCCCAAGGACCAGGCGTTAACACCGGGGACACTCGGTGGAGTATAACGAGAGCGCAGGTGTGGCGAATTGATGGAGTGGGTTACTCTTGAGGTTGGCCAACCGTTTCGGCGGATGAGGGCGTCGGTATGAAAACCAGAAAACGAGAAACGCATCTTGGTTCGAAGTGTCTAATACAGTGCTAAGTCGAAAGAGAGTTGTCTGCTGGCGGACTGCATCTGTTCCCAAATGGCAAAATTGACATTGTTTGGCGGGGCGAAATCGCGTTATATTGGGCTTGCGAAGCATTCATGTGGTGGTAGTGTAACAAGGGTTTTTATGAAAACTGACATACATCCGAAGTACGTTGATGCCGAGATCAGGTGCGCGTGCGGTAACGTGATTAAAACACGCTCTACCAAGCCTGTGATCTTGATCGGTATATGCAACAAGTGTCATCCGTTTTTCACCGGCCAGCAGAAGTTTGTTGATACGGCCGGCCGCGTTGACAAGTTCCAGCAACGGATTGCAAAAACACAGGCCGTCCAAGCCGCGCTGGCTGCAACCAAAAAGAAAAAGAGGTAACGCTGCAGCAGTTATAATCCCTGCCGTTTCTACGTATCGGCAGGTGCCCGGAATTCTTTTTGGTACGGGCACATAACTGGGAGTCGGGTGGGATGGATTTGCGGCCTCACATAGAGAAACTGACGCGGCGGTTTGCCGAGATTGAATCGGCGCTGGCCGATCCGAAAGTTTTTGCTAACCCTGCACGCACACAAGAGCTTGGGAAAGAATACGCCCGATTAAGGGAACTTGTTGAGATTGGCCGGCAATACACCAAGGTGCGCGATGATATTGCTGCTAACCGCGCGTTGCTCGACTCCGAGGACGCAGATTCTGAACTGGCGCGGCTTGCCAGGGACGAAATCGCGCGGCTTGAGCAGGAAGAAAAACGATTGTTCAGACTAATTCAGCTCGGCATTTTACCCCCGGAGCCATCCGACTCACGCGATACAATTGTCGAAATCCGTGCTGGCACGGGCGGACAGGAGGCCGCGCTGTTTGCGGCAGACCTTTACCGGATGTACACTCGATACGCTGAAGCACGCGGTTGGAAGGTCGAAAACCTAGGCTCGAGTCCGTCGGATCTCGGCGGGTTCAAAGAGGTAATTTTCGAGGTGAGCGGCACGGAAGTTTACAGACGACTCAAGTTTGAGAGCGGTGTGCACCGTGTACAGCGTGTGCCTATCACAGAAGCCCAGGGCCGGATCCATACGAGCACGTGCACGGTGGCGGTTTTGCCGGAAGCTGAAGAAGTTGACATCGAAATCAAGCCCGAGGACCTAGAAATAACTGTGTGCCGAGCTTCTGGTCCCGGAGGGCAGGGCGTAAACACGACCGATTCAGCGGTCCAAATTCTTCACAAACCCACCGGTATGATCGTGCGCTGCGCAGACGAACGGTCCCAGCAGAAAAACAAGGCCAAAGCAATGAAAGTCCTGCGCACGCGTCTGCTTGACGCCAAGCGCGCCGAAGAAAATGCAAAGCTTGCCGCGCAACGCCGCGCACAGGTTGGTACAGGCGAACGTAACGAACGAATCCGGACATACAACTTCCCACAAAACCGTGTTACGGACCATCGAATTGACCTGACGATTTACAATCTGCCGGCTGTGCTTGACGGTGACCTTGACCAGATTATCGAGCCGCTGATGGCACACGCGCTAGAACAAAGACTCGCCTCGATTGAAGTTTAACCGGCGGTTGACCACCACCGCGCGCGCGGCGTCGTTTTTCCGAAACGAGCGCCGTGGCTTGTACAGGGCACGATCGGCAGCATTAAACGGTTAGCGGTTACTTTACACCTGCGAGCTATTCTCACATCGGCGTTTGCGGCCTCACTTGTTCGTGGCGGTGAGCTTCGCAGATTCAGCGGCAGGCATCTTGCGAATGGCTTGGCCGAGCAACTGCACAATCTTCAAGCCCTCGGGCTGGCCAAGCGCAGCACTAAGCTCGTCGAGCTTGGTAAAACAGCGCCGGGCCAACGCCGGGTCGCTGCGAGCTGCTGCTTGGCCCTTGTCCCGCATGGCGGCTGCGAGCTGTTTCAGGTCGTTAACTTGCGCGTGCACCTCCGCCAACAGCTTTTCGCGCTCGGTCTGCGACATGCCAGGCAGGTCGCTCTCCCGAAGGCTCAGTGGTGAACCCGAGCTGAACACCGGCCTGCTTTTCAAGTCCGCCTCAAGGAACTGTTGGATGGCCTTGGTTGTGTCGCCCAGTTGCCACGCCGCGAGGATTCGTTCCAGCGGCGGTTTTGTGCTTAATATGCCGGTTTGGGCTGGCGCGTTCGTAGCCGGTGATTTGCCAGCAGGACCGCCTTCCTTGCCGCAGCCCGGCAGGGTGACAGCCACGATCGTGGCCGCTCACATGGTCAGGAAGTAATACGAAATCGCGTTCAATTTACCCCGAATCGCCCACTCACCGCGGCCTGCGCCACCCGATGGGGTAAAAGGGGGGAAGAAGTCCGGGCGAGCGGGAATCTGCATCGCCTTACGGCTGCATTTTGATAGTACCACCGTAGAATGGGCGCTTGACAGGGGCGCGGCCTTCCCGGGCCGCAGCCCTGTGCGATGTCCGGAAGCGGCTGTGGCCAAGACAGCCGCGCGCCGGTGGTGGTGTCGGGATGTGCCCTCGCCAGGCCCATGATTTGGTATGAGTTTCCCGAAGAAGGCCCCTTGGTTTCATGGTTTCGTGCGCGTGCATAAGTCAATCGTTTCAGTTTGAACTGCAGGGGTAAAACAGCGCCGGGCCAACGCCGTGTTGGGCTTGACCCGGTTTGACAGACACCTTGGTGACGATGCGCTAAACCAAAAGCACACATCAACAACGCCAAGACCAAAACCAACTCGCACAACAATACTCAAACCGTTGAACCCGCTGCGGTTGGGCCGCCCAAACGCTACGACCAGGCCTTCAAAAAAACAGGCTGTCGAGCACTGGCTGCGGAGCGGCTAGCCCGGCACGCAGATTGCCGCCGCACTTGGCATCAGCTATTCCACGCTCAAGGAATGGAAACGCCGTTATGTGGGCGAGGCCACACCTGCACGCAGCCGATAACAGCGACATTTTGCCCCGGCCGAACTGTGCCAAAGGGCGATAGGCCTGACCGGCCTGGTTGGCTTTAGACACTAGACCCCGTGGCCAGTGGGCCAACCCGGTTCAATGTGGAGGCAGGTTTGTTCTGGCCAGTGTTACGCGACCCGAAACTGTTTTTTCCCCGCGACGGTCTCAACGTGCCAAGGTTCGACCGGCAGCAGCAGCAGATTTCTAGTTACGTCATGAACGGCGCGGTCATCGGCTACAACCGCACGAGTTTCCCGCCGGAGCGGCTGGCGGCGGTCCAGGCGGAGGACATTGTCTTCTGGGAATCGGATGAGAAGGTCCCGCACTTTTTCAATGACGGGGCCAGTTGTCCGAGAGAGGGCGTGAGCGCGCGGCATGCGCTGGGGGCGATTCATGCGGCGTTCGGCAGCCAGGTGGGCTTCGTCAAGATTGACGCTTGGTATTTTGAGGAAGCCCAGACTACCCGCAACCGGCTCTGGTGCTACCCCGGCAGTGAGGACGGCCAGTGATGTGTTCAAGGAAATGTGGGTAACGGTTGAGGAGCGGTCCTGAGCTGCCTTTGACCGATGTTGGCGGAGAAGACGATGAAAGCACGATTGGAAAGCATTGAAAACTGGGCGGGACTGGCGGCGCAAGCTAACCGGTCTGCGAGGGGCTTGCTCAAAAGTGTGGTGTTTCGCTGCGGACGTTGCAGAGGTATTTCCTGGTGTCGCAGTGCAAATCCCCCCGGTGCTTGTTGCATGGGCAGCGGCACTAGCGGGCGATGGGACTTTTGCCAGGAGGGTGCTCGGTCAAGGAAGCGGCAGTGTGTCTTGGGTACAAGGACCCGGCCAATTTTTCGCGAGCGTTCAGGCGCTACGCCGGAAGTTCTCCAGGGCAGTTTGCGATGACCCGCGGCAAACAGTTGCGGGGCAGCACACAAGGCAAATGTCGCCCTCTGACATGGAATGTCGCTTTTTGACATGCGATTCCGCTTTACGGTATTGGAAGCGGCTAGGTAAGCTAAAGTCGTTTAATACCTGATCAAGAAAGGTGAAATATGATCAGACATAAACTTATTAAACTGGCGATAGTTGTTCTCGTCCTCACAGGCATGTCAGCGGATGCCAAAGTCGTATCGTGCCAATACCAAAAAGCGGACGGCACAATATGCCGGTGGCTATGTGTTTCCATGAGCATCGACACTACAATTCATGATCCGTTTTGCGGGCAATGCGATACATACGTTGAGGGGGGGCGGGTGCGTCGCGCCGAAATCCTGCAACAGTTGCTGTTACGAAATCGATTGTTAGATGAGTTTTGTCATAGATTGACACGAAAAACTATTCCATCGGTAGCAAGCTCATCTTCGTCGGTAGTAGCGGCATTAAGTCAGAGGTAAGATATGTCCGAAGAGGCCGGCCACCAGTCAATACGAAGGAGACTTTTGGTTCTACTGTGGTTTGTTTTGCCTCTAACGGTTTTACTCGTCGGCATTATCAAGAGAAGTGGCACGCCAGAAAAGCGTACCAACCAACCTCACCTCAAATTGCAGATGGACGCCATGTCTGCGTGGGAGCAGCTTCCCTTTGTCTCCATTACCAATCGAAATGATCTAATGCTTTATCTGCGTTCCGTTCCCATCACGGGGGAAAGACTCCTTACTGAGGATCAACGCGAAAAACTGTATTCGACAATACTTGCATTGGTGAATGCTTTTAGTCTCGGGTCTTTTCAAGCGTACATGGAGTTCCGCTTGCCACCGGGTGCGGATTACACGCCTAATGAAAGCCAGATGAGCGTTATTCGAACCCATTGGAAGAAAGGCAGAGGCTCTGATCCCCCAAACGACGTATTTGACCTATTTCAGTGGTGGGTCGCAAAACAGTCTGGTGGCGATTACTACAAAGGCTTTTGGCAACGGATATGCTTGGACGCACAGGCGATATACAAGACGCTTGGGACTACCAATTATGGTGGGTTACCGGCGAAAGCAGGAATTTACGTGAGTGAAGAAGTGCAATGGGGTGGGTTTGGTGTTGAAGCGGTACACTTCACTTTTCATGCAGGCCTGAAGGAGTATCCTCCCTCTTTTTATTTTTGCGATTCCCCACAAAGCGGGCAGACGCCTCCAAATCGTAAAGGCTTAGCAGTGGAGCTTTACTTTTTTGTGGAACCTAGCCCGCCCGACCCGGTGCTGCCAATAGGAGTCCGCTACATCTGGTCCTCAAAAGCGTCCAACTGGCTGCCAATTGATTTTGTGGTAGGCAACTTGCATATGCGCTCCGGCAGAGAGTTCGTCTTTTGAGCAAGGCCAAAGCTGGCGATGCTTGTGACGGCCATAAACAGCCTCAAGCAGCATACCATGGCGACGCACCTTCCTGCCAGCGACAATAATGACACCTTGCCGTGGCCCAACTGGGCCGAGGGCGCCCGGCTGGATCGTCCGGGCTGGCTTTACACCTTGGACGCTTCGGCCACCGGCTCGGCCAGGTTCAAGGTCCAGACCGGGTTGTTCTGGCCGGTTCTACACGACCCGAAACTGTTTTTTTCCCCGCGACGGTCTCAACGTGCCAAGGTTCGACCGGCAGCAGCAGCAGATTTCTAGTTACGTCATGAACGGCGCGGTCATCGGCTACAACCGCACGAGTTTCCCGCCGGAGCGGCTGGCGGCGGTCCAGGCGGAGGACATTGTCTTCTGGGAATCGGATGAGAAGGTCCCGCACTTTTTCAATGACGGGGCCAGTTGTCCGGGAGAGGGCGTGAGCGCGCGGCATGCGCTGGGGGCGATTCATGCGGCGTTCGGCGGCCAGGTGGGCTTCGTCAAGATTGACGCTTGGTATTTTGAGGAAGCCCAGACCACCCGCAACCGGCTCTGGTGCTACCCCGGCAGTGAGGACGGCCAGCGAGCCGCAGTGGGTGCGCAGGTTCAGATTCGATAAACGCTTTGGTGGGCAGGGCTGCTGGAATCCGTACGACAATCATGCAAGTCTTTGTTTTGGCCGCAAAAACTGGTCGCAAGAGGACACAAGGAACACAAAGAAAAGAAGCAGCGTCTCTGTGTTCTTTACACTGCACTCCGTCAGATTCGCTCATTTTGCCGAAGATTTTTCCTCTTCGTTCTCGTTCCCGCCCGCATCCTCGGTTTCCCGCGTATCGATTAGCATGACGATTTGGTTGCGTCTTGACCACGCTGTGGCCTTGCGCGGCTCTTATTTGTGGTCGCGGTGTGAGCCGCGCCAAGTTCATTCCGAAACACGAAGTTCTGCGGACAGGCTGTCCGCGCTCCGATCCACTTCGTTTTTCGGGTTCATTCTGCCTGAGGTTCCCGGCCTTCTCGCTGCAATGACGTAGCGCTGCCTTAAACCCATTTTCTTTCTTGTTTTTGCTGCAAGTGCTTGATTAGCAGCGAGTTAGCTCATTTTGGCATTTCATGTGTAGCCATACACTGGGCATTTTTTTCTCTTGACATGAACCAATTGTTGGGTATTA
>Ga0272448_1004427_pt1 | contig 16014 bp, 14 predicted proteins | sample YNPCB0191_FD_202220 | JGI IMG/M metagenome (GOLD analysis project Ga0272448, IMG submission 202220) | Hot spring sediment microbial communities from Yellowstone National Park, WY, United States - YNP-CB-019-1 | ecosystem: Environmental > Aquatic > Thermal springs > Hot (42-90C) > Sediment...
TTTTAAACCCCTAAATCTGCCCAAGGAATATGACATTGTTTTTGTTGGCCGGTTGGTTAAGAATAAAGGGGTAGAGCTGTTGCTTGAAGCGATAAAGTTCATCGTTCATCGTTCATCGTTTATGGTGAAATGCTTGATTGTTGGGGATGGCCCCTTAAGGAAGGTCTATGAACAACGAACTATGAACCATGAACTAAAAGATAATATTTCTTTCTACGGCTGGGCTAAGGATCAGCAGGAAATAGCAAAATTATTAAACCAGTCCAAAGTATTAGTGATTCCTTCATATAATGAGGGCGGGCCAAGAGTCGCTATTGAAGCTATGGCTTGCGGTTTACCGGTTATCACCACTAAAGTTGGCTTGATGGTTGATATAATTAAGGAGGGGGAAAATGGATTGTTTACAGACTGGACGGCCAAAGAAATAGCCGAAAAGATTATAAGATTGTTAAAAGACGCGGAGCTTCAAAATAAATTCTCAAAAGCCGGCCTGGAACTGGTAAAGCAATTTGAGAGAAAAGAAGCGATAAAAAACTACGCTGAAAAACTTCACAGCCTAATCCGAATAAACGAATGAAAATCCGAATTTACGAATAAGAAAAACAATCCTTAATTAAAAATATATCCTGCCCTATCTTTTAAAACTTGCGGAATTTACTTTAATTTCCATAATCAAAATCCCATTCGGATAGTAATTCGTATATTCGGATTATGAAATTACTCATAATTACCCAAAAAGTTGACGCCGAAGATGACCTGCTGGGGTTTTTTATTGACTGGATAAGGAAATTTTCAGAGAGATTTGATAAAGTTTTTGTTATAACCTTATTTAAGGGAAATTATAATCTGCCTGCCAATGTCTTTGTTTACTCCTTGGGCAAGGAAAGGAATAATTCGAAAATTGCCAGATTTTGGAATTTTTATAAATACTTATTCAAATTAGTTTCCGAATCTGATGGTATCTTTGCCCATATGTCGCCGATTTTTGCTGTTGCCGCTTGGCCGGTAGCTTTAATTTTTAGAAAAAGAATTATTCTTTGGTATCTTCATCGTTCCGTAACTTTCCGTTTAAGATTAGCCGAGAAGCTCGTCTATAAAATAGTTACAGCTTCTAAGGAAAGTTTAAATATAAAAAGCAGGAAAATAGTTGAAACTGGCCATGGGATTGATGTGGGGAAGTTTAAAACTGAAAGAGAATGGTTAACTGGCCAAACTTTAAAAATTCTGAGCGTTGGCAGGATATCTAAAATAAAAAATTATGAAACATTGATTAAAGCAGCCAAGATTTTAGGGGAAAAAGGCGTTGATTTTGAGATAACAATAGTTGGCCGACCAGTAATGCCGCCGGATTTTAAATATTTTGCCAAGCTAAAGAAGTTGATTGACGACTATAAATTGACTTCTAAAATAAAGTTTGTTGGTTTTATTCCCTATAGCCGAATCTCTAATTGTTACCAAAGAGCGGATATCTTCGTGAATTTAGCGCCAAAGGGCGGTATTGATAAGGTAGTCTTAGAGGCAATGGCGGCTGGTCTGCCGGTTTTTGTTTCCAATAGAGCGTTTTCTAAAGATTTAGAGCCCTATGGCAATTATTTAATTTTTGATGACCAGGATGGGGCCGATTTAGCTGGCAAAATTATCAATTTTTTAAATATGAACCCAGACCAGAAAAGAGAAATAGCCAGAAGTCTAACCGATTCAGTTGAGAAAAATCATAATTTGAATAATTTAATAGATAAAATCTCTTTGCTTTATGGCTAATCATTTTGATTTAAAAAACTATGACCGCAAACATCGTTTGATGAGCTATTGGTACTAGGCAAAGACTTTGGATTAAAAATTACATTTATTTACTTTACTTAATGAATGACCATAACCATACAATTATGATTACCGGTTACAGCTTTGCTATGTCTCATTTGTCAAAGTGGGTGGATTATTATCCTTATAAAAAGGAATTAGTAATGGTTATTCCAAAAGGGTGGATTGGTCGGGGAGGAAGGGTTGTTTTTGAAAGAGAAAATCTTGGTGGCGTAAGGAAAATTTATTGTTGGGCTTTTAGGATGAATAAATACTGGCCCGGCCTTTATTTTTTTAAAGGATTTATGCCCGGATTTTTAATCCAGGCACTTAAGGTTAGACCAAAAATAATTTATAACGGCAATGAGGTTAATCTTTTCTATACTCTTTTTACAATGTTAATTGCAAAGATTATAAAGGCTAGACATATCTGTTTTATGTGGGAGAATATTCCTTATCAAAAAAAGCTTTCTGGTTTCAAGCTAAAATTTACAGAGTGGGTTGTCAAAGCTAATATTAAAGGCTCTTATGCAATCATCTGCGGCAGTAAAAAAGCGGAAAATATAGCGAGATTCTATGGAGCCGGAAATACATTTGTAATGCCCTTGGGCGGCGTTGAGGCGGAAAGATTTAATATACCGAGGGAAGACCATCCTGGCATTGTTTTTCTTTTCTCTGGCGAATTAGATAAAAGAAAAGGCGTTGATATAATGTTGGCTGCTTTTACTCAGGTTGTGTTTAAAATTCCGGAGGCCAGGTTAATGATTGTTGGAAATGGAAAGATGAGAGAAGAACTTTACGAGTTTGTTAATCAACATAATCTAAAAGATTATGTAAACTTCTTGCCTTGGCTTCCTAATTCAGAATTGCCGAGAGTTTTTGCCAGGGCAGATATTTTCTTGTATCCAAGCGTTGCCCAAAAAGGCTGGGAAGAACAATTTGGCTATTCAATGGTAGAAGCAATGGCCGCCGGTTTGCCGGTAATTTCTACTAATACTGGCTCGATTTCAGAAGTGGTTCCGAAAGGAGCGGGACTATTGGTTAGAGCCGGCGATTACAGTGATCTTGCCCAAGCGATGCTGAAACTTGCTCTTAATAAAGAGTTAAGGCTAAAGATGGGAGAATTTGGCCGTAACTGGGTGCTGGCTAATTATTCCAATAAAATAGTTGCCCAGAAATATTATAATCTTTTTCATCGATGAAAATTATTTATTTAGCAAACCAACGTCTACCTACCGAAAAAGCTTATGGCATCCAGATTGCTAAAACGTGCGAGGCATTCGCGGATTATAATCCTGATACGAATAAATATCCGAGGATTCCGGATAGTAGAATTGATGTAGAATTAGTAGTGCCTTATAGGAAGAATAAAATAAAAGATAATTTTTTTGATTATTATTCAGTGAGGAGAAATTTTGAATTTAAAAAAATTTGGTCTCCTGATTTTTATCTTCCGGGCAAACTTGATAAGCTGGCGGTTACAGTTAAGAGTTTTATATCCGCTGCGCTCCTGAGCTTATATGCTCTTCAGAGGGGAAAAGTGGATATAATATTCTCGCGAGACGAATGGCCCATTTTTATATTGAGTTTTTTAAAAAATAACTTAGTGTTTGAAGCTCATAGATTTAGTTGGAAAAGAAGAATATTCTACCGGAGATTTAAGAAAAGAAATATTAAAATTGTAGTTATTTCCAGAGGCTTAAAAGAGGATTTTGTCAGATTTGGTTTTCCACCCGGTAACATTTTAGTTGCCCATGACGGAGTGGATTTAGAACAGTTTAATATTCAAATGTCAAAAGAAGAAGCCAGAAATAAATTAAATCTTTCTCGAGATGCTAAGATAATTATGTATACGGGTCATCTTTTTGAGTGGAAAGGAGCCGGTACTATGCTCAAAGTAGCAAAATTGTATTCGGGTAGTAATTCGTTGTATTCGGATTGTGTTTTGTTTATCTTTGTCGGAGGAACACAACAGGATATTAAAGAATTTAAGAAGAGAGCAGAAGGGTTAGACAACGTTTTAATTTTGGGATACAAGCCGCACCAGGAAATTCCAATTTATTTGAAAGCGGCGGATGTTTTAGTTTTGCCCAATTCAGCCAAAGAAGAAATCTCAAGTAAGTACACATCTCCCCTCAAGCTTTTCGAATATATGGCTTCAGGCCGCCCGATTGTGGCATCAGGTTTGCTGTCAATCAGAGAAATTTTGAACGAAAGTAACGCAGTTTTGGTGAAACCCGATAGTCCGGAGTCATTAGCCGAAGGGATGAAGAGAGTTTTGCAAAGCGCCGAGTCAGCAGATAAAATATCAAAGCAGGCCTATCAGGACGTCCAAAATTATACTTGGCAAAAAAGAGCCGGAAAGATATTGGAGTTTATAGTTTCAAATTAGGGAGTAAGCGAGATGATAATAAATAATGGTTTATATACTTAAGCTGAATCAACCGTAATGAGATAAGTTGTGTAAATTTGAATTTATAAAAAATGAAGATTTGTTATTTGGTTAACAATATTAATCCTAAAAATGGTTGGGGACGTTATGCCTCCGATTTAATTTATGGTGTTCGTAAAAAGGGGCACGAGGCCATTATTTTAAAAGAAATGGATGATGGACTTGAGGGGGAGGCGGTATTAAAGAGGGGGATAAGGATGTTTTTATCAGCTATTAAGATTAGAGAACACTTAAAAGAATGCGATATTATCCATGCGCTTGATGTATATCCTTACGGGATAATTGCTTATCTTGCTAATCTGTTTTTAAGAAAAAAAATGATTATCACAGCGCAGGGGACTTACTCCATTGCTCCGTTTTATAATATTAAGACAAGATACTTAGCTAAATTAGCATGTAATTCAGCAGATATACTAATTGCTATCAGTCATTATACGAAAGATGAATTCCTAAAAGAACTGAGAGTTAATAAAGTCGAAGTTATTAATCATGGAATTGATCTTGATAAATTTTATAAAGATAGAGAGATATCTAATGAAAATTATATTCTAAGCGTTGGAGCGTTAAAGTTCCGCAAGGGTTACCATATTTCTATCCCGGCGTTTGCTGAAGTTAAAAAACGAATTCCTGATTTAAAATATAAGATAGTGGGGGACCAAAGCGACCGAAATTATTTTGAAAAATTAAAGAAACTTGTTAAAGAATATGGAGTTGAGCAAGCAGTAGAATTTTTAAGCAACCTAAGCGACTATGAGCTTGGTAAATTGTATAGTCAGGCAAAGCTTTTTATTCTAACCTCGGTAAACGAGGGACATCATTTTGAAGGATTTGGCTTAGTTTTTCTTGAAGCCGCCGCTGCTGGCTTACCAGTGGTAGGCACTTTGGGTAACGGCATCGAGGATGCTGTAAAAAATGGTTATAACGGTATCTTAGTTCCTCAAAACGACGTCAAAAAAACTACTGAGGCCATGGTTGAAATTGTTAAAGATAAAAATAAATTGCAAGAAATGAGTGACGCAAGCTATCAATGGGCCCAACAACATAGTTTGCTTAATATGATAAATGAATATCTCGATTTATATAACCAATCTTTAAAATGAAGACAATTTTTATTACATCTTACCACGGGCTTATATCGAGAAACGTTTTGAATACCAACGTCTTAAAAATTCTTCGTAGACAAGATGATTTAAAGATAGTTTTACTAGTTCCCTCAAATAAGAAAGAGTTTATAACTAAGTACTACGGAGCAGACAATGTTATTGTGGAAGGAGTTGATTTAGATAATTTTATTGAAGCGAACAAATTTTGGTATCGTCTTTCTTTCCTTCTTCAAAATACGAGATATGTTAGAGATCAAAGAAAGGAGTATCTTTGGAAAAACAGAAACCTAATTGGCTACTTTAACTATTGGTGGTTAAGTTTTTGGGCTATGATTTTGAGCTATTTACCGTTTGTAAAGAAGGTGTATAGGTGGGCAGACTTCCGTTTTTCGCCTAAAGATGCTTTTAGTGAGTTCTTTGATAAATATAACCCCTCGCTTGTGTTTGCAACCGATATTTTCGGTCAGGCCGATTTACTTTTAGTTCGTGAAGCCAAATATCGCGGCGTTCGTGTTATAGGTACGGTTCGATCTTGGGATAATACTACAACTAAAGGCCTGCTGAGGATTTTTCCGGAAAAGATTATTGTTTCCAGCCCCACAGTAAAAAGAGAGTTGGTTAAACTTCATGGTTACAAACAGGAGAATATTTTAGTTGTAGGGCTGCCGCAATTTGATGCTTGGCTTTCTGGACCTACCCAAACCAGAGAAGAATTTTTTGCTCAAATAGGCGCTGATCCAAATAAAAGATTAATATTATTCGCTCCGGCCGGGAGTATTTTATCAGATACCGATTGGCAACTTTGTCAGATATTGAAAGATGCCCTCGATGACGGTTCTTTGCCAGCTGATTTGCAATTTTTAATCCGCAACCATCCTCAGCACCCGGCTGATCTTTCTAAATTTAATCCTGATAGCCGCTTTATAATAGAGACTCCGGGGGCGCGGAATATGGGGTGGATTGACAAGATGATGGAATTAAAACCCGAAGAGAACGATCATCTTCGCAACTCTATTTATTATTCGGATATCATAATGTATGTAGCTACCTCATTGGGATTGGATGCCTCTGTTTATAATAAACCGCAAATACTTGTGAGCTTTGATGGCTACGAGCAGAAGCCATATATTAAAAGTGTTAGGAGGTATAATAAGGAAGATTGCTTAAATAAATTGGTAAAATGTGGAGGAACAAGGGTTGTGAACAATAAAGATGAGTGGATTAAAGCCATTAATGATTACTTAACCGACCCAACTCTTGACCAGAAGGGAAGGGATAGAGTAGTTGATGAGCATTTGTATAAAATAGATGGCATGGCTGGTGAAAGAATTGTGGATGAGATTCTAAAAAACCTGTTATATTAAATCGGTAGATTATTTGGTGGGAGGAGTGCTTTAAAAAGAAAACCCTGATTTCTCAGGGCTGTTTTTATTGCATGTCTAGAATGTGAAAGAGCTGGCCGGAATCGATGTACTCACGAGCTTTTAGGAGTATATTGTCGGACATTTCGCTGAAGTTCAGCGGCTTGCCGTCTGGCCCAAAAAGGAGTTTGGTTGCATCATCCAGTTCCATACAATAATGATAAAAAGCCTCATCGCAAATTGGTTCCCATTTGCCATCTACCTCAAGAAATTTTAAGCCAAATACCCGCGAGAGCTCAGAACGTACTTTGGGATGATTTATAAGCTCTGTTCCTGGGTACCAAGTAAGGGTAAACATTCTTTTATTTACTGCTTCTTCTGGGATGCCAAAGGTTTGGTAGTAATCAACTTGCCATTTAATGAAGGCGACTGTTTGTTTGAGTCGCTCTAGTGTTTCGCCTGGGTTACCAATAATCCAGGTGCAGTTAGGGTGAATTCCTGCTTCCAGGGTATGCTTAATGCCGTAGACCATACTTTTAGGGAAGTAGTATATTCGCCCTTCTACTCTTATTGGAATTAAACCAGCTTTAAGGGTGAATCCTCCTTTACCAAGTTCTTCCAGGGTATCAGGGTGTGCGCTTTCTGGTCCAAACCCTATGTAGCGACAACCAGCTTCGGCCATTAACTTTACCCTAAGCGGTTCCTCAAAAACATAATCGATGAAGTATATCTTCTCCTTTTGTAATTGACCAGGGTGAGGTATAAGGCCGGCCGCTTCATCTAGTCTAGTATGTGTTCCCCATGGAATCTTTATGCCTTCGGCGACCATTATATCCCTAAGATCTTTGATTCTTTTTGCTGTTACCGCAAAGTTATCGTCAGGCCAGCTTTTGAAGGCTATTCTGTATCTTGTAATGTGTTCTTTAATCTCTTCCACCAAGTGTCTGGCTGACCGAACACGCCAACGACGTTCCCCCTGAGTTCCTCTATAGCAATATTTGCATCCATAAGGGCAACCGCGAGAAGAAATCGAAGTGGTTTTAGGAGCAGTTACAAAAGGAGCAGCTGAGCTATTATTGGCGCTTAACCCCCAAGCTTCGGCTTGAAGATATTGTTCAAGAATTTTAATTCCGTCAACATCTTCTTTTAGTAAATCAAGATCAGCCCAGGGAAAGCAATCTAAATTCTCTGGTCGGTCGCCTTGGTACATTAGATAGCGGGATTCCTCATCAAGAAGGTAAGGTTTTAACTTTCCTGAGCTGAGAGCATATCTCCAGCCGTAGCGTTTTATTTGGGCCGCGTCATAGCAAATTTTGACAATTACTTCATCGCCTTCACCAGTAGCTACAGCGTCTAGCTCAGGAATATAGCGAAAGAGTCCTGTCTTTAATTCAGTAGCTAAGCCACCTCCTGAAACAAGCATTGCTTGAGGTACTAACTTGCGAACCATTTCTGCTACCGCTTTCTGCCATTTTAGAGTAGTAATCATTCCCGAAAGGCAGACTAGGTGAGGTTCTCCAAATTTGGCCATGTGGCGTTCAATTTTGCCTGCAGCCTCCTGATAGGTAAGGTGGCGACCATTTGCTAGATTTCTTTTTTGGGCGATTTCATCCTTTATCCTATAGGCGTTAAGATCGACTATAGAGGCCTTGACTCCATAATTCTTAATAAGATTAGTTGCCATCAGTAACGGTCCTTCGGGCGTTGTATTTGGTACCGCGGTTTCTCTAAGAGGCATATTGATGAATAAAACATTGAGACCGTGTAGCTCTCTGGCAGAAATGTTCTTAATTATTTCTGAGGGGCATATATAGCCTCTCGGCTGAATTAATCTTAAAGCTTCGTTAGTCATATTGATTCCTCCTTTTATTTTTAAAGTACAAATTCCTAGATTATATTATGAATTATTTTTTAAGAAATTTCAATCGTTGACGAATTACTAGATTTTTGTTATCAAAACTGTATATGACTAGAAAACTTCTAGAAAAGTTCAAAAAAGTGAAAATTTTGGCACTAGATAATGACGGTGTACTGACCCCTTTATATCTTGATACTGGTGTTATAATGACTAAAGGAGCGGCTAGTCAGTATAGGGGGAGGGATTTTATTTATGTCTTTGAGTCAGCCAGGTATTCTCACAGGGATGGTCAAGGTATAGATCTTGTGCGAAAGGAAAATATTGGGGTTTCAGTTGTTATTTTAACTACTCAAAGAAGTGGTTATGTTCAAGCTCGGGCTTGGAAGCTTGGTGTACCTTTGATTCAAAATGAAGATAAGGTTGCAGGTTTAAAAGGTTGGTTAAAGAAAAACTTTCCAAAAGCAAGTTTAGAGGAGGTATGTTTCGTCGGCGATAGTCTGAGCGACATTCAGGTTATGAAGATAGTTGGTTTATCGGTTTGCGTTAGGGATGGGGCAAAAGAAGCCAAAGAGGTTGCTGACTATATTACCAAGGCAAATGGTGGTGATGGAGCAGTTCGGGAGGTTTGCGATTTAATTATTAAAGCGAAGAGTTTAAAGTCTAGAATTAAATAAACGAATCTAAATTTTGAAAATTCCCTTTCTTCTTAATTTCTGAAACTTTATCTCGGCGTCTTGCCATTCATTGGGGGTATTAATATCAACTTCGTAGTTAGAGGGGTCAGGGATTATATAAAGTTCTACTTTATTGCCATAAAGGTTCGGTTTTTTTTCAAAAAGGTTTTTAGGTTTTAGTACATAGACTAGATCATTTCGGCCATAGCACTTTTGAGGAAAATCTTGGCTTCGGACAATCATATTTTTTAAGCTAGTTCCGTCAAAAAGAGTAATTTTACCATTTTTAGATCGAATTAGCGTCCAATAAGGTGTATGATTAGCTGGTATTTCATTAACGGCGACGACTGAATCAACTTTTTTCTTATTGAAGATTTCAATAGCTTCGTCGATATGGTAAGTCTGTCGTAAAGGAGCTGTCGGCATTAAAAGCACTAAAACATCGGCTTTATAGTTCTCGTTTTCCAGGAGCCATTGGTAGGCATGCTTCAAGGTTGGTTCAATGCCCAGGGTGGGGGCAGCCAATTTAGCTGGTCTTAAAAATGGAACTTCTGCTCCGTATTCTTTGGCGACTTTAGCAATTTCTTTGTCATCAGTTGAAACAATTACTCGGTCAAGATATTTGCTTCTGAGAGCACATAAGATAGTCCAAGCAATCAGCGGCTTACCGCAAAATTTCTTTAAATTCTTCTTGGGAATTCTTCTTGATTTCCCCCTGGCGGGGATAACAGCTACTATTTTTTGTTTTCTAATTGATTGACTTTTCATAGTATATGTAATAGCATAAAATTAAGAGGAATGAAAGACATTTTTTCTCTCAAAAATAAAATAGTTATTATCACCGGAGCAGCCGGGTTTTTTGGTCAATATTTTGCAAAGGCGGTTTTGGACAATAATGCGAGGAAGCTAATTGCTATTGAGCACCCGAAAGTTGGCGATAAATTCTATAGTGAGCTAGTCAGTAATTATGGTAAGGATAGGGTTGAATGGCATAAACTAGATTTGTACAATAATAAGGACGCAGAGAGATGCTATAGAAAAATTTTGAGAGATAACAAGAGAGTTGATGTTTTAGTAAATAATGCCTTTGACTTCAGCCCCCGGACCGGTTTTGCTCCAGGTGATGCAGGAACGATCCAGAAAGCCACCCATAGCCAATTATTATCTGCATTTGAGTCAGGAATATATTGGGCATTCTTAACTACTCAGAAAATCGGTTTAAAAATGAGGGAACAAGGTGGCGGGTCAATAATAAATATCTGTTCGATGTATTCTCTTATAGCTCCAAGTCCGTTGCTTTACGAGGGCACAAATCATGCGCCAAATCCCCCTGGGTATTCTATTATCAAATCAGGTTTGCTTGCTTTTACTCGCTATTGCGCAAGTTTTCTAGCACCAGTTAGGGTCAATGCAATTCTACCTGGTGCCTTCCCTAATCTACAGGAACGCTTCGAAAAAGCTGGCAAAAGTTATGAAGATGACTTTATTGATCGTCTTGTTTCTAGAACGTTGTTAAAAAGAGTGGGTCATCCAGAGGATTTAATTGGAGCATTAATTTTTCTTTCTTCTGATGCATCCTCTTATGTTACGGGCCAGGGAATTGTCGTAGATGGTGGCTGGACGGTAACTTAAGTAATCGACTATTATGTCAAAATTAATTCAAAAATTCGTCATCAAGTCTATTGATTTCATAAGGGGAAGGAATCGAGATGAGGTTAAAGATGTTTATTTGGGAGGTATTCCGGTTGGTAAATTTCATCCTCGTTTTTTTGTTGCTGAAATTGGGATTAACCATAATGGTAGTTTAGAGATTGCTAGGAAGCTAATTGACGCAGCAAAAGAGGCCGGAGCTCAGGCAGTGAAATTTCAAAAGAGAACGGTACCAGTTGTCTACTCTCCCGAAGAATTAGCTAAACCCCGCCAGGTAGATAGAGAAATTTTAGAGAGGGCGATTAAAAGGGGAGTGTTGCCGGAAGAATCAGTTAAACGCCTAATAGCGTCTGATTTTAAAGATTCGACCAACGGAGACTTAAAATGGGCGCTTGAATTCACAAAAGAAGAGTACAAAGAGATTGACCGTTACTGCAAGGAGAGGGGAATACTGTGGTTTGCTTCGCCCTGGGACGAAGAGAGTGTTGATTTTTTGGAGGAATTTAATCCGCCCTGCTATAAAGTTGCCTCAGCTTGCCTTACTGATAGAGGTCTTTTAGAAAAGATAAAAGAAAAAAAGAGGCCGGTAATCCTTTCTACTGGTATGAGTACAATGGAGGAGATAAAGAAGGCAGTTCGTATTCTTGGCACCGATAATTTGATTATCCTTCACACTGTTTCAACTTATCCGGCGAATGAGGAAGAGCTGAATTTGAAAATGATCAATCGGCTCAAGAAGGTTTTCCCCGGAATTCCCATAGGATATAGCGGTCACGAAAAGGGCATAATTCCGAGTTTAGCGGCAGTAACCCTCGGTGCTTATTTGATTGAGCGCCATCTAACTTTAGACAGGAAGATGTTTGGTTCAGATCAAGCAGCCAGTCTTGAACCCCACGAATTTGCTGAGTTAATAAGAGAAGCAGAGGCTATCAGGAGATCTCAGGGTACGTCTTTAAAGAAAATATTGGACTCCGAGGTCCCTATAATGAAAAAATTGAGAAGGAAAGCGGATTTATAGTTTTAGTTTTTTCAAACAAAACCTCTAGGCTTTAGGTTTTTTTAATTTTTTAAAAAACCGAAAGATTTATTATTAGCTATGAAGTTGTTAGAATGGAAAATTAATTTAGATCCTAAATATGAGGAAGGGTTTCATTATCGAGCTAATCTTGCTTTTAATTTAAAAGATGAGGAGCCTTTGGTAATAATTAAAGAATCGACATTTGACGGCGTTTTACCTGATATATCGATAAACGACATAGAGGAATTAATAGATTTTATTGAAAGAAGTTTTTTGAAGAGGAAAATTGAAGGAGTGGGGCTTGAAGTAGGGGCGGGCCCGGCCACTTTTAGTTCAATTTTGGCCAAGCGGGATTCGGTCAGAGAGATTTATGCAGTTGAGATTTGTCGTCCGATGGTTGAATTACTGATGCCTAAAATATCGAATTATGTTTTGGGAGAAAAAAGCCACAAGGTAATCGGGGCTATTGGGGACTTTGACAGTATTGAATTACCTAATGAATCCATTGATTTTATATTTGATTTTTTCTCTTTCCATCACTCAGACGATTTAGCGAAAACCTTAAAAGAATGTTATCGAGTTTTAAAAAAAAGCGGTTTTGTTTTATGTCTTGATAAGGCCAGGCCAAATAATTTCAATAAGAAGGATTTAGATGAGTTACTTGATACCGAGTATGGCGAGAATTTTAAGAGACGGATAGGGATTCCTATTAACCAGAAATTAACTAGAAGAATGAATGATGAAAAGGAATATCGCCTAAAGGATTGGACAGCTGCTTTTAAGGAAGCGGGATTTGCAAAGGTGGATTATTTTTATCTTGATAAAACTTCTGGGGGAAAAATTTCGCGAATAATTAAAAGTTTAATTTCCCTAATTCCTCCTAAATTGCAAGTATATGTAAATAAATTTTTGCCTGAGCCTAAACATGATCATAAATTTATACTTTCTTCCACAAACAGAGTTTATTCTCGTTTTGTAAACCCATTCCGCAAAGAAATATCTCTTCTCATTGCATACAAATGACAAATACAGAATGTAAAATATGTCGAAGCCGAAGTTTGACTTCTTATTACCCCGGGGATTATAGACTATTGAAGTGTCAAGATTGCGGAATTATCTTTTTAGCTTCAGAAATGGCAATGAAGGATACAGAAGACTATTATTCTAAGAGATTCATTAATCATAAATATACAAGCGAGAGTACTAAATTATATCTTCGCAAGAATTCGAGAGAAGTTTTAAATATTATAAAAAAGTTTCGGCCCAACGGAAACCTCTTAGATATAGGGACGAATATAGGCATATTTGTTGAGGAGGCTAATAAGCAAGGATACGTGGCGGTGGGTATAGAACCAAGCAAAACACTTAGCGCGGAGGCGGCCAGGCTCGGTATCCCTGTCATCGAATCAACTATTGAAAAATTTGACCCGAAAAATACTTTTGACGTCATAACTATGCTTCATGTACTTGAACACCTTCAAGACCCGCTGGAGGTTCTGAAAAAGATCAGATCTCTGCAATCAGATGATGGGCTTTTAGTTCTGGAGGTTCCAAACATAGAAAGTTATCTAGGGGAAAAGGACGGTATTTTTTGGAAATTTATTGCCTTGGAACATCTTTTCTATTTTTCAGAAAGGAATATTTCAGGAATTTTAAAAAGAGCCGGATATAAAGTACTAGTTATAAAAAAGAGGAATTTTGAACTGAATCGCCTTAACATACGAAAGCTAATTAGATATTTTATCGGAAAAAAGTTGACTCGAGATAGATTCTTTAATAAAAAAGAATCCTTGGCGGCCGGATTATTAAATGAATGTTTATTGAAGAGCGTAGTTAGGAAATTTCTGATATTCTTTATACATATTTTGGGCAGAGAGGACCGTATTTTAATTATTGCGCAAAAATGTTGAATAAAGTAAAAAAATGGCTTCGTTCGCTTTTCGAGTATCCGCCGTTGAAGTGGCAAGGTTCGGATTATGACGAATATTGGCGATATCGCAAGCTTACTGGGCAAACACCCCTTAATAGCTTTCAAAAGAATAGGGCTGAGCTTGTTTTAAAATACATTGAGGAAAGAAGCTCGGTACTAGATATTGGTGGTGGAAGTGGCAGCGTTTTGCTCTACGTGAACGACAGAAAAAAGATAAGCAAGATGGTGGTTGCGGATATATCAAAGAGTGCCCTTGAAATGGCCAGGGAAAACGGACTTATAACCGTAGAGGTGGATATCTCGAAAATAGGGACTCTTAGAGATATTCCAGCTGCCGATTATATCTTTATGTTTGAAGTCTTAGAACATATTTCTAACTCGGAAGAAGTTTTAAATTGGGCAATTTCGCGAGCTGGAAAAGGGGTGTTTTTCTCAGTGCCAAATACTGGGTTTTTATTCCATCGACTGAGATTATTTTTGGGCAGATTTCCACTGCAATGGCGACTCAATCCGTCAGAACATTTGAGATTTTGGACGTTAAGAGATATGAAGTGGTGGCTAAAAGAATTGGGATACCAAACTTACAAACTTCATGGATATGAAGGGGTCCCTTTACTCAGTGATCTTTGGCCGAGCCTCTTCAGCGAGGGCTTGTTTGTTTTTATTCCCAAGGCTCATTAATTTTTTATTTTTTTATTGTTTAGTTCCCAAAGGAAAAAATTATAGATTAGGCCGGCCCCGTAGACAAGCATAGAAGCGTAAATAATTCCCCATAATCCCCAAAGGTATCCGAAGAGAACAAAGAGAATAATTCTAGAACTGTGAGCTGCTGCGCTTGAAAGATATATGACCTTAATCATTTTTTGGGATTGGAAGACGCTAGCCATATAGACTGCAGGGACAGTAAAGATTAGGGAAATGGAAATAACTTGGGAATATATGACGGACTCAAGGTATTGAGGGAGTAATAATTTAAAAATTACCGGCGCTAGAAGTATATAAGCGACACTTGCTATAGCACCTATTGCCATTGCTTGAAAAGTTCTTTTATAAAATACTGGTCTAATATCAGCTAGAGATTTTTCTGATAATTTGGGAAGAAGAAAATTGAGAGAACTCTTAAAGTACCCCCGAATCCTTTCTGGAATAGCAAGAGCAATTCCGTAAATAGCGAGCGGAACAGCCCCCAAGAAATGAAATATAACAATTTTATCTACGTATTGAGATAGATTTGATAATATATTTAAAACACTCAAGTGGGCACTATATCTAAATAATTTTTTTTCCTTTTCTACTTCCTCTTTCGGATACTTATAAATAGTTAAGGTTCTTTTGTAAAATAAAAAGGCAGGAAGTAAATTTGCTAGTGAGTATGCTAAGACAATTAGAATAATATTTTTAGTTAAAGCGATAGTAGTTATCATTGAAACTGAATAGATGCCGCTCGTTATTGAGCTCCAGATGTAGTATCTTTTAAAATCTTTTTTCCCGGCCAAATAGGGCGCATATGTGTTATAGGTGGATATGAGCGGGAAAAACAGCCCCAATATTAATAAAGAAATTGCTAGTACCTGATTACCTTTAGACCAATAGTAGAAAAACAAAATGGATGATCCTAGGAGGAACAAAAAGTTCCATTTCAACTGGAGCTTAACTGCGTATGGAAGAATACCATTCTGACCACTAGCAGTTGCTTGAGTTACAGCCGTGTTTATTCCTGAGAGAGTTAAAAAACCCAAAGCTCCACCGATCGACATTATGTATTTATAAGTTCCATATACATTCTTAGGCAGTAAATTTCCGAACCCGATTATTAGAAGGAGGGAAAATAATGATGAAAGAAAAAATCCCAAGGTTGTCCAAAAGCCACCTTTTGTTACATAAATCATATCGGTTTTGGTGTATTTTTGAGACCAGAGAAGAATTTCTTTGGCTTTTTTCTTGATTTTGGATATCATAGGTGTTGTAGATAATTTAGCTTAAAATTGCTGATTTTACAACTATTTACTAAGAAAACTTTTCTTTTTTGGAGACGTAGAGTATTCCTTTTGAACTGCGGTTTATTAAAAGGTTAATTATCCTTGTTAAAAAGGTATTGAGGGGTAATATGTTTTGTAGTATTTTTGTCTCGTACTACTTGTTGGATAATCAGCATAGGTGTAAAATTT
>Ga0272448_1004428_pt1 | contig 16014 bp, 12 predicted proteins | sample YNPCB0191_FD_202220 | JGI IMG/M metagenome (GOLD analysis project Ga0272448, IMG submission 202220) | Hot spring sediment microbial communities from Yellowstone National Park, WY, United States - YNP-CB-019-1 | ecosystem: Environmental > Aquatic > Thermal springs > Hot (42-90C) > Sediment...
TCTCACGAAGAGTCCTGAGTTTCCTGTCACTCACAGGACGACTGGCCGATCTCACCACCCGGGCATCCACCGCCATACCGGATTCAATGGAAAACCCCAGGGCATTCAACTGATCAAGCAATGCATGGTGCACCTGCTCCAGAATATCCCTCCCCACCCGCTCACGAAAGCGACAGAGAATGGAATGATCCGGGGAAGGTTCGCTGAAGGGTAACCCAATGAAGGATTTGAAGGAGAGACGGTCATTGATCTGGGATTCCAGCTCCGGATCGGATTGAATCCCAAACCACTTCTGAAGGAATAATGCCTTCAACAACATCAAAGGAGGATACGCTTTATTCCCATACTCGGAATGCCCCACGGGATACTTCTCCGTCACCAGTCTCTCCAAGGGCTCCCAGGAAATTACCTCATTCACTTCCGTGAGAAAATGCTGAGTGCGGGAATGTCCAAAGGAGCGTTGCAATTCCATATCCAGAAAGGTGGGTTTCCTGTCATATTCCTTGAATGCCATGGCAGTCTCCTCCAACAATGAATGTGACGGGAAAACTACCATGAAATAAGGTCATTGTCAAGGAATATCAATATGTTAAATGAATTTAATCTCGATATTTCCCCGATCCTACCCGTAGGACCTGTGCAAAGATTTTCCAGCGGGCACCCTGCCGATCATCGACGCCGAAATCCGCGGGGCCTTGTTCGGCCCCACCTTCAGAATCAGTCGCACCATCGTCAGGAACCACGTGGAGAAGCTCTCATGTGTGCCGTCCAACACCGGGACGAGCCCGGCCTCTCGTGCGGCACGCGCGAGGGTCTCGCGGTCGAAGTGGATGAGGTGATACGGCACGTAACAGTTCCACCCCGCGAATTGCGCTTCCCAGCACCCCACGTTGGGGACGGCGATGTGCACGATCCCGCCCGGCACGAGCAGATCGCGGACGCTTCGCAGGAAGCCCACCGGATCCTCCACATGCTCCAGCACATGGTGCATGGCCACCACATCGAACGACGCCCGGGGCAACTCATCGACCGACCCGCAGTGCACCGGTACCCCGATCCGCTCCTCGACCCGTCGGCACACAGCGGGCGAGAGGTCGCAGCCCATGACGTCGAAGCCCGCCGCCCGGGCCTGTTCCAGAAAACGACCTCCCTCAACCCCGACCTCGAGCAACCGACCGCCCTGAGCGACCTGCCGAATCGTCCGGAGATACCGGCGGTTCTTCAAAGCCTGGAAGCACCGCACCCAAAACGAGGTCTCCGGCTCCCAGCCTTCCCCAAACGCCTCCTCGTTCAGCTCCTGCCCCGCGCCACGACGAAACAGCGCCGGATTCACGACCAACCCGCAGCGGGCGCATCGGAGGAGGCCAAAGCGCCAACTCTCCAGGCCGCACCTCGAACACAACGAACAGGTAACTCGTCATTCGTGCATGAGTCTCCCTGCATCCGGACCCGCAGCATAAGACAGCCCATCAGCGTCTTCGTGCCAAAAAGGTCACCGACCCGTCCTCGGCACGCTGCACCGGCCCGATCTCAAAGCCCGCGGCACGAACGTGCTTGAGCAATTGATCCGGGTCGCCCGCAAACGCATGCACTTCGCACGCGATCTTTTGTGCCATCTCGAGGATCCTTGAAGGTCTACCGATGAGGCCAAACTCGCCTCCCTCGATGTCGCACTTCAGGAAGTCGATTTTGTCTAGTTTAGCGTGTACAATCAGCTCTTCCTCAGACAGAACGGGAGCACCGTTATAATCTGGATGATCCCTCATCAGTTCGATTTGCTCCGGTCCCAGACTTCCGGCGAATGCGCGCACAAGCAGTACCCGATCAAAGAATCCCGGATTCAAGCCTACCGACTGTCGGAATACATTGTTCAGACTCAGCGATGGCTCTACTGCAACCACGCGTACGTCCGGATGGCTGGCCAGAGCCAGGTTCGTGAAGTTTCCCATGTTCGCACCGAGGTCCACTACTACATCCCCCGGCTCTACCTGAAGCCACCCGCCACGCAGGTAAACGTCGCGCACGTACATCTCCCTAATGCCGCTAATCGATTCGGGCCCCCACACCAGGAATTCGCATCCGTAGGTTCGTAGGCGGACCTTCCATGGTCCAGGTCCCAGAGCGCGATCGACAGGCTGGAGGTTTTTCTCCTGAAGAATCTCACGCCACGAGAACACCAACTGCCGGAGCCAGCGGAATGCGACAGACCACCTGCAAACTCTCCCCAGCCCCAAAAAATCATTCCACACTTTCGCGAGAGGAGACATGCTTGCCATAGGAACTACCCGCCTCACTCCGTCCTCACGCACGGGGGCCGCTCCTCCTGGCCGAGCAGCCACCGGTAGACAGAGGCCATCTGATGGCCGATCAGCTCCCACGAATACTCCCGGACCATCCACTCGCGCCCGCGCGCGCCCATGGCGCGAAGGACATCGGGGGGCTCGGCCAACGCGGTCTCGAGCGCCGCCACTAGCGGGTCCACCCCGATCTCCACCCACCAGCCCGCTCCCTCCTTCTCGATGCCACTCCACGGCGCGCCCTTGCTGACGATCGCGGGCGTGCCCGCGGCCAGCGCCTCTGCGACGGCCATGCCAAAATTCTCAGAGTAGCTAGGCAGCACGAAGAGTTCAGCCTGGCGGTAAGCCTCGGTTTTTGCTTCTCCATAGAGAGGACCCTCGAAAGCCGCTCGCGCCACGCCAAGCCTTCTGGCCAGATGCTCCATTTCCTTCAGACACCCATCGTCTGGTCCCACGATCCGTAGCCGCCATTCCGGGAATTTCTCCTGCACCGCCCGCCAGGCGGGGAGCAGCAGATCAAGGCCCTTATTGGGGTGGATCCGCCCCAGGAAAAGCAGCGTTCTTGGATGGCCACCCAACTTCGGCCTCGCCACTGGCACATCGATTCCATTTGGAATGATAGCCACCGGCTGCCAAAAGCCCAGCCGTCGGATATCCAGGTACTCCTCATCGGCCGTGGCATGGAAGCAGGCGACCCGCTGCAAAGCTGGTTTCTGGAGGAAGAACCAGAACAAAGGCTTGAGCTTCGATCCCCAGCGCAGTGCCCATTCCGTGAGGGCCCCGCGCGTGGATTGCACTAGGTGTACCCCACTGCGGCCAGATGCCCAGGCCGGGTACACTGCATTCATCATCCACATTCCGTGATTGTGGAGGATCAGATCCCTTCCGCTGTTGCACTGGCCATGAAGCCAGCGGTAGAGGGCCGGGGATCGCCCCAGGCGGCGAGGGCCGAACCCTAGAGGAAAGGTTATGAGGTAGGCTGGCGGTGCCTTCACCGGCCCCCAATCCAGCGCGGCCAGTGTTACGTCGTGCCCTTGTGCGATCAGTGACTGGCACAGCGCGTTGACAGAGTGGGTAGGCCCGCTGGCCTCCTCCGTCACGCCTGGGATGATGTGAATGATGTTCAAAGACCTCCCTTTCACGCGGTCAGGGTGGATCGTTTCGTGACAATGATCCAGACGCATCCCGCTATTCGTATTGGGCCACCCGCGGATCGGGATCGCCCAGGTCGTAGCACCGCTTCTGGGGAAGCCGTCCTGATGCAAGGATCTCCCTGACCTTGCACTCCTTAACGAAGTAGAACATGGTCCACAACCTGGCGCTCGCATAGCCCACCCACCCTGATCGCCACAATCCCTTCCATAACCAGAAGTATAAGAAAAGTAGGGTATAACGGAAGGGAATTTTCAGGAAATGCCGCTTGAACCACATGCGGCGTTGAAGGTCGCTTCCAAATAAGGACGGAGATTCAGCCAGGGGAAGATTGCGGGTGGAACTGATAGCCTCCATTGTGCTATAGCGGTTTTGCTTGTTGATCCAATGCTCCAGATCAGGGCTGTCCAAATGCTCTAGAAAGCCCTCGGCCATTCGGATCCGCCCCGCCACTTTGGGGTGCTCGTTCACCAAAACCTCGCCGAAACAGCAGGTGCCCGTACGCCACAGCCTAAGGACGGTATCATAGATGGAGAGGGGCTTCCCCATAAACCACCAGCGTCTCACGACGGCGATTCCATCGCACTGGTCCTCTTGAATCAGGCGCGAGATCGCGGCCTTCAATTCGGGAGAAAGCCGTTCGTCTGGATCCAGCTTCATGGTCCAAGGCGCCCGAATGGGCAGTTCCTTCAAGGCGAAATTCCACTGGTCGTTGAAGCCCAGGAAGCGCCGCTGCACAACGTGGACGCCGTACCGAAGGGCAATATCCACCGTATTGTCTTGGCTGTAGCTGTCGACCAGAAACACCTCTTGAGCCCACCCCGCGAGGTTCTGACAAACCTCCTCCATGTTGTGCCCTTCGTTGAGGGCGATCATCACGACGGCAACCGGCACAGTGCCGGGATGCCAGCGTGCTTGATACGACGCCTCGATCATACGGTTTTCCATGGAGGTGTTCATAGAAATCTTATCCATCTCACGCAACCCCTGTCTTTCGGAGCCACTGCTCCAATGCCACCAAGAGCCAGATACGGCTCCAGCCCCCGCCGCCCTCCTGAGCCAGAAAGGACCGCCACATACCATCCACCTTGGGCGTGTAGAAGAGGCCCCGCTCTCCGACAGTGCGGAGGGCATCCTCACAGAAGCCTCGCAGCTCGCCTTTTATCCAGCTCCCCCAAGGGAAGGCAAAGCCCATCTTAGGGCGGTTCACGATGGATTCGGGGAGCAGCCCCTCCAGGGCGTCGATGAGCAGGCGTTTGGGGGTGACGGGATATTTGAACCGGTCGGGGACTGAGAGGACGTATTCCACCAATTCATGATCGCAAAAGGGGACACGCACTTCCACAGCACTGGCCATCGCTAAACTATCCGCGTCCTTCAAAAGGACATTCGCGGTGTAGTTGGAAAATTCCAAGGCTGAATATTGGCTCAGGATGGGCAGAGAGGAAAAGGTTGCTCGATCCAGATCCGAGAGGTAACTTAGGTTCGGAAGGTTCGCCTCCGGAGGGAGCCATCGTGCGGACAGCATCTCCCGAGCCTCCTCGAGTAGGTAGGCGCTTCGGACCAGCTCGTAGAACCCCTCCGCGTCCCTTTGCCCCATCAACAGCATTTGCTGCATTTTCCGGTTCGATCCCTCTCGCCTCATGAGGGTCCCCAGGGAGGCCAGGAGCTTTCTTCCCTTGACTGGAAGGCGGAAGAATGCGCTGCATTTCATATAAGTCCAATACCACTTGAAAGACTTGTATCCGCAGAACAGTTCATCTCCCCCGATACCGCTCAGGGCCACGGTGAGTCCAGCCTCTTTCGCAGCCTTTGCCACCACATACATGTTGGGGCCGTCGCCGCTGGGAGCATCCACGCTAGCGAAGTAGTTGGGCAGCTCGTCCATGAGGGTGGCCGGCTTGAGATGCACCACATGGTGCTGCGTGTTAAAACGCCTGGCCACTTCTTGCGCATAGCCACTTTCGTCGAAGTCCCGTTCGTTGAACGCGATGGTAAAGGTAGTAACGGGCTCATCCGAATGTCTGGCCATAAGTCCGGCAATGGCCGAGGAATCGATCCCTCCAGAAAGAAAAACACCGAGGGGAACATCGCTAACCATCTGTCCTTCGATTGCGCGGATCAAACAGTCCCGCACCCCTCGGCAGACCTCGGCATAGGTTTGGGGTACCGCCTTGAAGGAGGGTGTCAGGATGTTCCAGTACCGCTGCATCAGAAACTCACCGCTTTGGGAGACCCAGGCAAAATGCCCGGCAGGGAGCTGGTACACATCCTCCACCATGGTCCGAGGGGAGCGAACGGATTCCATCACCAGGTAGTCCAGGAGTCCTGCCCGCGAGATCCTCCGGGGCACTAAGCCAGACTCTAGAAGAGCCCTCAGCTCCGATGCGAAGATGAGGCGGTCAGGACACAGGTGGTAGTAGAACGGCTTCTCCCCGAGCCGATCCCTGGCCATGAAAAGCCTCTTTTCGATACGGTCCCAGAGGGCGAAGGCGAATTGGCCCTTTAACCTGGCGAGGCAGCCCTCCCCCCAAGCCCCGAAGGCCGCGAGAATTACTTCCGTATCGGAGTGGGTTTTGAAGGGATAATCCTTCAATTGGGCCTTAATCTCACGGAAGTTGTAGATCTCCCCATTGAAGCTGATGATGTACCGCCCCGAGCTGTCGGCCATGGGTTGGTTGGCCGCTTCGCTCAAGTCGATGATGGAAAGCCTCCGGTGGCCCAAGGCGATGCATTCATCTAGGTATACACCCTCTGCATCAGGACCGCGGTGGCGCTGTATATCGATCATACGCTTTAGGGCGGCGTCAAGGCCGTTTGCCTTTCCCTTCAGGTTCAAGATACCTGCGATGGCGCACATATCGAAGTCCACCTACCTGTCGTTATAGAGCATGAGGATGAGTTCCAGGTACTGGTCGGCAATACGGCGGGGATCGAATCGCTCGGCGTTGACCCTACCCCGCGCCACGAGCTCTTCCCTGTAAGCGGCATCATGCCAGACCTTCAGGATCCCTTCCCGGATCGAGGCTACCGAGAGGGGATCAACCAGACAGGCGGCATCACCAGCCACCCAGGGCATGGAAGCCACATTCGATGTAACAACTGGCCTGCCCACGCGCTGAGCTTCGACAATGGGCATCCCGAATCCCTCGTAGGTTGAGGGGAAAACTAGCATATCGCACTGGACGTAGGCATTGAACATCTCTTGATCCGTGAGCCGGCATCTCACCTCAAAATCGATGCCACTTTCCTGGAGGTGGCTCAGCATGGGTCCGGATACCTGCCCGATGATCACCAATTTGACGTCCAATCCGCGAATCGCCTCAATAATTCGGAAGAGGTTCTTATTAGCCGTCTGGCCCACCTGTAGCAGCACGGGGCGGTCCTGCCGGAAAGGCTTAGGAGTGAACGTGTAGTGATCAGCGACAGGATCGGGGATGACCACGACCTTATCGCCAGGACAGGAGACGAGGCGAAGGATCTCTTCCTTGGAGAATTCCGAAACGGTGACCACGCTGGCGACGCGGGCTACAGGCAGGGTATACCAGAACAGCTTTTCCAACGCCCTTTTCAAGCCTTTAGAACTATAGTAGAAGCCGCAATCGTGGATCACCAACAGGGTCTTGCGCTTAGCGAGAAAGAGCGACACATAGTGGATGTCGCCGGTGATAACGTTGACATCCCCTTGGTGGTAAGCCGCTTCCACAGTGTTCGCCAAGCGCTTGACGATCCCGCGACTGAAGTAACGGCACTCGAAGACTTCGGCCTTGATCCGTCCAGCCAGCCTCTTGCGCAGGTCCGCAAATATCGTCTCTATGCTGTAATTGCCAGTGGAATAAGGTTTGCGGTGGAAGAAGACCACCCGCGGAAGGGTTGGAGCGCTAGTTCTACTTGGCACCGATATAGATCCTCCTGAAATTTCTCGCATCAAACTTCATCAAGCTCTTGACCTTCTGGACTACCCAAGGATCCTCGCGGTAGGGCCGGCTCAATCGGGAAATGATGTAGCGGTTGAACCAGCCAACCCGGACTGCAGGACGATGGACCTCCACAGAAGCGTACCTCCCTTGGAACACAGTGCGGAGTACATAGTCATCCCAATCCTGGCCGAAGTCAGGCAGCCGCTTGCACCACTCGTATCCCTCATTGGGGTAGCCCATTTCAAACACAAATACGTGCGTATTGGCATGGATAGCATTAAGGATCTCCGCTGCGGACCACGGCGCCATCGCGGCATTCCAGTCGTAGGCCTCGGACCTAGTTAGCATGTGGTGGTAAACAGAAAGCAGCAAGGTAACGTCCACCGGTCCGATCCTTCGGATGAGATCGGCGTCGATCCTGGCACAAATGAACTCCAGATTACCCCTACCAAGTTCCTGTTGGATGGCGCGGTTCCGGGAAATGATCTCCGCATCAGCATCCACCGCGATGACCTTTTTGGCCAGCCTGGCGAGTTCGAAGGAGAAGCCTCCCCCGCTGCATCCCAGATCCAGCACCACTTTGCCCGTGAAGTCGACCTTGTCTGTGATGAGGTCCAGGCGGGCCTGCACCATCCGATCCGATGCAGAAGGATTGCGGGGATCTGGATGGTAGTTAAGGCGCTGTTCCAGCGGCAGAGTCATAAATTCAGGGCTCCAGGAGGGCGGCGATCTGCTCGCGCAGGAAACAGAGTTCTTCTGCCTTGTGGATGAGATTCATATCAATAAAAAAACTACACCGTTCCGCAAGGTGGATGAGATGAAGACATTCAACAATCGCCATATCACACGTTTCACGCTGAAGCAGGGCCAATCCCCGGGCGAAGGAGCAAAGGAATTCCTTATCGAAGGGGTGACCCGAGGATCTGCGCTCCTGCATGATGTAGGTCCATACATCATGGGACCACACGCAGGGACGGGTGTATTCCCAATCCAGGATCTGCAGATTCCCCCGTTGGTCCCTTCCCAGGTTTCCTGGCCAGAGGTCCCCGTGGACCTGGCTCACCAGGACCTGATCAAGGCCTCGGGAGTCCATGAAGGCTAATGCCCTGCTGAGATCCCAGGGAACTGCAAGCTTGGGGAGGTAGTCCCCTATGGCCATGGGCACCGGTGTGTACAAGAAGGCATGGAGTAGACGGATAGCCTCGGCTAAGGTCTCCATCCCGCCAGGGACCGGGTCCAGATCCATCCAGGTCTCAACCAGGATACCGCGCTCCGGGTCGTGATGCAGAAGAGGCGGGACACAGGCCCCCATCTTTTGGCGGGTGGCAACCTCCTGCGCCACCAATCCCGGCCGAGGCTGGAGTGGAACCTTTGTCACCCTGCCCCTTTCCACGTCGAAGATCTGCATCCTCCCCCCATCGGTGCTGTAGCGCATCCACGAGGCTTGACGGTTCTCCCGCAAAAAAGCTAGGTGGTGGTCAAGCCCTCTGGTGCCGAGACGAACAGATAAGGCCATAGCACCCAGGCGGCGAAGCTTGCCGAAGACCCCCGGGGTACGCCGAAGATTCCAGGCCAGGAAGGAAGGCAGATGGATAAAGCGAACCAGCACGCCTTCCCGCGAAAAGTCGACCACGGCTTGAGAGAGCACCCACCTCGCAAAGGAACTCAGTCTCACTCTCTTGCTCCTCTTGCTTCTGAAAAAACTGCCTTAGCAGAAGGGCGGCTCCAGTGGGCGAACAGGAACAGGAAAGGCGATAGGAGAATCAGGGACTGCAAGGTGCCCGCCACGAAGGTCCAGGGAGACACCGGATAGCTCACGTTAAAGAGAATCAGGAGGTAGAAAGGCAAAAAGACTCGATTCAGAGCGAGGAGGTTGAAAACGAGCTTTTGAATGATCCCAAAAAGAAAGAAGAACACGATCACGCCTGGAAGCCGGGCCACCAGGTAGGCGTACCCCTGAGGCGTGATGCCCGTAGACGTGGTCGCTTCTTCTCCTAAGTCAAAGATGTTGACGCTGGCCCAGACCCCAAAGTTCGCCTGGGGCTTGTTGGGCCATATGACTCGCGGGATCACCCCATAGAGGGGGGATTGCGCGAGGAGGCCCCACTCCTCCGAATGCATGTAGCCGGTCTGGTCCGCGAATTCGAGAGCTTTAGCAAGAGGTACTGTATAGTTCATCCGCTCCAGAAAGGCGAGGCCGTAGTTCGTCTCCATATCCTTCGTGGCATCCTGGGCCGCCAGGTATAGCTCCATCAATTGGGCCACGCTTGACACGGGCCCCACGTTACGACCACTACCATAAAGGATGCGGAAAGGCTCGATGATGATAAAGGCCACAACGATCCCGAGTGCGGTGGCCAGGAAATACCTCCACCCCACTCTACGGCTCGAGATGTACAGGGTGACGATGGTCAGCACAAACGGCATTACGGCCGTGGACTTGGATCCATAGAACAGACCGATCAGGAAGTAACCGACGAGAAGCAAATGGAGGAATAACCGGCGACGGGGATGATCGAATTCGAAAAGTACGAGTAGAACGATGGCCAACCAACCGAGCTCCACCCCAAACCTAAGGTACGAAAGGTACTCCACCTTGGCCGGATCGGCGGTGTACCCGTACATGTTGAGCCATACTGCTATAAGGAAGGAGACCATGGAGACGACGACGAGAACGAGGATAAACCATAAAGGTATTCTCCTCAAACTGTTTGGCCGCAAACCGATTACCGGTCGGTCGGGTACGACATAGTAGGCCAGCCAGAGCACCTGCGTTGCCACCAGCGTATACCATGTACCCCGAAGGATCGATGCATCGGATACAATAAATTGAGCATTTAGCTTCTGATCGGCGGCGAAGTACCAGATCCCCGCTGCCATGATGGTCAGGAAAGAATAGGCCATGAAAAACCCCGGAGGCGTTATCAGGAAACGGTATCTCGCCACTCGAGCCTCGAACAGGCCCACCACGAGGTAGAGAACTGTGAAACAGACCTGGATAAAGAGAGGATTAGCTCCCTCTAACTGAAGTAGGAGAAAGCCAATACCCGCAAGCAATACATAGAGCTGGTATCGAATCGCTAGCATATCCCGTCGGCTACTTGAGATAACTGGCCACAAAATCCCGCTCCACAAGGAGCCACCCAAGGGCTAAGGCAAACACAGTTATCAGGAATCCCACGCCACCGGAGACCCCGAACAGGGCCGAAGACGTGGTCCGGATCAAGAACTGGAAGATGGTGAGAGAAGCCACTATCAGCAGGATAAGGGCCAGGTTCTTCCAAAACACCAACCCCAGCCGATTCGCCATTCCCACGTAGAATAGCAAAAATGAACCTCCATAGATCGCCACAATGACTTTCACCACGTCCTCAAAAGTCAGGCCAAAGCCCTTGGCAATTCCCAAGGCAGTGATAAATACCAAAGAACTGGCCAGGGAGAACGCGATGTAGGAGCCTTCCCTATCGAAGGCTATGTAGGCTCTTCGGACCAGAGCCATGCCCCCACGGGCAAGGCCCAGGAATATCATGATATGGTAGACATCGAGACCAGCCTGGTAGCGCACAAAGTAAACTCCCACCGCCGCTTCAATGAGTCCCATGAGGAAGGGGAGTGCAACTAGGCTCGCCAGAAGGTAGCAATGGATGGTTTGGTGTGTAAATTCGATGGCCGCCTTTCGATCCAGTTTTGCCAGCGCCATGAGCTTAGGGTAGGATGTGGTGTTGAAGACTTCAGAGACGGACTCGATCGTCCATCCGAAGGCGAGCCCAAGTCCGTAAATACCCAGATCCTTCGGATCGAATATCGCCAGAATGAAAATCTGATCGAGGGTCGAAGTCAGGGTATCATTCATGGAAACAAGGAATAGCCAAATACGCCCCCGCCACTCTTCCAGTAACTGCCTCCCGAAAGTGATGCGGGGAAGAAGGCCCGAGACTCGCGCCACCCAGCCCAACACAAGGCATTCCGCAACCAGCATTCCCACGATTCCACCCAAGGCCCCGCCGAGGATCACGCCCCCTCCCGTCAGCAGAAGCGAAACGTAGTTGCTGATGACCGAGGCAAGTGCGGCCTTCCGATAGTCCTGGACCCCAGTCGCATGGGTGATGTAGAATTCCTTGAGCTTGGTGGCGAGGGTTATGAGAAAGAGAAGAGGGAAAGCCACATGGTAAAACGAACGATTCGCTCCCTGGTAGAAAAGGGAGGCCAATCCCAGGCACAGGAAAACTGGAATACTCGAAATGAGGATCAAGGTATAGGTCTGATCCACAAGGCGCCGCTCCTCAGTTTCCCCCTGGTTAAAGTGGCAGTCGGGGAGGCGCTTGGTGAAATAAGCGGTCGCTCCAAAGTCGCTAAACTGCAGGTAGCGGGTATAGATAAAGACAGACGTGAAAAGCCCATAGCTCAAGGGATCCAACAGCTTGGGAATCACTGCCCCCCTCAGTACCTTGGATAGTACGGCACCCACGGAACCGAGGGAATTCCACTTGACGCCGGAACCGAGGCTGCGGAATTGTGAATTCATGGGGGTTCTAATCACCGAACCTGGAAGGTGGCAAAACTCAACTCTAGCCAGAGGAGCTTCATCAAGATACCCCATTCCCCGAGTTCGCCCGAGGCTTGCTGTTTCTTCATCCTATCCAGTACAGGTGCGGATAGGATCCCTTCGTACCTCGAGAGATCCGCCTTGCAGAAGACCTCCCTTGCAAACTCCCGGAATCTGGCGTTCCTCGCAAGGCATTGAAATAGGAGTTTCGTGGAATCGCTATCGGGCGGATCGCAGCGATTAAGAATAAATTCCGGAAGTCCCAAGCAATTCCGCCCGACCGCAACGTTGGGAAACTTCCCATAGTAGGCGTAGCGCCAATCCGGTTTGAGGCGCGCCATCAGCTCGAGCAGGCCCAGGGCGGTATAGGGGAGGAAAATTTGCCTGCCCTGCTGCAGGAAGGAAAGCACGGTCGAGCGGTTCGCGGAGCCCTGCATATAAGTCCGGTTATAGAGGAGCATGGCTTGGGCATGGCTCCCAAGGTATCCATGGTCGCGCACAAGGGGGTCTAGGTAGGCCCCTTCAAACCATTCGCCTAATGCAGCGGCGTCATGCACCGAAGCAAAGACAGGATCTTCGGGTCGGAAGAACTTGTTTTCCGGATGCAGCCCGATCCCAAGGAGCAGGCTTCGTTGTGAGAAGTCCTGGCGTCCCCTTCCATAGTGCATCCGATAGTAAAGATGCCTCAGGAGAGTGGCAATGGCATACATGGGGGAGGCGCGGAAGTCGGTACCAAAAAAATAGAAATAGCGACTGAAGAGCCCACCCAATCCGGTGATTGACCAACCCGAGAAGCGGGGCCAACCCATGGATCCGAAGGAGAGGATGCTATCCGCGTTCTGACCGTTGATCATGAACCGCTGAGAAGGAATGGCCCGGGCCAACTGCACGTAGAGAAAGGCCGGGGCATATTCCGTGAAGAGTTGCCTCTGGAGCCACAGGAAATCCTGCAACACATCATCGGCAGACATATCGTAGGTGATGATGGTGACCTCCTGCCCGTGCATAGCAGCAAGTCGCCGCGCATAGTGGATGTCGTAGTCGTTGTCAATGGGGTAACGCTGATTCAAGCCCAGGAATTGTGCCGCCACGAGCTCGAGGCGATCCCCCATTCCTCGGGAACGAATCAATTCATAAAGGAACGAGCTATCAATCCCACCGGAAAGGCATAGATATCCCGCTTCTCCATAAGTGAACTCCTCGTCTATCTCTCTAGCAAGAAGGGCATGAAACCGTTCGAGGAACGCAGTCCCGGAGAGGGGATCCCCCTCAAGATCCGCATAAAATTCCGATGCCTCTATATTACCGTTTCGGATGCGGTAGACCGTGCAGGGTTCAAGCTTCTGCAGGCCCCGAAAGAAGGTATGGCTAGAAGGCGTGTAACCACAGACGATAAAAAACTTGATGGCTTCCGGCTCTAGCTCGAGGGATTCTCCCCTGAGGACATGGGGATCATCGGTCAACAGGCTGCGTCCATTTCTTTGAAACCAAAAAAGCTTGACGATTCCGTAAGGATCCGTAGCCGCCACCACCTCATGTTTTCCCTGCGCCACCACAGCGTAGATGCCGGGGACCTGGAGATGAAGAGACCGAAAGCGCTCTCGATCCCATGGCCCTGTGGTCGTCCTCAGATATTCTTCGACCCGATGACCGAGCACCCCTATTGCGCCGACTACATCTACGGAGACCCCATCAAGCTCGAAATTATGCCGAGGATAAAGGCTTAGATGACAGAAGGAAGACGCTGAGAGAACGTCCGTCATGTAAGGATCCCCCGATCCAACAGCTCCTCTCGAAAGGACTGCTTTACCGTCTCGTAATTGTCCTTCGCAGCCAGGAAATGCGGAATCAGTTCCGTGGCCAGGGGGATCTGCCCCGGTCGACTGGCCTGGTACTTCGCTGCGAGCAAAGCCAATCCATGGCGGCGGATTTCGCTTTCGGAGGGCATCTGCCGAAGCTTCTCCCGGATCAGCCTATTCAGCGACCAGAAATCCTGGCAAAAGGAGATGAGATAGGTGTCCGCGAATGCATAGCGTCCGAACATGATGGCCGGTTTCCCGATCAACATAGCTTCGAGGGCCGGGGTGCCCACGATAGTGAATACCAAACGAGACCCATTGATCAGCTCCATACTGTCGAGTGTGTGATGGACGAGAATGACATTGGAATTGGCCTTGATGTGTTGGTAAAAGTCTGGGCCTCGAAGCCCCACCATGGTTGGATGCTCCTTGACCACCAGAAACATCCCAGCAGGCAAGGAGGAAGCGATGTTTCGGATAAGGAAGTGCTGTTCGGAGTAAAACTTTCCAAGGGCATCTGATGTGTACTCAGGCTGGTAGTGGAGGAAGTACACACTGTAATCTAGGCCCGCAGGAAGTATCTTCGCTGAGAGGCGGTTGTATGCGCGATGCTGGACGCGCTCCCTGATTATCCTCTTTGCTTTCTGAAGCGGTCCACGCTCGATTATCGAAAGGCGCAGATTGTTCCGAACTGCCGAGGGATCGACCCCTAGAAAGGCCTCCATGACCTTTCTGAAGACCTGACCGATTGTCAAAGATCGGAGCCGCACGTATCCAGTGGCGAACTTGCTCTGATAATGATTCATGTAGAGAGGGCGGGTGTACCTGTTGATAATGCCCTCGTAGATGGGACGGATGGTCTCTTCCAGCGCCGGGGGTATGCCCTTTTTCAAGTACTCCGCGTATAATTGAAGGCATCGCGACCATGTCCAGAAGAGGTCGGTCTCAAAATAGAACCGATTGAAGTACCTGGTAGCTATGGGACTAAACATGGGCTTGCCTTGGCGTTCGAAGTACCGGAACGCTAGTCGATAGAAGGCCATGGTGCACTCCCCGAGAGCCGCCACGGGATTAAGCTGGGCGTAAACCTTCAGCATTCGGGAAAAGGCATGGTTGAGGTATTGCACCATGTAGGATGCGTCGTTTCTGGCCCTTGCCCAGCGATCGATGCGGATGTCCTCCCAGAAGAAAGAGGTGTCTGATGCCTCTTCCATGCGAAGGATCTCGGGGTGGAGGGGAATTTGTGAAGCCTCCAAGCTCTCGCTAAAAGCAAAACCTTCAAGCAAATCCACCACCAGGTCGTAGCACCCCAGCTTTCGACCCCGCTCGGCATCCGCCTTCCCGTGGACGAAGAGTGCGGTCTTATAGCCTTGACCTAATTCCTTGAAGCCTTCGCTAAAGACCCGGTACCAATCGATCTGCGTGTCGTGGGAAAAAATAAACAGGTATTTCGAGTTCATGGGCATTAATCTGTGAGGTTCCGTAACGGTTTTGGCCCATCTTTCCACGGGTTCGCTGCACGCGCTTGCCCTCGCGGGTGGAGCCGGCACCCTGGCTCACGCCGCCAGCGCTCCCGCAAACCGGGTGATGGGCGTCTCGTCACGGGGCAATAGCCCTGATGCGGGGATGTGTCGCCCGCCGGGTCGTCCCGATGCCGAGGGAGTATAATTCCGATCATCCTATCATTTCCCACCCTAGTGGCGTTCCTTTCGTAATATCGCAAGCGGCCCGGCGGCCCAGCACATCTTTCAGCAACTTTGTGGGCAAGCCGTGCCCGGGTCGGATACTACGAACACTTTCTTCTGTAAATACCTCACCCACCTTCATGTCCCTCACTACGAACAGCGATCGTCGGAAGGCTCGGCTTCTTGCCTCCTGCTCGCTAACTCCATAATGCACCGTGCCCAGCGCCTTCTCAACAGTGCGAATTGCTTCAACCATTTCCTTGAACTCCTGGGGTTCGAGGGAGAAGGCGCTGTCAGGTCCCGGGACTGATCGGGAGAGGGTGAAGTGTTTTTCCACGATGCAGGCACCTAAGGCAACCGCGGCAACGGGCACGGCGATGCCAAGAGTATGGTCGGACAGGCCGACAGGCGCGCCGAATGCCTCTGCCATATGAGGGATGGTCCTTAGATTCATCTCAGAAGGGTCAGCAGGGTAGGCACTGGTGCACTTAAGTATTGCCAGTTCTTTACAGCCTGCCTCACGGGCCGCTTGAACTGCCTCATCAATTTCACCCAATGTCGCCATACCTGTGGACATAATTATGGGCTTTCCTGTTTGAGCAACATACTGAATTA